>ERZ777003.4176-NODE-4176-length-12585-cov-6.696329_pt1 | contig 12585 bp, 5 predicted proteins | sample MGYA00374956_ERZ777003 | MGnify/ENA primary metagenome ERZ777003 (study PRJEB29302, sample SAMN06268252) | bioreactor metagenome | isolation source: Joint BioEnergy Institute, California, USA | place: USA:Joint BioEnergy Institute, California, USA | collected... | reverse complement strand
GACGCAGCCTTCGGCGATCATGGCCGCGGTCCCAAACGAAAACTCGTCGGCGCCGAGCAGCGCAGCGATGACCACATCGCGCCCGAACTTTAGCCCCCCGTCCACCCGGACGCCCACCCGGTGGCGCAGGCCGTTATCCAAAAGCGCCTGCTGCGTTTCGGCAAGGCCGATCTCCCACGGCAGCCCGGCGTTCTTGATGGAGTTGAGCGGGGACGAACCCGTGCCGCCCGAATGGCCGCTGATGACGATGATGTCCGCCCCGCCCTTGGCCACGCCGGCGGCGATGGTGCCCACTCCCGTCTGGGCCACGAGCTTTACCGAAATTTCCGCGTCCGGGTTGGCCGCCTTGAGGTCGTAAATGAGCTGCGCGAGGTCCTCGATAGAGTAGATGTCATGGTGCGGCGGCGGCGAGATGAGGGCGACGCCCGGCGTCGTCTTGCGCAGGCGGGCGATGAGCGGCGTCACCTTGTCGCCCGGGATCTGCCCGCCCTCGCCCGGTTTCGACCCTTGGGCGATCTTGATCTGGATCTCCGCCGCCGAGGCCAGGTACGCCGGCGTCACGCCAAAGCGCCCCGAAGCCACCTGCTTGACCGCGCTGTTGCGCTCCGTGCCAAATCTTGCCGGGTCTTCCCCGCCTTCGCCCGAGCCCGAACGCCCGCCCAGCCGGTTCATGGCGATGGCCAGCACCTCATGGGCTTCCTGCGACAGCGACCCAAGCGACATCTGCGCGGTCGAAAAGCGCTTCACGATGGCCTCGACGGGCTCCACCTGCTCGATGGGGATGGGCCTGCGGTCGCTGCGAAACGCGAGCGCCGACCGCAACTGGCTCGGCTGCGCGTCGACCATCCGGACCCACTCGCGGTAGGCCTCTCTGGACGGCTCGCCGCCGCCCGCGCCCTTTAGGCCCACGGCCTCGTGCAGCTTGCGGGCGGTTTCCGGCGTGAAGTCGTGGTGCTCCCCGCCCTTGCGGGGCTTGTAATACCCATAGGTGTCCAGCTTGCCCGCCTCCGGGAACGCCTTCGCGTGCCACGTGAGGACGACCTCGGCGATCTCCTGGAAACCGTTGCCCTTGACCACCGAAGGCGTGCCCGGGAAGCACGTCTGCACCACGTCGTCGCCGAGGCCCACGGCTTCGAAGATCTGCGCGCCCATGTAGCTGTCGACGGTGGAGATGCCCATCTTGGACATGACCTTGAGCAGGCCGTCCTCCGCCGCCTTGCGAAACCGTTCCTGCGCCGCGGCGGGTGTAATGGTTTCATCCTTGAAACGCATGGAGGCAACCGTCTCGAGGGCGAGGTACGGGTAGACCGCCGCCGCGCCGTACCCGAGGAGGGCGGCGATGTGGTGCACTTCCCGGGGCTCGCCGCTCTCCACGATGATCGACGCCCGCATGCGCTTGCCCCGCCGGATGAGATGGTGGTGCACGGCCCCGACGGCCATTAGGGAAGGTATCGGGGCATGGTCCTTGTCGACGCCGCGGTCCGACAGCACCAGCAGGCTCGCGCCGCCGTCCACGGCCTCCTCGGCCTCTTGCATGAGCCGGGCCACCGCTTTTGACAGCTCCCCCGGGCCGCCCGCGACGGGAAAGACCGCCGCAAGGCGCGCCAGGCGAAACCGGGGGTCGCGCCGGGCAACTTCCTCCAGGGCGGCCATATCCTGGGCGAGCAGCACCGGCCCCGGGAGCTCGATGAGGGCGGCCGCCTCGGGGCGTTCGGCCAGTAGGTTGTCCCGGGCGCCCAAAAGCGTCCGCAAGGAGAACACGAGCCGCTCCCGCAGGTGGTCGATGGGCGGGTTGGTCACTTCGGCGAACCGCTGCTTGAAATAGTGGAATAGCGGCCTGGGCTGATACGAGAGTACGGCCAGGGCCGTGTCGTCGCCCATGGAGCCGCCCGGCTCCTTGCCGTCTTCGGCCATGGGCCGCAGCATGACGATGAGCTCTTCGGATGTGTAGCCAAACGCCAGTTGCTGCTGGGTGAGCTCGGCCTCGTGCCGCTGCTGGATGAGCTCAGCCTCGTGCCGCTGCTGGATGAGCTCGGCCTCGTGCCGCGGATGGATGGGCTCGGCCTTGTGCCGGCCGATGGACACCATGTGCCTACGGACCCATTCTCCGTAGGGCTTGCCGCCCGTGATCTCGGCCTTAATGTCGGCGTCCCGCAGGAACCGCCCGGTTTCCACATCGACGGCGATCATCTGACCCGGCCCCAGCCGGCCCCGCTCCAGGACGTGCTCCGGCGCGACCGACGCGATGCCCACTTCCGAGCCTGCGACGACAAGCCCGTCTTCGGTCACGATGTAGCGCATTGGCCGCAGGCCGTTGCGGTCAAGGCGCGCCCCGACCCACCGCCCGTCGGAAAACGCGATGGCCGCCGGGCCATCCCACGGCTCGGTCAGGCACGCGTGGTACCGGTAAAAATCCCGCCGCTCCGGCGCCATGCCGCTGATGCCCTCCCAAGCCTCCGGGATGAGCATCATCAGCACGTGCCGCACGTCTCGCCCGGCCAAAGTCAGCAGCTCCGCGGCGTTGTCCAGCATCCCCGAGTCGCTGTGGCCCGCCTCCAGCACGGGCCGCAGGTCCACGTCTCCGAGCTCCGGGCACTCGAGCAAAGCTTCCCGGGCCGCCATCCAGTTCGCGTTTCCGTGAATCGTGTTGATCTCGCCGTTGTGGGCCAGCATGCGGAAAGGCTGCACCCGCCGCCACGTGGGCGCGGTGTTGGTGCTGTAGCGCTGGTGAAACAGGGCGAAGGCCGTGCGGTAATCCGGGTCATTGAGGTCGGGGAAAAACGCCGCCACCTGGCTGGCGATGAGAAGGCCCTTGTAGACGACCGTCCGTCCCGAGAGGGACGCGACGCACACCTCCGCCCGCTCGGCGGCCAAAGCCCGCTCGAGCTTTTTCCGAAACCGGAACAGCCGCCGTTCAAAGGCCAGGGTGTCGTCGCCCGGGGGCCTGCGCACGAAAAGCTGGCGGATATGGGGCCGGGTCCGGGCCGCATACTCCCCGAGGGCGTCGGGGTTGACCGGCACATCCCGCCACGCCAAGACCTGCAGCCCTTCGGCCGGAGCGAGGCTCGCCACCAGTTGCTGCAGCCGGGAGTACGCGCCCGCTTCCCGCGGCACGAAAAAGACGCCGACGCCGAGTTCTCCCTTGGCCAGAGGCACATCGCACCCGAGCCGCGCCAGCTCCCGCACAAAGAACTCGTGCGGCACCTGCGTCAAGACGCCCGCACCGTCACCCGTGGCCCGGTCCGCCGCGATACCGCCCCGGTGGTTGAGGCGTTTCAAGGCTTCGATGGCCATAGGCAGGACTCGCTCCGTGTCGCCCCGCGTCGTGGCGATGAAACCGACGCCGCATGCGTCCCGCTCGGCCCGTTCCCGATCGTACACAAGTGCGCGCACTCTCTCCGGCATGCTGACCGTGCCTCCCCCGTCCGGCCCGCCGGCGGAAATGCAGGCCCTCGCCCCCACATCGATCCCGAGGGCCTCCGCCGGAACCACCGCGTCCCCCTGGAAAAGTCTGTGGGGAGAATTCTAGAGGGTATAACGCCTGACCGCAACAATTCTGACCAATGTATCGCGTATACTTGGCGACCATCCTCTTGCGCCCGGTGCGACTGCCGAAATATGATGAACCATAAAATTCCTGGATCCCACAGGACCGGCCGGCTGTGGAGCGTCCCCGCGGCACACGGGCGAACGGGCGCTCGCGTGCCCGCACCACCGCCCTCGGGCAACAGTCCGGGCAGCCCCCGGGCGCCCCGGGGCACAACCTCTCGGCAAGCAAGGAGTGTAGGACCATGGCCGCTTTGACCCGCGAAGACATCCTGAAACTGGCGAAAGAACGCAACGTCAAGTTCATCCGCCTGCAGTTCACGGACGTGCTCGGCATCCTCAAGAACGTGGAGATCCCCGTCGGGCAGCTGGAGAAGGCGCTGGACGGCGACATCATGTTTGACGGCTCGTCCATCGAGGGCTTTACCCGCATCCAGGAGTCCGACATGTACCTGCGCCCCGACTACAACTCGTGGGCCGTGTTTCCGTGGCGCAACGGCCCGGCCGGTGCCACCGCCCGGCTCATCTGCGACGTGTACCGGCCCAACGGCGAGCCCTTTGAGGGCGATCCCCGTTACGTCCTCAAGAAGGTGCTGGCCGAAGCGGCCAAGCTCGGTTTCAAGGTCAACGCGGGCCCCGAGGCGGAGTTCTTCCTCTTTAAGCGGGACGCCGAAGGCCGGGCCACGACCGTCACCCACGACGCCGGCGGCTACTTTGACCTCGGTCCCGTCGAGCGGGGCGAAGACGTGCGGCGCGACGTGGTCACCACGCTGCACGAGATGGGCTTCAACGTGGAGGCGTCCCACCACGAGGTGGCCGAAGGGCAGCACGAGATCGACTTCGAGTACGACGACGCGCTGACGACGGCCGATCGGCTGGTGACGTTCAAGTTTGTCACCCGCGTTATCGCGGACTTGCACGGGCTGCACGCGACGTTTATGCCGAAACCGATCTTTGGCATCAACGGCTCCGGCATGCATACGCACCTGAGCCTGGCCAAGGACGGCAAGAATGCGTTTGCCGATCCCAGCGACGGGCTTGGACTCAGCCAAGTGGCGTACCAGTTCATCGCCGGCCTGCTGGAGCACGCCCGCGGGTTTACGGCCATCACCAACCCCTTGGTCAACTCCTACAAGCGCCTCGTCCCCGGCTACGAAGCGCCGGTCTACGTGGCGTGGTCGGCCAAGAACCGCAGCGCCCTCATCCGGGTGCCGGCCGCCGGCGGCAACTCCAGCCGCGTCGAGCTGCGCTCGCCCGACCCGTCGTGCAACCCGTACCTGGCCTTTGCCGCCATCGTGGCCGCGGGCCTCGACGGGATCAAGAAGGGACTGACTCCTCCGCCGGAGACGCAGGATAATATCTACCACATGACGGCGGAAGAGCGGCAGGCCCGGGGCATCGCCAGCCTGCCCGGGAGCCTAGAGGAGGCCCTCGAGTGCTTCCTGGCCGACCCGGTCATCGTCGATGCCATGGGGCCGCACGTGCTCGATGCGTTCCTGCGGGCTAAGCGGGCCGAGTGGGACGCGTACCGGACGCAAGTGCACCAGTGGGAGATCGACACGTACCTGGCGCGGTATTAGACACCTACCTGGCGCGGCAACAAGGGAAACCTGACCCGCCAGTCCTCCGCTCTAGCCTCCTTTGCGTGAGATCCGGGCCGTGCCCGCCCCTTGCCGCCTCGCCGCCCGGGCGCGGCCCCGGCTTTCTCACGCGACGCCGCGGGGTGAACCGGCATGCGTTTCGCCAAGCTTCACGGCTTGGGCAATAGCTACATTTATATTGACCTCGTCACCCAGTCGTCGCCGGCCATCGATTGGCCGGCTTTGGCGCGCCGGGTGAGCGATCCCGGTTTCGGCATCGGGTCCGACGGCCTCATCCTCATCCTTCCTTCGGACCGGGCGGATTTGCGCATGCGCATGTTCAACGCCGACGGCAGCGAGGGCGAGATGTGCGGCAACGGGATTCGTTGCCTCGCCCGCTACGCCGCCGACTCCGGACTCCTCCAAGGCGACCGCCTTCAGGTGGAGACGCTCGCGGGCGTGCTTGACCTGCAGCTGGTGCGCACCGACGGAGAGGTAACCGCCGTGCGGGTGGATATGGGCAGGCCGCGCCTGCGTCCGGCCGATTTGCCCATGGTGCTCCCTGGCGCGCACCAAGCCGCCCACCGGGACGGCAAGCCCGGCCGTCCGCCTGCCGCCGACGAGGGGCCCGTCCTCAACGAACCGCTCGCGGTCGACGGAGAAGTTTGCCATGTGACCGCGGTCTCCATGGGAAACCCCCACTGCGTGCTCTTCGTGGACGATGTGGACGCGGCCCCGGTGCGCACGCTCGGCCCCCGGCTGGAAACCCACGCCGCGTTTCCCAAAGGCGTGAACGTCGAGTTTATCCAGGTCTTGGACAAAAACAACCTGCGCATGCGGGTGTGGGAACGGGGCAGCGGGGAGACCAACGCCTGCGGCACCGGAGCGTGCGCGAGCGCCGTCGCCGCCGCCTTGCTCGGTTTCACGGACCGGCGGGTCACCGTCCACATGCCGGGCGGAGGTTTGGATATCGAGTGGGCAAGCAATGATCGCGTCTACATGACGGGTCCCTGCGAGTACATCTGCACCGGTGAACTCAGCGGCGAACTGCTGCGGGCGGTGACCGGGGCTCGGGCTTGACGAGTCCGCTCCGGCTTTGGGCCCGCGATCCGGCGGATTTGCGGGCGCCGGCGGCGCGGTTTGGGGAAAGGAGCAGGTAACAACGTATGGCGGAAGGCATCGCACGCGGCCTGCTGGCGGAGCGCATCGGCGGGCCGCGCTTTGGCATGGGGAACCGGGTCTACAAGTTTGCCCGGATCAAGGCGGCGGTGGCCGCGGCGCGCCAAGCTCACCCGGACGTCGAGCTCATCGACATGGGCGTCGGCGAGCCCGACCGGATGGCGGACGCGTCCGTCGTGGACGAGCTGGCCGCCCAGGCGGCGCGGCCGGAGAACCGCTTTTACGCGGACAACGGCATCCCGCAATTCAGGGAAGCCGCCGCCCGCTACATGGCGCGGGTCTACGGCGTGCCGGGGCTGGACCCGGAAAAGCACATCTGCCCCAGCATCGGCTCTAAACCCGCCCTGGCGCTCTTGCCGCTCGCCTTTATCAACCCGGGGGATATCACGGTCACCACCGTCCCGGGCTATCCGGTCATCGCCACGTACACCAGGTACCTGGGCGGCGAGGTCGTGGAGCTCCCCCTCTTGCCCGCGAACGGGTTCCTGCCGGACCTGGAGCGCCTGACGCCGGAGCAGCGCCGCCGGGCAAAGATCCTCTACCTCAATTACCCAAACAATCCCACGGGCGCCGTCGCGACCCGGGAGTTTTTCCAGCAGGCGGTGGAGTTTGCCCGGCGCCACGACATCCTCGTCGTCCACGACGCGGCCTATGCGGCCCTCGTCTACGACGGCGAGAAACCGCTCAGCATCTTGTCGGTCCCGGGCGCGCAAGAGGTGGCCGTGGAGGTCCACTCGCTCTCCAAGGCGTTCAACATGACCGGCTGGCGCATGGGGTGGGTGTGCGGCAACGAGCTGGCGGTCAAAGCCTTTGCCCACGTCAAGGACAACACCGACTCGGGGCAGTTCCGGGCCATCCAGTGGGCGGCCATCCGGGCGCTGGAGCAGCCGGAGATCACCGCCGCCGCCTGCCAGCGCTACAGCCGCCGCCTGGACATGCTCACGCAGGTGCTGCGGGAGGCCGGTTTCCCGGCCACCAAGCCGCGGGGCAGCTTTTACATGTACGTCCCGGCGCCGAGCGCCACCCGTGGCGGCGAGCGGTTTGCCAGCGCCGAAGACTTCTCCGAGTGGCTCATCGCCAATAAGCTCATCGCCACGGTGCCGTGGGACGAGGCCGGCCCCCACATACGGTTCTCCGTCACCTTTGAAGCCGAAACCGAGGCCGACGAGCGGCGGGTCATGGAGGAACTCCGACGGCGCCTGGCAAGCACGGAGTACGTGTTCGACTGAAATTGAAAGGCCGGGAATGATCCCGGCCTTTTCGATTTTGCTTTGTGAGGTCCCCCTTTTTTCGCGGCAGCCGGCTCCGCCTACGAGGCGGACGCCGCCATCCCGGGCGGTGCGGACGCCGGCACGTCCGGCGTTGCCGCGGCTGGCGTCTCCGACGCGGCCGCAGCTGGCGGCTCGGACAGGGCGCTGGCCGGAGGTCCGGCCGGCTCACCGGCCGGCGCCGCGGCCGGCTGCGTCGCAAGACCGTACCGGAGCATCTCCCGGGCCCTCTCCCGCGCCCGCTCCTTGTATCGCCTCTGCATGCTGCGCACTTGCCACCCGCCCCGCTTGCGCCACGCGGCGATGGCCTGGGCGGCCAGGTGCGCCCCAAAGCCGGTGGTGTAAAGGGGAACCCCGAGGCGCACGGCCCGCTCCCGCAGCAACCGCCCGGGGCGCGGCTGCTTGAGCGGATCGGGCAAGCTGATGAGCAAGGCGATCTCGCCCGCGTCCAGCGCCTCGGCGGCGGCAGCTTCGTCAAGCGCGAGCACGTCGACGCCTTGCCCGGCCAAAAAGGCAGCCGTCGCTTCGTCCGCCCTCAGGTCAAAGCCGAGGGCCGCCAGCTGCTTGGCCGCCGGGACAAGCGATTCGAGCCGGCCCGGGCCTGCGTGCAGGTAGACCGTGCCCTCGTCCGGGAGCCTAGAGCCCGCGGCCGCTTGGGCTTTCCAGTACGCCAGGGGCAAGTCCCGGCCCCAGGCCATAACCTCCCCTGTCGAGCGCATCTCGGGCCCGAGCACGGGGTCGACGCCGTCAAACTTGGCAAACGGGAACACCGTCTCCTTGACGGCGATCTCCTTGGCTTCCGGCAGCCGCGGCGGCAGGTCAAGGGGCTGCCCCAGCATCGCCTTGGTCGCCACCCGGGCCAGCGGGACGCCCACCGCCTTGCTGACGAACGGCACCGTGCGGGAAGCCCGGGGGTTCACCTCGAGCACGTACAACTCATCGCCCGTCCACGCGAACTGCACGTTCATGAGGCCCACGACGTTGAGCGCCTTGGCCAGCAGCGTCACCTGCCGGCACACCTCGCTCGCCACCGCGGCCGGAAGCCTCGTCGCCGGCAGCGAGCACGCGCTGTCGCCGGAGTGCACCCCGGCTTCCTCCACGTGCTCGAGAATCCCGCCGATGGTGACCCGCACGCCGTCGCTGACCGCGTCCACGTCCAGCTCCACCGCGCCCTCGAGGTACCGGTCGATGAGGATCGGCTGCTCGGGGTCGACCGCCGCGGCCAGCTCCACGTAGCGTTCGAGGTGCTCTTCGTCGTAGACGATCTCCATGGCCCGGCCGCCGAGAACGTAGGACGGCCGCACGAGGACGGGGTACCCGAGCTCCCGCGCGGCCGCTTTCGCTTCGGCCGCCGAGTGGACGGTAACGCCCGGGGCCTGCTTTAGGCCCAGCTCGTCGAGGAGCCGCTGGAACGCCTCCCGGTCTTCGGCCATGTGGATGGACTCGGGCGACGTGCCCAGGATGGGCACGCCGGCCCGCTGGAGCGGCAAGGCCAGCTTCAAGGGCGTCTGGCCGCCGAACTGCACGATGACGCCGACCGGTTTCTCCACCTCGACGATGTGCAGCACGTCCTCGAGGGTGAGGGGTTCGAAGTACAGGCGGTCGGAGATGTCGTAGTCCGTGCTCACCGTCTCGGGGTTGCAGTTGACCATGGCCACTGCATACCCCATTTCGCGCGCCGCAATGGCCGCCTGGACGCAGCAGTAGTCAAACTCCACCCCTTGGCCGATGCGGTTTGGCCCGGCGCCGAGGATGACGACGCTGGGGCGCTCGTCCCGGCGGGCTTCGCTGGCCCGCTCGTACGTCGAGTAAAAGTACGGCGTCTGGGCTTCAAACTCGCCGGCGCACGTGTCGACCAGCTTAAAGGCCGGGCGGACGCCGGCGGCCAGCCGTGCCGCCCGCACCTCCGCCTCGCTCTTGCCCAAGGCGCGGGCCAGCTGCGCGTCGGAGAAACCAAGCTGCTTCACCCGCCAGAGCCGCTCCGGGGATTCCAGCAACCCGCCCGCCTCGGCCCGCAGGACTCGCTCCTCCTCCACGAGCTCCGCCATCTGCCGCACAAACCACGGGTCGATGCCGCTCTGGGCGCAGATCTCCTCTTCGGGCATTCCCGCTTCCAGGGCGCTCGCAACGGCCGCAAGCCGCTCGGGCGTGGCGGTCTTGAGCGCCGTACGCAGTTCGCCGGGCGTCATCTCCCGCCCCAGCGCGACCAGCCCCGGCCATCCCACCTCGAGGGACCGCAGCGCCTTTTGCAGCGCTTCCTTAAACGTGCGGCCGATGGCCATGACCTCGCCCACGGCCTTCATCTGCGTGCCGAGGGTCCTATCGGCGTCCGGGAACTTGGCAAAGTCAAAGCGCGGCACCTTGACCACGCAGTAGTCGATGGCGGGTTCAAAGGACGCCGGCGTCGTCTTGGTGATGTCGTTGGGAATCTCGTCCAGGGTGTACCCGACCGCCACTAGCGCCGCGATCTTGGCGATGGGGTAGCCTGTCGCCTTGGACGCCAGCGCCGACGAGCGGGAAACCCGCGGGTTCATCTCCACGATGACCATCCGGCCGGTGCGGGGTTCCACCGCGAACTGCACGTTGGCGCCGCCGGTTTCCACGCCGATGGCCCGCAGGCACGTGATGGCCGCGTCGCGCATCACCTGGTACTCCCGGTCGGTGAGGGTCTGGATGGGCGCCACCGTGATGCTGTCGCCGGTGTGCACGCCCATGGGGTCCAGGTTTTCGATGGAGCAGACGATGACGACGTTGTCGGCCTTGTCCCGCATCACCTCAAGCTCATACTCTTTCCAGCCCAAGGCGGACTCCTCGACGAGCACCGTGTGCACCGGACTTTCCGCGAGGCCCCGCCGCACGATGCCCACGAGTTCCTCATGGCTCGTGGCGATGCCGCCCCCGGTGCCTCCCAGCGTAAACGAAGGCCGGACGATGACGGGGTAGCCCGTCTCGGCGGCAAACGCCTCCGCTTCCTCGACGCTGGCCACCAGCGCCGAGCGGAGCACGTCCAGGCCGGCCGCCTTCATGGTTTCCCGGAAAAGCAAGCGATCCTCGGCCCGCTCGATGACCTCCGCCGACGCGCCGATGAGCTCCACGCCGTAATCCTTGAGGATGCCCGCCTTATCCAGGGCAAAGGCGAGGTTGAGGCCCGTCTGGCCGCCCAAGGTCGGCAGGAGAGCGTCAGGCCGCTCTTTGGCGATGATGGCCGAGAGCGCCTCGACGGTGAGGGGTTCGATGTAGGTGGCGTCGGCGAGGTCGGGGTCCGTCATGATGGTGGCCGGATTGCTGTTGACGAGGATGACCCGGTAGCCCGCCTGGCGCAGCGCCTTGCACGCCTGCGAACCCGAGTAGTCAAACTCGCACGCCTGGCCGATGACGATCGGCCCGGACCCGATGATCAAGATGCTGCGGATGTCGGTGCGTCTCGGCATTTCAGGCACCAATCCTCTCAAGAAACCGGGCGAAATGCACCCGGGCGTCGTGGGGTCCCGGCCCCGCCTCGGGGTGGTACTGGTACGTGTACACCTTAAGGTCGGGGAGCGCGAGGCCCTCCACCGTCCCGTCGTAGAGGCTGCGGTGGGTCACCGCCCCGCGGACGACGCCTTGCGGGCGGCGCACCCGGAACTTGTTCGCGTTTTGCGGCGTGGCCACGGCGAAACCGTGGTTTTGGCTCGTCACCACCACCTTGCCCGACGCGAGGTCCTGCACCGGGTGGTTGACGCCGTGGTGGCCGAACTTGAGCTTGTAGATGGGCAGGCCGGCCGCCTGGGCCACGATCTGGTGGCCGAGGCAGATGCCCAGGATGGGAACTTTGCCCAGCAACTGATCGACCGTCTGGACGAGGTACGGCAGGCTGCGGGGATCGCCCGGCCCGTTGGACAACACCAAGGCATCGGGACGCAGCCGCTGGATGATGACCGCCGGCGTGACGGACGGCAGCACCGTCACCTTGCAGCCGAGGCCGGCCAGGCTGTCGAGGATGCTCTTTTTGACGCCGCAGTCAAGCACGGCCACGTGGCAGCGGCCGCCCGCCGCGTACTGGTACGCCTGGCGGCACCCGACGAGCTTGACCAGGTCCTGCCCGACCACGCCCGGGCTCTCCGCCGCCTTGCGGGCCAGCGTCGCCACGTCCTCGTCCCGTGTCGTGATGATCCCCTTGAGGGCCCCTTTCTCCCGCAAGTGGGCTACCAGAGCCCGGGTGTCGACTTGGTGCACCCCGATGACGCCTGAGCCGTCCAGCCACTCCGCCAGGCTCATGGTCGCCCGCCAGCTGGACGGGCGGGGCGTGTACTCCCGCACGATGACCGCGCACGGCGCGATCTGGCTCGACTCCGCGTCTTCCGGGTTCACGCCGTAGTTGCCGATGTGGGGGTAGGTAAACACCACCGCCTGGCCTTTGTAGGAGGGGTCGGTGAGGACTTCCTGGTAGCCGCTGTGCGCGGTGTTAAAGACGATCTCGCCGCACACCTCGCCTTCCCCGGCAAACGCCTCACCCACCAGGTGAAACCCGTCTTCCAACACAATCTGTGCCCGCATGTCATCCCGCCCCAGGGGTGAGGATCGCACCGGGAAACCCGCCGGGCGCCCGCCGGGCCGTGCCGTTGGCGCCGGACCGAGAGGCTGGCCCGGGAAACCCGGGTGCGGCTCGTATACTTATTCAGTCAGCGCTTGTTTTTATACCACATCAGCGGCGGGCTTACAAGGGAGAAAATGGATGAATATGTTCCCAATCCCGGTGAATGCGGCGGAACGCTGCGGCCCTCGACGGGCCGCGTCCCGAGGTCCCGCTGCCTGGGTGTGCATAAGGATCCAATCGCATGAAAACCGCCCGCCGGCGACCACCCGCCCCACCTGCCCTCGCCCACCGGTCAAGGCCGGGCAAGGCAACCATCGCTGCCGGTCAAGGCACCATCGTTGCCGGAGGCGGGGCAACCACGCTGCCGGGCGGGGCAACCATCACGATCGCGCCGTCGCGCGGCGCAGCGTCACCTTCCGGCCGCGCCCGCTTATAC
>ERZ777003.4175-NODE-4175-length-12588-cov-6.281577_pt1 | contig 12588 bp, 13 predicted proteins | sample MGYA00374956_ERZ777003 | MGnify/ENA primary metagenome ERZ777003 (study PRJEB29302, sample SAMN06268252) | bioreactor metagenome | isolation source: Joint BioEnergy Institute, California, USA | place: USA:Joint BioEnergy Institute, California, USA | collected... | reverse complement strand
GCCGGAGGACGCGAAGCTCAGCTTGCCCGGATTCTTCCTGCCATATTCGACCAGGTCCTCGTACGTCTTGAACGGCGAGTTCGCGTTGACCATCAGCACGTAAGGCAGGCTGCCCACCCCGGCGATGGGGGTAAACGATTTCTTGGGGTCGTACCGCAGGTTGGAGTACAGATGGGGCGCGATCACCATGGCACTGGAGCTTCCCCACAACAGGGTGTAGCCATCCGGCGAAGCCGCTGCTACCCGTGCCGTTCCCAAGGTGGAGCCCGCACCCGCCACATTTTCTACGATAAAGGGTTTGCCCGTCTGACTTTCAAGTGATTTTGCAACGATACGGGCCAGGGCATCAGTCGGCCCTCCCGGTGCGAAGGGAACGATGAGGGTGACTGCCCGTTCCGGGTAAGCCGCCAATGCAGGCCCGCCCAGACCGATTAACGCGACGATACAAACAGATGCCAGTTTCCTGATGCTAAGCATTCGGTGTCTCCTCCGTAGCATGAACCTTTTTCCTGGCGTACTGCAATGCCGGGCCACACCAGACCTGCCGCGATGATGGCCTGCTTCTTTTCTCGTAATTCATGATTCAGGCCCGCAACAATGGGCAATGGGCCGCGCCACCATCAGCGAAATGCAGCCCGATTGCCGTGAAACACTCTACTATGAGTCTGGTATGAGAAACAAGAATGAGTTCATGACTGACGGATGGATCTCACCCCTTGTTATCCGGGCTGCATGTGATTAGCATGACACCTGCTGGTCTGCTGCATTGACCCGCACGTGGTCATATTTGGTAACACGTGTCGACCCATAACTATAATGGTCCCGCAGTACGGTCAACCAACCTTTGAAGAGGTACACCCATGTCACTCCGAATCAACGACGTTGCGCCCGATTTCACCGCGGAATCGTCTGCCGGCACCATCAAGTTCCACGACTGGATTGGCGACAGCTATGCCATCCTCTTCTCACACCCGAAAGATTTCACGCCGGTGTGCACTACCGAATTTGCAGCGGTGGCGCGCTTGGTCCCGGAATTCAAGAAGCGCAATACGAAGGTGATCGGCGTATCGGTCGACAGCGCCGAAGATCACCAGAAGTGGATCCGCGACATCGAGGCCTTTGGCGGATCGAAGGTCGAGTTCCCCATCATCGACGACACCTCGCTGCAGGTCTCGAAGCTCTACAACATGCTACCCGCCGACGCCTACCTGCCTGAAGGCCGAACTCCCGCCCACAGTGCTACCGTACGCAACGTGTACATCATCGGGCCCGACAAGAAGATTCGCCTGATGCTGATTTACCCGATGTCCGTCGGCCGCAACTTCGCCGAGATCCTGCGTGCGCTCGACGCCGTACAGGCTACCGACGGCGTGCCCATCGCCACTCCGGCCGACTGGACTCCGGGTCAGGACGTCATCGTCGCGCTTAGCCTGAACGACGAACAGGCTCGCGAAAAATTCGGCGAGATCGACGTGAAGCTGCCCTACCTGCGCTTCACCAAAGATCCCGGCAAGCGCCAATAAGCCAATGGCCCTGGCCCCGGCAACACGCACACCCGCCGTCCGGGGCAATAAGGCGCTAACATGCAACGATCAGCATGACCTGCCCGCGCGGACACACCGTTCCCGGGGCAGGCTTTTATTGAGCACGATATATCTCGGTCTCCTCAAGCAGGATTTCGCGAAACGCACGGGCAGCCGGTGACAGGCCTGGCACACGCCTCTGAAAAATACCCACTTCACGCGCCGGTACCGGGCTACCCATGGGCCTGTAGGTGAGGCCTTCAGTGTTCAGCTCGGGCAGGTTGATCTCAGGCACCAGTGTGACGCCAAGGCCTGCCCGCACCATGCTGACCGCGGTCACGCTGTTCAGGGTTTCGAACTGAGGCTCCCTGTCGGTCACCCGGGCAAGCGATTCGCGTACGGTCACATAGGTTTGCGACGTGGCGGCCACCAGGATGAGCGATTCGTCGATGAGCTCGGCCCAGTCGATGCGTTCGCACCGGGCCAGGTGATGACCGACGGGCAGCACGCATACCAGTTCGTCCCGCAACAGTAGCTCGAAATCGAACCTTTCGGTACCAGGAGCCCGCGACCCGATGGCGATTTCAACGTCGCCCTTCTCAAGCCGCTGCAAAATCTGCCGGTTGTGGTCTTCGTACAGTTTCAACTGGATACGTGGATAGCGCTGGCGAAACCTCGAGAGTGCCGACAACACCAGCCCACACGCCAACGACGGCAGGGCCGCAATGGCCAGTTGCCCGTGCTCAAGGCGTGCCATGGCCTGCGCCATGCGACATGCAGCCTCGATGTGCAGCATCCCTTTCTCCAGCTGTTCACGCAATGCCTCTGCCGCCGGCAGCAGCTGCACGCTGCGCGTAGTTCGGTGAAACAGCGTGAGGTCAAGCGCAGTTTCCAGCTCCTTGATGAGCTGTGAGAACGCAGCCTGGGTCATGCCGAGACGCTCTGCGGCCCGCGAGAATGACAGGGTTTCGGAGAGAGCCAGAAACCCCTCGATCTGGCGCAGGCGGATTTTCATATGTGTAACTTATTAATAGTTAATGAATATCAATTTCTCATTATATAAGTACTGTGCCATGATGGAGTTTTCCTCAGGGACAAGCATGGCGCAATTCATCGACGTTCATCAGCACATCCTGCCCGACGTGTACGTCGAAGCCGTAAGTGCGGAGGCGATCGGCAAGCAGGGCTCTTCAGGTCGGCTGCCCCGCTGGAGTGTGGAAGACGCACTCCGGCAGATGGACACCTCGGGCATCGCCACCGCAATCACCTCCATCAGTTCACCGGGCCTGCTGGTGCAGGACGCCACGGTCGCCGTGCCCCTGGCCCGCGCGTGCAATGATTTCGCGGCGGAGCTGACGGTACGTCATTCAGGACGGTTCGGCATGTTTACCACTGTTCCGTTGACCGATATCGACAGCGCCCTGGTCGAGGTGCGTTACGGCTATGAACAGGCCCGGGCCGATGGTATCTGCCTGTTGAGCAATTTCAACGGCAAGTACCTGGGTGACCCGCATTACTGGCCGTTATACGAAGAACTCGACCGCCGCAATGCGGTGGTGTTCGTGCACCCCACGTCTGCCCAGCACAGGGTCGATATCGAGGGGCTCTCGGCCTCGTCAATGGAGTTCACGTTCGATACGGCGCGCGCCCTGGCCTCACTTATCTTCTCCGGCTGCCTGCACCGTTTCCCGGGCATCCGGTTCATCTTCTCGCACATGGGCGGTGCGTTCCCATACATCGCGGAGCGTATCGGAGTACTGACGCGAAACAACCCGCGCCTGCAGACCTTCATACCGAACGGCATCAGCGCGGAGCTTGCGAAGGTCTATTTCGATACGGCCCTGTCGGCAAACGCGGTTACCTTCGCCGCCATGGCCGAGATCGCCGGCCTCAACAACGTTCTCTTCGGAACAGACTATCCGTTTGGCCCTCCGCAGCCGATGACCTCTGCGGTCGACAGTCTGCGCGCGACCCTGCAGCAGCGCGGCGATGCCGCGGACAACCTGCATCGTATCGCTCGCGGCAGCGCCGAGACGCTGTTCCCGCGTTTCCGCCGGCAGACGGCCTGATATGCCCAAGAGCCGGCGATGGCTCCGCACGCACGCCCGACCCTGAACCAGTACATCGATTACCTACCTGGAGACACACAGCCATGCGTCTTGCAAACATATTCCAACTCGGCGTCGTGCTTGCTGCCACAACGTTCGCCGCCGGCACCGTCAGGGCCGATTATCCCGAGCAGCCGATCCGGCTGGTCGTACCGTTCTCTCCCGGCGGCGGTAACGACATCGCCGGACGCCTGCTCGCCAAACACCTTGCTCCACTGCTCGGTGCGTCGATCGTCGTTGAGAATCGCCCCGGCGCGGGAGGCAATGTCGGCCTGCGTTCCGTGGCCCACTCGAAACCCGATGGCTATACCATCGGATACATTTCGAACGGTGTAGTGATGAACCCCTATCTGTACAAGGAAGTGGGTTTCGACATCCAGAAAGATTTTGATCCGGTGGCAGCCCACCTGCAGATGCCGATCTGGATCGTGGCGCGGCCCCAGCTCGGCATCACCAGCCTGAAGGATCTGCTCGTCCAGGCCAAGGCCAGGCCGGGCGTCCTTACTTATGCCACGCCAGGCATCGGCACGCCGCACCACATGGGCATGGAACTGCTGCAGTCCATGGCCGATGTGAAGTTCACCCATATTCCCTACAAGGGCGCCAGCGGCGCACTCACCGACACGCTGGGCGGTCAGGTTGATTTCCTGATCGCGACTCCGGCCAGCGTCGCCAGCCAGGTCAAGGCCGGCCAGCTGATCGGGCTGGCAACCATGGATGCAACGCCAGACCCGGACATGCCCAACCTGCCTCCCGTCGCCGATACCGTTCCCGGCTTCAGCAACGCGACCTGGCACGGATTAGTAGTGCCCAACGGGACCGATCCCGCGCGCATCGAGAAAGTTGCCAAAGCACTTGAGAGCGCACTCGCTACGCCCGAGCTCCAGAATGAGATGAAGGCCGCTGGTTTCAACCCCTTCTTTGAAGGGCCCGACGCCCTGCGTACGCGCATCGCCAAAGAGCTGGAAGTCTGGCGCGACGTAACCAGACGAGCGGGAATCCAGCCGGAATGAGCTGGCCCGCCGCCAAAAGCAAAAAAGCCAACCATTGCGGTTGGCTTTTTTCATTCATGGTGCCGGTGAAAGGACTTGAACCCTCGACCTTCTCATTACAAGTGAGCTGCTCTACCAACTGAGCTACACCGGCACAACGTGCACCAAGACAAAGGCACACACCAGCTTGCCTGCCGGCTTCCGCATGCGCCTTCGTGTAAACGTCTTATTTTATAACTTTCAGGCGAGGTCTGCTGGAAGGTTCGGGAGACGAAGGCGGCGGTTCATCGTCGGGCCGATCACGATCGGCGTCAGGCGACCCTGGCACGGCGCTGAGCGACGGACGATGATCCGAAGGTTCGTCACCGCCTTCAGCAAACCCACCTGAAGACTCGCCAGACTCAGCGCCCGATTCAGCGGAAGGCACCACCTCGAACGCCATACCCTGCCCGGTTTCGCGGGCATAGATGGCCATGACCGCTTCCACCGGAATGGAAATATTGCGACTGACCCCACCAAACCGCGCCTGGAACTCGATGAACTCGTTGCCGAGCACGAGTTTGTGCGTGGCCAGAGTACCGATGTTGAGCGTGATCTGCCCGTCGCGAACGTATTCGCGCGGAACGACCGTACGCGAGTCGACGGCCACGGCGATATACGGCGTATAGCCGTTATCGGTGCACCATTCGTGCAACGCGCGAATCAGATACGGTTTGGTGGAAGTCTCGGTCACTTGCGCATTACCTTTTCAGACGGAGTCAAAGCGTCGATGTAGGCCGGTCGGGCGAAGATGCGCTCGGCGTACTTCTGCAACGGAGCAGCGCTACGTGGCAGTTCGATGCCGTAGTGATCGAGCCGCCACAGCAACGGTGCCAGCGCTACGTCCAGCATCGAGAACTCGTCACCCAACAGATACTTGTTCTTCACGAACATGGGTGCGATCTGCGAGAGACGGTCGCGGATGGCCAGCCGTGCAGCGTCGAGTGCCTTTTCATCGCTTTGCAGGGTGCGATCCTCCAGCGTGCTGACGTGCGTGAAGAGTTCGCGTTCAAAGTTGAACAGGAACAGACGCGTACGCGCACGCATGACCGGATCAGCCGGCATCAGCTGTGGGTGAGGGAAACGCTCGTCGATGTACTCGTTGATGATGTTGGACTCGTAGAGGATCAGGTCGCGTTCCGTGAGGATGGGAACCTGGCCATACGGGTTCATGACCGAAATGTCTTCGGGCTTGTTGTAGAGGTCGACGTCGCGAATCTCGAAATCCATGCCTTTCTCGAACAGCACGAAGCGGCAACGCTGCGAGAACGGGCAAGTGGTTCCGGAATAAAGCACCATCATGGCAAGGATTCCATCAATAACAATCAATCATAAAAGACCATCAGCGCCCGCGGAAAATCAGGCGCTGATGGTCGCTGACAGCCGTTATATGGGGATGATTCGCGTTACTTCACGTCTTTCCAGTAGACCGCGTTCAGTCGCCAGGCAATGACCATGAAGATCGCCAGATACAGAATGACCCACACACCAATGCGCTGACGCTCAAGCTTCATGGGTTCGGCCATCCACTCCATGAAGGCAGCCAAGTCAGCGATCTGGTTGTCGAAGGCCTTGGCTGCTTCCGGATTCAGCGGCGTGAACTTGTACTCGACCGACGCATGGTGACCGATGGGCGCAGCCGTGGGCTCTACCTTGGTGGTGCTGTAACCGAATTCATCGTATTCGGTGGTGACCCGCTCCCAGCTGCCATCAGTGGCACCTTCCACGGGCCGCACCTCCACCTTGGTAAGGCGGCGCGGGCCTTGCTCTCGCCACATGACATGCGGCATGCCGACGTTGGGGAAAACGAGGTTATCCCAGCCAGTGAGCTTGGTGTAGTCGCGGTAGAAGCTACGCAGATAGGTGTAGATGTAGTCCGTTCCGGACGGACCGGCGTTGGTGGACTTGGCACGAGCCATCACCGACAGATCGGGAGGAGCGGTACCGAACCAGGTCTTGGCGTCGACGGGATTCATGGCCACCACCATCATGTCGTGCACCGAGTTGCCGGCGAACACCAGATTGTTCAGGATCTGGGCATCGGTCAGCCCGATTTGTCGCAGGTCGCTGTACCGCACGCTGGATGCGGAGTGGCAGTTCAGGCAGTAGTTGACGAAGAGCTTCGCGCCGTTCTGCAACGCGGCCAGATCGTTCAGCCGATCGGGAGCGCGTTCGAGCGGATAGGTTCCTCCGGCGGCGCCCGCCGGAAGGGCGGTCACCATGCCGATGATCAATGCTAATGCACCAAGCAGCTTCTTCATTTTGCTTTCCGTTCGTCCGTTGGCTTAGTGAGCTTTATAGGTGACCCGTTCCGGCACCGGCTTGAAAGTACCCCACGTGCTCCAGAAGGGCATGAGGAGGAAGAAGCCGAGGTAGATCAGGGTGCCCACTTGAGACATCAGGTTGTACACGTTGTTGGGAGCCTGGGTACCCAGAAAGCCCAGCATCAGGAAGTTCACGATGAAGATCGCGTACAACACCTTGTGCCAGCCCGGACGATACCGGATGGAACGTACCGGCGAGCGATCGAGCCAGGGCAGGAAGAACAGAATGATGACCGCGCCGCCCATGGTCACCACACCCCAGAACTTGGCGTCGATGGTGCGCAGCAGAACGGCCAGGACGACGAAGATGACCGGTACACCCACGCGCCAGATGCCGCGCAGGTTGCTGCGGACGAGAAAGGCAAGCGCAGCGAGCACGGCCAGACCAGCCAGCACCCAGGTGAAGTCGTCGGTAATGGCGCGCAGCATGGAGTAGAACGGCGTGAAATACCACACCGGAGCAATGTGCGGCGGCGTCTTCAGGGGATCGGCAGGCAGGAAGTTGTTGTACTCCAGGAAATAGCCGCCCATTTCCGGCGCGAAGAACACGATGGCCGCGAACACGATGAAGAACACGGACGCACCGAAAATGTCGTGCACCGTGTAGTACGGATGGAATGGCACACCATCAAGGGGAATGCCATTGGCGTCCTTCTTGGCCTTGATTTCGATGCCGTCGGGGTTGTTCGAACCCACCTCATGCAGCGCCATGATGTGCAGGACCACGAGGGCGATGAGCACCAGCGGGATGGCAATGACGTGGAATGCAAAGAAGCGGTTCAACGTGGCGTCGGAAACGATGTAATCGCCCCGGATCCAGATGGCGAGGTCGGGCCCGATGAACGGAATGGCAGAGAACAGGTTCACGATGACCTGGGCACCCCAGTACGACATCTGCCCCCACGGCAGCAGGTAGCCGAAGAAAGCCTCGGCCATGAGGCAAAGGAAGATGGCTACGCCAAAAATCCAGACCAGCTCGCGGGGCTTGCGGTACGAGCCATAGAACAGGCCGCGCAGCATGTGCAGATAGACCACCACGAAGAACATGGACGCGCCAGTGGAGTGCATGTAGCGGATGATCCATCCTCCAGGCACTTCGCGCATGATGTATTCGACCGACTGGAAGGCCTTCGCGGCGTCGGGCTTGTAATGCATGACCAGAAAGATTCCGGTCACAATCTGAATGACCAGCACCAGCAACGCCAGGGATCCGAAGATGTACCAGACGTTGAAGTTCTTGGGTGCGTAATACTCGGAGGCGTGCGCCTTCCAGAGATAGGTCAGCGGAAAACGAGCATCGATCCAGCCAATTAGGCCCGTCGTCTCGATCTTCTTCTCGCCAGCCATGACAGCGGCTCCTTTTGCTTGGCGGGTTTATTCGAATCCGGTGAAACACACGGGCTGAACGCCCACATCGCCCGATATCAGGCCTTGTTGTCTTCGTCGACACCCACGATGATGCGGGTATCGGAGAGGAACTGATAAGGCGGGACTTCAAGGTTGTCGGGTGCGGGCTTGTTCTTGAACACCCGGCCGGCGAGATCGAATGTAGACCCGTGGCACGGGCAGAAGAATCCACCTTTCCAGTCGGCGGGCAGACCAGGCCCCGCTGCGGGAGTGAGATGCGGCGTAGGCGAGCACCCGAGATGAGTACAGATGCCTACGGCGACGAAGTATTCGGGCTTGCGCGAACGCCATTCGTTCCGCGCATAGGGAGGCGTGAAACCAGGGCGGTTCGAGTCGGGGTCGGCCACTTCGCTGTTGGTCTTGTTGAGCGTGGCCAGCATTTCAGGCGTGCGATGAATGATCCAGACGGGCTTGCCGCGCCACTCGACGGTCATCATCTCGCCGGGAGGGATGGCACCGATGTCGACCTCGACCGGAGCGCCCGCAGCGCGCGCGCGAGATGAGGGAGCGAAGGAGCCGACCAGCGGCACTGCCACACCGACCCCCACAACGCCACCGGCGACTGCCGCCGTGCCAATCCAGAACCGGCGTTGTGGATCGAGCGGTTGCTTGTTCTGGGGACCTAACGGGTTAACTTCCTTTTCGGCGTTACCGCCATCCAGCGGCGCCCGACCGTCGAACGTCATCGTATTCTGACTCATCATCCCATCCTTATTTCGACGCCTTTGCGCACGCGTCGCAACTGGCGATTATAGCGCAGGGTCACATCCTGACACCAACCGCGTACGTGTGCGCCAAGGCAGACCGGCCACTCGACGGGCCGGCCACAGGGGCGCCGGCGACCCCGGCCGAGAAGAGAATCGTGCGCCCGCCAAGATACCGGAAGAACCTGCAGAATCCAATGGTTCATGTCGGGTGCACGGCCTGAGCTCCCGCGCACCGCAGGATTCGTTGCATGAAACCCACATCACGGCGCTGCCAGACTTCCAGCGTCGAATACCTGATCCGATATTGGCTGCACTTGCCTGCGCCGAACTTGATACAGACCGCATCCTCGATTACTTTTGTCGGGTCGAGTCGCGTCGATCCCTCGAGCACAACCCCAGCCAACACACTCCGTTCAACCCGACACGACGCCCGCTTGGCCAGCACAGGCAATACGACCGCGTTCCAGCCGGTTCCATCCAGTGCCTCCGCTCGCCGGCGGCCGCGACAACCCGGTTTCATACGACAAAAAGGAAGCACCCATCATGAGCGGCTTTATCAAGGAATTTCGCGAATTCGCGATCAAGGGCAACATGATCGACCTGGCCGTCGGTGTCATCATTGGTACCGCGTTCAGCAAGATCATCGACTCCCTGGTCGCCGACATCATCATGCCCATCGCCAACTTCATCCTGGGCGGGCAGGTAGACTTCACCAATCAGTTCATCGTGCTGCGCATGCCCGAGGGCTACGCCGGACCTGACACCTACGCCGACCTCACCGCGGCCGGAGCCATCCTTTTCGCCTGGGGCAATTTCCTCACCATATTCATCAATTTCCTGCTGCTTGCCCTGGTGGTGTTCATGATCGTGAAGGCCATGAACACGGCACGCCGACGCTTCGAACGTGAACAGGAAGCCGCCCCGCCCGCACCGCCGGCCGAGGAAGTGGTGCTGTTGCGGGAGATTCGCGACGCACTGAAACAGCGCGAAGGCGCGAACTGATTCTGTACGGCAGAACGTTCATTGCTGAGCCTGCCGCCCGCCCCATCGGGCGGCCTTGACTTGCTGGGTACCACGCATTGGGCACGGATCCGTCGGAACGCCGCGTGGCCAACAACACCGGATCACTTCATGCCGGTCGGGTCATGTTGAACACCGACGCGGCACACCTGCTGCCCTACACCGGATTATCGATGTCGATGAACCTGACCTCGACGCCAAACTGACGCGCAACGGCCTCACCCAGAGCCTGCACGCCGTAGCGTTCGGTAGCGTGGTGCCCTGCCCCGATGAATGCCACGCCTGTCTCGCGTGCCATGTGCGTGGTTTGCTCCGACGCCTCCCCGGTGATGTAGACGGTTGCACCGACGGCCACCGCATCTTCCATCATGTTTTGCGCAGCCCCGGTACACCACACCACACGCCCCACCGGTGCGTCGCGATCGCCAATGACCAGCGGTTCACGCTGCAATCGCTGGGCCACACGTTCCGCCAGTTCCCCAACCGTCGACAACCCCGGCGCGCGGCCGATCCACAACAGCCCTTCTGGCCCCGCCGTGAGAGGTTGCCCCGGCTTCGACGCATCGTCGTCCGGCAGAAGGTCGGGCGCCAGACCCAACACACGGGCGAGCTGCGCGTTATTACCCCACCGCGGATGAAGGTCGAGTGGCAGATGGTACGCGAATACGTTGATATCGTTGCTCAGCGCCAACTTGAGTCTGCGGCGGCGAGTGCCAATGACGCGGACGTCGTCGCTTTTCCAGAACCAGCCATGGTGGACGAGGACGGCATCGGCACCCATCCTGACCGCTTCCTGCAGCAAGGCTTCCGAGGCCGTCACCCCTGCAATGACCCGGCGGATCTCAGCACGCCCTTCAACTTGCAGCCCGTTGGGGCAATAGTCGCGGATGCGGTGCACCTGCAGCTCACGCGCGAGCCAGGCGTCGAGCTCATGGCGCGTGACCATGGGTGTGGTGTCGGCCGGCCCGGGTGTGGCCAGCAGCGTGCCCGCGTTACCCGCAGACGTGATGCGTGAAGTTGGACTTGTCATGACGGTTTCCTGCGCGGATAGCCCGAAAAGAATCGCGACCGGCAACAACATCAGGGCTGCTCGGCCCGAGGTACGTCTTCACGCTCCTCCTTGGGCTCGACGAGCCGGGCAACCAGCAGGCCGGCTTCGTACAGCACACACAGGGGCACAGCCAGCATGAACTGGCTGACCACATCTGGCGGGGTGAACACCGCGGCAACCACGAATGCACCGACGATGATGTAGCCACGCACGCTCTTGAGCTTGTCGACGCTGGCAATGCCGGTACGCACCAGCAGGACGACCGCCACCGGGACCTCGAACGTGATCCCGAAAGCCAGGAACATGGTCATCACGAAGTTCAGGTAGGCCTCGATATCGGGCGCTGGAGTAATTGACTGGGGTGCGAACGACGCGATGAACTGGAATACCGTGCGGAACACCACGAAATAACAGAACGCCATGCCCAGAAAGAAGAGCACCGTGCTGGACAGTATCAATGGCAGGGCGAGCCGCTTCTCGTGCTGATACAGGCCCGGTGCGACGAACGCCCACACCTGGTAGAGCACGACGGGCAACGAGATGAGAAACGCTGCGAGCAGCGTGACCTTGACGGGCACCATGAATGGCGTGATGACGCCCGTGGCAATCATGCGCGTGCCTTCCGGTAGCGTGGCCAACATGGGCTGGGCGAGCAGGTCGTAGATGTACGATGCTCCCGGATAGGCGAACAGAACCACAAAAACCACCAGCACGGCAAGCACCGACTTGAGCAGCCGCTGCCGCAGTTCGATGAGGTGTGAGAGGAAGCTTTCCTGCTGTTCTTCGGGGTCGTACTTGTCAGGCGTGCTCATGAGGTACTGGACTTGCCGGAAGCCGCGATCTGCAAATCAGCAGAACCTGCACTTGCGGCATGACTTCCTGGTTGGGACTGCGTAGGGGGCACCGCCGTAGCGGGATGGTCGGCCCGAGGCTGTTGCAGGGCTGCGCCCGGGGTTTCGTCACTGGCGACTGCAGGAACGTCCGCATTGCCGGAGCTCGACAGCGGCTGGGCAGCCTCATGTTTGACGTCGTCGAACGCCTCCTGGATTTCACCCATGTGCTGACGAGCCGAGACTTCCAGTGAACGCGCGGTGGCCTCCACCGAACGTGCGGCAGCGTCCATCTCGGCACGCAAACGCCGCAGCTCCTCAAGCTCTATTTCACGATTGATATCGCTCTTGACGTCGGCAACGTATCGCTGCAGGCGACCCAGCAGATGGCCAGCGGTACGGGCGACCTTGGGCAGCCTTTGCGGCCCGATGACGATGAGCGCAACAACGGCCACCACCAGCAGTTCAGAGAAGCTGAAGTCGAACATGCCACCCCACCGTTGCGCCCGATCAGGTATTGGTGCTTTTTTCACGCGCCTGCACGTCGATCGTTTCGTCCTGTACGCGCCTGGTTTCAGCCTTTTGGG
>ERZ777003.4169-NODE-4169-length-12615-cov-6.189331_pt1 | contig 12615 bp, 10 predicted proteins | sample MGYA00374956_ERZ777003 | MGnify/ENA primary metagenome ERZ777003 (study PRJEB29302, sample SAMN06268252) | bioreactor metagenome | isolation source: Joint BioEnergy Institute, California, USA | place: USA:Joint BioEnergy Institute, California, USA | collected... | reverse complement strand
CAGGAGGCGCGCGAGCGTGCGCATGAGCTGCTGGCCGCCGTGGGCCTGGAGCCGGCGCAGTTCGCGCGGCGCTACCCGCATGAGCTTTCGGGCGGCCAGCGGCAGCGGGTGAACATCGCGCGCGCCCTCGCGCTGCATCCGCGGCTGGTCATCCTGGATGAGCCGGTCTCGGCACTCGACAAGAGCGTCGAGGCGCAGGTGCTGAACCTGCTGATGGATCTCAAGGAACGCTTCGGGCTGACCTATGCCTTCATCAGCCACGACCTGAACGTGGTCCAGTACGTCTCCGACCGCGTGCTGGTGATGTATCTCGGCGAGGTGGTGGAGCAGGGGCCGGTCGAGGCCATCTACGAGCGGCCGGCGCATCCCTACAGCCGCGCGCTGCTCGCCTCGCGCCCCTCGATGGACCCGGCGCGGCGGCGTACCGAGCCACCGCTGACCGGCGATCCGCCGAACCCGGTGAACCCGCCCTCCGGCTGCCGATTCCGCACGCGCTGCCCCTTCGCCGAGCCGGTCTGCGCGGAGCGGGCGCCGGCCATGGCCGATCTCGGCGGCGGGCACGAGGCGGCGTGCCACATGGCGCTGCCGGGCAGTGGCCATTCGCAGGCGGGGAGGCTCGCGGCATGAGCGGCGCGACGGTGATGGAAGCGGAGCGGGCGCCGGCGTCGAACGGCACGCCGCTGGTGCGGGTGCGCGACCTCACGGTGCGCTTCGTCTCCCGCGATGCGACCGTGTACGCGGTGAACGGGGTGGATCTCGATCTCGCCGCCGGCGAGGTGCTGTGCATCCTGGGCGAGTCCGGCTCCGGCAAGTCCGTCAGCCTGCGCGCGCTGATGCGCCTGCTGCCGCGCACCGCGCGGGTCGGCGGCAGCATCGAGGTCGCGGGCCAGGACGTGATGGCGATGAACGAGCGCCAGCTCGCCGATTTCCGCGGCGGCGTGGTCTCGATGATCTTCCAGGAGCCGATGACGGCGCTCGACCCGGTCTTCACCATCGGCCGGCAGATCGCCGAGACGGTGCAACGCCACGAAGGCGTGGGCCGCGCGGCCGCCGAGGCGCGCGCGCTCGAATTGCTGGAGCTGGTGCAGATCCCCTCCGCGAAGCGCCGGCTCTCGGCCTATCCGCACGAGCTTTCGGGCGGGCTGCGGCAGCGGGCGATGATCGCGGTGGCGCTCGCCTGCCGGCCGCGGCTGCTGCTGGCGGACGAGCCGACGACCGCGCTCGACGCCACGGTGCAGATCCAGATCCTGCTGCTGCTGCGCCGGCTGCAGGAGGAGCTGGGGATGGGCGTGATCTTCGTCACGCACGACCTCGGCGTCGCCGGCGAGATCGCCGACCGCGTGGCGGTGATGTATGCCGGGCGGGTGGTGGAGGAGGGGCCGGTCGGGGCGCTGATGGCCGCGCCGCTGCACCCCTACGCGAAGGGCCTGCTGGGTGCGACCGTGCATGCCGGGCTGCGCGGCACGCGGCTGACCACCATCCCCGGCGCGCCGCCCTCGCTGGAGCGGCTGCCGGAGGGCTGCGCCTTCGCGCCGCGCTGCGCGGAGGCGGAGGAGGCGTGCCTCGCTGCGGTTCCGGCGCCGCGCCGTCCGGTGCCGGGGCGCATGGCGCGGTGCATAAGGATCGCCGACCAGGGCTGACGCGGCGGGCGAGCCACTCCGCGCCGCAAGGCGTCGGCGAAAGGGGCCATGTCGCGCAGGGCGGGCGAGCACGGCGCTTCCCGCTCCGCCTGGATTCATGCTTACATCGGTTCGATTTCGGCACGATTGGCCGGATCCGAAGCGGCCCATCCCCCCGCAGGCCTGCCTACGGCGAGGGGCCTCGAGCACTCCTATCGGGTTCTGGTCGGAGAGGACGGACGATGCCCTTCAATCCCGACATGTTCTTCATCGTCGACGACAGCCTGGTCAACGCGACCTACGGCAAGCCGCGTCCGGTTTCCGTCTATGATCTCGCCGTCACCGGCTGGACCGCGCATGACGAGCACAATGTGCCGGTTCCTGCCCAGGTGGTGTCGCAGCGCGATCACTACGGCACGGCGGGCTCCCAACATCACCTGGAGGACCTGGACGTCTTCTGGTGCGGCTATGCGCAGGACTCGGTGCAGTTCTCCATCCTGTCGGGGACCAACGGGCCGAGCGTCATGCTGACGCCGACCATGGACGGGTGCAGCTTCGGCATCGGTCACAGCGCGCCCGACGGCACGGTGATCGTCTGCCATGCGAACGCGGCATCCCAGCAGGCAAGCCTCACCGACCTGGGCACGATGCCGAGCGCCCAGAAGCGGGCCATCAAGTCCGTGTTCCGCAATTCGGGGGTCAAGACCAAGTACATCCTGGGACCCGACGACTACCGCTGGGGGAAGGATGCGGGAGTGTGGCGCACCGTCATCAGCGCAAGCACCTACGGCGTCCGTCACGCGGCCCATTGGCGCTTCTATCGGCACAGCTACCGCAAGGACATGGGCGACTACGTGTACATGGGGAGGAAGCGGATCAAGTGACTCGCGCCGCCCCGCCGCAAGCGGCCGGGCCCGCCGTCGCGATGCCGGATGGCCGTCCGGCGCCGGCCGCCCTATGCTCACCGGCCATTCATGCCACGACGGCAGGGTACGACGCATGACCGACGTGAAGCGGGCGCAGCTGCGCCCCGGAGGCAAGCTGCTGGCCGATGCGCTGGTCGCCCAAGGCGTGACCCACGCCTTCTGCGTGCCTGGCGAGAGCTACCTCGATCTGCTCGACGGGCTCTACGCGGTGCGCAACCGCATCCAGCTCGTCACCTGCCGGTTCGAGGCGGGCGCGGTGCACATGGCCGAGGCCTACGGCAAGCTCACCGGCCGGCCGGGCGTCGCGATCGTCACCCGCGGGCCGGGCGCCTGCCACGCCAGCATCGGGGTGCATGTCGCGTACCAGGATTCGACGCCGCTGGTTCTGATCGTCGGCCAGATCCCCTTCGAGGAAACGGACCGCGAGTCCTTCCAGGAGGTGGACTACCGCCGGATGTTCGCCCCGCTCGCCAAGTGGGTGACGCAGATCGACGACGCGGCACGCATCCCGGAGCTGATGGCCCACGCCTTCGACGTGGCGGTGAGCGGCCGGCCCGGACCCGTCGTGGTCGCGATCTCCGAGGAGATGCAGAAGGAGATGGCGAGCGTGCCGGACATCGGCCCCGCGCCGGTGCTGCCGCCGCACCCGGCGCCGGAGGCGATGCCGCGGCTGATGGCGATGCTGGCGAAGGCGCAGCGGCCGCTCGCGGTGCTCGGCGGGTCGCGCTGGACGGCGGAGGGGCGCGCGGCGATCCGCGAATTCCTCGTTGCCAACGACCTGCCGGCGGCGGTGAGCTTCCGCCGGCAGGGGCTGTTCCCCGGCACGCATCCGAACTTCGTCGGCGACCTCGGCGTCGGCGCCGACCCCGGCCTGGTGGCGCGGGCGAAGGAAGCGGACCTGATCCTCGCCATCGGCACGCGGCTCGGAGAGCCGGTGAGCCAGGGCTACACCCTGCTCGACATGGCCGGCCAGGGCACGCCGATCGTCCATGTGTATCCGGAGCAGAGCGAGATCGGGCGGGTCCATCGCCCGGCGCTCGGCATCGTCTCCGACCTCAACGCCTTCGCGCGGGTCGCGCGGGAGACGCCTCCGGTGAAGGAGCCGGCGTGGTCGGGCTGGACGCGGGAGGCGCGTGCGGCGCGGCTCGAGCAGGCGAAGCCGCAGGACTATGCCGGCCCGATGAACCTCGCCGTCGCGCTGCAGGAGCTGGAGAAGGCGCTGCCGCCCGACACGATCTTCACCACGGACGCCGGCAATTTCGCCACCTGGCCGACGCGCTTCATGCATCTGACGGAGGGCCAGGACTTCCTCGGCCCGACCAACGGCGCGATGGGCTATGGCGTGCCCGCGGCGATCGGGGCGAAGATCGTCCACCCTGAGCGTACCGTGGTCTGCTTCGTCGGCGATGGCGGCTTCCTGATGACGGGGCAGGAGATCGCGACGGCGTTCCACCACTCGGTCGCGCCGATCATCCTGGTGTTCAACAACCAGATGTACGGCACGATCCGCATGCACCAGGAGCGCACCTATCCGGGCCGCGTCTCCGGCACCACGCTGACCAACCCCGATTTCGCGAAGTTCATCGAGAGCTTCGGCGGCCATGGCGAGACCGTGGAGCGCACCGAGGACCTCGTCCCGGCCTTCCAGCGCGCGGCCGCGAGCGGCAAGCCGGCGGTGATCGAGGTTGTAATGAACCCGGAGCAGATCACCAACCGCGCCACCATTGCCGATCTGCGCGAGCAGGCGCGCAAGGCGGCGGAGGCGGCGGCTTCGCCGAAGCCCCAACCGGCGCATCCCGCGCCGGCGACGCATGGCACGGCGGGGCCGGCGCCGCGCCGCATCGGCCCGCGGATTCGGTAAGGGGCGGGGAGGGGCGCGGGCGGGCCTCCCCCGCGCCCTGTCACTCGAGCCGGATTCCCGTCAGCTCGACCAGCTCCTGCCAGCGCCGGACCTCGTCCCGCTGGAAGGCGGCGAAGGGCCCGGCGGCCATCGGCGCGGGAGAGAAGCCGAGCTGCCCGAGCCGCGCGACGATCTCGGGCTCGGCGAGGACCTGGAGCAGCGTGGCGCTCAGCCGCTCGATCACCTCGGGCGGCGTGCGCGCCGGCGCCCAGAGGCCGAACCAGGCATCCACCGCCATGTAGTCCGCGCCGGCCTCGGCGAAGGTCGGTACATCGGGCAGGTCGGCCAGCCGCTGCGGCGCGCCGATGCCGAGGCAGCGCAGCCGCCCGTCCTTCACCAGCGCCACCACCTGCGGCCAGGTCGAGACGAAGAAGTCCACTACGCCGGAGACCGTGTCCGTCGTCGCCTGGGCGCCGCCGCGATAGGGCACATGGGTTGCGGTCAGGCCCTCGCGCCGGACGAAGCTCTCGGCGATGACGTGGCTCGCCGAGCCGACGCCGGAGGAGGCGTAGGAGAGCTGCCCGCCGCCCTTGCCGCGCGCGGCGAGGTCGCGCAGCGTGCGCGCCGGGCTGCTCGCCGGCACCACCAGGGCGTGGTGCACGCTGGCCATGCGCCCGATCGGCGCGAAATCGGCGATCGGGTCGTAGGGCAGGCCGCGCACCATCGCGACGTTCGCCGCGTGGGTCTGGTTGTTGCCGAGCGCCAGGGTGTAGCCGTCCGGCGCCGCCTGCGCGACCGCCTGTGTGCCGACCACCGCGGCGCCGCCGGGCCGGTTCTCGACAACGAAGGTGGAGCCCGCGATCACCTCCTGCATCCGCTGCGCGACGGCGCGCGCTAGCACATCGGTGGAGCCTCCCGGCGGGGAGGGCACCACGACGCGCACGGGACGGCTCGGCCAGGGCGCGGCGGGCTGCTGGGCGCGCGCGGCGGTGGCGGCGGGCAGCGCAAGCGCGGCGGCGGTGGCGGCGAGTACGGCACGGCGGCGGGTCGGCATTGCGTGGTTCCTTGCGGTGTCGTGCGGCGTCCTTGCCGCGGCGTGAGGGGGGATCGATCGGTCAGGCCGCTTCCAGGCGTTCATGGAGGTCCAGCCACTCCTGCTCCAGCGCCTCGACCTCGCGCGCGATGGCGGCACGGCGAGTGTTGGCCCAGGTGATGTCCTCCGGCTTGAAGCGGGTGTAGGTGGCGGGATCGCCGAGCTTGGCTTCGATCAGCGCCGCCTCGCGGTTCAGCCGTTCCAGCAGTGCCTCGATCTCCTTCACGCGGGCGCGGAGCGGCGCCTGCGCGGCGCGGGCCTCGGCGCGGTCGCGCCGCGCGTCGGTGCGGGTCGGCGCGGCCTCGGGCTTGGTTCCGTTGCCGTTCGCGGCGCGCGCGCGCTCGGCGAGCAGCGCGCGGTAGTCGTCGAGGTCGCCGTCGAACTGGCGCACCGTGCCGTCGGCGACGAGCCAGAGCCGGTCGGCGATCAGCTCGACCAGGTGGGGGTCGTGGGAGATGAGCAGCACCGCGCCGCGGAACTCGGCCAGCGCCTTCACCAGCGCCTCGCGCGCGTCGATGTCGAGGTGGTTGGTCGGCTCGTCCAGGATCAGCAATTGCGGCGCCTCGCGCGTGCACAGCGCGAGCAGGAGGCGCGCCTTCTCGCCGCCGGAGAGGGCGGCCACCTCCGTCTCCGCGCGATCCGCGTCCAATCCGAAGCGGGCGAGCTGGGAGCGGCAGGCGGTCTCGGTCGCGTGTGGCAGCGCGGCCTGCATGTGGGAGAGCGGGGTGCCGCGCGGGTCGAGCTCCTCGGTCTGGTGCTGGGCGAAGTAGCCGACCTTGAGGCGCGGCGCACGGCGCAGCTCCCCGGCCATCGGCTCCAGGCGGCCCGCGAGCAGCTTCGCCAGGGTGGACTTGCCGTTGCCGTTCGCGCCGAGCAGTGCGACGCGGTCCTCCTGGTCCAGCCGCAAATCGAGGTTGCGCAGCACGGGACGGCGCCCGTCATAGCCGACGGCGACGCGCGACAGGGCGAGGATCGGCGGCGGCAGGTCGGCCGGTTCGGGGAAGTCGAAGCGGACCGGCTGATCCTCCACCACCGCTTCGATCGGTGGCAGGCGTTCCAGGGCCTTCAGCCGGCTCTGCGCCTGGCGCGCCTTGGTGGCCTTGGCGCGGAAGCGGTCCACGAAGGCCTGGATGCGGGCACGCTCGGCGGCGACGCGCTCGTTCTGCGCCCGCTGCTGCGCCTGGCGCTCGGCGCGGACGCGCACGAAATTCGCGAAGTTGCCCGGGTAGAGCGTGATGCGGCCGCGGTCGAGATGTGCGATCGCGTCCGGCACGCGCTCCAGCAGGCCGCGGTCGTGGCTGACCAGGATCACGGCGCCGGGGAAGCGCGCGAGCCAGCCCTCCAGCCACAGCGCGGCTTCGAGGTCGAGGTGGTTGGTCGGCTCGTCGAGCAGCAGCAGGTCGGGCTCGAGGAACAGAGCGCGGGCGAGCGCCACGCGCATCCGCCAGCCGCCGGAGAACTCCCCGACGGGGCGCGCCTGCGCCTCGGCGTCGAAGCCGAGGCCGGAGAGGATGGCGGCGGCACGCGCGGGGGCGCTGTCCGCCCGGATGGCGATGAGGCGGTCGTGGATCTCGGCGAGGCGCGCGGCGTCCGGGTTCGTCTCCGCTTCGGCGAGCAGGGCCGCGCGCTCCTCGTCGGCAGCCAGTACGGTCTCCAGGAGGCTTGCCGCCCCCTCCGGCGCCTCCTGCGCCACATGGCCGAGCTGGGCGCGGGAGGCGAGGCGGATCTCGCCGCCATCGGGCTGCGCCTCGCCGGTGATCGCGCGCAGCAACGTGGACTTGCCCGCCCCGTTGCGCCCGACCAGCCCGATCTTGCGGCCAGGGTCCACGGCCAGGCTCGCGCCCTCGAGCAGGGCGCGGCCGGCGATGCGCAGGGTGAGGTCCCGTATGGCGAGGACAGTCATGCCGGCCGGATAGCGCGGGCCGCTGCGTCGCGCGAGCCTGCCGTGGCGGCGGTGCGGGTCCGGCGCCGGGGCGGGGTAGGGCAGGCGTTCGGAGGGCGCGGGCCGGCAGGCAGCCCGCACCCTTCGGGGTCAGGCGATCACCATGATGTCGCTGGCTGTCAGGACCGGCGCGTTCGACAGCACCGCGATCAGGGTGCGGCCTCCGGCCTCCGTGCCGTTGGCGTCCCAGAAGAGTTGGCCGGTGGTGGTGTCGTAGCAGAGCTGGCTGAAGGCTTCGGTGGCCGCGCCGCCCGCGTTCGCCGCGAAGCGCTCGGCCGCCAGCTCGCCCGGGGTCAGCCCGTCGAAGGTGGCAGCCAGGACCTCGATCACGTCCACGCCGCTGCTGAAGTCCTCGATGCGGTCGCGGCCGGATCTGGGCCCGATGATCCGGAATGTATCGGCGCCATCGCCCCCGATGAGACGGTCGAGACCGCCTCCCCCGACCAGCGTATCGTTGCCGGCCCCGCCGCGCAGCACGTCCGCGCCTGGGCCGCCTTCGAGGAAATCGTTCCCGGCGCCGCCGATCAGGGTGTCGGCGTCGAGCCCACCGAGCAGCGAGTCGTGCCCGGCGCCACCCCCGAGCCAGTCGCGCCCTTCACCGCCGCGCAGGGTATCGGCGCCGCCGTTCCCCCGCACCGTGTCGTCGCCCGCACCGCCCAGGAGCAGGTTGCCAACCGCGTTGCCGATGATCGTGTCACTGCCCGAGCCTCCCCGCGCGCCCTCGATGACCACGCCATTGGCAATGGTGAAGCCGCCATGGATGCCTGCCGCGTAGGAGATCCAGCCGCCGCCGCCGGGCGCGAATTCCAGCGTGGCGGCGTTCAAGTTGATCGTGGCGTCCCTCGAACCGCGATAGACGATCGTGTCCCATCCGCCGGCATCCCAGATGCAGCTGTAGTAGGTGCCCACGGCATTCTCGTCCGGCAGCACGTAGATGTCGTTGCCGGTGCGGTGGCTCAGGTTCGCGCCGTACTTCGCCTGGAGCACGGCGATGTCGAAGGCCATCGGCGAGCCGATCCAGCCATAGTCCTCGGACGGCGACCTGCCGTGCGGCGCCGTGAACCAGCCGTCCACGTAGGACATCATGGTGTAGACGCCCTGGTTGAGGTCGTACCATCCGGTGCTCGCGTAGGGCTCGATCACGCCGGGGAAGATCGAGGAGCCGCCGCCCGTGTCGTGGGGGTGCGCCAGGCCAAGGCCGTGGCCGAGCTCATGGATCAGGGTGACGAAGCCATATCCGCCGACCTCCAGCCCGCCGCCGCGGGTGCGGTCCCAGCCCCTACCATCGATGTTGAAGATGCCGACGCCTGCATCGTCGCCGGTGGCGGGCGGCCCGAACACGCCAAGGTACGAGTCAGCACCCAGGGCCGAGACGGCCAGGAAAAACACCCCGCTGGCGGGCGAGGTCGCCTCGGCAAAGGTCAGGTGCGCGACGTTCGAGAAGAGTTCCAGGGCCTTGGCGACCTGGGCGCGCTCATAGGGCGTCCACTGCTTGGTGACGACGACGTTGCCGTCGTCCTCCTCGATCGACTGCCCCTTGGGGAAGAAATAGTAGGTGACCCACCAGCCGGGAACCTGCGTGCCCCAATCGATGCCCTCGGTCGGGTTGTAGCTGTGCATTCGGTCTTCCGGTGCCCCTGCTCGGTTGCTGCGGATGCCGCGTGGTGCGGCCAGAGCCCGCAACTGGACCGAGCCGGCGGCGGGCTTTCTCTCTCATATGGAGAAAATGCCGGCTCATAATTTAACTTATGGTTGTGATGCGCGCCAGATCCGGAACGAACCCTCCTGTACCGGTTTCATCCGGCTGGCTTGCTGCCCGCCCGGGTGATGGCACCGACGGAGGAGGGGCTGAGGCAGGCTCCGGACGGGGCGACAGGACCGGTCGCGGCGGGGCATATGCGCGCCCGGCCGACACCAGCTCTGAGCGCAGCGGAGGTTTGCGGCACGCCGCCTCGGGGGGCAGTGGGAGGCCCTGGACGCGTAGCGGCCTTGCCGCCCATGGCGCCGGGCCGGCGGAAAGACGGTCTGTCAGGCGCAGGGCTTGCCTGCCGGTGCGCGCTCCCCTATCGGGCGGGCCGCCATCCCGAGACGCAAGGAACGCCCATGGCTGTCGAGCGAACCCTATCCATCATCAAGCCGGATGCCACCCGCCGGAACCTCACGGGCCGGATCAACGCCAAGTTCGAGGAGCAGGGGCTGCGCATCGTCGCACAGAAGCGCATCCGGCTGTCGCGCGAGCAGGCGGAGGCGTTCTACGCCGTGCACCGGGAGCGCCCGTTCTTCGGCAGCCTCGTCGCCTTCATGACCTCCGGCCCCGTGGTGGTGCAGGTGCTGGAGGGCGAGAACGCGGTCGCGCGGAACCGCGAGATCATGGGCGCCACGGATCCCGCCAAGGCCGCCCCGGGCACCATCCGCAAGGAATTCGCCGAGAGCATCGAGGCGAACTCGGTGCATGGCTCCGACAGCGCGGAGAACGCCGCGCGCGAGATCGCCTTCTTCTTCGCCGAGACGGAGATCGTCGGCTAACCGAGGCGGGCAAAGGGCCGGCCCCTGCGGCCGGCCGCGCCCCTGTCAGCGGGAATGCGAAAGCGGCCAGCCCGACCGGCTGGCCGATTGCGTTCAGGCGACGAAAACCGCCAGGAAAACCAGCAGCGCCACCGTGCCGGCGATGGACCAGGTGAGGAACTGGCAGAACCGGTTCCAGGCCTGCTGCCGGTCCGCTGCAAGCTGGGCGTTGATCTCCTGCGAAGAGTAGTCGGAGGCGGTCGTCGTGTGCTGGATGTCGGCGGCCATGGGCTCCTCGGTCAGTCCTCGCGCGGATCGTCCGCGCTTCTAGGCAGAGGCGCCCATTCGGGCAAGGGGCTGGCGAGGGCCGCGTCGGCTGCGCCGTCGGCGCCGGTGATCAGCGCACGCGACCCCTCCACCCGGACGCGGCCAGCCGCGAGCCAGCCGAGCGCCGCGGGATAGATCCGGTGTTCCTGCGCCAGCACCCGTGCGGCGAGCGTCTCCGGCGTGTCGCCCGCGAGGACCGGCACCGCCGCCTGAGCGAGGATCGGGCCGGCATCCACCTCGGTGCGCACCAGATGCACCGTGCAGCCATGCAGCCGCACCCCGGCCGCGAGCGCACGCGCATGGGTGTCGAGGCCGGGGAAGGCGGGCAGCAGCGAGGGGTGGATGTTCACCAGCCGGTCCTGCCAGCGCCCGACGAACCAGGGCGTCAGCACGCGCATGAAGCCGGCCAGGGCGACGAGCTCGATGCCGTTGCGGGCAAGTTCGGCGTCGAGCGCCCGCTCGAAGCCCTCGCGGTCGCCGCGGAAGGGCCGGCTCTCGACGACCGCGACCGGCACGCCGGCCGCCCGGGCATGGGCGAGGCCCGCGGCGTCGGCGCGGTTGGACAGGACCAGCGCGATCTCTGCCGGGTAGGCCGGATCGCGCGCAGCGGCGACCAGCGCCTGCATGTTGGAGCCGCGGCCGGAGATCAGCACCGCGACCCGGCGGCGCCGGCGATGCGTGGCCGTCATGCGCCGCGGCCGCTGCCGGCACCTTGGCCGTCGCGCCGGCGCGGCCATGAATCGGTCAGATTCTCGACCCGCAGCCCCGATGGGCCGGAGGCCGCGGCCAGGCGGCCGATGACGAAGGCCCGCTCGCCCTCCGCCTCGAGCAGGCGCAGGGCCTCGGCGCGGTCCGCCTCGGCCACCACCACGGCCATGCCGATGCCGCAGTTGAACACGCGCAGCATCTCGTCGGCGGCGATGTCCCCGGCCTCGGCGAGCCAGGCGAAGACCGGTGGCACCGGCCAGGCGGTGGCGTCGAGCACCGCGTCCATGCCCTCCGGGGGCAGCACGCGCGGAAGGTTGCCCGGCAGGCCGCCGCCGGTGATGTGCGCGGCCGCCTTGAGCAGCCCGCGGCGGTGCAGGGCGAGCAGCGCGCGCACATAGATCCGCGTCGGGGTCAGCAGCGCCTCCGCGAGGGTCGTGCCCTCGGCGAAGGGCGCGGGCGCGCCGGGCGCGAGGCCAGCGCGTGCCAGCACCCGCCGCACCAGGGAGAAGCCGTTGGAATGCACCCCCGAGGAGGCGATGCCGAGGACCACATCGCCCGGCGCCAGGTCCCGCCGGGGCAGCAGCCGGTCGCGCTCCGCCGCGCCCACGGCGAAGCCGGCGAGGTCGTAGTCCTCCGCGGCATACATCCCCGGCATCTCGGCGGTCTCGCCGCCGACCAGGGCGCAGCCGGCCTGGCGGCAGCCCTCGGCGATGCCGGCGATCACCGCGCGGGCCTGCTCTATGCGGAGGCGCCCGGTGGCGAAGTAGTCGAGGAAGAAGAGCGGCTCCGCCCCTTGCACCACGATGTCGTTGACGCACATGGCGACGAGGTCGATGCCCACCGTGTCGTGCCGGCCGGCTTCGATGGCGAGGCGCAGCTTCGTTCCGACCCCGTCGGTCGAGGAGACCAGGACCGGGTCGCGCAGGCCCGTCGCGCGCAGGTCGAACAGCGCCCCGAAACCGCCGAGCCCGCCTATCGTTCCCGGCCGGTCGGTGCTGCGCGCGAGCGGCTTGATCACCTCCACCAGCGCTTCGCCCGCTGCGATGTCCACGCCGGCGTCGCGGTAGGTCAGGCTGGTCATGACGGCCTCCGATCGGGTATGGGCAGAGGGTGTGTCCCGGCGCGACGCTGAAGGGAAGGGAGGCAATGCAGGGATTGGCCCGGATCCCGGTGCGATGGCGGGCTTGGCGGTGGTGGGGAGGGCGCGGAAATCACCACGCCGGCCTCGGCCGCGCAAGCGTGGCGACGGTGGCGGCGCTCGCGGGGTTGCTGCTGGCCGGCCCGGCCCTGACCGGCGCGCAGCCGGCGCATGCGCAGGACACGGAATCAGCGGCGGCGGCTCCGGCGGCGCCCTCGTCCAATCCCTTCGTCCAGCGCGGCGTCCCGGCGGAGGCGACGGCCGAGAACGGCGTGATCGCGCGCGAGCGGGCGCTCGCCGCCGGACGGCGCGCCGCCTGGGAGCGGCTCGCCTCGGAGCTTGGCGTGCAGCGCACGCTCTCGGACTCGCAGATCGAGGGCCTCGTGGACTCGATCATCATCGAGCAGGAACGTACGACGCCGACCCGCTACAGCGGGCGCATCACGGTCAACTTCAACGCCAGGCGCGTCCGCGCGCAGACCGGCGCCGGCGGGACTGCGGTCGGCACCGCGGCGGC
>ERZ777003.4163-NODE-4163-length-12634-cov-5.117895_pt1 | contig 12634 bp, 13 predicted proteins | sample MGYA00374956_ERZ777003 | MGnify/ENA primary metagenome ERZ777003 (study PRJEB29302, sample SAMN06268252) | bioreactor metagenome | isolation source: Joint BioEnergy Institute, California, USA | place: USA:Joint BioEnergy Institute, California, USA | collected... | reverse complement strand
TCGAGTTCATGGGCGGCTCGAGGGGTGTTGCCGTCGGCGACGGACTGATTGCCGCTGCCCGCCTCGCCGTGCTGCAGCAGGCGCCGCTGATCGCGATCACCGCGTCCGGCGGCGCGCGCATGCAGGAGGGCATCCTCTCGCTGATGCAGATGCCGCGGACGGTGATCGCGGTGAACGAGGTGAAGGACGCGGGCCTTCCCTACATCGTCGTCTTCACCGACCCTACCACCGGCGGCGTCTCGGCCAGCTTCGCCATGCTGTCCGACATCGCCATCGCCGAGCCGGGCGCCATCATCGGCTTCGCCGGGCCGCGGGTGATCGAGGAGACCATCCGGCAGACGCTTCCCCCCGGCTTCCAGCGCGCCGAATACCTGCTGGAGCACGGCATGGTCGACATGGTGGTGAAGCGCCACGAGCTGCGCGCCACGCTGGGCCGACTGATCGACCTGCTGGCGAACCCGAAGCCGGCCGCGGCAATCGTGCCGTTCCACGCGAATGACGCGGACCGCGCCCAGGCCATCGACGTCGAGGTCGCCGACGCCCGGCCTGAGCGTGATGCGGCCGAATAGCCTCGTCGCCGAGCGCGTCGAAGGCGGCCCGGCCTCCGGAGACAGCGTCGATCCGATCCTCCGGCGGCTGACCCAGCTCCATCCGAAGGTCATCGACCTGTCGCTCGGCCGGCTGGAGCGGCTGCTTGCGCGGCTCGGCAACCCGCATCTGGCGGTGCCGCCCGTGATCCACGTCGCCGGCACCAACGGCAAGGGCTCCGTCTGCGCCTATCTGGTCGCCATGCTGCGCGCCCGGGGGCTCCGGGTGCACGCCTACACCTCGCCGCATCTGGTGCGCTTCAACGAGCGCATCGCGCTCGACGGCCGGCACATCGACGACGACAGCCTCACCGCGCTGCTCGAGGAATGCGAGGCGGTGAACGCGGGCGAGCCGATCACCTTCTTCGAGATCACCACCGCCGCCGCCTTCCTCGCCTATGCCCGGGTGCCGGCCGACGTGCTGGTGCTGGAGACGGGGCTCGGCGGCCGGGCGGACGCGACCAACGTGATCGAACGGCCGCTGGTCACCGCCATCACGTCCATCTCCATGGACCACATGCAGTTCCTGGGTGACACGCTGACGGCGATTGCGGGCGAGAAGGCGCCAATCCAGAAGCCCGGCGTGCCGTCGGTCCTGGCGCCGCAGCGGCCGGAGGCGCTGGCCGAGGTCGAGGCCTATGCGGCGCGGGTCGGCGCGCCGCTCTACCGCTGCGGGCAGGAATGGACGGTCGCCGAGGCGGGCGACGGTCTCCGTTTCGCCATCGGCGGCGAGACGCTCGCGCTGCCCCGGCCGGGGCTCCCCGGCCGACACCAGTTCCAGAATGCGGGGGTGGCGCTGGCCGCGGCCAGCCTGCTGCCCCCGGCGCTGCGCCCCGACCCCGCAGCGATGGCGGCCGGGCTCACCACGGTAGCATGGCCGGCGCGGCTGCAGCGGCTCCGTCGCGGGCCGCTCGTGCGCCTGCTGCCGCCGGGCTGGGAGCTGTGGCTCGACGGCGGCCACAACGAAGGCGCCGGCGCCGTGATCGCCGACCATGCCGACGGCTGGCGCGACCGTCCGCTCCACCTCGTGTTCGGCATGCTCGACAGCAAGGACCCGCAGGCGTTCCTCGACCATCTGGCCGGCCGCGCGCAGAGCCTCGCCGCGGTGACGATCCCGGACGAGCCGGCGAGCATGCAGGCGGAGGAGGCGGCCGCCATCGCCCGGCGCAGCGGCCACGATGCCCCCCCCGAGCCGTCGGTCGAGGCGGCGGTGCGCAGCATCGTCGCCGGTGAGCCGGGGCCGGCGCGCATCCTGATCTGCGGCTCGCTCTACCTGGCCGGCAAGGTGCTGAGGGAGAACGGCTGATGGCGGAGATCGTCAACCTGCGGCTGGCGCGCAGGCGGCGGGCACGGGAGGAAGCGGCCGCGGCGGCAAGGGAGAACCGGGTGCGCTTCGGCCGGACGAAGGCGGCGAAGGCGATGGACGCGGCGGAGCGCACGCGCCACGACGGCGCCGTGGACGGCGCCCGTCTCGATGACAGGACGCCGCGCCGCGATTGACGCGGTGCGGGCCGCGGCCATGATCATCGCGTGATGGCCCAGATCCCGTCCAGTCCAGCCCGGCCGGCCCGGGTGGTTCCGCCGCTCGCCCCCGGCGACCGCTTCCCCAACCTGTTCCTGCCTGCGCAGGACCGCAAGATCGCCTCCACCGCCGACCGCATGAAGGGCGGGCCGGCGCTGGTCTACTGGTTCCGCGACGACCGCGACGCGGAGGGGGTGGCGCGGCTGAAGCGCCTCGCCGCGGCGGCCCGGGAACGGCTCGACCAGGGCGCCCATGTCTTCGCCATCACCCGCGCCGGCCCGGACGCGGTCGCCGCGCTCGGCGCCGACCTCGACCCGCGGATGCTGCTGCTCGCCGACCCGGACGGGCGGGGCAGCGCCGCCATGGGGCTCGCGCCCGACCATCGCCTCATCCTCGCCCTGCTGCTCGACCCGAACCAGCGGGTGCTCGCGGTGTTCAACGAGGCCGACGGCGACCCGGTGGAACGCGGGCTGGCCGCCCTCGACCGCGAGCTGCCGATCCCGGCGCCGGCGTTCGTGCCAATGTGCGCGCCCGTGCTGCTGATCCCGCGGGTGCTGGACCGCGACTACTGCCGCGAGCTGATCCGCATCTACCAGACTCGGGGCAACGAGGAGAGCGGGACGTTCCGGGTGGTGGACGGCAAGCCGGTGGCCGCGCCCAACCATGCGGTCAAGCGCCGGCGCGACCACCACGTCACCGATCCGGCGCTGCACGAGGAGATCCAGGGCCTGCTGGTCCGGCGGGTGGTGCCGGAGATCCGCCGCGCCTTCAATTTCCACGTCACCCGGTTCGAGGAATTCAAGATCGTCCGCTACGACGCCGCGGTCGGCGGCTACTTCCGCCCGCACCGCGACAACACCGCGCCGCAGACGCTCCACCGCCGGTTCGCGATGACGCTGAACCTGAACGCCGAGGAATATGAGGGCGGCAACCTGCGCTTCCCCGAGTTCGGCAACACCTGCTACCGGCCCGGCACCGGGGATGCCGTCGTCTTCTCCTGCAACCTGCTGCACGAGGCGGAGAACGTCACCAGGGGCGAGCGCTACGTGCTGCTCGCCTTCCTGTTCGACGAGGCGGGGATGAAGGTGCGGGAGGAGATGCGCCGGCGGATTGCCGGCGCGTCCTGATCGTCAGTGCCGCTGGCCCGCGGCGTGGGCCTGGTCCTCGTCGAACAGGCCGGCGAGCTGGTCCATCATGGTGCCGCCGAGCTGCTCCGCATCGACCAGGGTGACGGCGCGCTGGTAGTAGCGGGTCACGTCGTGGCCGATGCCGATCGCGACCAGCTCCACCGGGCTGTAGCGTTCGATCCACTCGATGACTGCCCGCAGGTGGCGCTCCAGGTAGTTGCCGGCGTTTACCGACAGCGTTGAATCGTCCACCGGGGCGCCGTCGGAGATCACCATCAGGATCCGGCGCTGCTCCGGCCGCGCCAGCAGCCGGCTGTGCGCCCACAGCAGGGCCTCGCCGTCGATGTTCTCCTTGAGCAGCCCCTCGCGCAGCATCAGGCCCAGGTTGCGCCGGGCGCGCCGCCACGGCGCGTCGGCCGCCTTGTAGATGATGTGGCGCAGGTCGTTCAGCCGGCCGGGGTGGCTCGGCTTGCCGTCGGCGATCCAGCGCTCGCGGGCCTGGCCGCCCTTCCACGCCTTGGTGGTGAAGCCCAGGATCTCCACCTTCACGCCGCAGCGCTCGAGCGTGCGGGCCAGGATGTCGGCGCTCATCGCCGCCACGGTGATCGGGCGTCCGCGCATCGAGCCGGAGTTGTCGATCAGCAGCGTCACCACCGTGTCGCGGAACGGGGTCTCCGACTCGACCTTGTAGCTCAGCGGGTTCATCGGGTTGGCGATGACCCGGGCCAGCCGGGCAGCGTCGAGGATGCCCTCGTCGAGGTCGAAGTGCCAGGAGCGCTGCTGCTTCGCCATCAGCCGGCGCTGCAGGCGGTTGGCGAGGCGCGCGATCACGCTCTGCAGGTGCTGGAGCTGCTGGTCGAGCTGCAGCCGCAGCCGCGCCAGCTCCTCCGCGTCGCACAGATCCTCGGCATCGACGATCTGGTCGAAGGCCGTGGTGTAGGCGTGATAGGGCGGCTCGCCCGGAACGTTGCGGAAGTCCGGCTCGCGGCGCTGGGGCGTCCCGGTCTGCTCGACCTCCTCCTCGCCGCCGTCGGGGCTGAGCTGCATCTCCATGGTCTGCGGCTCGGCCGATGCCGCATCCTCCGTGTCGGCGGATTCCGGCTGCTGCTCGGCAAGCGCGCCCATGGCGGCGGGATTGGCGCTGTCGTCGTCGCCGGACTGGTCCTGGACATCCTCGCGCGCCTGGTCGCCGCCCTGCTGCTCCTGATCGCCCTCGCCCTCTTCCTCCTCGTCCTCGTCCAGCAGGTCCTCGCCGAGCTCGAGTTCGCTGATGATCCGGCGGGAGAGGCGGGCGAACAGCGCCTGATCCTCCACCACCTCGGCAAGGCGGTGGAAATCGGCGCCGATGCGGGTCTCCAGCCACGGGCGCCAGGCATCGACCATCGGCCGCGCCACCTCGGGCGGGCTCTCCCCCCACAGCGCCTCGCGGGCGAGCAGGCCGACCACGTCGGCGAGCTTGCTTTCCTCGCGGCCTGTGACCCGGCCATAGCCGCGCAGCCGGCACTGCTCGGCCAGCGCCGCGCGCAGGTTCCGCCGCACGCCCTCCATCCGCCGGGCGCCCATCGCCTCGCAGCGGGCCTGCTCCAGCGCGTTGTAGACGTCGCGCGAGATCGGCCCCGTCGGCATGCTGCGGCTGTGCAACTTCTGGTCGTGGTATCGGAGCTTGAGCGCGACCGCGTCGCCCTGGCCCCGCACCATCGCGACCTCCTCCGGCGGCAGGCCGCGGCTGGGGGCCGGCAGCTGCACCTCGTGGCCGGCGATGCGCGGGCCGTCCGCACCGAAATGCACCTGCAGCTCGGGATCGCGCGACATCGCGCGCATGACGGCGCCGGTGACGCGGCGGAACTCGTCCAGGCGGGCGTCGGCCTCGCGGCGCGCCTGCTGGCCGTTGCCGCCCCGCAGCTTGTCGACCACATCGCGCGCAATGCGGTCGGCGGTGGCATCGCCGCGCGGGGGCTCGCTGCCGCTCTCGCGCGCAGGCCCGCCACGCGCGACGGCGGTGGTGGAGGACGGCGTCAGCCGGCCGACGCCGGTGCGATGGCGAGTGGCGGCACGCATCGCCTCGCCGCCCGATCTCGGGGGCGCGCCTGTCACGGTCTCAGGCCTTCCGGATCATCGCGTGCCGGTCGGGCGGCAGCTCCTCGCCGAAGCAGCGCTGGTAGTACTCGGCCACCGTGGCGCGCTCGGTCTCGTCGCACTTGTTGAGGAAGGTCATGCGGAAGGCGAGCCCGATGTCGCCGAATATCTCGGCGTTCAGCGCCCAGTTGATGACCGTCCGCGGCGACATAACGGTGGACATGTCGCCGGCCATGAAGCCGCCGCGGGTGAGGTCCGCGACCGAGACCATGGCCGAAATGATCTTGCGGCCCTTTTCGTTGTCGTAGCTCGGCGCCTTGGACAGCACGATCTCCACCTCCGCATCGTGCGGCAGGTAGTTGAGCGTCGCGACCAGGCTCCAGCGGTCCATCTGGCCCTGGTTGATCTGCTGCGTGCCGTGATAGAGGCCGGTGGTGTCGCCAAGGCCGACGGTGTTGGCGGTGGCGAACAGCCGGAACGCCGGATGCGGGTGCAGCACGCGGTTCTGGTCGAGCAGGGTGAACCGGCCGCTCGATTCCAGCACGCGCTGGATGACGAACATCACGTCCGGGCGGCCGGCGTCGTATTCGTCGAACACCAGCGCGCACGGGCGCTGCAGCGCCCAGGGCAGCAGCCCCTCGCGGAACTCGGTGACCTGCTTGCCGTCGCGGAGCACGATCGCGTCCTTGCCGACCAGATCGATGCGGCTGATGTGGCTGTCCAGGTTGATCCGGATGCACGGCCAGTTCAGGCGCGCCGCCACCTGCTCGATGTGCGTCGATTTGCCCGTGCCGTGATAGCCCTGGATCATGACCCGGCGGTCGTGCTTGAAGCCCGCCAGGATCGCGAGCGTGGTGTCGTGGTCGAAGCGGTAGGCCTCGTCGAGCACCGGCACATGCTCGGTGACGGTGCTGAACGCCGGCACCTCCATGTCCACGTCCAGTCCGAAGGTCTGGCGGACGTCGATGGTGATGTCCGGTTCGCCCGTCGGCATTTCGGCGAGCGTATCGGCAGTGTCGAGAGGAGCCATAATTGATCCTGTTCCCTCACAGGGACGTGGCCGGACGCGACGCGATGCAGCTAGTCGGATCGTGCCGACATGTCGGCGACGATCGTCTTGAGCGTGACATAGGCCTGAATGATCGTTTTCAAACGCTCTTCGGCCTGTTTGTCGCCCCCGTTGGCGTCCGGGTGATGACGTTTGACCAGCTTTTTATAACGGGCCTTGAGCGTGCTCAAGCTCACCGGCGGCTCAAGCTCCATCACGGCCAGTGCATTTTCCGCCTCGGCGGACATCCGACGCCAGCGCACCCGCGCCGGATCGGCGTCCTCCTCCTCGCGCCGGCGCTGGCGTCGGGGGTCGGTGCCCCGCCCGGCGAAGGTGTCGTGGAAGGCATTCAGCGCCGCGCGCAGTCGCGGATCGCCGGACAGCCGGGCGACCCGTCCGTCGCGGCCGGCGAACGGCCAGGTCGGCCGCTGCCAGGTGGTGTCCAGCCGGATGTGACGCTCGATCTCGGCCTCGGACATGCCGCTGAAATAGTCCCAGGTCTGGTTGTAGGCGCGGACGTGGTCCAGGCAGAACCAGTAGTACTCGTTCAGCCGGTCGCGGCCCTTTGGCGCCCGGTATTCGCCGCTGGCGTCGCATCCGGGCATGTCGCACGGCCGCCGTTGCAGGCGGATCTGTTCTTCCTCCCACAGGGATAGGGGACGTCTCCGGGTCATGGCCAACGAATACCGGCTCCGCTCCGGTGCACGCAAGCGCCTCAGACGGCCCGGAACATGGGACTGCCGGGCGGCCGCGACGGCGATGTCTGGAACCTTGCAAAACGCAGCGGGCGGCGCAATTTCACTGACTGACAGGACCGGTCGGACCCGGCGGCCTCTGCTCTCGCCCGCTTCCCCGATATGGGGGCCGCCTCCCGTGATGCAAGGAGTATCCATGACCGCAGCCGCGACGCCCTATGCGGACCGTATCCGGACCAAGCTCACCGCCGCACTGCAGCCGGCCCGGCTGGAGGTCACCGACCAGTCGCACCTGCATGCGGGCCACGCGGGGTCGCGCCCGGAAGGGGAAACTCATTTTCACGTGATGGTGGTATCGGACCGTTTTACCGGGTTGAGCCGGGTTGCGCGTCAGCGCATGGTGTACCAGATACTCGCCGACGAGCTCGCCGAACGGGTCCACGCCCTCTCCATCAGCGCCTGCGCTCCGGGTGAGGAAGCGGTCGCGGCGGCGGTCGCGGCTGATGCTTGACTATGGAATGCAGCCGTCGAAATGTGATGCGGCACTTGACTGCGGCCGCACTTTGCCTGGTGGGGGGTTCAAGTGGCTTTTGACTGGAATGGACTGACGCTGGGCCCAGCTCTCGTCAGCCGCAACATCCGCCTTGACGATCACCGGACCAGTATCCGGCTGGAACCGGCGATGTGGGACGCGCTGGCGGAGATCGCGGCGCTGGAAGGCGAGACGGTCCACGGCCTGTGCGCGAAGGTCGACGAGATGCGCGGGGAACTCGGCCGAACCGCGGCCATCCGCGTCTTCATCGTCAGCTACTTCCGCGCCCGCGCCCGCGCAAACACCAGCAACCGCCGCTCCAGGTCCTGACCATCCTACCCGCCGGCTGCGCCGGACACCGCCTCCAGCGCGGGGAAGGGGCGCCGCAGGCCCTCCACGATGGCACGATAGTCGGGGGCATCGGGTCCGATCACGCCGTGCCGCACCAGGAAGTCGACGATCACCAGGTTGCAGTTGCGCTTGAACGCCAGAGTGTCGCGCACAGTCTCCGCAACCCGCTCGATCGGCCACAGCTCGAACCGCTCGACCTCGCCGTCGCGATTGCGCGGCTCCATCCCGTCCGGCAACTCGAGATCGTAGACCAGCAGCGTGTCCGGCCGCAGGCAGTGGGTGCGGTCGACGAAGCAGTAGGAGACGTGGCCGGCCGCGACTGCCCGTGCCGCCACCTCCGCCGGCAGCCCGGCCTCCTCGTCCGCCTCCTTGATCAGGTTCTCCTCCGGCGTCATGCCTGCGGGGAGGCCGCCCGCGATCACGTGATCCCATTTGCCGGGGGCGACGGGCCGGTCGGATGCGCGGCGGGCGACCCACATGTGGAGGCCGTCCGACCGGCGCACGAAGCCGTTCACATGCACGCCCCAGGCGCGCAGCCCGAACAGCGGCGCCGCCGAACGCTCGACGGCAAAGAGCTCGGGCGCGTCCAGTGCCGTCGCCGCCCGGTAGTGCTCGCCGCGCCAGCCTGGAAGGATGCCGTTGGCAACCCAGAGTTCGGTCACCATCGCCAGCGCCGCCGTCCGCTCCTGCGGCGTCTCCAGCGCGGGGTGCAGCCGGATCGCGTCGCCGTCGGCCTGGAACACGCCCGGATGGGCGGCCAGCAGCGGCAGGCGGCTGTCGTGGACCCAGCCGATGTGCTCGCCCGCGCAGAGGAATGGCCGGAACCCGGTGAGGTCGCCGGCGTTGCAGCGATGGATCCAGTCGACGAAGGCCATCAGCCCTGGGCACCCGCGACCGGAACGGGCTGCAGGCGCAGCAGCGTGAAGTCCTGCACTTTCAACCGTCCGTCCTCCAGCACGATGTCCACCGCGACGATACGCCGGCCGTCGCGTCCGGTCTCGGCGAGCGCGCTGGCCAGCGTTGCGGCCCCGGCCGCGGCGAGACCGTCGATCATCCCCGCCTGCTGCAGGCGGCCCAGCGTATCCTCGAAGCCGGCGATCCGGGTGGGGAAGCGGCCGGCGAGGTAGTTGCCCTGGTCCACGCGCAGCTCGCCCGACGTCTCGACCGCCAGCTCGCCCCAGCCGACCTCTGCCCGGTCGATGGCGAGCCGCCCGCCGTAGTCGCGCAGGACCAGCCACAGCAGCGGCAGGCTCGACGGCACGATGGGCGCGTCCAGCCTGCCCTCCACGCTCAGCCGCTCGATCAGCGGCGGGAAGGGTGCGGACAGCGCCTCTGGCAGGCCGAGCCCGGCGACGTCGGCGGTGGCGGTGACGCGCGGCTCCTCGACAGGCGCATCCCGGGAGGCGAGGCGGATGGTCGCGTTCAGCCGGTCGAGGGCGAACCGCTGGTCCAGCGCATCCACGACCTGGACCCCGCCCAGGTCGAGGACGAGCTCGCCCGCGCCGCCGGAGCCGAGGGCCCAGCTTCCGGTGGCGGTGTCGGCGAGAACGGACCATTTCGCGAAGGAGTCCGTGCCCACCATCGCGACCAGATGCTCGCCGGGGCTGTCAAAGCGGTAGGTGAGGAAGTCCCAGGGTGCGAAGGAGATGCGCAGCATCTCTCCCTGCCAGGTCATCATGGTGTCGCCGGTGATGCCGGTGATGCTCGGCGCCGGCACGTCGGCCTCGACCGAGAGCGGGAAGCCGCCGGTGGTGATCGTGCCGTGAGTCACCTGGTAGCCGGCAGCGCGCTGGTCCTCGATCCAGCCGAGCACGAAGCTGCGGAGCTGGCTCTCGAGGTAGAACCAGTAGCCGATGTAGCCTGCAATCAGGAGGGCCGGAAAACCAAGCCCGAACATCCACTTGCGCACGGGCGGCGATCCCGGACTGGTGAGCTGACCTTGCGGTCCTGGCGGGAGTGGCTTAGCAACTGCGTGCCGGATCGGCAAGCGACAGTGGATGAGCGTTCAACTGACCGACCCCGACCCTGACCGCAAGGCGGTCGCACCGACCGCCGATCCGCCGTGGCTGGAGCTGCTGCGGGCGCCCGGCGCCCCGCCCGACGGACCGGTGTGGGTGTTCGGCTACGGCTCGCTGATGTGGGATCCCGGCTTCCCCTATCGCGAGAGCCGGACGGCGCTGCTCCGCGGCTACCATCGTGCCTTCTGCGTCTATTCCCTCCGCTACCGCGGCACGCCGGAGGCGCCGGGCCTGGTGCTGGGGCTCGACCGTGGCGGATCCTGCCGGGGCATCGCCTACCGCCTCGATCCCGCCGACCGCTCCGACGTGCTGGCCTATCTGTGGGAGCGGGAGATGTTCACCCGCACCTACCAGCCGCGCTACCTGCCGGTGCAGCTCGACGGGGCAGCGCCGGCCACGGTCCAGGCGCTGACCTTCGTCGTGGACCGGACGCATCGCCAGTATGCCGGCAAGCTGCCCGTCGAGGAGGCGGCGCGCATGATTTCCGCCGGCGCAGGCACGCGCGGCCGGTGCCGCGACTACCTGATGAACACTGTCAGCCACCTCCAGGCGCTGGGGCTCTCGTCCCCGCCGCTGGCCCGTCTGGCGGCCCTTCTGGCGGGACGCGACACGGCCGCCGGCTGAAGTTGTTCACCGCCCCTGCGACCATCGCTCGCGGGGGGCGGCTGCTGCCCCGAGGCCTGTCATTTTACAGTTACATAGCCGGCCGATCTCAAGCGAAGGCATGCAAAGCCGCCGGACAAATCATTGAAAAGTAGGAAAAAATGCCAAAACGTCACCAGGCCGCCCCGCGCGGCCGCCGGATCGGGGTGACTCCCCGGGAACCGCAGGTCCCCGCGGTTTGCCGGCGCCAGCCGGCCCTCCGGCGAAAACTCGTCCACGCAGTTATCCACAGGTTTCTCACGTGTCCGGCGGCTGTCTGCCGGCCCTGGCCTCGGCCATCAGACGGTCGCTCTCGCGGTTGATGATCTCGTGCAGCCGGGTGGAGAACTCCTTGCGCGGCAGCCCCGGCGGGATCGGCGGCAGGAACTCGACGACGATCCGTCCCGGCAGCTTGGCAAGGGATTCCCGCGGCCAGAACAGCCCCGAGTTCAGGGCCACCGGCACCACCGGCACCTTCAGGTTCTCGTAGAGCGCGGTGATGCCGATCGGGAATGGCGGATGCTGGTCCGGCGCCGCCCGGGTGCCTTCCGGGAACATCAGCACCGGGCGCCCGTCGGCCAGCGCGCGCCGGCTCTCGGCGATCATCAGCCGCAGCGCGCTTGCCCCGGCCCGCCGGTCGATGCCGATCATGCCGGCCGCCCGCAGATACCAGCCGAACACCGGGATCCGGTAGAGCGACCGCTTCAGCACGATGCTCGGCCGCGGGACGATGGTCGGCAGGGCCAGCGTCTCCCACGCCGACTGGTGCTTCGCCGCGATCAGGTACGGATGCGGGGGCAGCCGCTCCAGCCCCCGCACCTCGTGACTCAGCCCCGTGGTGAGCCGCAGCAGCAGCAGCAGCCCGCGGCAGTAGAAGGCGCCGCAGTTCTGGAGGTAGCGGCGGGGCAGCAGGAACAGGACGAGGTAGGGGATGCTCAGCCCCAGCGTCCACAGGGCGGCGAGCCCGTAGAAGGTCAGGGAGCGGACCTTGGTAAGGAACGGCATGGGGCGGGCGGGAGATGTGATCGTGGATCCGGCACTGCCTCCTATCCCGCTTGCCGCGGCGGCGCAATCGGCGCCTTGTTCCACGGGCGCGCCGGTCACGGCAGGCGCGACAGCGCCCGCAGAACCGTCACATGCGCGGTCGCCATCGGCACCAGGGCGAAGGCCGGCGGGATGGCGGCGACGCAGAGCCACTGCCAGCCGGTCATGGCCGCGCGGGAGAGCCCGACCATGTCCGTATCGACCATCGCCACCACCAGCACCAGCGTCATCAGCGCCCCGCCGACCCCGACGAGCCCGCCGGCAAGCCCCATCTGCAACGCCCGTTCGCGGAACGGCCGCGCGATCCTGTGGTCGGTGGCGCCCATCATGTGCACCAGGTCGATGATGTGCTGGTGGATCACCAGCGAGGCGCGGGTGGTGAAGACGACCGTGCCGGCCGCGGCGGCGACCACCAGCAGCACCACCAGCACGCCGACCGCCCGGATCGACTGGCCCATCTGCACCAGGCCGGCGATCGGCGCCTGATGTTCGGTGATCTCGCCGGCCGGCGCCACCGCGGCGAGCGCCGCCCGCACCCGCGCCGGATCGGCCCGTCCCAGAACCACCTCATAGACCTGGGGCAGCGGCAGGCCCTCCAGGTCGGCCTCGCCGAGCCATGGCGCGAGCAGGGCGTCGAGCTCCCACTCCGGCACTACGCGCACCGCCGTGACCCCCTCCACCGCCAGCAGGCGGTCCACCACGACGCGGGGGGCGGGCGCCCCTTCGGGCGGTGTCGGCACCACCACGGTGGCGACCCCGCCCACCGTCGCCTGCCAGCTCGAGATGACGTTGCCGATCATGAACACGCCCATCAGGGCCAGCGCCGCCAGATAGGCCATCAGGGCGATGATCCACAGCAGGAAGCGCTGGCGGCCGGGTCCTTGACGGGGCAGCAGCGGCAGGGTGGGTCGCATCACCGGCCTCGCCCGGGGACGGTTGCGAGCATACCACCCTCCAGCCGCAGTTGCGGGTGGGGGAAGTCGGCGATCAGC
>ERZ777003.4162-NODE-4162-length-12635-cov-9.136725_pt1 | contig 12635 bp, 10 predicted proteins | sample MGYA00374956_ERZ777003 | MGnify/ENA primary metagenome ERZ777003 (study PRJEB29302, sample SAMN06268252) | bioreactor metagenome | isolation source: Joint BioEnergy Institute, California, USA | place: USA:Joint BioEnergy Institute, California, USA | collected... | reverse complement strand
GACCGACATCAAGCGCGTCATCGCCTACTCGACGATGTCGCAGATCGGCTACATGGTCATGGGCGTGGCCGCCGGCGCCTACGTCGCGGGCCTGTTCCACCTCATGACGCACGCCTTCTTCAAGGCGCTGCTGTTCATGGCGGCCGGCTCGATCATCGGCGCGATGGCCGGCGCCCAGTCGCTGGACAGGATGTCCGGCTTCCGGAGGGCGATGCCGTTCACGTTCGGCTGCTTCGTCGTCGGCGGCCTCGCGCTCGCGGGCGTGCCGCCCTTCTCGGGCTTCTTCTCCAAGGACGAGATCCTCGCCTTCGTCGGCGACCGCGGCGGCTGGTACGTCGCGCTGTACGCGGTCGGCTACGTCGGCGCGTTCCTGACCGGCATCTACACGTGGCGGATGATCTTCCGCGCGTTCTTCAACCGGCCCTGCCCGGAGGCGGTCGAGCTCGAGCACGGCCACCTCGCCCACGCCGAGCACCCGACCAACCCGGCGACCGGCGAGCGCGAGGACACCGACGTCGGCTTCCCCGGCCCCGAGCACGTGATCGCCGAGCGCGAGTGGAGGATGAAGGTCGCGATGGGCATCCTCGCCGTCGGCGCGACCGTCCTGGGCCTGCTCCAGATCCCGAACGTCACCCACGTCCTCACCGACTACCTGGAGCCGACGTTCGCCGACTCGAGGTTCGTCCATGTCCACCCGCCGAACGGCCTCATCTGGTTCGGCATGGTGCTCGGCACGGTCGTCGCGCTGCTCGGCATCTGGATCGCCTACCAGGTGTGGGTCAAGCGCCCCGGCGCCGCGGCCGCGATGCAGGCCCGCTTCCCGGCGCTCCACGCCTTCCTCGTCAACAAGTGGTACTTCGACGAGCTGATCGACCTGCTCGTCGTGCGGCCGTGGGCGGCGCTCGGCGCCTTCGCGAACCGCACCTTCGAGCGCGTCGTCGTCGACCGCACGCTCGTCGGCGGCGCGACCGGGATCGTGCGCGCCGGCTCGCAGGCGGTGCGGGCGATCCAGGCCGGGTTCCTGCGCTACTACGCCGCGCTGCTGCTGCTCGGCGGCGCGGGCGTCGTCCTGTACTTCCTGATCCAGAGCTCGTGAGGCGCTGTCGATGACCCTCTCCATCCTCATCTGGCTGCCGCTCGTCGCCGGCCTGCTCGCCGCGATCTGGGGCGGCAAGGCGGCGCCCAAGCTCTACGCGCTGGGCGCGCTCGCGACGCTGGCGATCGCGATCTCGTTCGTCGCCCGCTTCGACGCCGGCCACGACGGGCTCCAGTTCGTCACCGACGAGGCCTGGATCTCCCAGCTCGGCGTCTCCTACCACCTCGGCATGGACGGCCTGAACGTCGTCCTCGTGCTGCTGACGGCGTTCGTCTTCGCCGCCGCGGCGCTGATGGCGAACCTGCGCCGGTGGGAGCGGCCCGGGCTCTTCTACTTCCACCTCGCCCTCGGCGAGACGGCCGTGCTCGGCGCGTTCCTCGCGCAGGACCTGATCCTGTTCGTCGCCTTCTTCGACCTGATGCTGATCCCGTTCTACTTCCTGACCGGGATCTGGGGGTCGGGCGACCGCGCCGCGCGCGTGCGGGCCACGCAGAAGCTCGTCATCTACACGATGGTCGGCTCGCTGCTCATGCTCGCCGCCGCGATCGCGACCGGCGTGCTGGCCGCCTCCCAGCACGACACCGAGCTGACCTTCTCGTTCGCCGCGCTGCGCGAGCTGCCGCTGGCGGAGGGCACGCAGCAGTGGATCTTCCTCTGCTTCGCCGCCGCCTTCCTCGTGAAGATGCCGGCCTTCCCGCTCCACGGCTGGCTGCGCGACGGCTACGGCGCGATGCCGCTGCCGGCGCTGGCCGCCTTCTCGGGCGTGCTGAGCAAGGTGGCCGCGTACGGCTTCCTGCGGATCGCGCTGCCGATCTTCCCGGACGCGTCGGTCCACTTCCAGGAGCTGCTGCTGCTGATCGCCGTCGCCTCGATCCTCTACGGCTCGGTGATGGCGTTCTCGCAGGGGAGCGCCCGGCTCGTCGTCGCCTACTCGTCGGTGGCGCAGATGGGCTTCATCACGCTCGGCATCTTCGCCCTCAACGAGGACGGCGCCCAGGGCGCGCTGCTGCAGATGGTCAACCACGGCGTCGTCACCGCGCCGCTGTTCTTCATCGTCGGCCTGCTCGCCGCGCGCGCCGGCTCCGAGCAGCTGCGCGACATGGGCGGCCTCGCCTTCCGCGCGCCGGTGCTCGCGACGCTGTTCCTGATCGTCGCGCTCGCGACGCTCGCGATGCCCGGCTCGGGCAACTTCGTCGGCGAGCTGCTGATCCTGCTCGGCGCCTTCAAGGCCAAGGTCGTGTTCGCCTTCGTCGCCTCGATCGGCGTCGCGCTCGCGTCCGTCTACATGCTGCGCGCGTTCATCAAGGCGATGCACGGGCGCGTCAACCCCGGCGCCGACTCGCGCGAGGTGACCTTCGGCGACCTCGTCGCGCTCGTGCCCGCCGTCGCCGTCATCCTGGCCCTCGCGCTCTACCCGCAGTTCGGGCTCGAGCGCACCGAGACGAGCGCGAAGCAGGCCGTCGCCGCGGTCCAGCAGCAGACCGGGCAGCTGGCCGCCGCCGCCCACCAGCCTTCCCAGGAGCAGACGCCATGACCCCCACGCTCGTGACCGCGGCCATCGCGACGCCGCACATCGACTGGGCCGGCCTGTCGCCGTTCATCGCGCTGGCCGCCGGCAGCATCGTCGTGCTGCTCGTCGGCATCGTCCTCGGGGCCGGCGGCGCCCGCCACGCGACCCCGCTGCTGTCGCTCGTGACGCTCGGGGCGACGATCGGGCTGGCGATCTGGCAGCTGGGGGAGCGCGCGGAGCTGCTCGCCGGCGCGATGGCGCTCGACGAGCTGACGGTGACGCTCATCCTCGTGCTCGCCGCGGCCGGCGTGGCGGCCGTGCTGCTGTCGTGGCGGTCGCGCGCCGCCGGCAGCGCCGGCCACGCCGAGTACTACGCGCTGCTGCTGCTGTCGGTGCTCGGCATGGCGGTGCTCGTCGCCGCCGACAACCTCGTCACGCTGTTCGTCGGCTTCGAGCTGCTGTCGATCCCGCTCTACGCCCTCTGCGCGGCCGAGATCCGCCGCGAGGGGTCGCTCGAGTCGGGCCTCAAGTACCTCATCGTCGGCTCGGTCGGCTCGGCGACGCTGCTCTACGGCCTCGCGCTCGTCTACGGCGCCACCGGCTCGACCGACTTCGGCGGCATCGCCGAGGCGCTGCGCGACGCGTCCGTGCGCGACGACGTGCTGCTGCTGACCGGCATGGGCCTGACGCTCGTCGGCCTCGCCTTCAAGGCGTCGGTGGCGCCGTTCCACCAGTGGACCCCCGACGTCTACGAGGGCGCGCCGACGCCGGTGACCGCGTTCATGGCGGTCGCGACGAAGGCGGCCGCGTTCGGGGTGCTGCTGCGGCTGTTCGACGTCGGCCTCGTGAACGCCCAGACGACGTGGGCGCCGGCGATCGCCGCGCTGGCGACGATCACGATCCTCGTCGGCAACGTCGGCGCCCTCGGCCAGACGTCGCTGAAGCGGATGCTCGCCTGGTCGGGCGTCGCGCAGGCCGGCTACCTGCTCTGCGGCGTGCTCGTCGGCACGCAGCTCGGCGCGAAGGCGATGGTCTTCTACCTCGCCGTCTACCTCGCGATGAACATCGCCGCCTTCGCGGTCGTGATCGCGCGCGAGCGGGCGGCCGAGCTGGGCGACGACATCGCCGCCGTCGCCGGCCTCGGCCGCACCCAGCCGCTGCTCGCGTGGCCGCTGACGGTCGCGATGCTCGCGCTCGCCGGCATCCCCGCGACGGCCGGCTTCATCGGCAAGCTCTACCTGATCGACGCGCTCGTCGACGGCGGCTGGGCGTGGGTCGCGATCGTGCTCGTCGTCGGCTCGATGATCTCGCTCGGCTACTACCTGCGCGTCGTCGCCGCGGTCTGGTGGGGCGAGCCGGCCGACCGCGCGGAGGCGCTGGCCGCCACCCCGGCGGGCGCGCCGCCGGTGATGGCCGGCGGCTCCCAGGAGGCCGACGCGCTCGGCCGTCCGCAGCCGGAGGTCGTGCTCGTCGCCTGGCTGGCGACCGCGATCGTCGTCGTCTTCGGCATCGTGCCGGGGCCGCTGTTCGAGCTCGCCGGCCGCGCCGGCAGCGCGCTGACGGGCATCTTCTAGGACGGGGGCGCCGCCGCCCGCCGGCGGCGGCGCGCTGCTAGCGTCGGTCCGGTGCCCCGCCGGACCGCCCTCCTCCTGCTCGGCCTCGTCCTCGTCGCGCTCAACCTGCGCCTGGCGCTCACGAGCGTCGGCCCGCTGATCGACGAGATCAGGGCCGACGCCGGCCTGTCGGCCGCCGCCGTCGGGCTGCTGACGACGCTGCCGCTGCTCGCGTTCGGGCTGGCGGCGCCGTTCGCCGCCGGGCTGGCGGAGCGCTTCGGGGCCGAGCGGGTCGTGCTCGCCTGCCTCGTCGCGATCGCGGGCGGCCTGGCGCTGCGCCTGCCGGCGCCGGTCCCGCTGCTGTTCGCCGGCACGCTCGTGACCGGCTGCGGGATCGCGATCGGCAACGTGCTGCTGCCGGCGATCGTCAAGCGGCGCTTCCCCGGCCGCGCGGCGTTCATGACCGGCGTCTACTCGGTCGCGCTCACCGCCGGCGCCGCCGTGGCGGCCGGGCTCACGGTGCCGCTCGACCGCTGGCTGGGCGACTGGCGGCTCGCGCTCGCCTTCTGGGCGCTGCCGGCGGTCGCTGCCGCGCTCGTCTGGCTGCCGGCCGCGGGGGCGCCGGACGCCGCGCCGGCGACGGCCGGCGGCTCCGCGCCGGCGGCCGCGCGCGCGGCGGCGTCGCGGCGGCTGTGGCGCGACCGGCGCGCCTGGGAGGTGAGCGTCGCGATGGGCCTGCAGTCGCTCATCTTCTACGTGACGGTCGCCTGGCTGCCGGAGCTGCTGCGCGACGACGCCGGCCTCGGCGCCGGCGCCGCCGGGGCGCTCTACTCGCTCACGATGGTGATCGGGATGCCGGTCGGGCTGGCGATGTCGGTCGCGGCCGGCCGCACCGGCGACCAGCGGCCGCTCGCGGCGGCGACGATCGCGACCGCGGCGGCCGGGTGGGTCGGCCTGCTCGCGGCGCCGGCCGCGGCGCCGCTGCTGTGGGCGCTGCTGCTCGGCGTCGGCGAGGGCGGCTGCTTCACGCTCGTGCTGACGCTGTTCGTGCTGCGCGCCCGCGACGCGCGCGACGCCGCCGCGCTGTCGGGGATGGCGCAGGCGGTCGGCTACACGCTCGCGGCTGCCGGGCCGTTCGCGATCGGGGCGCTCCACGACCTCGCCGGCGGCTGGACGGCGCCGCTGGCGGCGCTGCTCGCCCTCACCGCCGCCCAGCTGCTCGTCACCGTCGCCGCCGGCCGGCCCGGCTACGTGGGCGTCCCGGCCGCGCCCGCCGCCGGCGACCCGACCCCGGCCGCGGCCCGCTAGCGATGGCGGCCCGCCTGCCGGACGGCGACCCCGCCCCCGCCGACGGCGCGCTGCCGACGGCCGCGCTGCGCGAGCTCGGCGCGCGGCCGTTCGGCGTCTACGTCCACGTGCCGTTCTGCGCGTCGCGCTGCGGCTACTGCGACTTCAACACGTACACGGCCGCGGAGCTGCCCGGCGTCGACCGCACGAGCTTCGCGGCGAGCGCGATCGCCGAGCTGGCGCTCGCGCGGCGCGTGCTCGGCGACGCCGCGCCGCGCGTCGACACCGTCTTCTTCGGCGGCGGCACGCCGACGCTGCTGCCGCCGGCCGATCTCGCCGCGATCCTCGCCGCGATCGACGAGGCGTTCGGGCTGGCGCCCGGCGCGGAGGTGACGACCGAGGCCAACCCGGAGAGCGTCACGCCGGCGACGCTGGCGGCGCTGCGGGCGGCCGGCTTCACGCGCCTGTCGCTCGGGATGCAGAGCGCGGCGCCGCACGTGCTCGCGACGCTCGAGCGCCAGCACACGCCCGGGCGGGCGGCCGCGGCGGTCGCGCAGGCGCGCGCCGCCGGCTTCGCCCACGTCAGCGTCGATCTCATCTACGGCACGCCCGGCGAGCGCGACGAGGACTGGCGCGCGACGCTGGCGGCGGCGCTCGAGGCCGGGCCCGACCACGTGAGCGCGTACGCGCTGACGGTCGAGCCGGGCACGCGGCTGCATGCGCAGGTGCGCCGGGGCAGGCTGCCGGCCCCCGACGAGGACGCGCTCGCGGACCGCTACGCGATCGCCGACGCCGTCCTGGGGGCGGCGGGGCTGCGCTGGTACGAGATCTCCAACTGGGCGGCCTCGGAGACGGCGCGCTGCGCCCACAACCTCGGCTACTGGCGCGGCGGCGACTGGTGGGGGATCGGGCCGGGCGCCCACAGCCACGTCGGCGGGGTGCGCTGGTGGAACGCGCTCCACCCGTCGGCGTGGGCGCGCGCGCTCGCGGCCGGCCGCTCGCCGGCCGCCGGCCGCGAGGTGCTCGACGCCGCGACGCGCCGCTTCGAGCGGATCATGCTCGAGGTGCGCCTCGCCGAGGGCCTCGACGTCGCGCTGCTGAGCGCGGCCGGCCGCGCCGCCGCCGCGCGGCTGGCCGCCGACGGCCTCGTCGAGCCCGCGCCGCTGCGCGCGGCCGCCGGCGGCCGCGTGCGCCTGACGCTCCGCGGCCGCCTGCTCGCCGACGCCGTCGTCCGCGCGCTCGTGGACTGAGCGGCGCGGGGGGCGGCGCCGACGCCGGCCGCCCGGCCCCGCGCTCGTCGCACGCGGTCGGAGCCGGGTCAGCCGCGCGGCCGGGGGCGCACCTCGTACACGCACGCGTGCGAGCCGCTGAGGATGTGGGCGGCGCGGGTCACGTCGGCCTCCGGGAGCACCTCGCGCAGGAACGACAGCTCCGTCGCGCACGCGTGGCGGTGGCGCCGCGCGACCGCGAAGATCGCGCAGTTGTGCTCGCAGATGCGGTAGCCGGCGCCGTCCGGCAGCGGCTCGACGTCGGCGAGGTAGCCGTCCTCGTCGAGCGCGCGCGCGATCTCGGCGACGCGCGCGTCGAAGTCGAGGCCGGCGAGCCGCGCCCGCGTGCGCGCGACGCGGGCCGCGCGCCGGCGGTCGAAGGCGCGCCGCACGAGGTCCGGGTCCTCCTCGGCGAGGTGGTCGAGCAGCTCGAGCGTCAGCTCCCCGTACGCCTTCGGGAACAGCGCGTCGGCGGCGGCGCCGAGCCGGTAGCTGCGGCGGGGGCGGCCCGGCCCCGCGCCGCGCGCGTCGCGGTGGACGACGAGGCCGGCGGCCGCGAGGCCCCGCAGGTGCTGGCGCACCGCGCTGACCGTGATCCCGAGCTCGCGCGCGAGCTCCTCGGCGCGCGCCTCGCCGCGCTTGCGCAGCGTCACGAGCAGCGCGCGCCGGGTCGGCGGCAGCTCGGCGAGGGCGGATCCGCGGGCGTCGGCCATGTATGGTTTTGAACAGTAGCGACTGTCTATATCCGCGCATCGACGAAGGAGCCCAGATGGCCTACGAGCTTCCGCCGCTTCCCTACGCCTACGACGCGCTCGAGCCGCACATCGACGAGGCGACGCAGAGGTTTCATCACGACAAGCACCACGCGACGTACGTGAGCAGGGCCAACGAGGCGCTCGAGGGCACCGAGTGGGCCGACAAGCCGGTCGAGGAGGTGCTCAAGAACCTCGACAAGCTGCCCGCCGACAAGCTCAACCCGGTCAGGAACAACGCCGGCGGCCACTACAACCACACGCTCTGGTGGGAGAGCCTGTCGCCGAACGGCGGCGGCGCGCCGACCGGCGAGCTGGCGGCCGCGATCGACCAGGCGTTCGGCTCCTTCGACGAGTTCAAGGCGAAGTTCGAGGCGGCCGGCGCGGGCCGCTTCGGCTCCGGCTGGGCGTGGCTCGTGAAGGGCCCGGACGGGCTGGAGATCATGTCGACGCCCAACCAGGACACGCCGCTGGCCGAGGGCAAGACGCCGCTGTTCGGCGTCGACGTGTGGGAGCACGCCTACTACCTCAAGTACCAGAACCGCCGTCCCGACTACCTGAAGGCGGTCTGGAACGTCGTCAACTGGGACAAGGTCGCCGAGCGGTTCGCCGCCGCGTCCTGATCAGGTCCGTCGGCGGCGAGGGGGCGGCCGCCCGCCGCCTCGCCGCCACCGCCCATCGAGCCGGAGTTCGCCCATGACCTACGTGATCGCAGAGCCGTGCATCGGGGAGAAGGACGCCTCCTGCACGGAGGTCTGCCCCGTCGACTGCATCCACCCGACCCCGGACGAGCCGGGCTTCGCCGACGCGGAGATGCTCTACATCGACCCGGAGGAGTGCATCGATTGCGACGCGTGCGTGGAGGCGTGCCCGGTCGACGCGATCTTCCCGGAGGACCTGCTGCCCGAGCAGTGGGCCGAGTACGCGGAGCGCAACGCCGCGTACTACGCCAGGTAGGCCGGCCTAGCCCTCCTCGAGCATCCTCCGCAGCCTGCGCAGGGCGCTCGCGATCCGGGACTTGACCGTGCCGAGCGGGATGCCGGTGCGCGCGACGATCTGACGCTGGCTGAAGCCGAGGTGGAAGTGGAGCCGCACCACCTCGGCCTCGGCCGGCGACAGCCGCTGCAGCAGCTGCTCGACGACGACCCGGTCGACGACGCCGGCCAGCGCCTCCTGGCCGGCGCCGCGGTCGGCGAGCTCGACGGCCGGGTCGCACGGCTCCGGCACGCGCCGGCGCAGGTGGTCGATCGCGCGCGAGCGCGCGATCGTCGCCAGCCACGTGCGGACCGAGGCGCGCGCCGGGTCGTACGTCGGGCAGCGCAGCCACGCCTCCAGCAGCACCTGCTGGTAGACGTCCTCGGCGGCGTTGCGGTCGCCGATCGCCGCCGACAGCGACGCGAGCGTCGCCGGGCCGTACTCGACGCACAGCGCCCGCACGGCGTCCGGGTCGCGCCGCCGCAGGCCGGCGGCGATGCGGAGCTCCGACGGGGATGGGGGGCTGCGGCGCATCACGACGAGCCGCTCCACTGTCGCACGCCGACGGTATGGCGCCGGTAGGAGTTGGCGCATCGCCACGACAAGCGACGACGCTGCGTCGACGTCGCCCGTCGTGGGCGACGACGCGGGCGCGGCGCGCGCTCAGTCGAGGTCGGGGTCGATGCGGGCCTGCTCGATGCGGCGCGCGACGAGCTCGCACGCCGGCCCGAGCCGGGCGCGCGCCGCGGCGGCCGCGGCGCGGTGGTCGTACGGCACCCGCCGCAGCTCGACCGCGCCGTCGTCGCCGACGAGCGCGTAGGCGGCCCGGGCGTCGCCGTCGAACGGCATCCCGACGCTGCCCGGGTTGACGATCTCCAGCCCCTGCGCGGTCGTGCGGCGCAGCGGCAGGTGCGTGTGGCCGACGACGAGCCGTGGCTCGCGCACCTCCTGCAGCAGCGCCTCCTCGCCGGGCGCCGGCTCGGGCAGCAGGCCGACGACGTCCGACAGCGGCGAGGCGTGGCAGTAGCGGACGCCGTCGACGACGGCCGCGGCCGGCAGGGCGGCGAGCCGGGCGACGGTCGCGGCGCCCAGCTGCTCCGCGCACCAGCGGGCAGCCGCCTGCACCGGCGCGGCCGGCGGCGCCTCGGCGGGGGCGTTGCACCAGCGCTCGCCGTTGCCGCGGATCCAGGTCGCGCCCGGCAGCTCCTCCAGCCGCTGGAGCGTCTCGACCGGCCAGGCGCCGAACAGCGCGTAGTCGCCGCCGAGCAGGTAGCGCTGCGCGCCGGCCCGCGCGGCGTCCTCAAGCACCGCCTCCAGCGCCGGCAGGTTCCCGTGGATGTCGTAGAGCACGGCGAGCACGGCTCGCCGGCGAGCGTAGCGGGTCGGCGCGCCGCCGCGCGGCCCCGCGCGCGGGCGGGGCCGGCGCGGGACGGCGGGGCGCCGCGGCCGCCCGCGCGGGCGGGGCCGGCGGCCGCGGCGCCGCCGGGCGCCGCGCGGTGCCGGCTACTGGTTCCACTTGTCCGCCGTCACCTGGCCGTGGCGGGAGTTCTTCGCGCGCGGGTCGGTCCTCTGGGTCCCCGCGCGCCCGTGGGCGTCGGCGTCGGCGTCGGGCCGGCCGGCGCCGTGCGGCGGGCCGCCGTCGCGGGCGCGGGCCTGCGCCTCGGCGCGCTTGCGCGCGAGCGCCGCCGCGAACTGCTGTCGCTCCTGTGGGTCCATGCGGTGGTGGTACCCGCCGCCCCGGGCGGCAACCGCATCGCGCCAGGGCGCGCCCGCACGCGCACGTGCCCGCGCGACCGCGCGCAGGGGACGCGAGCGCGCGCCCGCCGCCGCGCGCTCGCGTTCCCGCGTGCGCTCGCGCGCGTCACCGCGCCGCGCCGCGCGGGCGGCGCGCGAACGGAGGGGGCGGGATTCGAACCCGCGGTCGGCGTGAACCGACTCCGGTTTTCAAGACCGGTGCAATCAACCGCTCTGCCACCCCTCCGGGGTCGTCCGATGCTAGTCGGTCGGCGCCGCGCCCCGGGCCGCGACCGCGTCAGCCGGGCGGATGCGAGCGCAGCTGGCGCGCGCGGATCGCCGTGCAGGCGCTCGCGCGAGCCTCTAGACTGACGCTTCCGCCGGGACAGGTGGCCGAGCGGCTGAAGGCACTCGCCTGCTAAGCGAGTATGGGGCTGAACGCTCCATCGCGGGTTCGAATCCCGCCCTGTCCGTCCAGCCGGGACGCGGCGCCGCGCGCGCCCGTTCCGGCGCGGTCGCGGCGACGGGCGGGGCAGACGTCCTTCTCGCCGCCGGGCGGCTATCATTCGCAGCCGCTGCGCCCGTAGCTCAGCTGGATAGAGCGTCGGTCTACGGAACCGAAGGTCTCAGGTTCGAATCCTGACGGGCGCGCTCGGCACGCCCCCGCACCGCGGGGGCGTCCGCGTCTCGGCGGGGCCTTCCGTCGGCGCAACGGGAGTGGCGCGCCCTCGCGCGCCTCGTGTAGATTCGCGCCCTTCCCCGCTGGCTGGGCTGCGACCGGTCGCATGAGGAAGACGGGATGTCGCGTGCTCGCGGTCGCCGCGCTCGCGGCCGGGTGCGCGCTCGCGCCCGCCGCGCCGGCCGACGCGTACGTGTACTTCGGCGAGAGCTTCAATCGGGTCGCGCGGGCCGAGCGCGACGGCACCGGCATCACGACGCTCACGAGCCCGGCGCAGGGCGTGACGTCGCTCGCGCTGCAGGGCCGCCAGCTCTATTGGGGCGACGCGGCGACGGGGGCGATCGGGCGCGTGGGCATCGACGGCGCCGGGGCGGAGCCGGAGCTCATGAACAGGGCCACCACCGGCGGCGTCCACGGGCTGACGACGACCGACACGCACCTGTTCTGGATCAACTGGGACCAGGACAAGATCGGGCGCGCCGATCTCGACGGCGGGAACGCCGACCCCGGCTACATCGACATCTCGTCCGCGTCCGGCAACGCGCTCGTCGCCGACGGCACGTACCTGTACTGGGCGCGCACCACCGGGATCGCCCGCGCGAGGCTCGACGGCAGCGACCTCGAGCCGACGTTCATCGAGCTCGCGGAGAAGCCGCTCGGAATCGCCGTCGACGACCAGCACGTGTACTGGACGTTCGCCACCGGCGCGATCGGGCGCGCCAGGCGGGACGGGAGCGACGCGGACCCGGCGTGGATCACGGGCGGGAGGGCCCCGGGCGGGATCGCCGTCGACGACCGGCACGTCTGGTGGATCAACCGCGGCACGAACGCGATCGGGCGCGCGAACCTCGACGGCACCGACGTCGACCAGGCGTTCGTCTCCTCCCTCAACGGCACCTACGCCATCGCCGTCGACCAGCTCCCCGTCGAGCCGAGGCTGACGCTGGCGTGGAGATCGGCCGACGTCGTGCTCGGCGACGAGGTCAGCCTCGCGGCGACGCTCGACGGCGCGGACGCGCCGACCGGGTCGCTCGAGCTCGCCGTCTACGGCCCCGACGACCCGACCTGCTCGGGCAGGCCCGTGCTCAGCCGGTCGGCGCCCGCCGCCGACGGGGTCGTCACGGGCAGGTACACGCCGAGCGAGGTCGGCGTCCACCGGTGGCGCGCGTGGTACGACGGCGACGTGGCCAACCGCGCGTTCGCGAGCGCCTGCGTGGACTTCGACGTCGCGCCGATGCCGTGGACGCTGTCGCTCACCGCCGCGCCGAGGGCGCTCGTCGGCATGCCGATCGACGCCGCGGCGCTGCTCGCCCCCGCCGGCACGGCGAGCGGCAGGTCGGTCGGGCCCGGCGATGCCGTCCTGACGTTCGCGCTGCACGGGCCGGACGACCCGACCTGCGCGCAGCCGCCCGCGTTCAGCGACGCGGTCGCGCTCGGCGCCGCGATCGGCGGCAGCCATCCGTCGGGCGCGTTCGTCCCGAGGCGGGCCGGCGCCTACCACTGGACGGCGTCGCTGGCGGCGACCGGCAACGCGGCCGATCCCGTCCCGTGCGCCGACGGGCCGGTCGTGGCCGTCGAGCGGCGCACCCCGACGCTCGAGCTGACGCCGTCGCCCGCGGTCGCGCTCGGCGGCGACGTGCACGCGACGGTCGATCTCGCCGGCTCCTACGCGGCCGACGGCGAGCTCGTCTTCGCGCTGCACGGCCCCGACGATCCCACCTGCGCGGCGGCGCCCGTCTTCAGGACCGCGGTCGCCGCCGACGGCGACGTCCGCGCAGCTC
>ERZ777003.4161-NODE-4161-length-12638-cov-4.659064_pt1 | contig 12638 bp, 11 predicted proteins | sample MGYA00374956_ERZ777003 | MGnify/ENA primary metagenome ERZ777003 (study PRJEB29302, sample SAMN06268252) | bioreactor metagenome | isolation source: Joint BioEnergy Institute, California, USA | place: USA:Joint BioEnergy Institute, California, USA | collected... | reverse complement strand
TAACGGCGAGTGTTGAAGTCTGCTGGTCAAAAGAGCGGCTTTGGTATGAGGGAGAGTTGGGTGCTGCCATTGCCGAGCTGGCCATAACCTGCAGCTCCCCAGCAATAAGTTTCGTCGTCAGTAATGATGCCGCAGGTATGGTATTGGCCCACGGAGATCATTTTCCAGATGTGGCCACCGGATACGAGCTGCGGAGTCGCAGTATTGGTCGTCATGCCGTGACCCAGCTGACCGTATTCTCCGAGACCCCAGCAATAAGCTTTTCCCTCGTTGGTGATGCCGCACACGTGATAGTCGACGCCTCTTGAGATCGTTTTCCATTTCAATCCGCCAGCTACGAGACTGGGAGTTGAAACGTCACTTGTCGAGCCGGTACCCAGCTGGCCGGCTTCTCCATGGCCCCAACAATAAGCATCATCCGTATCAGTAATTCCGCACGTGGAGACGCCGGCGGCTGCAATTTCCTTCCAAGTGTGTTCGCCCAATACTAGCTGCGGAGAGAGAGCCTTGTCTTCCGTCGAACCATTTCCTAATTGGCCAGAACTTCCGTATCCCCAGCAGTAGGCGTCACCCGTTGAGATAATGCCACAGGTGTGATTCCCGCTTGCGGAAATTGTCGTCCAAACGGGGTTACCAGCGAGTTGAACTTTCTGCGGTGTTGGAGCGTTCTCAGTCGATTCGTTACCGAGTTGACCGTAATATCCCCATCCCCAACAGTAGGCTTCACCTGTATTCGTAATTCCGCAGGTGTGGCTTCCGCCCGCGACGATTTGCACCCACGCGGAATCACCCTCGAATTGAACTTTCTGAGGGGTCCAAGCGTCTTCGAATAATCCATGACCGAGCTGGCCCTCGTCCCCGCGGCCCCAGCAATACACTTTGTCGTCTGCGGCAATCCCGCAGGTATGGTGATACCCCGCCGAGATGTCTTTAAAGACGAGGTCGCTCTTCACGCGTTGTGGAGTCAGAGCGGCGTCTGATGAATCGTTACCGAGCCGACCGTTTTCGCCGAGGCCCCAGCAATAAATTCGTCCCGCGCTGGTCAATCCGCAAGTATGATTGAGACCCGCGCTGATCTTCGTAAATTTCACGACGAGATTGGATTTGCTGCGGTCATAGACGACGCCGGACCTGAAGTATTCGTTCCGGTCTTTGTAGGGGCAGATCACAAATTGCACGCGGCCTGTTTCCCAGTCTCCAAGATCGATTCCCGCGACTTCCGCGGTTTGCTCCAATGAATTCGGATCGTACGAAACCGATTTCTTGAAAGCGAATGGGAGGGAAAGGCGGCTTTTATTCGTCAGTTCGCCGCAATGGATCCCATCCCCGTCTTCGTACTCACGGCGAACGGGGTCTGAAACGCCCGGCGGTAAAACACGGGCGAAGATTTCAACCCCACTGATCCGGCCCGGACCTGTCACGCCGGGCAGGTACCGCCACTTCAGTTCAACCTTTTTCGCCTCGGGGTCGACATAATCCGCCTCGATGTATTGAGGATTTTGATCGAGCCCGTTCACTTGTTGGAACGGTCCCATGAAGCCCATGGCTTCGTGCACGCTTCCGAGCTTGGCTACGCTGGGGTACAAGCGGTTTTCAAACCGAGTTCCGCCTTCGCATTCACCCGGCGATGCGCTCCCGTTGGAGACCCCCGCTTCTCCGGCGGAAAGGCTTTCCTTCTTGCCGACCCACATCACCCGCTCATCGCCGGTCTCATGGACATAGAGATCGCCCAGAGGCTTTTCCATTCCTTCGGACAAACAAACTTTCCTATTGCCGGCTCCGGGCCCGAAGTATCCCGTGACCAAGTGTTTTTGCGGAACGGGTTTGCGGCCGTTCTCGGGATTACCACCGATATTGCGCCAGGCTTTCGGATACCGAAAGAGCGCGCGCGCCGGCCCCCACTCAAAGCCCGGATAATCGAGACTGAACCTCTCAAACAGCCGACGCCCGTCCTCGAGCTCGTAGAAGAAGTTCACTCCGTCAATACGGAAGAATTGGAACCATCCTCCGTGGAGTTCGCTTTGTGCGACGATCATGGGTGGTGCGTTGGGCGGCTGGAAGTAAATGTTGACCTTACCGGTGGGGCCGGTCCCGTCTTGATCCAAATAGCGGCCTGTGATCACGCCTTCGCCCAGTCCCTGCTCGCCGAGGCTGATTTCCTGCAACGCAATTTCGACGTTTTCAATTTGATTGGCGAGCTCTTTTGTCACGTCGCCGTAGAAAAACGATTCCGCGCCGTCGGCGACGACTCGATTATCGGCGTCGAAATAGAGGTCGCGGGTGATGGCGAGAACCTGGAATAGGCGACTGGAGCCCCGCGGGACGATAAGCTCGAAAGACGACGGGGGTTGCATCCCGTAATCGCTTTGCCAAATGGTGACGAGCGGCTTTTCGATACCGGGGCCCGAGATATTGATCATGATCCGAGCGGGTAAGCGACGTACCGCTAATCCGCTCGCCCCGACTTTTTCGCTTTTCACGGTCTTTTGCCAGTCGGGCATCTCGAAGCGAATCGTGGTACCCTCGTTTTTGGTGCACGAAAGAGCGAGCACAGATACGACCAAGACGTATAAGAGAGAAAACGCACGACCGCGTTGGAATAAAATAAAGCCTTCCATATACGGACCGCTCCAAGAGTCGATCTGACGTTTCGTGATACGGTGTCCTGTTACTATAAACATCGGAATCTTGGTCGAGTGATTTAGTGCGAAGTTGTCGGATTCCCGGTCGACGTCTCACTTTGACGCACTCCGAACACCGCCGCCGTGCCTCGATTATGTTGGATGCTTTTGGTTTCGTCTCGGATTCAAAGGAGCGGACTATAAAATAAGGGAAAAATCCGTCTCAACGAGAGACGGATTGATATCGCCCTCGGCTGGTTCCCTCATTTAATTAGGTTGATTACAGCTGCTGCTCGAGCACGATCCATTGAAGGAGTTTTTCACTGGGTTAATGTCAAAGCCAGTCGAAATGCTGCGAATGGTATCAAACGAGATCTGATAAGACCCGTCCGCGAAACTTGTTGCTGGCTTGAAATAGACTGGCGTGGTTGTTAAGGCGCCCGGCGCAATCGAAATTTCCGAAATGGACGTGGTGCAGCCGGCATCGAGGTAGATCGTGCTTGATGCTATAACGGAACCGCTGATGTGAATGTTCTGGATAGTTGCCGCTTCAGGCAGCGAAGTATCGAGGTTGAACTGAAGCGGAACGCATATGTGGCCGGTTGAGATTGGCATGCCGTCGTTTACAAGCGCAGTCACATTCAGACTTTGGACATTATGTAGTGACGATGTCTTCATGTTTTGATTGATCATGAGAGCTGCGTCGAATTGGATCGTATCCGAACTGCCGACGCGAACCCAAATCTTTTGCGTTGCGGGACCCGTTGTAAATTGGAGTTTCACTTCTGAGCCGGCGGCGCTTTCGCAGTTCGGCTTTGTGAAAATGGTCGTCATGTATCCCTGTAGAATCGCGTTGACAGTGACCTGCTTGTCCGCGGGAATGGAAAGGAGTGATCCGTTTGCTTTCAGGTTAATTTCAGTCTCGTAGCAGGCATTTGTTACGAGCTGGGTCGGGAGGCCGCTGACTTCGATCGTCGGTTGTTTAAGAAGCGTGTTCTCGGAGCTCACGCCCAAATTCGGGGTCGATGCGGTAATGGTCCCCGATGCGTTGCTTGCATTTTCAAGTTTTATCCAGAACGGCTCGCTTCGCGAGTTGAGATCATGCGGACCGATATTGACTTGAATCGCGCTGGAGGCGTTCGAGCAACTCGGATTCTTTGAGAGCTTGAACGTATTATTCGCGTCTAACGTCACGTTCAACGTTTGGGCAAGTGGAACGGGAGCGCCGTTAGTGGCTTTCGCCTGAACATACGCCTCAAAGCAGCTGTCGGAAGACGAATAAATTCCGACCTCGCTCGGATAAGACTGACCTGAAAGACGGATATCCAGTTTGGTAACCTGAGCCGGCGCGGTTGTAAACTTCCAATCGTTACCACTACTGATCATTTCGCCGTGAGCTCTTAGCTTATAAACCCCTGCCGACGGACTGTTCGGCTTGAAATAAACAATTATCGAAGCGATCGTGCTCGGAAAGTTGACAGAGGACAAAGGAGAACCTGTGCAGTCCGGTGCGGCAAAGAAATCCCCGGGCATTGGGTTAAGCTGATTCTCATCGGTATCGAAAGCGGCCAAAGTGATGTCGTATACGCTTTTATTGCTCAAGACGTCTCGAGATGCGTACGGATCAAATGCATACAGGTTGACGGCGAGCGGGTAACAACTGCCGATGACGTAGGGTTCGATACCATCGAGATTGGCGGAGCCGTGTACAGGCTCGAGTTTAACTCTGGGAGAGGTCAGATAGGAACTCTTGTCGATGATCGCGACTCGCATGGGGTGTCCCGAGATGTTGGCCGCCCATGTGTTTACGGCATGTACTCCGGCTTCCAAGGCTTTCAATTTGAGAGTTACGGTCGACTCGTCTTTGGGAATCGTGATCTTCTCAAGGACGTCGCCGGAACACTCGGAATCTCCGGGGGCATAAAAGCTGTAGGTGGCCGTATTGGTTAAATTGACCTCGAGTGTGTCGGCGACGGGAGAGAGAATTCCGTCTTTGACATGTGCAAGCGTGATGTCGGCACAAACTCCCTTCTCAATATTGTTGTAGAGATACGAACCAGCATCGCTAAAGCCGAGGCGGAGCTCAGACCATGACGGTCCTCCATTTTCTCCGCCGTAAAACTCCTTCCGGTAAACCGCTCCGGCCGTGAAGTATCCGGGGCGATTGTCTGAATAGGGGCAAAGAATGATTTCAGCACGTCCCGACTCTAGGTCCTCTTCCGTGATGCCGCCGATCGCAGCGGTTTGAACGCCGTTCCCAAGAACGGAGAAACGTCCGCGCGACGTGAACGGGAGAAGTGGGAATCGCGTCGGTTCCATCAAGTGGTTGCAGGCGATACCATTGTTCTCGTAGATATCACGTGACCAAGAACCTGAGGTCAGGATGCGGGTGAAGACCTCAACTCCCGTGATGCGTCCCGAACCGGTCGTGCCCGGAAGATACTTCCAGCTCAAGGAAATTTTATTCGTCTCCGCGTTGTATGCGGCATCGATCATCGGCACCCAGTTATGGCTGAAGCCGCTTACAGGTTGGAATGCTCCTCGGAAGCCTGCAACCCATTCGCCGAGGTCTGCGATGCCCCCCTTGGTTGGTGCCATCCAATCAACAAGCCACGTCCCCGTGCACTCCCCGTTCGGGGTCACAAGGCCTCCTTGGTAAACGCCGGCGGTTGTATGGCTTGGCGATGAACCGGACCAAGTGACCTGCTCATGGGTATCGAGGTCGGCACTCAGGAATAGGTTATCGATGGGGAAGGATTCTCCCGTGTAGCAGACTTTATTCCCACTTGCTCCTGGGCCGAAATAACCGAGTACGATCGAGTAAGGAGCAGTCTCCCGGCGTGCGACGGGGCCGCCGTATGCATAGATGTTTCGATATCCGGTTGGAACTTTGATCCAAAGGCGTTCTTCGTTCCAAGTTACAGGCGGGTTTGCCAAATCGAAGTCGCTGAAAATCACTTGTCCATTTTCGAGTTCGAATGTGAATTTTGCCCCTTCGATCGCGTGGAACGTGAACCACCCGCCGTGAATCTCCGTTTTGTCGACCACCATGGATGGCGCGTTGGGCGGTGTGAATTTCATGAGTACGGTTCCCGTCGGGCCGTTGCCGCTTGAATCGATCCAGCGGCCGGTGATCACACCTTCACCTTTCGAGCCCATGTTGAGTTCCTGGATTGTCACTTCAACGTTTTCTGTCGGATTGACCAGGGATTTGGTCACGTCGCCGTAGAAGACTCCGCCATTCGCAGTTGTGGCCACTTCATTGCCGACAAAATAGAAATCGCGCGTGCTGACAAGAATCTGAATGATCCGGTTTTCTCCGCGTGGAACTTCAAATTCGAATGACGTCGGCGGTTGGGCGTCGGCGCGATCTTCACTCTCCCAAATCCGCACGATCGGTTTGGGTATTCCAGGGCCCGAGATGTTGATCATGATCCGGCCCGGCTGCCTTACGACATGGACGCCGTTTGAAGTCGCCGTCCCCGGCTTTTGCAGAGTTGCTTGCCAGTCGGGAAATTCAATTCGGAATTTCGAACTCTCGCCGTTGTTACGGGTGCACGCGAAGATGAAAGGCAGAATACACAGGAGAAATGAAACTCTTGCTGTTTTCCAACGGCTTTTTTTCATATGTTTTCCCAACTGACAGGTAGGCTTACTAATAGTTTATTCCGCGGCCTTGGGAGACTGTTCGGTGCGAACTTTGTCTGACTTAAGGCGGAGTCTCTAAGCGAGATGGATTCGAATGTGTTGGGTCAGTTGGGTCTCAACTTAAGGCATTTCTGCCGCTGATTTAGATCGCCGAAATCAGCAAGCCTATCGAGAACCCAACTAGTAGCGCGGCTCCGAGGGGCCAAGCGACGAGGCGCCACCAAGCGGGAGAAAAGAGAGCGAGCTTCTCATCTTTGTCGGTTGGGAGACTTCTTTGGTTTGCCATCTCTTCTCGAAGGACCTCTACTTCTCTCTTTAATTCTTCGATCTTTTGGGTGCGGAGGGTGTCCTCTAGAGGTTCCTTGGTTCTGGCGATGGTTTGTAGCCAGAATCCTGGTTCGAGGGCCGGGTATTTATCCTGAAGGGCGAGATACCACTGAAGCATCCGGTAAATGTGGGGTGGCGCGTCTTCTCCTTCGCGATTCCAGCGGGTCCAAGCTGACGGATCGACAAGAAGAAGTTGGCAAAGCTTCCTTTGAGGAAGACCGAGTTGTCTTCGCATGTCTTCGAGCGACCCGAGTTTTCTTTTAATCAGAGCGACTTCTGCCTCATAGCGCAGGCGGAGCGAGCTTTTTGGACGACTCCGGCTTGGAGCTTGAGAATGGGTGCTCTCGGGTGTGGTCGTGAGGCCCTGGTTGTGGGCCTCAAAATTCAAGGAGATTTCGTGCGGCTGAACATCCATATCGCCCTTTCCTTAGTTCTTTATAAACCCTGACAATATTGTGTTTTGCAAGAAAAACGAGGTGAATCACAACATTAATAGTTGTGAAATACAATTCTGGCTGTTTGGCTATATCGATCGGTTGTGGTTAACCCGTGGAATTCAAAGGAAAATTGCTAAACCGGCTGGGTTTCTTTTCTTAAATTGTGGGGTGGTGTTGTGATAACGCGATGCGCGTCAAATTTATAGTTATAAGTGAGAGTATTAAGTTATTGATTTTACTTGCTATTGTAAGTCTTTCTTCCAGGGGCGATTAAAAACCTGGTTTTTTGAAGGCTCCCTATTCAGGTGTTCAAATTCGATTGATTTGCTTTGGCATAACTGCACAGAATGACTCAGGATCGACGCAAAATCTGAGGCCTGTAGGGAGGGTGCTCCCCCCGGTTTTTTAAAAATGCCTCGATAAAAAATCGACTCGCGTGATTGATGCACCATGGCTAAAGCAGCTCGGTACGCCCTTAACAAGAACAAATACCTCCTCGATCCAGAGGTTGAGAAACTTGAAAGAACCCTGGCTCGTAACCGGCATGAGCATGCACGAGATGTTCTCCTCATCGAGCTTGCGCTTCGAACCGGAGCTCGGGCTTCTGAACTTCTCGAACTCCGGCATGTCGATCTCAATACCTACGACCAGACGCTCTTTATTCGCGGGTTGAAGGGCAGTAATGACCGGGAACTTCCTCTCGCTCCGGAACTTTTCGAGCGCCTAGAGGCCTATAGCCGAACGGTTCCGCACGATGAGCCGCTTTTCCCGATCAGCTATCACCGTCTCCGGCAGATTTGGGACTGGTACCGGCCGGTGCCCAAGAAGTTCCATAGCCTCCGGCACACATTCGCCATTCGTCTCTATCGGAAAACAAAAGATATCCGCTTGGTTCAGGTGGCCCTCGGTCACCGGAACATCACCAATACGATGATCTATGCGGATTACTTCTATTCGCAGCAGGAATTGCGGAAGCTCATTCTGTGAAGCTGGGCGCGAAACACCAGCTTCATTTTGGTGTTGGGTTGGTTATTGCGCGTCGTTTTCGATTCCGCACGTCACAGCGAGACCTTTTTGGAGATCCGTAAGAATCGCGACTTTTTCTCCAATGGCGGAAGCGCCCGTTTTTTGGTTAACGACTACGACAAAGTTGAGGATCTTCCCGGCTGTGAAGATGTCGAGCTTGCTCGCTTCATCGCGATGTAGCTGGTTCTTCAGAAACGTGTTGCCGATGGCATCTACGACCAGGAATTCTCCGGGCTCAACTTTGCCTTTAAAGGTATTCAGGCGCTCGTTCATAAAATTGAGGGTATCCCCGGGGCGGAAGTTCGAAACGACACAGCTGAGTTTTTCCGCGGCGACGGCATCGTTGCTAACGAGTAAAATCAAGGCAGCAAGAATCGCTTTTTTCACATTATCCTCCCGGGATCAGTTGGGATTGGCTAAGGCTCGTTTGACGGCCTTGTTGACCTCTTTCCATTCGCGTTCGAGTTTCTCGATCGCTTCTTTTTCCTGGTACGAGCGGTCGGATTCCTTCACCCGGTGGGTCAGCTCCCCTCCCGGCGCGAGGCCGTCGCCGAGAGTCACGGCGATCATCCGTTCAGAGGGGTCGGTCTTTGCGTTTTCAGCAGCGAGCTTGGAGCGGTAGTCGCGCTCAATGAGCTCTCTTTCCGCCGTCGCGGCAGCGAGAATCTCCTTGATTGGAACTTTCTGACGCTCGCGTGCGGACGCCTCCAGGTGGAAAAACAGAACGGCCAGAAGCGGAATTGTATACATCCATTGACTTCTCCGAACAGCCATAACGACCTTCCTCCCTACCCTTAACGCAATGCAAAGTTTGGGAACGATCAGAGGCCGTTTATTTGCTTCCTGAGCGTTTTCCGGGCTACCAGGGCTCCTTTTTGCGCGCCGGATGTCTAGAGACTAAGCACTTACCCCGCTTGTCCCCGGGTTCGAGCCCCTCTCGAAAGAAAGCCATTTACTTGTTGATTTTGCTGGGAAATGTAATAGATTTTTCGCTTCTTTTTGACACTTGTATCGGTTGAAGCGGAGAGGTTATGCCGAATCCTAAGAAACGGACGACTCGGTCTCGTCGTGATATGCGTCGTGCTCATGATTTCCTTGAGCGTACAACCACTATTACCTGCAGCAACTGCGGTTCGTTGGTGAAGCCGCACCATGTCTGCGCGACCTGCGGTTACTACAAAGGTAAGGAAGTCGTAACAGCCAAGGCATGAAGAGGCCTGCTCTCGATAAGGCATCTGCCGGGGTTAGATCGGCGGGTGCCTACACAATCCTTGCTTCTCACGTTTCTTGGCCTGCGGACTTCACAGATCGACGCAGCAATAATGGAAGGGTCATGGAATGACAGCTGCTCCTGTCTATCGTTCCCGGATCGCGGGTACGGGATCGTACCTTCCGGAGAAAATTCTCACGAACTTTGATCTCGAAAAGATGGTCGATACCAGTGACGCTTGGATTGTCGAGCGGACCGGTATCCGCCGCCGTCACATTGCTGCCGATCATGAAGTGACAAGCGACCTCGCCTTGATCGCCTCGCGAAAAGCGCTGGAGGCCGCGCAGATTTCCGCAACCGACATCGACATGATTATCGTGTGCACGGTTTCACCCGATCAGGTGATGCCGTCGACCGCATGCGTTCTTCAGAACAAGCTCGGCGCGCGCCCCGTAATGGCGTTTGACCTCGCGGCAGCATGCTCGGGTTTCGTGTACGGCATGTCGATCGCTGACCAGTTTATTCGCAGCGGGATGTATCAGCATATTCTCGTGGTCGGCGCCGAAGTGCTGCACCGCTTTGTGAACTACAAGGATCGCGATACTTGCATTCTCTTCGGCGATGGCGCCGGCGCGGTTGTTTTGAGTCGCGCGAATGAGAACGAAAACAGTCAAATCTTCAGCGCACACCTGCATGCGGACGGAAGTTTGGGTGATCTCTTTGTTTTGCCCGCCGGCGGTTCCGCTATGCCGTTCCGGCCAGACGTCCTCGAAAAGGAAGCGCAGTTTGTGCGGATGAAAGGAAAAGAGATCTTCAAGAACGCCGTCCGTACATTGACTCAATGCTGCCAGGAAGCGCTCGATGCGAACAATATGACCAAGGATCAGGTAGATTGGTTGATCCCGCATCAAGCGAACGCGAGAATTCTATCCGCCGTTGCCCACTACTTCGGCATTCCTGATGAGAGAGTTGTCGTCACAGTCGATGAAACGGGCAACACATCCGCGGCGACAATTCCCATCGCGCTCGATATGGCGGTGCGCGACGGACGTATTCAGCGCGGGCACAATCTGCTATTGGCTGCATTTGGGGCCGGCCTCACGTCCGGCAGCATCATGTTGAGGTATTGATATGTGGGCAGCACTTTTCCCTGGCCAAGGCAGTCAGTCCGTCGGAATGGGGAAGTTTCTCTATGAGAACTTCTCAATCGCCAAACAGACCTTCGAAGAAGCCAGCGATACTCTGAAAATCGATTTTAAAAAACTTTGTTTCGAAGGTCCTGAATCGGAACTTCAACTCACCGAAAACACCCAGCCCGCGCTCCTTCTCGTTTCGACCGCTACCTTCCGGGTCGTTGAATCGATCGCGGAAATAAACATCAAAGCCGCAGCCGGACACTCGGTCGGCGAATATGCAGCTGTGGTGACAAGCGGGGCCCTCGCTTTTACAGACGCACTTCGGGCCGTGAGGATCCGGGGTCAAGCGATGCAAAAAGCCGTTCCTGTTGGTGAAGGCGGTATGGTTGCGGTGATGGGGCTCACGGATGATCAAGTGAGATTCCTCTGTAAGTGGGCGGAGAAAACGTCGGGAATGAGGCCGATTGAACCCGCCAACTTCAATGCTCCGGGACAGGTTGTGATTAGCGGCTCGCAGAAGCTCATAGATTGGCTGAAAGTGAACGCCAAACCGGAGATCTTCGCTCCGGAAAATCCGCGTTTGAAAATGATTCCGCTTGCGGTTTCCGCGCCTTTCCACTGCAGCCTGATGAAACCGGCGGAGGAAGAAATGGGGCGCGTCCTGAGCGATATTCCGTTTAAAGATGCAAAATGGCCCATTGTGCAAAACTTCACCGCCAAAGAGACCACGAATGGTGAAGAACTGCGGAAGAACCTCGTTTACCAAGTCTCGGGTCCTGTCCGTTGGACACAGTGCATGGCGCGCTTAAAAGAACTTGGCTGTGTGCGTGCGATTGAGTTTGGTGCGGGTCGTGTCTTGACCGGTCTCGCGAAAAAAATTGACTCAAACGCACCGCCGCCGTTCAATATCAATACTTTAGACGAGCTAAAGGCGCTTGAAGCCGCGCTTAAGGAGAATGGGAATTGACGCTCCCAATACCACAAGCACGTAGATTCGAAGGCAAGGCGGTGCTGGTTACCGGCTCCAGCCGCGGGATCGGCGCGGCAATCGCGCGGCGTTTAGCGGCGGAAGGTGCTCGAGTCGCCGTCACTTACTCTTCCAAGCCCGAGGCGGCTGAACAGGTGATGGAGAGCCTGGCGGGTGAAGGTCACATCTGTCTTCAACTCAACGTCGCGGACGAGGCCTCGGTTCAAGCGGCGTTTGACGAGGCATTGAAGGCTTTCGGGAAACTTGACGGCCTCGTGAACAACGCCGGAATCACCCGGGATCAGCTCATCCTCCGCATGAAGGCGGAAGATTTCGACGCTGTTATCAATACGAATCTCAAAGGAACCTTTTTCTGTACGAGAGCGGCTCTTAAGGCGATGGTTCGCGCGCGTTTCGGATCGATCGTGAATATCACGAGCGTGATCGGAGAGATGGGCAATGCCGGGCAAAGCAACTACGCCGCGAGCAAGGCCGGCATTGAGGGTTTTACGAAATCGATCGCGAAAGAAGTCGGTTCCAGAGGCGTTCGCGTGAATTGCGTGGCTCCGGGATTCATCGTGACGGAGATGACGGACGTTCTTTCGGACCAACAGAGAGAAGCGATTCTGGAGAAAGTGCCCTTAAACCAGCTCGGCGATGTCGAAGACGTCGCGGCGGCGGTGGCCTTTCTTCTGAGTGACGAAGCGAAGTACATTACCGGACACACATTGAGCGTGAACGGCGGCCTCTATATGTGAGGCGGAAAAAGGGAAGTTCCCGCTCGCCTTCCCGAAGTGTATCCGTTTTGAATTTGAGAACTTGTGGAGGTAGAGAATGATGGCAACGGTGCAACCCAAAGTGAAAGAAGTGATCGTCGAGCAGCTCGGCGTGGATCCTGAGCGCGTGAAGCCCGAAGCTTCGTTCATCGATGATCTTGGTGCTGACAGCCTCGACATCGTCGAGCTTGTAATGGCGATGGAAGAAGAATTCGGTATCGAAATCCCCGACGAAGACGCTGAAAAACTTAAGACTGTCGCCGACGTCTGCAATTATCTTCAGGCAAAAGGTAAAGCCTGATCGACAAGGCAAAAAGTCGCCGTCGGAACGCTTTTAGGGTACTTTTGTGCCGCCGACGGAGCTCGGTTTAGAAGACTGGTGGGATCACTGAGCACACGGTGGTCCCTCTCGTCTTTTAGGACCCGTGCGCCGTTGTCATATGAGTTTTTGAATCATCCTGTTTTCCTCATTCAACGACTGGATGGTCTG
>ERZ777003.4160-NODE-4160-length-12643-cov-6.635208_pt1 | contig 12643 bp, 12 predicted proteins | sample MGYA00374956_ERZ777003 | MGnify/ENA primary metagenome ERZ777003 (study PRJEB29302, sample SAMN06268252) | bioreactor metagenome | isolation source: Joint BioEnergy Institute, California, USA | place: USA:Joint BioEnergy Institute, California, USA | collected... | reverse complement strand
CCCCCAGCCGCTCCGCCGCGTAGCGCGTGAGCACCCAGTGCAGCCGGCCACGCTGCTCGACCGTCGCCTTGACGCTCAGCATGCGCTGAGGGTCGCATGGGCGGAGATAAAGACCGTGGGCGAAGCCCGGCGGCCGCCCCTCCTGCACCAGGGAAACCAGTGCCGCGCCCCCTTCGAGCACGGTGCTGGTCCCGAGCGGCAACTCGGCGTGCCGGCGCGGCGGGGCGTGGGCGGGCCCGAGCCCGTCCACCAGAACCGCGTCGAAGGCCGGCTTGCCCTCGGGGCTCAGCCCGTCGCAGGCGGTGGTGACGCGAATCCGAGAGATCTCGCCGGCCATGCCGGGCGCGGGGACGAAGCGCACGGTGAGGCGCAGCAGGGCGGGGCGTTCGGGCGCGATCTCGTATTCGTAGCTCAGCTTGCCGAAGCGCAGCGTGCCGCCGAACCGGCCGGCCCGGGCGATGACCGGACCGGCGTGGTGGAGCCGCACGCCGCCCGTCGCGGTACGCTCGATCCCGTATTCGGTGATCGCATCCTCGACATCGAGGCAGTGCCGGCGGCCCCGGTGGGTCAGCTCGAACAGGTTGCCAGTGTGACGGATTGCCGCCCCTCCGGGTCCGGCCGAGCGCACCGACTGCACCACCAGCCCGCGCGAGAGGTCGCCGGTGAGGTCGTGCATCGGCGTGCGGATGGCGAAGTCGCGCGGATCATCGGACAGGATCTGGATGCAGGTGGAGGGCACCGCCCTCGGCCCCGTCATCACGGTGCCGCTGGTGGCATCGGCGGTCATCGTGACGAGGCGACGGAGCGGCGGAGCCGCCGCGGCACCGGTCGCGCCGTCCTGCCCGCCACTCATCGCCAGGACGAAGTCAATCAGGCCCGAGGCGAAGCCTGGGTCGTCGTCCCACAGCGCAGGGTGGGCGAGCAGCTCAACGGCCTTGGCGTTGTTGTCGGTGCAGAAGCAATCGCCCTCGGAGGGCGAAGCCGCGGCGGTCTCGGAGAGCGGGACGACTTCGGTCTCGCCCAGAGCGACATGACGCGCAAGGCGCGTCTTGAGGAAGCGCACAAGACGTTCGCGCACCCCATCCTGGAGGCAGTCGTGCATACGCACAGTGTAACGAAAATTTCCTGAGCGGAGTATCCCTTTTTTAACCACTGCGCGAGAAGGGGGCGCGGGCACATCGCCCCAGGGCTTCAGCATCCGTGCGCGAACGGCAGGACCGGCTGAGGGGTACGGTACCGCGACCGTCTCATTTCACCCGCATGGTCCACGAAAAGGCGCAGTCGGCCGCCGCATGCCGCGGGCAGCCGGCATTGGGACATACGACTGGCTGCGCTGCCCCTCCACCGTGCTGCCTAAGACACGGTATGACATCGGAATGATACTGTTCCGTTGTGAAAGAGGCGGCAATCGTCTAGATTTTCTCCGCTGGTGCATGGGGGTGAGCATGTCCAGTGCCTTCCTTGCTCTTCTTCGCACCGAGGAGCGGCAGCTCCTCGCCGAGTTGCGAGCGACGCCGATCTTCCAGAAGCTCGAGGCTGTGCGGCGCGTGCTCAGCCTTTACACTGGCGCGGACGAGGCGGCGGCGGCGCCGACCGAGGATCTCCTGCTCGGCCGTGCGAGCGCGGCAGCGAAACCGGCCGAGCCGCCGCTGACGCGTGATCCGGGGCCGCCCGTGGCGAGCAACGCGGCCACGGAAGCAGAGGAGGCCCGATCGGCCGGCGCCAGCGCCGCGCCGCTCCCGTTCGCAGCCGATCCCGGTCCTGGCACGTCCAGACTATCGCAGACGACTTCTGCGCCGCCGCTCGCAACGCCCGTCCCCGCCCTCGGTCCGGCCGCGACGCCGGCCAAGGTCTCGGGCGGCACGCCGGCGCTGTCTCAACTCACCGTTGCGGATCCGCCTGGCGAGAAGGTCTTCCGCGACGGAAGCCGGGCCGTCTCCGCGGTGCGCGCCGCGCTTCTCGCCGTCACACGCTGACATCGGCCGGTCCGGCCCGGAACGACGCCATCCGTCATCGACCGTGACCGGCGGCCGGCCGACCGTTGGCTTGGCGAGTCGAGGTGCGGGAACCGCCCGATCATCGCCGCGGCATCGAGCCGGATGACGAGCCAGCGAAGATATGCTTCGAAGGCGTGCCGGGCTGAAGAACGGGATAGCGATTCGAGATCTGACCAGCTTGGCCGTGACCGCTTCGGCGCGGCCGGTTTCAGCGACCTGCCGCGAATCGGGATCGGTTCCGAAGCCAATACGAAGCGGCCGAGAGATCCCACGCCAATCGGAAGTCTGGGCATCCGCATGACCAACAGCAGCGCTGCACTCCACATGGCCACGGCCGCGCAGGGCGGCCCGCTCAGCGCCGAGGACCTGGCGCAATACGCGCGCACCGGCTGGGTGGCGGCGCGCGGCTTCTTCGACGCCGCGGAGGTCGCGGCGATCTCCGCCTGGACCGACGAGCTGTTGGCGATGCCGGAGGTGCCCGGCAGGCACATGGTCTATCGCGAGGACAGCCTGCTGGGCGACGGGCGGCGCGTGGTGCAGCGGATCGAGAATTTCTGCCCCTACCACCCCGGCTTCGACGCATTGGTGCGCGGCGGACGGCTGCGCGATGCGGTCGAGCAGTTGATGGACGGGCCGGTGTGCCTGTTCAAGGAGAAGATCAACTTCAAGATGCCCGGCGGCGCGGGCTTCGAGCCGCATCAGGACCAGCAGGCGGGATGGAGCGCCTATGCGCCGATCTTCGTCACCGCGATGGTCAGCATCGACCGCGCCACGATCGAGAATGGCTGCCTGGAGATGGCGGACGCGCCGCGCCTCGCCGGCCTGATCGGCGAGGAATGGCGGCCCCTAACGGCGGAGCAGATGGCGTCCTTCGCCCTCGTTCCTGTGCCGACCGAGCCCGGCGACGTCCTCTTCTTCGATAGCTACGTCCCGCACGCGTCGAAGGCGAATCTCACCGGGGAGGCCCGGCGGATTCTCTATCTCACCTACAACCGCGCCTCGGATGGCGATCACCGTGCGCGCTACTTCGCCGACAAGCGCGCGAGCTTCCCGCCCGACATCGAGCGGCTGCCGGGAGTCGAATACAAGTTCCGGGTCTGACCGGCGGCCTGTCCCGGGAAACCTGGCGGGACGGCCGGACTTGGCCGCCCGTTTCACCGGCCAAGGTTACGGGGGTACGACACCGCTCGTCGGGGGCCACGCGCCCCCGTAACCGCAGGTCCCATGCGCTGGGAAACAGTGCCGGCGGACGCGAGGCGCCCCGATGACGGTCAGTCGATTTGTCAGCCCAGCCGCGGATCTGCCGCGGAGGGCGGCGGCGGGACTCCTCAGGCCTCGCTACGGTCGGCCTCGCACCGCATCATCATCAGGATGCCAAGGACCATGAACGCCCAGGACGCGTAATTGTGCTGGCCCAGCAGGTACAAGGCGATGGCCGCAACAGCGGCGATGGCGGCGGCGAGATAGGTGTTGTTCCAGAGCCAGTCCATTCGATGATCCCTTCTGCCCATTACGATCCGCCCGGCCCGTGGTAGGCGGACGCGCGGTGTCAGCGGCGTCCTTGCGCGGACGGGACGTTGTCCGTCTTGTCGCCCAAGGCGCGCCGGCGTGCAATGGCGGCCTGCCACCCGGCCGGCCCTGATCCGGTCCGCCCGCCGTCCCATTTTTCGCTCCGCGCCATCGCAGGAGGAGGCTCCGGCCCGCATGAGCAGCAGCGATCCCGCGACTCCGCCGCCCGGCCCCGCCGAGGGCGGGCGCCTGTTCTTCCAGTCGGAGGTCTTCGAAGCGGATGCCTCCACCGCCCGGCGCAGCGCCCTCCGCCCCGAGGCCGACCGGCGCAGCATCGCCGAGCCGGCGCGGGAGGTTCCCGTGCACGCCGAGTGCGACGTGCTGGTGGTGGGCGGCGGCCCGGCCGGCACGGCGGCGGCGGTCGCGGCGGCCCGGCTCGGCGCGCGGACCATTCTGCTCGAGCGCTACAACCACCTCGGCGGCCTCTCGACCGGCGGCCTCGTCATCTGGATCGACCGGATGACCGACTGGGAGGGCCGGCTGGTGATCCGCGGCTTCGCGGAGGAGCTGCTCGACCGGCTGCCCAAGGAGGCGGTGGCCGGCCCGCCGCGCGCGGACTGGGGCTCGCGCGACGCGGCGACGGCGGCATGGTGGCAGCTCCGCACCGCTGCCTTCCACGGCATCGTGACGCATTCCCCGACCTGCGACCCGGAATGGCTGAAGGCGGCGAGCCTCGACCTGCTTCTTGAATCCGGCGCGCATCCGATCTTCCACGCCTGGGGCGCGCAGCCGGTGATCGGCGAGGACAACGTGGTGGTGGGCGCGATCTTCGAGAGCAAGCAGGGCCGCCGCGCCGTGCTCGCGAAGGTGACGGTGGACGCAACCGGCGACGGCGACCTGTTCGCCCGCGCCGGCGCGGCCTTCGCCGACGACATCGACGCCGGCGACATCCACCACTGCATGAACACCGCCTGGCTGTTCGGCGGGGTGGATATGCCGCGCTACCTGTGCTGGCGCGCCGAGTCGCCAGCGGAGTTCTCCGAATTCATGCGCCGCGGCAAGGAGGCGATGCGGTTCTTCGACAAGGCCTTCGTCTCCTGGCGCGACGATGTGGCGCTGTTCCTCGGCCCGCGGCTGGCGGGCTTCTCGGCGCTCGAGGTCGAGGACCTCTCGGAGGTCGAGGTGCGCAGCCACCGGCTGATGGTCGAGCATCTGCACTTCTACCGCGCGCACTGCCCGGGCTTCGAGAATGCCTTCCTGATGCTCTCCGCTCCGCAGCTCGGCGTGCGCCATGCGCGGAGGCTGAAGGGCGTGGCGAGCGTGACGCGCGCCTGCTGGGATGGGCGCGTGGCGGCGGACGAGATCGGCGTCTCGCCCTCTCTCTCGCCGAAGTTCCCGAATGTGAGCGTGCCCTATGGCGCGCTGGTGCCGGCGGCGCTGGATGGACTGCTCGCGCCGGGGCGGCACCTCTCCTGCGACGCGACCTCGCACTCCTTCCTACGCGAGATCCCGCAATGCTGGCTGACCGGCCAGGCCGCGGGGGTGGCCGCTGCGATCGCGGCGGCGCGCGGCGTGCCGCCACGGGCGGTGGATGTGCGCGAGGTGCAGGCGGCGCTGCGGAAGCAGGGTGCGCATCTGACGACGGAGGACGAGAAGGCGCGGCGGGCGGCGGCGGTGGCCTAGCGCGTATCGCATTCCGCGCTGCCTGGCCCTGGCGGCATCGGCCGCATCGCCGATCTCGCGCGTATAGCTGCACTGCAAGGGCCACGGACCCCGGGCCTGCGAGTCCGCAATGCCGGCCTGCGCCCGCGACGGCACGGCATCGGCTCCGCCCCGCCTGTCGCGCGCGCCGCGAGCGGCCTATATGCGCAGCCCGACGGGAACAGCCATGCCGATTCTTGCCCTCGACGGTTCGCTCGCCCGCTGTTCGGCCGCCGTGCTGGACGCAGAGGGGAGGTGCCTCGCCGCCGCCGCGGCAGAGGCCGAGCGCGGCCATGCCACGCTGCTGCCGACCCTCGCCGCGCGCGTGCTGGGGGAGGCGGGGCTGCCGGCGTCCGCGCTCCGCGCGGTCGCGGTCGGGGTCGGGCCGGGCGGCTTCACCGGCCTGCGCGCCGCGCTCGCCCTGGCGCAGGGCATCGCCTTCGGCGCCGGCGGGCTGCCCGTGATCGGAGTGACCACCGGCGAGGCGCTCCTTGCCGCGCTGACCGAGGAGGAACGACGCGGCCGCGCGGTCTGGGCCGCGCTCGACACCAAACGCGGCCGGGTCATGCTCGAACGCTTCGCGCCTGGCGCCGCGGTGCCGGAGGGGCCGCCGGCACCCTTCGAGGAACGCGAACTGCCGCAACCCGCCGGCCCGGTCGCGGTGGCGGGCGACGCCGCGCCGGCGGTCGCGGCGCGGCTCCTGGCACGCGGCGCCGACGCCCTGCTGACCGGCACGCGGCTGCCCGATTCGGTGGCGCTCGGGCGGGTCGCGCTGCTGCGGCTCGCCGGCGCTCTGCCGCCACGCATGGCGGAGGAGCCGCTCTACGGCGAGCCACCCGCGGTGCGGACGCCATCGCAGGCGCCCGCGGCGTGACCGAGGCAGGGGCGGCGGGGGGAGGCGGCGCTGCTGCGCCGCCGTCGCCGGGGCAGGCCGTGGCTGTTGTGCCGGTCGGTCCCGAAGCGGCGCCGCTGCTCGCCGAGCTGCACCGACGGTCCTTTCCCACCGGCGACGCCTGGGGCGCCGACGCCATCGGCGTCATGCTGGCGCTGCCCGGGAGCTTCGCGCTCTGCGCCGCCCTTGGCGAAGGCGGGGGGGAACCGGCCGGATTCGTGCTCGCCCGGGTCGCGGCGGAGGAGGCCGAGATCCTCACCTTCGCCGTGCTGCCCGAGTGTCGGCGGCGGGGAATCGGCGCGACGCTGCTGCGCGGCGCGGCGGCGGAGGCTGCGGCGCGCGGCGCGCGCACCCTGTTCCTTGAGGTCTCGGAGACCAATATTGCCGCCCGCGCCCTCTACGCCGCCGTGGGCTTCGCCGGGTGCGGCCGGCGCCGGCACTACTACGCCGATGGCAGCGATGCGCTGGTGCTGGCCCTCACCCTCTCTTCTTGCGGATCAGCAGGCGGGTGATCCCGTCCTCCCCGTCGCGCAGCGAGAGCACGCCGTGGCCTTGTTCGACCGCAGTGCGGGGCACGTTCTCGCGCGGCTCGGCGCCGCGCAGCAGGACGAGGAGCGTTTGTCCCGGTTGCAACCGATCGAGTTCCAGCCGGGTGCGCACGAAGGTCATCGGGCAAGTCTCGCCGGTGATGTCGAGCCGGCGGTCCGCCACCATTTCTTCAGGGTTCAATGCCGGTGGAACCTGCCTAATCATGATTGGACCGCCATTGCGCAATATCGGGGTTCGTGCATATGGTGCGCTGTGCGGGGAGGCGAAGAGGAATCCATCATGTCTGATACTGGCCCCAGGGCTGACCTTCTAGGACTGACGGCGGAGATCGTCGCGGCCCATGTCTCAAATAATTCGGTGGCGCTCGCGGATCTGCCCAACTTGATCCAGGACGTGTATCGCACGCTGACGAATGTCGGCCAGCCGCAGCCGCAGCAGCCGGAGCGGCCGCAGCCGGCGGTGCCGGTCAAGAAATCGATCACGCCCGACTACCTCATCTGTCTCGAAGACGGCAAGAAGCTGAAGATGCTGAAGCGGCATCTCAAGACCGCTTACAACATGACGCCGGAGCAGTATCGCGAGCGCTGGGGCCTCCCGCCCGACTACCCGATGGTCGCGCCGAATTACGCCAAGCATCGTTCGGCCCTCGCCAAGAAGATCGGCCTCGGCACCAAGCCGCGGGCCGCGGCGAGCCGCCCGGCCGGTCGGGGCGGGCGGGGCAGCAGGGCGGCCAGTGCTGCCGCTTCCGCTCCGGCCTCGGACTGAGGCTGCCGTCGCTCCGCCTGCCCGCCTCCTCCCATCGGGGAGGGGTGAGCGACGCGGCGCCGAAAGGAAGGGCTGAGGTTGCCGTCGGTAGTTGCTGCCGGTGGCCCTTTGCGCGCCGGGCGTCTATGGTCGCCCCACGCCCGCAGCGCATGGGCGGGCGGTCAGCGCACCGGCGGGCGACCGCGCTGGCCGGCCGGTGAGCTACGGCCCGCAATGCGCCCGCGGGCGCGCCAGTAGAGGGACCATCCGGCATCGGCATGGACACGCGCCCCGAGCCCCCGAAGCCCGAAACGACTCCGGCGCGCCCCGCCGCCCGAGGGGCACGCGCAGCCTCCGCGCCTGCGCGCTCCTCCCCTCAGCCGTCGCGCATCGAGCGACTCTGCATCGAGCGCGGGCTGAAGATGACAGGACAGCGGCGGGTGATCGCGCAGGTCCTCTCGGACGCCACGGACCACCCCGATGTCGAGGAGCTCTACCGCCGTGCCCGGGCGCGCGACGCGCGGATCTCCATCGCCACCGTCTATCGCACCGTGCGGCTGCTGGAGGAGGTTGGCATCCTCGAGCGCCACGATTTCGGCGGCGGGCGGGCGCGCTACGAGCCGACCGAGCACGGCCACCACCACCACCTCATCGACATCGACACCGGCAAGGTGATCGAGTTCGAGGCGGCCGCGCACACCGCGCTGGCGCGCGAGATCGCCGCACGCCTCGGCTTCGAGCTGGTCGGCCACCGCGTCGAGCTGTTCGGCCGGCGGCGCGCTCCCGCCGACGCCGCCACGTCCCCACCGGCCGAGGGCGCCGCCGCCGCCGCGGATGAGCCGGCACCGCCGCCTTCGGCTGGCGAGGCGTCCACGGGGCAGGAGGCGCGTCGCACCCGGAGCGGCCGGGGCCGCAGCGCATGACCCAACCCCTTGGGCCCGGCGCTGCCGCCGCCGCAATGGCGCCGCGCGGCAGCGGCGGCAGCGCCGCCACTGGCTCGGCCGAATACGCCTCGCCCGGCTTCGGCGAGCTGCGCGCCGGCAATCTCGGCGTGCGCATCGCGGAGACCGCGGCGGAGATCGACGCGGCTCAGGCGCTGCGATACCGCGTCTTCTACGAGGAGCTCGGCGCGCGCCCCGATGCAAGCACCGCCGCCGCGCGGCGCGACCGGGACGAATACGATGCCGTCGCGGACCACCTGCTGGTCGTGGATCACGACCGCGACGCGGGAGCGGGGGGCGTGGTCGGCACCTACCGCCTGATCCGCCGCCCCGCCGCGGCACGGATCGGCCGGTTCTACTCCGCGGCCGAGTACGATATCTCCAGGATCGAGGCCTATCCAGGCAACATCCTGGAGCTCGGCCGGTCCTGCGTGGATGCCGCATACCGAACGCGTGCCGTGCTGCAACTGCTCTGGCGCGGCATCGCGGCCTATGTGTTCAAGCACCGCATAGACCTGATGTTCGGCTGCGCCTCGCTGCCGGGCACCGACCTCGACGCGCTCGCCGCGCAGCTTACCTACCTGCACGCCAACCACCTGGCGCCCGAGGCGCTGCGCCCGCGTGCGCTGCCGGAGCGCTACGTCGAGATGCGCCGGCTCGACCCGGCGACGATCGACGCACGCGCTGCACTGAACGCGCTGCCGCCGCTCATCAAGGGCTATCTGCGGCTCGGCGGCTTCGTCGGCGACGGGGCGGTGCTGGATCACCAGTTCAACACCACCGACGTCTCCGTCGTGGTGAAGACCGACCTCGTCACCGAAAAATACTACCGCCACTACGAGCGGATGGCCGGCGGCCGCGGCGCGGAGCCGGTGGAGTAGCGCGCCGCCGGGGGCTCCCCCGCCGCGTGTGACAAGCGGCGCGCGCCTGCGTAGCTTCGCCCCTTCCCGGCGCAAGGAGGGGCAGGAGCGATGCAGACCGGAACCTACAGCTACCCGCCGATGGAGCGCGTGATCTACGGCCGTCCCTTCGCCGAGGCGCTGGCCGAGGAGGTCGCGCGGCTTGGCGCTGGCGCCGTGTTCCTGATGGCGGGCGGCACGCTCTCGCGCGAAACCGATGTGGTGCGCCAGGTCCAGGATGCGCTCGGCGCGCGGCTCGCCGGCGTCTGGACGCGCATGGGCGCGCACTCGCCCCGCACCGATGTGGTCGCCGCGGCGAACGCGGCGCGCGAGGCGAAGGCGGACCTGATCGTCACCCTGGGCGGCGGCTCGGTCACGGACGGCGCGAAGATGGTCGGCTTCTGCCTCGGCAACGAGGTGACCGACCCGGCGCAGCTCGACGCCTTCGCCGCGCGGATGGGGCCGGACGGCAAGCTGGTCCGCCCGCCCGCGAAGCCCTCGCCGCTGCGCTCGATCGCCATCCCGACCACGCTCTCGGCCGGGGAGTTCTCCGCCACCGCGGGCTGCACCGACACGGTGCGCCAGGTGAAGCAGAGCTACGCCCACCCGACGATGATGCCGCGCGTCGTCATCCTCGATCCGGCGGTGACGCGGCACACGCCGGAATGGTTGTTCCTCTCCACCGGCATCCGGGCGGTGGACCACGCGGTCGAGGATCTCTGCTCCACCAATGCCCAACCCTTCTCGGACGGCGCTTCGCTGCACGCGCTGCGGCTGCTCTCGCGCGGGCTGCCGGCGGTACACGACGATCCGACGGACCTCGCGGCGCGGCTCGACTGCCAATTGGGCGCCTGGATGTCCATGGTAGGCTCGCAGGTCGGCGTGATGAAGGGTGCGAGCCACGGCATCGGCCACATGCTGGGCGGCACCGCCGGCGTGCCGCATGGCTACACCTCCTGCGTCATGCTGCCCCATGTGCTGCGCTTCAACGCGCCGGTGAACGCCGAGCGCCAGCGCTGGGTCAGCGAGGCGATGGGCCGCCCCGGCATGGCCGCGGGCGACGTGGTGGCGGAGCTGGTGGCGCGGCTTGGCCTGCCGCGGCGGCTGCGCGATCTCGGCGTGCCGGCGGAGCTGCTCGACCGCATCGCGGCGGAGTCCATGCACGACCGCTTCATTCCGGCGAATCCCCGACCGATCACGAGCGCGACGGTGGTCCGCCATCTGCTCGACCTGGCCTGGTAACGAAGTGAGACGAACGAAATGACCAGTGTTTCCGTGCCCGAGGGCAGTGTGCCCGACCGCATCCCCCTCGCGCGCATCGTCGGCCCGCGCTCCGTCGCCGTGGTCGGGGCCTCGGAGGACGTCGGCAAGTTCGGCGGGCGGGTGATCCACTACCTCATCAAGCACGGCTTTCCGGGGCGGCTGGTGCCGATCAACCCGAACCGCCCGGCGATCCGCGGGCTGCCGGCCTTCCCGAGCCTCGCCGCCCTGCCGGAGCCGGTGGACGTCGCGATCCTCGCCGTGCCGGTCGCGCATCTGGAGGCGCAGATCACGGAGGCCGCCGCGGCGGGGGTCGGCGCCTGCATCGTCATCACCGCCAAGCTCGCGGAGTCCGGCCCGGAGGGCGCGGCGCTGCAGGAGCGCGTCGTCCGCATCGCCCGCGGCGCCGGGATGCGGCTCGTCGGTCCCAATTGCCTCGGCATCTTCAACCCGGTGGACCGGGCGATGCTCAGCTCCAGCCTCGCGCTGGAGGGGGAGGGATTCGCCCCGGGCGGCATCGGCGTGATCAGCCAGTCGGGCGCGCTGATGGGCACGCTGGTCTCGCTCGCGCATGACCACGGTGCGCGGTTCAGCCGCTGCATCTCGGTCGGCAACCAGGCGGACCTCGAGCTCTGCGACTTCCTCGACTACCTGATTGCCGACGAGGCCACGCGCGTGATCGCGCTCTACATCGAGGGTCTGCGCAGCCCGGAGCGGTTCCGCGCGCAGCTCCGGCAGGCGCGCGCGGCGGGCAAGCCGGTGCTCATCGTCAAGGCCGGGCGAAGCGAGGCGGGCGTGCAGGCCGCGCGCTCGCACACCGCGAGCCTCGCCGGCTCCTACGAGGCCTTCGCGGCGGTCTGCCGCGAGGCCGGCGCGGTGCTGCTCGACGACTGGGTGCCGATGGTGCTGGCCGCCGACGCGCTCGACCGCCTGCCGCGCCTCAAGGCGCCGGGGCGCGGCGTGGCGGTGCTGGCGAGCTCGGGCGGCAGCACGGCGATCCTGGTGGACCAGCTTCCGGACGCGGGCCTCCGCCTCGCCACGCTCTCGGAGGCGACGAAGGCGGTGCTGGCGGAATGGCTGCCGCCCACACACCTGCATCTGCCGGTGGATACGGGCAATTTCCGCGAAGGCACCTCGGCGGCCGGAATCAATGCCGTGGTCCGCGCCTTCGCCGCTGATCCGGACATCGGCTCGATCGTGGTGCCGATGACCACCAGCCCGCGCATGGCCGCCAACGCCGCGCTGATGCCGCCGCTGGCGCGCGAGGGTGATATCCCGCTGCTCTACGTGATGGGCGCCGGCGCGGTGGGCGATGAGGCGCGCGCGGCGATGCGCGCCGCCGACTTCCCTTACTACGACCGCGCCTCCGATGCGCTCGCGGTGTTGCGCGCGCTGGAGGCAGAGGCGGAGGGCCGTGCCCGCGCCGGCGTTCCACCGCCCGAGCGTCCCGCCGGTGCCGGGCCGGCCATCCCGGAGGGCCTGCCCGATGAGGGCATGCTGACCGAGGCCGAGGCGAAGCGGCTGCTCGCCGCTTACGGCATCCCGACGACGCGCGAGCGCCTCGCCACCGACGCCGAGGCGGCGGTGCGTGCGGCGGAGGCGATCGGCTACCCTGTGGTGCTGAAGGGCGTCAGCCGTGCCGTGGTGCACAAGAGCGATCTCGGCCTGGTGCGCCTCGGCCTCGCCGACGCCGCCGCGGTGCGCGCCGCCTTCGCCGAGGTCGCCGCGGCGCTGGATCGCGCCGCGCCCGGCGGCATGGAAGGCTGCCTCGTGCAGGAGATGGCGCAGGGTGGTGCCGCCGAGTTGATCCTCGGCGCGCGGCACGATCCGGATTTCGGCCCGATGGTGCTGGTCGGCCTCGGCGGCGTCCTGGTCGAGCTCTTGCGCGACGTGCAGATTGCCCCCGCGCCGGTCTCCCTCGCGGATGCGGAGGCGATGCTGCGCCGCCTGCGGCTCTGGCCCGTGCTCACGGGCGTGCGCGGCCGGCCGCCGGCCGATGTCGCGGCGGCGGCGGAGGCGCTGGTCCGCCTGTCCTGGCTCGCCGCCGATCTCGGGCCACGCCTGGCCGAGCTCGATGTCAATCCGCTGATCCTGCGGGGGGCCGGGCAGGGAAGCATCGCAGTGGACGCCCGTGCCGTGTTAAGAAGATAG
>ERZ777003.4159-NODE-4159-length-12643-cov-21.955195_pt1 | contig 12643 bp, 13 predicted proteins | sample MGYA00374956_ERZ777003 | MGnify/ENA primary metagenome ERZ777003 (study PRJEB29302, sample SAMN06268252) | bioreactor metagenome | isolation source: Joint BioEnergy Institute, California, USA | place: USA:Joint BioEnergy Institute, California, USA | collected... | reverse complement strand
TCCATGCCGGAGGAGGGACTCGAACCCCCGACACGCGGATTATGATTCCGCTGCTCTAACCAACTGAGCTACTCCGGCCGGGAGCAGAATCGTAGCGACGCCGGAGGGCGCGGTTCGAGCCCGCGGGGGAGTCAGCGAAAGCGCGCGAAGCGGGGCTGCGTGGCGTAGTAGACGGCGTGCACGCCGGGGCCGATCAGGAGCGCGAACGCGACGGTGCCGACGCCGACGGTGCCGCCGAGCGAAAAGCCCGCGACGAGCGCGCTCACCTCGATCACGGTACGCACGAGGCGCAGCGAGCGCCCCGTGCGCGCGTGCAGGCCGGTCATCAGGCCGTCGCGCGGGCCCGGGCCGAGGCCGACCGCCAGATAGACGCCGCCGCCGAGCCCGACCGCGGCGATCCCGCCGAAGAGCAGCGCCCACGAGCCCGCCGTTGATGGGTTCTCCGGCAGCCAGCGCAGCGCCACCCCGAGCGCGATCCCGATCACGATCGCGTTCAGGACGGTTCCCAGGCCGGGCGCCTGGCGCAGCGGGATCCACGCGCAGAGCACGGCGAAGGAGATCGCGATCGTCGCCGCGTCGATGCCGAGCGGGGTGGTGCGGGAGACCCCTTGGGCGAGCACCGTCCACGGCGAGTTGCCGAGCCCGGCGGCGACCAGGCACGCCTCGCCGACGCCGAACACCCACAGGCCGGCGACGAGCGCGACCAGGCGGACGGGACCGGGACGCCACAGCTCGCGGGGGAACACGCGGGCGAACCTAGCGGCCCGCCGCCGCCGCGCCGACCACGCCGCCGCCGGCCGGCCACGCAACCGCCGCGCCGGCCCGCCGGCGCCGGCCGGCCACGCAACCGCCGCGCCGGCCGACCCCGACGTTCAGCCCTGGTCGCCGGAAAACGACGACCACGGCTGAACGAACCGGCGCGGCGGATTTCGTTCAGCCCTGGTGTTCGAAAAACGACGACCAGGGCTGAACGGGGGGCGTCAGTCCTTCCACCAGCCGGTCTCCATCTCGCCCTTGTCGTCTGGGCGGCGGGCGCCCACGGCGAGGAACTCCAGGCCGTCGGGGCCGGCCTCGAAGCAGCGCCAAGTCTGCGGGTCGACGCGCACCGCGTCGCGCTCGCCGAGCTCGATGATCTCGTCGTCGAGCTTCACGCGGCCGGACCCGTTGATCACGATGTAGATCTCCTCCGCGGTGGTGTGGCGGTGGCCGAAGGCCTGGCGCTGGTTGGGCTTGATCCTGTGCAGGCTCAGCCCGGTCTGCTCGGTGCCCAGGTCCTCGTTGGGGAAGCGGGCCTCGCCGACGTGGCTGAAGCCGAACTTCGCCGCCGAATCCTCCGCGTTCAGCAGGTTGATCTTCTCAAAACCCATTCCAAGCCTCCTTTCAGCTCAGGCGCCGACACCGCCCAGCAGTTCAAGTTCGATGACCTCGAAGTCGTCGACGATCTCCATGACAGCGGCGACGTCGGCGGAACCCCGCAGCCCCGCGATCACCCGGTCCAGGTCCTCGCGGCTGCGCCAGAGCTCCGTGACCCACACGGTGTCCGGGTCGTCGGCCTGCCGGTTCACCAGGTAAAGCTCGCAGGCGGGCTCGGAGCTCATCCTCTCGGCGGCGTCGAGCAGCATCCGGGCGAGCTCGCCGCCGCGCCCGGGCTTCGCCTTGCTCTTTCCGTAGCGTGCGACCTTGTCCATGGGCAGGACGCTACGGACGCGCGGGTGCCCTGTCTTGGAAGAATGCGACGCATGGCGCTCGAGGGCGACACCCGCGGCATCCTCGAGCCGCATGCAGGGCTCGCCCGGTTCACGCTGGAGCGCCACCGTCCCTCGCCCGACCTCGCCGACTGGGTCGAGCGCCACTGGGTCGTGCGCTGGAACCTCGCCGACGGCGAGGCGTTCACGCAGGCGATCCTGCCGCACCCCTGCGTGAACCTGGTCAGCGAGCCGGGCCTGATCGCCGTCCACGGCATCCCGACCGCGCGCTGGCAGCGCACGCTCTCCGGCAGCGGGATGGCGATCGGCACGAAGTTCAAGCCCGGCGGTTTCGCCGGGTTCTTCGGCCGCCCCGCGGGCGAGCTCAACGACCGCAGCCTCGCCCTCCCGGACATCTTCGGCGAGCCGGGCACGCGCCTGGACTTCGCGCTCGCGGCGTGCGACGGGGACGTCGAAGTCCACATCGAGGCGGTCGAGGCGTTCCTGCGGGAGCGCCGCCCGGCCCCCGACCCGCGCTACGACCTCGTGCGCGCCGTGGTCGCCGACATGCTGCACCCGCCCGAGCGGGCGACGGTCGCGGCGCTCGCGCGACGGCACGGGGTCAGCCCGCGCACGCTGCAGCGCGCGTTCCGCGACTACGTGGGGGTGGGCCCCAAGTGGGTGCTGCGCCGCTACCGCATCCACGTCGCCGCCGAGCGCATCGCCGCGGGCGACGCGGACGATCTGGCCGCGCTCGCCTGGGAGCTCGGGTTCTTCGACCAGGCCCACTTCACCCGCGACTTCACGGCCCAGATCGGCCGCTCCCCGCTCGCCTACGCGCGTGCCTGCGCCGCCGCCGCGCGGCGGCCCGAGCCGGTGGCGCCCGCATGAGCGAGCGGCTCGCAGCCTCGGGCTCGGGAGTGCGCTTCCGGCGCATCGTCTGCGGCATCGACGGCTCCGAGGAGGCGCTGACCGCCGCCCGCCAGGCGGTCGCGCTTGCCGAGGAGGGCGCCGAGCTGTGGGGCGTCTCGGCGTGGGACCCGGGGGTTGCGGTCCACGCCGGCATCCACGCGGCCAGGGTGGCGGAGGACCTGCGCAACGCCGCCGCCGCCGCGCTCGCGCGTGCCCGCGAGGAGGTCCCCGAGCTGCAGCCGGTGCGCGTGCGCGGGCGCGACGTGCCCGCCCTGCTCGACGTGGTCGCCGAGCTGCGCGCGGACCTCGTCGCCGTGGGCTCCCACGGGCGCTCGCGCGTCGCCGGGATCCTGCTCGGGAGCGTCGCCTCGGCGATGGCCCACTACGCGCCGTGCGCGGTGCTCGTCGCCCGCGCCGCCGCCGGGTTCCCCGGGACGATCCTGCACGCCAACGACGGCTCCGCCGAGTCGCTCGACGCGGCGCGCGTCGCGGGCCGCATCGCCGCGGCCCACGGCTCGACCGTGGCCACCATGCACGTGCGCGAGAACGACGGCGGCACCATCGCCCAGGACGCGGTCGCGATCCTCGAGGAGAGCGGGCGCGAGCCCATCCTCAGGGTCGAGCAGGGATCCCCGGGGCGTGCGCTCTGCGAGGCGGCCGCGTCGATCGGGGCCGGCCTCGTCGTGATCGGCAGCCGCGGCCGCACCGGGCTCAAGGCGCTGGGCAGCGTGAGCGAGCACGTCGCCCACCACGCGCCGTGCAGCGTCCTGATCGTGCGCCGCCCCGAACATCCCGAGCGCGACGACGACTGACTGGCGCCGGCGGAGCTAGCGGATCCTGAAGCGCCGCACGGCCGGCGTCGGGTCCGTGTTCCCGAAGGCGTCGACCGCCCGGGCGGCGAAGACGTGCGCGCCCTTGGCGAGCGGCCCAAGCTTGAGGTTCTTCGGGCACTTCGCGAACGGCGCCTCGTCCAGTCGGCACTCGTACCGCCTGACGAGCTCGTCGGCGCCGAGCCTGATCCGCGCCCCGCGCTTGCCGACCCGCTTGAACGCGACGACGCTCGTCTCCGGCGGCTGGGCGTCCTCGTACGTGAGCGCTGCCGCGGCGTTGAGGCGCCCGCCGGCGATCGTCCTCCTGAAGCTCGGCCTGCGGTCGGCGCTGCCGACGAGCTTCGCGCGTGCCTCGAAGGGCGTGAGCGAGGGATCGTGGGCCATGAGCAGGGCGGCGGCTCCGGCGACGTGCGGAGCCGCCATCGACGTTCCGCGCTCGCGCATGTAGTTGGAGGGGCACTCCAGGTAGAGGCTGTCGATCACGAAGCCGGGGGCGCGCACCGAGCCGTCGGTCTTGAGGCGGAAGCGGAGCCGCAGCGACTCCTCCCCGTCGTAGGCGGAGAGGTCGATCTCGCCGAGGGTGACCGGGAAGCGGCCCGAATACGAGGCCACCTCCTCCCAGGGGCCGCCGGACCGGCGCACCTCGACCAGCATGCGGTCCGGACCCGGCTCGGTGCGCCCCCGGAACAAGAAGTTGAGCATGCAGTTCCGGCCCCCGCTGAGGTCCAGGGGTCCCGTCGTCACGGTCGCGTCGGCGTTGTTGCGGTAGGGCTTGCCCGGCGAATCGGAGAGCGCGTAGTTGGGCCTGCGCTTCCTGACGGGATCGCCCGGGAAGCGCACCGGCTGACGCCCCCAGGTGTTGTTCGTGCCGCCGCGCCGCCAGGTCCCCGCGAGCGGCTCGCGGAAGCCGTCTGTGAACACGCGCCTGAACTGGACCCGCCAGGCGGCGCTCAGGATCGCTGTCCCCGGGGCGGCGAGGTCCACGCGGTTGCGCCCGTAGTTGGAGAAGTCCGCGAGCCGATCGGCCGGGGTGGAGGCGGCCACGCAGATGATGTTGCGCGCCGGGTAGGCGCACGGGAAGAACCGCTCGCGGTCGACGTTCATTCCCTCGTTGCCCGCGGCGATCACGAACAGGGTGTCGCTCGCCGCGCGGATCGCGTCGAGTTCGGCGCGCGAGGGCCCCCAGCCGCCGTAGCTCATGTTCGCGACCTTGGCGCCCAGGGCGTGCGCGTACTTGATCCCGCGCACCGAGCGCGAGACGTTCAGGTCGTAGTCGCCCAGCCGCACCGGCAGGATCCGGGCCTTCGGGGCGACGCCTGCGATGCCGACCCCGTTGTCGGCGGCGGCAGCGATCGTGCCGGAGACGTGGGTGCCGTGCCCGAAGTGGTCGCGCGGGTCGTTGTCGGGGCCGGACAGGTCGAGGCCGTCGTGCCCGTCGACCACGCCGAAGTCCCACCCGCGCCAGTCGTCGACGAAGCCGTTGCCGTCGTCGTCGATCCCGTTGTCCTCGCGGCCCATGCCGGTCTCGCCGGGGTTCAGGAAGAGCTGGCCCGCCAGGTCCTCGTGCTCGTAGTTGACGCCCGTGTCGAGCACGGCCACCACGACGCCGTCGCCGAGGCTCAGGTCCCAGGCCTCGGGCGCGTCGATGTCGGCGTCGGCGCGCCGGCCGCCCCCGCCGGTGTTGTGCAGGCCCCAGAGCTTCCCGAAGAGCGGGTCATTGGGGATCGCCTGCAGCTCGCGCACGTAGTTGGGCTCCGCGTAGGCGACGCCCGGCTTGCGCGCGAGCCGCCGCACCGCGCGGCGCACCGACTCGCCCGGCCGCAGGCGCACGAGCTCGAGGCGCGCGATCCCGAGCGGGCGCGAGGCGCGGACCGCGGGGGCCCCGCGAACCGCCTGCCGGCCACGCGCGACCTCGCCCTGCTCGTAGGCGACGATCACCTCGCCGGGCTCGAAGCGGGCGCTCGGGCCGGGCGCCGGCTTGGCCCACGAAGCGGCGGGGCGCTGCTTGGCGCCGGCCTCGCCGGCGGCGAGCGCCAGGGCGAGCGCCCCCAGGATGGTCAGGGCGCGGACGCCCCGGATGGTCCCGACGCTGGGCATCTGTTCCCAAGGCTACGCCCGGGGTCAGCATCTGTTGCGCGGCTTTCCACGGATCCATCCGCGGGGCGAACGCGTAGGCTGATGCGGCGTGTCCGACCTCGAGAGAGCAGTCGCAACGGTCGTCCGCGAGTGCATGGGGGTGCGCCCCGGCGAGGACGTGCTGGTCGTCTGCAACCCGGCCACCCACGAGCTCGCCGAGCGCCTGCGCGCCGAGGCCGGCGCGGCCGGCGCCGACGCGATGCTGATGCTCACCGAGGAGCGCGAGCAGCACGGCCAGGAGCCGCCCGCCGCGGTCGCTGCGGCGATGGCTCGCGCGGACGTCGTCCTGGTCCCCACGGTCAAGTCGCTCTCGCACACCGCGGCCCGCCGCGAGGCTTGCGAGGCGGGCGCGCGGATCGCCACGTTCCCGGGCGTGACCGCCGACATGCTCGCCCGCGTGATGAGCGCCGACATGGGCGAGCTGCGCCGGCGCGGGGCCGAGGTCGCGCGCCGGCTCACCGAGGCGCACGAGGCGCGGATCACTTGCGCGAACGGCAGCGACCTGCGGCTCTCGCTGCGCGGGCGCGAGGCGATCCCCGACGCCGGGGACCTCCAGGAGCGCGGCGCCTTCGGGAACCTGCCCTGCGGCGAGGGGTTCATCGCTCCCCTGCACACCGAGGGCGAGGGCACGCTCGTGGTCGACGGGACGATCGGCGGCATCGGCATCCCGGCGGCGCCGCAGAGGCTGCGCGTGGAGGGCGGGCGCCTGGTCGCCGCCTCCGGCCCGGAGGGCGAGCGCCTGCTGGAGATGCTGCGCGCCGCGGGGGCGGACGGCACCTGCGTCGCCGAGCTCGGCATCGGCACCAACGAGAAGGCCCAGCTCACCGGGAACCTGCTCGAGGACGAGAAGATCCTGGGCACCTGCCACGTCGCCTTCGGGGCCTCGGCGGGCATCGGCGGCGAGATCCAGGTCCCGGTCCACCTCGACTGCGTCGTCATGAAGCCGACGGTCGAGCTCGACGGCGAGCCGATCGTGCGCGACGGCGAGCTGCTGATCTAGCGGGCGCGATGCCGACACTGCTCGCGGTGCCCAACGTCTCGGAGGGTCGCGACGAGCGCGTCGTCGAGGAGCTGGCCGCCGCGTTCGCCGCGGGGGCCCGCCTGCTGGACCGGCACAGCGACCCCACGCACAACCGCTCGGTGTTCACGCTGGCGGGCGAGCCCGGGGCGCTCGCGGACGCGCTCGCCGCGGGAGCGCGCGCCACGGTGGAGGCGATCGACATGCGCGCGCACGAGGGCGCGCACCCCTGCGTCGGGGCGCTCGACGTGTGCCCGGTGGTCTTCCTCGACGACGGCGACATCGACGTCGCCGAGGCCGAGGCCCGTGCGGCCGCCGAGGCGATCGCGGCGCTCGGCGTGCCCGTCTTCTTCTACGGGGAGCTCGCCCGCACGCCCGCGCGCCGCGAGCGCGCGTTCTTCCGGCGGGGCGGGCTGGCCGAGCTCGGGCGCCGGCTGGCCGAGCGCGAGCTGCATCCCGACCTCGGGCCGCGCGCGCTGCACGAGACCGCCGGCGCGACCCTGGTCACGGCGCGCCCGCCGCTCGCCGCGTTCAATCTCGAGCTCGCGGGCGCGACGATCCAGGCGGGGCGGGCGATCGCCCGCGCGCTGCGCGAGTCGGGCGGCGGGCTGCCCGGCGTGCGCGCGATCGCGCTCGAGCTCGAGGGCGGTGTCGTGCAGGTGTCCACGAACGTGCACGACCCGGTCGGGCTGCCGCTGGCCCGGGTCGTGGAGCGCGTGGCGCAGCTCGCCGAGCCGCACGAGGCGCGGGTCACGGCGGCCGAGATCGTGGGGCTCGTGCCCGAGGCGGCGCTCGCCGGCTTCCCCGAGGACCTGCCGATCCGCGGGTTCGACCGCGACCGCGGCACGATCGAGGCGCGGCTGCGGGACGCGCCGGGCGGATAGATTTCCGCGCCTATGGCGCAGACGAGACGCAAGCGCAGGCGCAAGCACCGCGGCACGCAGGCGGGGACGATCGACCGCCGCCGGCGCCGGCCGCGCACTCGCGCGGAGGCGCGCGCGCAGGCGCGCCGCCAGGCGATGGAGCGCCGCGACCGGCCACCGACGTGGAACGGCGCGGTCGTCCGCGCGGTGATCGGCGGCGTGATCTTCTTCGCGCTGATCACGCTCGCCTTCGGCCAGCCGGTGAACGGCGCGATCGTGCTCACCGGGCTGATGGTGCTGATCTACATCCCGATGGGCTACTACATCGAGAAGTTCTTCTACTCGCGCCGCAGGGCGGCCGAGGCGAAGCGCCGCGCGCAGGAGCAGCAGCAGGTGCAGCAGAAAAAGCGCCGCTGACGCCCGAGTGAGGCGGATTTGTTCGACATAGCCGAACAAATCGGCCTCGGTGCGGTCCGGCGGGGGTAGGCTCGGTACCGAGATGGACGTCCGCTGCTTCACCGTCGGGCAGATCCAGGAGAACTGCTACGTCTTCCGCCGCCCCGGGGCCGACACCGGCCTGATCGTCGACCCCGGCGAGGAGCCCGACCGCCTGCTCGGCGCGCTCGAGCAGCTCGGCATCAAGAAGCTCGAGGCGATCCTGCTCACGCACTGCCACTTCGACCACATCGGCGCGGTGGCCCCGGTGGCGCGGGCGACCGGCGCGCCCGTGTACTGCCCGGAGCTCGAGGTGGCGGTGCTCGCCGACATCAACTCCTACGTCCCGTGGCCGGGGTTCGGCCCGTACGAGAGCTACGAGGCCGACCACACCGTCGCCGGCGGCGAGAAGCTGGAGCTCGCGGGCTTCGGGATCGACGTGCTGTTCACCCCGGGCCACAGCCCCGGGCACGTGACCTACGCGCTGCCCGCCGAGGGCGCGCTGTTCTCCGGCGACGTGCTCTTCCGCGGCTCGGTCGGCCGCGTCGATCTCCCCGGCGGGGACTGGGGGACCCTGCTCGAGTCGATCCGCAAGCTGCTCGACGCCTATCCGGACGAGACCACGGTCTATCCGGGCCACATGGGAGTGACGACCCTGGGCGCCGAGCGCGCCACCAACCCCTTCCTCGCCGAGCTCGCGGGTTGACCGCGCGGGCGGCGGCGCGAGCTAATACCCTCGGGCGCCGAAAATGAGCGCCCGGTTCCAAGCACCACGCGGCACCTTCGACGTCCTGCCGGCCGAGTCCGAGCAGCGGGCTCGCGTGTACGCCGCCGCGACGGAGGTCCTCTCGCGCGCCGGCTACGGGCGGATCGAGACGCCGGCGTTCGAGGACACGGAGCTGTTCCGCCGCGGGGTGGGGGAGTCCACCGACATCGTCACGAAGGAGATGTTCTCCTTCACCGACCAGGGCGGCCGTGAGCTCACCCTGCGCCCGGAGGGCACGGCGCCGATCTGCCGGGCCTACGTCGAGCACGGCATGCACAAGCTTCCCCAGCCGGTGAAGCTCTGGTACTGGGGCCCGTACTTCCGGCACGAGCGGCCGCAGGCGGGGCGCTTCCGGCAGTTCAACCAGCTCGGGATCGAGGCGATCGGCTCGGACTCGCCGCTCGTCGACGCGGAGGCCATCGTGCTCCTCGACGAGCTCCTGCGCACGCTCGCAGTCCCCGGCGTGCGCCTGCGGCTCGGCAGCCTGGGCTCGCCCGAGGCGCGCGCCGCCTACCGCGAGGAGCTGCGCGCGTACCTGCGCAAGCACGAGGACGAGCTCGCGCCCGAGGTGCGGGCGCGCATCGACCAGAACCCGATGCGCGCGTTCGACTCCGACCACGAGGGGACGAAGGCTGTGATGGCCGAGGCGCCGACCATGCTGGAGCGCCTCGACGGGGAGGACAAGGAGCATTTCGAGGAGGTGTGCAGGCTCTTGGAGCACGCGGGCGTGGCGTATGAGCTCGACCCGACCCTCGTGCGCGGTCTCGACTACTACACGCGCACGGTTTTCGAGTTCACCTGCGACGAGCTGGGCGCCCAGTCGGGCGTCGGCGGGGGCGGCCGCTACGACGGCCTGGTCGCCGAGCTGGGCGGGCCCGAGACGCCCGCGGTCGGCTGGGCGGCGGGGATCGAGCGGATCCTGCTCGCGCTCGGCGAGGAGCCCAAGGTGACCCCGCTGGACGTCTTCGTGGTCGCCGCGGACGGGCAGCGCGAGCGCGCGATGGCCGCCGTCACCGAGCTGCGGCGGGCCGGCTTCCGCGCCGACCTCGACCTGGCTGGCCGCTCGCTCAAGGGCCAGATGAAGCAGGCCGACCGCTCCGGCGCGAAGCGCGCGGTCGTCATCGACGAGGACGGCACGACGCGGCTGCGCGACATGGAGACCGGCGAGCAGGAGGAGATCGCGCTCGGCGGTCTCGTGGAGGCGCTCTCCCGATGAGCGAGTTCCCGCCGCTGCGCGCCAACCGCTACCGCGACACGTGGTGCGGCGCCGTGCTCGAGGACCGCGTCGACTCCGACGTGCGGCTCGCGGGCTGGGTGCACCGCCGCCGCGACCACGGCGGGCTGGTCTTCATCGACCTGCGCGACCGCACCGGGCTCGTGCAGCTCGTCTTCGACCCTGACGAGGCGGGGGAGGCGTTCGAGCTCGGCCACAGGCTGCGCTCCGAGGACGTGATCTCGGTCGCCGGCAAGGTCGTGCGCCGCTCGGAGGACACGGTCAACCCCGAGATCGCGACCGGGGCCTTCGAGCTGCGCGTCAAGGAGGCGGAGCTGATCGCCGACGCCGAGACGCCGCCCTTCGGGGTGGAGAGCTTCTCCGGCGAGGTCGGCGAGGAGATCCGCTTGCGCTACCGCTACATCGACCTGCGGCGCGAGCGCATGCGCGACGCGATCATGCTGCGCCACTCGACGGTCCGCGCGATGCGGGAGTTCCTCGACGGCGAGGGCTTCGTGGAGATCGAGACGCCGATGCTCTCGCGCTCCACGCCGGAGGGCGCGCGCGACTTCCTCGTCCCGTCGCGGCGCGAGCCGGGCTCGTTCTTCGCCCTGCCGCAGTCCCCGCAGCTCTTCAAGCAGCTGCTCATGGTCGCGGGGTTCGAGCGCTACTACCAGATCGCCCGCTGCTTCCGCGACGAGGACCAGCGCGCCGACCGCCAGCTCGACTTCACCCAGCTCGACATCGAGCTCTCGTTCGTGGACGTCGAGGACGTGATCGACGTCAACGAGCGTATGCTCGCCCACGTCTTCGAGCGGGTCGGCGGCCCCAAGCTCGAGCTGCCGATAAAGCGGATCCCCTACGACGAGGCGATGGCCCGCTACGGGACGGACCGCCCGGACCTGCGCTTCGGGCTTGAGCTCGTCGACGTCTCCGACGCCCTGCGCGAGACCGAGTTCAAGGTCTTCCGCAGCGTGCTCGAGAGCGGCGGGATCGTGAAGGGGCTGAACGCCGGGCGGCGCGAGGTGCCGCGCTCGGTCCTCGACGGCTTCATCGAGCGCGCGCAGGAGCTGGGCGCGAAGGGCCTGGTGTGGGCGTTCCGCGAGGGCGACGGCTGGCGCTCGCCGACCGCGAAGTTCCTCTCGGCGGCCGAGCTCGCCGACCTCAACCAGCGCCTCGGCGCCGAGGAGGGCGACCTGCTGCTGATCGTGGCGGACAAGCCCGCCGTGGCGAACGCGGTGCTGGCCCAGCTGCGGCTCGATCTGGCCGAGCGCTTCGACCTGATCGACCCGGACGCGAACTCGTTCTGCTGGATCGTCGACTGGCCGCTGTTCGAGTGGAACGAGGACGAGTCGCGCTGGGACCCGCTGCACCACCCGTTCACGGCGCCCGACGGCGAGCTCGACCCCGAGCGGCCGGGCGAGGCGCGCGCGAAGGCCTACGACATCGTCTGGAACGGGCAGGAGCTCGGCGGCGGCTCGATCCGTATCTCCGACCCCGAGACCCAGCGCCGCGCGCTGGCCGCGATCGGGATCTCCGAGGAGGAGGCGCAGGAGCGCTTCGGCTTTCTGCTCGAGGCGCTGCGCTACGGCGCGCCGCCGCACGGCGGCATCGCCTACGGGCTCGACCGCATCGTCCAGCGGCTGCTCAACGCGCCCTCGATCCGCGACGTGATCGCGTTCCCGAAGACGGCGTCGGGCCTCGATCCGCTCACCGGCGCGCCGGCTCCGGTGGACGAGGCGCAGCTGCGAGAGCTCGGCCTGATCGTCCGCTCGCAGCGCCCGCGCTGACCCCGACGCGGGCGCGCGCCCGGCCACGCGGGGGGCCGGGACTCAAGGGATCGGCTGCCCGAGCCGAGGAAAGGGGCGGACCCTGTCTGACCCTGTAACTTCTAGGAAGGCTCGAGCTTGTTCGATAGCCGCCTTAATTGTGAGCCAACACACTCGGCTTGGGAGCCGAGCTCGACCGCGGCCCTTGAGCTTCGGTCGGTAGGCACCCACCTGTTTCTACAGGTTCTCAAGCCAGGCGGTACCGGCAAGCTGGGGCCTTTTTTCTTTGCGGGGGGTTGAGCTTGCGCAAGGCGATCAACGAGAACCCCGTCCTCCAGGCGGTCGTGATCGGCGTCCTGGGGATCGCGGTCGCGTTCCTGTTCATGACCCGCGTGATGAGCTCGAGCAACAGCAGCGGCGACGGGGGCGCGGCGAGCACGCCGACCCCCGCGCCGACGTCGTCCGCGGGCTCGGCCCCGGCTGGGTCCGCGCCCGCTTCGGGCGCCTCGACGCAGCCCGCGCCGGTCGCGAGCGCGCCCGCCCCCGTCCCGGGGATGCCCGGGTTCGAGCCCGGGCCGGGCCTGCCGAAGGGCGTGGTCGCAGCCCACAGGCGCGGCGACGCCGTCGTCCTGCTCGTCACCGAGCGCAAGGGCATCGAGGACAAGCCGCTGCGCCGCTACGTGGAGGACCTGCGCTCGCGCTCGGACGTCGCCGTGTTCACGACCACGGTCAAGGAGATCGCGCGCTACTCGCGCATCGCGCGCGGGGTCGACCTCAACCGCGCCCCGGCGCTCGTGATCATCAAGCCCGGTGGCGGCGAGGCCGGCGCTCTCCCGGCCGCGTCCATCCACTACGGCTACCGCGGCCCCGACAGCGTGCGCACCGCCCTGCGCGAGGCCTTCTACAAGGGCAAGCAGCTCCCGTACCACCCGGGCTGAGCACGGACCCAGCCGCAGCGCCAGCCCGAGTGAGGCGGATCTATTCGACATAGGCGCACATATCCGCCTCACCTCGGG
>ERZ777003.4158-NODE-4158-length-12643-cov-62.301080_pt1 | contig 12643 bp, 10 predicted proteins | sample MGYA00374956_ERZ777003 | MGnify/ENA primary metagenome ERZ777003 (study PRJEB29302, sample SAMN06268252) | bioreactor metagenome | isolation source: Joint BioEnergy Institute, California, USA | place: USA:Joint BioEnergy Institute, California, USA | collected... | reverse complement strand
ATCTCAGATCCCCAATCCCCGCTCCCGACCCACTCCCTCCCCACCCCGCGCGCATCTCCCCTCCCTGTGCGCCATTTTCCCGAGATACCAAACATCCCCCTTGCTCCACCCACCCCCGGGCGGTACCTTCCCACCCAACACCCCAATCAACACCCGCACACACACACGGAGCCCCGCCCATGTCCTCCCCCGCCCTCGACCACCAGACCCACCCCCATCACCCCCAGCACCCCCTCACCCAGGCCGAACTGGAGGCCGTCCTCGCCTACGAACTCGTCTGCGCCCAGGTCCACGCCCTGCGCACCCTCGTGGCCATCGCCCAGGACCTGAGCAACCCCAAGGAGGCCCGCGCCGCCGCCACCGCCATCCTCCGCTTCAAACTCCCCGCCCCGCCCCCTCCCCCGCCCCCGCCCGAGCCCGAGCCCACCCAGGACCACGCCGCCCGCGCCGGCGCCACCACCGGCGCCGACGCCGACGCCACACTCGACGCCGACCTCGCCGCCGCGGCCCCGCATCCCAACCGCCCGCGCCAGACCGCCGCCGCCCCCGCCCCCGCCGCCGGCCACCACCACAACGGCAAAAACAACAACGGCAACGGCAAGCCCCACCCCCACACCCCCGACCGCCGCAACCACCGGAACGCCCCCAACCCCACCCCCGACTCCCCTCCCACCACCTCCTAATGTGGCCCTTTGGCCCTTTGCCCTCTGACCATTTCCCCTCCCACATCCTGACCCGCCCCTCTCCCTGGGAACACAACCCCACCCCCCGGCTCTTAGACTAGAGCCATGTCAAACTCGCGAGCCCGCTCCGCACTGACATTCCTCTTCTTCTACATCCTCCTCGCACTCCCCGCGATCGCGGCCCAGCCCGGCGGCGGCGAGGTCGTCACCCGCGCCCTCCCCTCCCGCTCCGAGGCCGCCCCCGGCGACCAGGTCGTCGTCGCCGTCGTCTTCGAGCATGCCGACGGCTGGCACATCTGGCCCGCCGAGCACGTCGAACTCCCCCCCGCCATCGCCGAGGTCGCGATGCGGACCACCATCACCCTCCCCGACTCGATCGACTGGATCTCTTCGATCGACGGCATCCAGTGGCCCGACGCCAAGCCCACCCCCGTCGCCAACCCCATGGGCGGCGCCCCCATCGCCGCCCCCACCTACGGCGGCCGAGCCGTCGCCTACATCCCCATCACCATATCCCCCGCCGCCGAGCCCGGCCCCAAGTCCCTCGACCTCTCCCTCTTCTACCAGGCCTGCAACGACACCGTCTGCCTCCCCCCCGAGGAGCCCACCCTCACCGTCACCCTCACCATCTCCCCCACCGCCGCGGCCACCCCCAACGCCCCCGACCTCTTCGCAGCCTTCGATTCATCCAAGGTCACCCCGGCCGACCCGCCCGCACCAGACGCAGCCCCCAAGCCCGGACCCTCCACCACCACGAACGGCGCCGCCGCGGCCACATCCGCTCCACCCGCCACCCCATCCTCCCCCAGCCTCTTCGGCTACCAACTCGGCAACAGCGTCGTCATCCTCCTCCTCGCCAGCATCCTCGGCGGCGCGATCCTCAACCTCACCCCCTGCGTCCTCCCCGTCATCCCCATCAAGGTGATGACCCTCGTCCAGCACGCCGGCGGCTCCAGGCGCCGCGCCCTGTTCCTCGGCCTCTGGATGGCCCTCGGCGTCGTCTTCTTCTGGGTCGCCGCCGGCCTCCCCATGGCCATCTTCAGCGCCGCCCTCGACCCCTCCCGCCTCATCTTCGGCACCTGGTGGATCACCCTCGCCCTCGGCCTCCTCATCGCCCTCATGGGCCTGGGGATCATGGGCCTCTTCATGATCAACCTCCCCCAGTCCGTCTACATGGTCAACACCAGGGCCGACTCCCCCTCCGGCTCCTTCATGTTCGGCGTCATGACCGCCGTCCTCGGCCTCCCCTGCTTCGGCTTCGTCGCCGGCGGCCTCCTCGCCGGCGCCGCCACCCTCCCGCCCCTGCTGATCATGGTCATCTTCCTCGGCCTGGGCGTCGGCATGGCCGCCCCCTACCTCGTCCTCTCCGCCTACCCCAACCTCGTCAACAAGGTCCCCCGCACCGGCCCCGCCTCCGAACTCGTCAAGCAGGTCATGGGCCTCCTCCTCCTCGCCGCCGCCGCCTTCTTCGTCGCCGCCGGCGTCAAGGCCCTCCTCCTCGAGAAGCCCTGGCTCAGCGAGTCCATCGCCTGGTGGGCCGTCGCCTTCTTCATCACCATCGCCGGCCTGTGGCTCGCCTTCCGCACGCTCCAGATCGCCCGGAAGACCTGGCCGAAGGTCGTCATGCCCGGCCTCTCCCTCCTCGCCATCGTCGCAGCCGTGCTCTTCGCCGACGGCTTCTCCGCCACCGCCCGCGAGGACTACCTCGCACGCGCGGCCGCGGGCGGCGCCGACGACTCCATCGTCCCCGGCGCCTGGCTCCCCTACACCCCCGAACGCATGGAGAAGGCCCTCGCCTCCGGGAAGGTCGTCATCGCCGACTTCACCGCCGACTGGTGCATCAACTGCAAGGCCCTCAAACGCGGCGTCCTCGACCGCGACCCCGTCCGCTCCCGCGTCACCACCGGCGGCGACGTCATCCTCATCGAGGTGGACCTCACCAGCAAGACCGCCCCCGGCTGGCGGTTCCTCGCCGACCTCGGCCGCTCCAACGTCCCCACCCTCGCCATCTTCGGCCCGGGCCTTGATAACCCCATCATCCACAACGCCTACACCCCCGAGACCGTCCTGGCCTCCATCGCCCAAGCCGCCGGCAACCCCTCCCAGACCTCCCCTCCCCCCACTCCAGCCCCCTCGACGCTCGGCCGATCCAATTGACTCCCCCCTGAACCCCGGTACAGTAAACCCCCACCCCGATGACCCCACGGGCCACCAGGGGTGAGACAACCGAAGATGCGGGCGTAGCTCAGTGGTAGAGCGACACGTTGCCAACGTGTAGGTCGAGGGTTCAAGCCCCTTCGCCCGCTTTCAAAAAGAAGGCACGGGCCCCCAGCCCGTGCCTTCTTCGTTTTTGCCCCCCCTTGTTGCATGGGCTTCCAGCCCATGCCTCCCCCCCTCCCCAACCTCCCCACCCCCGTCCCACGCCCCCCCGCCCCCCCGCCCCCACGCCCCCACGCCCCCACTATACCCCCCAGGGGTATAATCCCCCATGCCCCCCACCACTCCCACCATCCCCGTCGCCCTCACCATCTCCGACATGTCCTGCGACCACTGCGTCGCCCACGTCCGCCGCGCCCTCGAGGACCTCCCCGGCGTCCGCGTGGACCACGTCGCCATCGGCTCCGCCCGACTCACCATCGATCCAACCCGCACCACCCCAGAAGCCGCCGCCGCGGCCGTCGAAGCCGCCGGCTACCCCGCCCAGATCACCCCCACGTAACCCCCCCTCTCCTCACCCCCACACCTGCTCACCTCTTCACCTTCACACAGTCCCATGGATCACCCAATGCCCCCCACCACCACTCCCTGCGCCTGCGGCCGCTCCCCCAACGCCGACGCCGACACCGACGCCCGCAAGGCCGTCGCCGTTGACGCCGACGCCAAGGCCGCCAACCTCGCACGACTCCGCCGCATCGAGGGGCAGATCCGCGGCATCGCCGGCATGATCGAATCCGACCGCTACTGCGCCGACATCATGGTCCAGATCTCCGCCGTCCAGGAGGCGCTCCGCGCCGTCACCCGCAACCTCATGCGCAACCACCTCAAGCACTGCGCCTCCGCCGCCATCCGCTCCGGCCCCGAGCAGGCCGAGGCCATGTACGACGAACTCATGACCCTCATCCACCGGCACATGCGCTGACCCCGCCTCTCCCTGTGCCCCATGGACACAACCGCTCCACGCCACGCCCGCACCACCCCCGACGGCCACGCCGAGCGCATCGACCTCCCCATCACCGGCATGTCCTGCGCCGCCTGCGCCCGGCGCGTCGAGAAGGCCCTCGCCTCCCAGCCCGGCGTCCGCAAGGCCGGCGTCAACTTCGCCACCGGCCGCGCCACCGTCGAGTACGACCCCGCCCGCACGTCCCTCCGCCCCCTCATGGCCGCGGTGGAGAAGGCCGGGTACGGCGCCACGCCCCCCGCCGCCGCCGAGTTCATCGTTGACGACTCCGCCCGCCCCTCCGGCTCCGCCGCGCTCCTGGAGCGCCGCCTCGCCTCCATCCCCGGCGTCATCAGCGCCGCGTTCAACCTCGCCACCATGCAGGTCCGCGCCGAGTACCTCCCCGGCGCCGCCGACGCGGCCACCATCCGCCGCGCGATCGAAGACCTGGGCTACCGCGTCCGCGAGGCCCCCGGCGCTGGAGCGGGCGGGGGCGACGCCGCGGCCGAGGCCGCCGAGCAGGAGGCCCGCGACGCCGAGTACCGCGACCTGCGCTTCAAGTTCATCCTCGCCGCGGTCCTCTCCCTCCCCGTCCTCGTCATCGCCATGTCCCACGGCCGGATCCCGTGGCTCAACTTCCGCGGCGTCAACTTCCTTCAACTCCTGCTGACCACCCCCGTCGTCTTCTACTGCGGCTGGCAGTTCTACCGCGGCGCGTTCCTCGCCTTCCGCCACCGCGCCGCCGACATGAACACCCTCATCGCCGTCGGCACCGGCGCGGCCTACATCTACTCCGTCGTCGCCACCTTCTGGCCCGGCCTCTTCATCACCGCGACCGGGCACGAGGCCGCGCACTCCGCCGGCGACGCCCCCGTCTACTTCGAGGCCGCGGCGGTCATCATCGCCCTGATCCTCCTCGGCCGCATGCTCGAGTCCCGCGCCAAGGGCCGCACCGGCGAGGCGATCCGCCGCCTCATCGGCCTGCAGGCAAAGACCGCCCGCGTCCTGCGCGACGGCGTGGAGATGGACATCCCCGTCGAGGAGGTCCTCCCCGGCGACGCCCTCCTCGTCCGCCCCGGCGAGAAGATCCCGGTGGACGGCATCGTGACCGAGGGCGTCTCCGCCGTGGACGAGTCCATGCTCACCGGCGAGAGCCTCCCCGTCGAGAAGCGCCCCGGCGACGAGGTCTTCGGCGCGACGATCAACAAGTCCGGCGCCTTCCGCTTCACCGCGACGAAAGTCGGGCGCGACACCGCGCTGCAGCAGATCGTCCGCCTCGTCGAGCAGGCCCAGGGCTCCAAGGCCCCCATCGCCCGCCTTGCCGACGTCATCTGCGGCATCTTCACCCCGGTGGTCCTCTGCATCGCCATCGTCACCTTCGTCCTCTGGTACGTCCTCGCCCCGGTGGACACCCGCCTGACGCAGGCGCTGGTCGCCTTCGTCTCCGTCCTCATCATCGCCTGCCCGTGCGCCCTCGGGCTCGCCACGCCGACCGCGATCATGGTCGGCACCGGGCGCGGCGCGGAGCACGGCATCCTCATCAAGGGCGGCGAGGCCCTCGAGACCGCCCACAGGCTCACCACCATCGTCCTCGACAAGACCGGCACCATCACCCGCGGCGAGCCCTCCCTCACCGACGTCCTCCCCGCCGACGGCGTTCCCGAGAACGACCTCCTCCGCCTCGTCGCCGCCGCGGAGCGCCGCAGCGAGCACCCCCTCGGCGAGGCGATCGTCCGCGCGGCCAACGAGCGCGGCCTGACCCTCCCCGAGCCCACGGAGTTCGCCGCCGTCGCCGGCCACGGCATCGAGGCGGCCGTGGACGGCCGGCGCATCCTCATCGGCAACGCCAAACTCATGGCCGACCGCGGCGTCGATCACGGCGCGGACGATGACGCCGCCTCCCTCGCCGCGGCGGGCAAGACCCCGATGTACGTCGCCATCGACGGCCGCTTCGCCGGCCTCGTCGCCGTCGCCGACACCATCAAGCCCGAGAGCCCCGAGGCCGTCCGCGCCATGAAGGAGATGGGCCTGGAGGTCGTCATGCTCACCGGCGACAACCGCCGCACCGCCGAGGCGGTGGCGAAGCAGGTCGGCATCGAGCGCATCCTCGCCGACGTCCTCCCCGCCGAGAAGGCCGAGCAGGTCCAGCATCTTCAGAACGAGGGGAAGCGCGTCGCCATGGTCGGCGACGGCATCAACGACGCCCCCGCGCTCGCGCAGGCCGACGTCGGCATCGCCATCGGCGCCGGCGCCGACGTCGCCATCGAGGCGTCGGACGTCACGCTCATCCGCGGCGACCTGCGCTCCGTCGTCGCAGCCATCCGCCTCTCCCGCGCCACGATCCGCACGATCCGCCAGAACCTCTTCTGGGCCTTCTTCTACAACGTCCTGGGCATCCCCATCGCCGCGGGCGCGCTCTACCCCTTCACCGGCCTGCTCCTCTCCCCCATCATCGCCAGCGCGGCGATGAGTTTCTCCAGCGTCTCGGTCGTCGCCAACAGCCTGCGGCTCCGACGCTTCCGGGCCGCGTAGTCAGGGAGCCCGACCATGGACGCCAGCGAGGTCATCGTCGCGCTCGTCGGGGCCGGCGCCGCCGCGTTCGTCCTGTGGTACTTCTTCGGCGCGCGAGAGGCCGTCCGCGCGACCGTCGCCGGCTCGGGCGTGCAGGAGGTCAACGTCACCGTCAAGGGCGGGTACTCGCCGGACGTCATCGTCGTCAAAGCCGGCCGGCCCGTGCGGCTCAACTTCTACCGCGACGAGACCAGTTCGTGCAGCGACCGCGTCGTCTTCCCTGACTTCGGGATCTCCCGCGACCTCCCCGCCTTCGAGACCACCACCATCGAGTTCACCCCGGACGCCGCCGGGGAGTTCACCTTCGCCTGCGGCATGAACATGCTCCGAGGAAAACTCATCGTCGAACCCGACTGATCCCCGATCACCCCCTCCCGCCAACGGGATGAAAAGGGAGGCGGCTCATGGATACCCCCCCGGCTCGGCGGCACCTGCACCGCCGGGCGGCCCCACCCGGCCGCCTGCCTCGCACCCAGAATCGTGTTCATCTACATAACTTTGTGTTCTGAGGGCGAACTTCCCTTGCATCCTGAGCGGCGCACTGGTACTCTCACGCCATTCCTTCGGAGAGAGAGGCGGGGGGGCCGGGTCCGGCCGCGACGCCCGGCCGGGGGGATCCGAAGGCTGCCACCCGTGAGACGCTGGCGCCGTGCTGGGTGTTGCACGCCTCGCCCGAACGAGGCACGGGAGATGTTGTTATGCGCGCAGAGCCTTCGACGGCTGGGATTGTTCTCGTGGCGGTCGGTGCGACAGGGCTGCTCGCGGCCCCGGCGCTGGCCGGGCCGGACTGGGTAGAGATCGGCGACGCGGGCTCCTCGGTGCTGACGGCGCAGGCGCCGCTGCGGCCGCCGGGAGCGCCGCAGTTGACCTCGATCAGCGGGACGCTGGGGGGGCCCGGGATCGATGAGGAGGACCTGTACGTCGTGCGGATCACCGACCCGGTGATGTTCAGCATGACGACCGGCTCGGCGGACTTCAACCCCGTGCTGTGGCTCTTCCATGTCACCGTGACGAACGATGCGCTGGGGCTGCTGGCGAACGACGATCAGGCGGCGGGGAACCCGCTGCCGCGGCTGGTGGGGGCGGCGACCGACGGGACCGGGGTGGTGGTCAGTTCGCCCGGTGATTACATCGTGGGGATCACGGGGCGCGGGCGCGTGCCGGTGAGCGCGACGGGGGAGATCTTCAACCTGGCGGGCCTGACGGAGATCTCGGGGGCCGACGGAGTCGGCGGGCTGAACGTGCTCTCGGGGTGGACGGGCGAGGGCGAGACGGGGACGTACCACCTGAACTTCGAGTTCATTGATTTCCCGGTCTTCCCCGCGCCGGGGTCCGTCGTGCTCCTGGCACTGGCGGGCGCTGCAACCGGTCGCCGGCGCCGCCCGGCGAAGGGCTGACGTGGAGCCAACGGCGCGAGCCTGCCGCGGCCGGCGTGTCTGCGTCCGGTCTCCGCGACGATGCACGCCGGCAGAAGACCGGAGACGACGACGAGGACCGCGAGCGCGGCGGCCGTGGCGGTGGCGACGGCGCGGTTGCGCCTGATCCAGCGTGCGAGGCGGCCGAGCGGGCCGATGCGGCGGGCGAGGATGGGCTCGTGGCGGAGGAGGCGCCCCAGGTCGGCGGCGAGGGCGGCGGGGGAGAGGCAGGCCGTGGCCGGACTGCGCGGCGCCCACAAGAGGTTGCCGTTCGCAGACGCAGTGTATCCGGGGGGGGGATGCGGGGATGCACGCAGATTCGGGTAGCGTCGGAAGGCCGCCGCCGGATTTGCCCAGTTTCACACACACGACGTCGGGTGTGCGGCGACGAAGTGAAACGGGCGAGATAAGGCGAGTGGGAGTTTCCGGGATGCGGTTCCGGGCGTGGGGGAAGCGATCGGCGGGGCCGTCGGGGGTTCCCACGAGCGGGGAACCGGCTTCGGCGGACATCATCCCCTCTTCATGTGCCGTTCAGATGATCGGGCAAACTCAGGGGTGCCCGCCGCCGGATATGGTATTCTTACGCGGCGACTCAGGAGTGGCGACGATGGACGGGAACCAGAGATTTGTGGCCGGCGCAGCAGTCGCTGCCGGCCTGGTGGTCGGTGCGACGGCGCCGGCCGTCGGGCAAGCGCTCCCGGCGCCGACCTATAACGACATCCAGTACGGGGACGGGCACGTCCGGCAGACGCTGGACATCTACATGCCTCCGGGGGAGGCGGTGCGGCCGCGGCCCGCGGTGCTCTGGTTCCACGGCGGTGGGTGGCGGAACGGGTCGAAGGCGGGCGCGGCGGAGCGGGCGCCGCGGCTGCTGCAGCGCGGGATCGTGGTGGTTGGGGTGAACTACCGCTACAGCACGGACGAGAGGTTCCCGGCGCAGATCCACGATTGCAAGGGTGCGATCCGGTGGCTGCGGGCCAACGCGGAGACGTACAACATCGACCCGAACCGGATCGGCGTGTGGGGCGCATCTTCGGGCGGGCATCTCGCGGCGCTGGCGGGGACGGCGGGGGACGTGGAGGAACTGGAGGGGACGGTCGGGGGGAACCTGGAGGAGTCGAGCCGCGTGCAGGCGGTGGCGGACTACTACGGGCACACGGACTTCTTCGCGGTGCACCCGGAGCAGGCGCAGTGCGGGAGTTCGGAGTCGCGGCTGCTGGGCCAGTGCCTGAGCCTGATCCAGGAGAACCGCGATCATCCGGAGTGGGCGGAGTGGGTGACGCTGGCGACGATGGCGAGCCCGGTGGCGCACGTGACGGCGGACGACCCGCCGTTCCGGATCCTGCACGGCGCGCTGGACACGGTGGTGATCCCGCTGCACAGCGAACTGCTGCACGAGGCGCTGACGCAGGCCGGGGTGGAGTCGCACCTGACGGTGCTGGCGGACGCGGGGCACGGGACGGACCTCATCCACGACCAGACGACGGCGGACCTGCTGGCGAAGTGGCTGGCGAACCCGGACTGCACGGCGGACTGGAACAACGACGGGCGGGTGAACTCCACCGACATCTCGGTGTTCCTGAGCGTGTGGCTGGCGAGCCACGGCGCGGCGAGCCCGGGCGGGGACTACGACGGGGACGGGGCGCTGACCAGCGGCGACATCTCGGCGTACCTGCAGGACTGGCTGGAGCAGATCGGGGGGTGCTGAGCGGGGGGGACGGCTCGTCGGCGGGGCGGTCCCCCCACCGTTGCAGCGCGCGCCGAGCGAAGGGACTCCGGGCGAACCGGGCGCGGGCCGGGCGTTACTCGCGGGCGCGGTCGAAGGCGGCGACGGCGTCGTCCACGGAGTCGTAGCGGGCAAAGCGGCTGTCAAGCTTGAGCTGCCGAAGGAAGGCGACGATCGAGGCGGGGACGCCGGCGAGCGCCATGCCCGCGCCGAGGCGCCGGCAGTGGTCCTGGATCTGGAGGAGGCAGGTGATGCCGATGGAGTTGACGAGGTAGACGTCGCGGCAGTCGAGGACGACGGCGGCGCCGTCGGCGTTGGGGAGGCGGCGGACGACCTCCTCGCGGATGGGGACGGCGGTCTCGTCCACCACGGCGCCGGGGAGTTGCACGACGAGGATGGTTCCCGTCTGTCCGGTTGTCTCGCTGCGGATGGGGGTCATGGGATGATCGCGATTCTATCCCGGGGCGACGGGGCAACCGCTCAATCTCCGACCACGGATCGGTTGAAGGAGCGTGCGCGGGGTATGGGACGTGCGCTCGGGGCGTGGGCGGGTCGGGCGTGGCGGGCGGTGACGGAGGGCGCCCGGCGGGTGTGGCCGTTTGACTGAGCCGTGCGCCCGCTCGTACTATTTCCTGACATTTCGGAACGATCTGCGTTCGAAGTCCGGGACCTTGCTCCATGTTCACGACTCCCGATCATGTCTGCTGAGTGGCGCTTCATCGCGTGCACTCGGGGGCTGCGCGTGCGGCCCGCCGGCGATCCGGTGATCGCCGGCCTTCCGGGCGGCCTCCAAGGCGAGGCTGTCCGCGGATGGTCCGGGGCTGTGCCGTCCGCGTGCGGGCGGCGGGCCTCTGGCAGGAGGCGGCCATGACGTGAGTCAAGGCACAACCCGCTTTCGGCGCCCGCATCCAGAGCAAGAGCGGGCGTCCGGCCGCGGCCCCGGACGTGCCGAGCGCGTTCGAGGCCGATGCTGTTTTTGGAGGTTCCCGGCGGCCGCGGGGCCGGCGGGGCCGGACGGAAGAAGACGACGGAACGAGACGAGCCGGCGGCAGGCCGGACGACAACTCAACAACTCAACAGCCCGGAGAAGCCCGTGAACCCTCAAGAAATGCTGCGCATTCTGGATTCCATCGCCCGCGACCGGCGGATCGAGAAGTCGCTGCTGGTGCGCGACCTGGAGCAGGCGATGGTGTCGGCGGCGCGGAAGTACTTCAACACGCTGGACACGGAGGAGTTCGCGTGCACGCTGGACCCGCTGACGGGTGCGCTGACGCTGACGCGTCACGGCGAGCCGCTGGACATGAACCCGCAGGACTTCGGGCGGATCGCGGCGCAGACGTTCAAGCAGGTGATGATCCAGCGGTTCCGGGACGACGAGCGCCAGAGCCTGTTCGAGGAGTTCAGCAAGCGGGTGGGGGAGATCCACACGGGGACGGTGCAGCGGTACGAGGGGGGCGCGCTGGTGGTGACGCTGGACCGCGCCGAGGCGTTCATGCCGCGGAGCGAGCAGATCCCCGGCGAGCAGTTCCAGCCGGGCGACCGGGTGCGGTGCCTGATCCTGGACGTGCGGGACGCGGGGAACCAGGTGAAGATCGTGCTGTCGCGGTCGCACCCGGACTTCATCAAGCGGCTGTTCGAGGTGGAGGTGCCGGAGGTCGCGGAGCGGATCATCGAGATCAAGGCGATGGCGCGGGAGGCGGGGTACCGGACGAAGATCGCGGTGGCGTCGATCGACTCGAAGGTGGACGCTGTGGGGGCGTGCGTGGGCGTCCGCGGGAGCCGGATCAAGAACATCGTGGATGAACTGAACGGGGAGAAGATCGACATCGTCCGGTGGAACGAGTCGAGCCAGATCCTGATCCAGAACGCGCTGAAGCCGGCGGAGGTGCAGGAGATCAGCCTGTGCTTCGAGCTGGGGCGCGGGACGGTGGTGGTGCGCGACGACCAGCTGAGCCTGGCGATCGGCAAGCGGGGGCAGAACGTCCGCCTGGCGGCCCGGCTGACGGGGTGGGACATCGACATCCTGACGCCGGAGGAGTTCAACCGGGGGCTGGAGATCCTCTCGGGCACGCTGCTCGGTGTGGAGGGGGTGACCGAAGAGCACGTGGACCGGCTGGCGGCGCTGGGGATGATCAGCGTGTTCGACATCGAGGAGGTGGGGCCGGACGTGCTGGTGACGGAACTGGGGGTGGAGCGGGAGACGGCCGAGGCGATGGTGCAGGCCGCGGCGGCCAAGGCCCGCGAGGTGGCCGAGCAGCAGGCGAAGGAGAAGGAGGAGGCCGAGCGCCGGCGCCGGGAGGAGGAGGCGGCGGGCCGTCGTCTGCTGGAGGGGATCGGGGCGGAGGGCGTCTCGCCGGAGGCGCAGGCCGCGGCGATCCTGGGTACGGGAGGGGGCGCCGGGGGGGAGGCTGGGGCGGCGTCACCGGTCGGGGAGGAGGCGGAGGCCCGGGCGGCGGACATCCTGGGGCTCGCCACGCCTGGGTCGGGGGAAGAGAGCCAGGAGAAGCCCTGATCGGGGAGCGGTGAGAACGGTTGCGGGCGGCGTGAAGGCGCGGCTCACACGGGTAGACATAGTTGAGACACGCGGGCGAGAGCGGTCGCGGCACTGGGAAAGTTGAACGGAGCGCGGTTTGGCCAAACGAATCCACGACATTGCCAAAGAGCTGGGGATCAAGTCGAAGGCGATCATCGAGAAGTGCCTCGCCGAGGGGATCCCTGCCGACAAAGTGAAGAACCACATGGCGACGGTGTCTCCGGGCCTGGAGGCGACGATCCGGGAGTGGTTCACGTCGGGGGCGGTGACCACGGCGGTGGAAACGGCCGAACAGGTGGACCTGGAGGCGGTGCGCGCCAAGCCGCGCCGCAAGGCCAAGCCTCTGACCACGCCCGCGTCGAAGGATGGTGAAGCCGGCGGCGGCGACGCCGCGGGGGGCGTGGGGACGGAGACGGCGGTGGCGACGGAGACCGCCAAGAAGGCGGAGCCGGCGATCCCGACGCTCGCGCAGCCGGCGCGCCGGGCGGAGCCTGCGCCGACCGAGGCGGCCACGACGGTGGCGGACCTGAGGCAGCCGGCGACGCCGAAGGAGCCGGC
>ERZ777003.4153-NODE-4153-length-12654-cov-13.528217_pt1 | contig 12654 bp, 10 predicted proteins | sample MGYA00374956_ERZ777003 | MGnify/ENA primary metagenome ERZ777003 (study PRJEB29302, sample SAMN06268252) | bioreactor metagenome | isolation source: Joint BioEnergy Institute, California, USA | place: USA:Joint BioEnergy Institute, California, USA | collected... | reverse complement strand
GAGGTGCAAGCAGCGTGCCGAGAGGTGCTCGCGTGGCCGGCACGCTCCGTGCTGATGATCCGGCCAGTGGCACGGGGCGCAGCCCTTCCGGTGCTCGCATGCGCCCGCCGCCCCGCGCCACCGGCGCCGGGAAGAGCGGCGGGAAAGGAGAAATGACCATGACCCTACGAAGCGCCAATGAGCTGCAGGGCTACACGATCCGCGCGACCGACGGGAAGATCGGCGGCGTCCACGAGTTCCTGTTCGACGACGAGCACTGGACGGTGCGCTACATGGTGGCCGACACCGGCGACTGGCTGAGCGGCAGGCTGGTGCTGATCTCGCCGATCGCCCTCGGCCACGCCGACTGGCAGGGCCGGGAGCTCAGCGTCAAGCTCACCAGAAGCCAGGTGGAGAACAGCCCCGACATCTCGACCGACCAGCCGGTCTCGCGCCAGCGCGAGATCGAGCTGGCGAACTACTACGGCTACGCGCCCTACTGGGGCGGCCCCGGCCTGTGGGGCGCCGGGATGTACCCGATGGGCCTGTGGGGCGTCGGCTATGTCGGGATGGCGCCGCAGCCCACCGCGCCCGGGGCGCCGCCCATGTCCGACGCGACGGCGACCGAGCGCGAGGTGGCGCCCAGCCAGGAGCAGCGCGGCGACCCGCACCTGCGCAGCACCCGCGAGGTCACCGGCTACGCCATCCAGGCCCTCGACGGCGACATCGGCCACGTGGAGGACTTCATCCTGGACGACGAGAGCTGGGCGCTCCGCTACATGGTGGTCGACACGCGCAACTGGTGGCCGGGCAAGCGGGTGCTCGTCTCGCCGCGCTGGATCGAGTCCGTCTCCTGGGATGACCGCGCGGTCTATGTGGATCTGACCAAGGAGCAGGTCAAGAGCGGCCCGGAGTACGACCCCGAGCGCATGCTCAACCGCGAGGACGAGGAGCGGCTGTACCGCCACTACGGCCGCCCCGCCTACTGGGAGTCCGAGACGCGCCGGTAGGCCAGCGCGCCGGCAGAACCGGGGCGGGCATGGGCGGAAGGCGTCCTCGGCCGCCCCGGAGGACCGCTCGAAGGCCCGTGCAGCTCCCGCACGCCGGGCGCGGATGCGCCGGAGCGCGGTCGGACCAGGAGCCGTGCAATGGCGAACGTACACCGCATCGGCGATCTGGAGATCGCCGAGGACCTCCCGTTTCAGGAGCGCACGTGGCAGGTGCAGCGCGCCGGCTGGGCCGTGTTTGCGCTGATCCTGGTCGCGGCGGCGCTCGGCCTGTTCGGGCCGGGGCCGCTCAGCTCGGCCGTGGCCGAGCGGGGCGCGCTGCGCGTGGAGTACAACCGCTTCGAGCGCTTCGAGACCGAGACCTCGTTTGATGTCTTCGTGCGCCCGGCCGCCTCCGACACGACGGTGGAGGTCTGGCTGCCGCACGACTACCTGCAGCACGTGAAGGTCACCGGCGTCTCGCCGCAGCCCCGCGAGGTGCACGACGGCGGCGGCCGGCTGACCTACGTCTTCACGCTGCGGCAGCCCGCGGACCCGGCCTGGATCACCTTCCGCGTCACTCCGCTGCGCCCGGGGCTCCTTCCGGCCCAGGTGGGGCTGGGCGACGAGCCCGCGCTGCAGTTCACCCAGTTCGTGTACCCGTAAGGAGCGAGCGATGGAGACTGTGCTGCGCGGCGTCGCGATCTACGTGGTGCTCCTGGTCGTCTTCCGCATCGCCGGCAAGCGCACCCTCAGCCAGGCCACCACCTTCGACTTCGTGCTGCTGCTGATCATCGGCGAGGCCACCCAGCAGGCGCTGCTCGGCGAGGACTTCTCGGTCACCAACGCCATTCTGATCATCATCACCCTCATCGGCGTCGACATCGCGCTGGCGAAGCTCAAGGGGCGCTCGGCGACGCTGGAGCAACTGATCGACGGCGTCCCGCTGGTGATCGTCGAGGACGGCCGGCCGCTCAAGGACCGCATGGTCAGGGCGCGCGTCGACGAGGACGACGTGCTGACGGCCGCCCGCGAGACTCAGGGCCTCGAGCGCATGGAGCAGATCAAGTACGCCGTGCTGGAACGCAGCGGCGGCATCTCCATCATCCCGCGCCGGACGCCGTAGACCGCAGGCCCGAGGCCGCGCCTCCCCCGAAGCCCTTCCCTCCGCCGCGCGCAGCAGGCGGCCGAGACAGCCTACCTGCCGGGCCCCGCGGGCGCCTGCTGGGCCGCTGGCATCGCCGCCGGCTCCCGGCTCTCCCTGGGCCGGGCGCGCTGCGCGTACAGGTGCCAGAGCCAGTACACCACAGCCGGGCCCCAGAGCAGCACGAAGGGGGGCATGTCTGCCTCGCGATAGGTGGCCGGCAGCCCCACGAAGAAGAGGTACAGGAAGGCGTAGAAGTGCCGCTCCCTGTGAAGCGTCAGGCGCGCGGGCCGGGGCAGAAGGTAGTGGTTCGCGATGACGCCGCCCGCGAACCCGGCGAGCGCGAGGGTCAGGGCGACGATTTGGAGTCTGATGCTCGGGCTGTACTGGTGGTGCAGAAAGCTGTCCCCGATCGCCAGCAGGCCCACGCAGCCCAGCAGCAGGAACAACGCCGCGCGCGCCCGGAGCACCCAGCCGGCCAGCAGGTCGCCGAAGCGCACGAGCGCCGCCGTGCAGAGCAGCGCCTGGCCGAGGGTGTCGGCGTACTCCTCGTGGAACATCATCAGCGGCGAGCGCAGCGCGCCGGGCAGCAGCATCGCCAGCGGGCTCCCGTCGTCCACGAAGTCGTGCAGCACGGACGCGAGCGTCACCAGGCACACGGCCACGACGAGGGCCGCGGACACCCACGCGCGCTGGCGCACCAGCAGGGTGAGCGTCAGCCCGAAGAGCGCCGCCCCGACCGGCAGCGTGAGCTCCTCTGCAACCATGTTGCTCTCAGCCAGGTACATGATCAGGCCGAGCGCCAGGAACGCGAGCGCGCTCTGCGTGTCGGGCACGCGGCGCAGCTGGCTGTAGGCCAGCACAGCGACGAAGATGACCAGCAGCAGCAGAAACTTCGAGAGCTGCTCGGTCACGGTGTACTCGGACCGCAGCGTCAGGAAGGTGGCGGTGATGCGATCGAGGGAGGCGCCGTTCAGGAAGAGGATCAGGAACAGCCCCCAGAAGACCAGGAGCGCCATCGGCTTGATGTGTGATCGCTCACGCATGGGTGGTGTCCTTCCCACTAGCACGGCTGGCGCGCAGCACGGGCGCTGTGCTGCGGCCGAACAGGGTTCAGGGGACGTTGCGGGCCACAGGCCCGCCACGAACCCTTTTGCGCCGCCCACGGCAGCGAAGTTGCTGCAGGGCGACGCACGAGGGGTTCTAGGAGGCTGCGCCTCCCTCAACCCTACCAATGGCCTAGGTCGTGCTGGTCGTAGGAGCTGTGTCGCGGGGGGTAAGGTCTCTATGGTAGCATGCCGGAGCCAAACATGGAACACCCGCGTCACAGAGAAAGCACAAGTAGGAGCGTGTGAAGCTTAGAGATACGATGGACTGGCTGGCCACGAGCCGCGCGGGGCGCATCCTGCCGCGCCGCCCCGGCCAGCCATTCGCTTTCGAACCGATCTCGGTGCTGGCGCTGGTCGCGGGCCTCTGGTTCGCCGCCACCCTGTATATGCCCGTGGTTGCTCCGGCGCTCACGGGGAGTGTGCGCTGGCTGGCGGCGCTGCTGATCGTGCTCCTGGCGGCGCTCTCCGTCCTCGCCCACGGGTTTGCCCACGTCGCCGCGGCCCGGTGGCTCGGCTCGCCCGCGCCCGCCCGCCTGCGGATCAGCCTGCTCGGCGACGCGGCCCAGGTCTGGCCGCGCGCAGCGAGCAACCGGGACGAGGCGCTCGCCGCACTCATCGGCCCGTGCGCCAGCCTGCTGCTCGCGGGCGCGGGCGCGGTCGTCTGGGCGCTCCAGCTCCACCCGTCGAGCGACTCGATCGCCCTGTTCGTCGCAGTGTTCAACGGCGTGCTGGGGGCCATCAACCTCGCGCCCGCCTACCCGTTCGACGGCGGCCGCCTCATGGCGCTGGCGCTGGCCGGCGTGGTGCAGCGGCCGGAGCGCGTCTGCCAGCGCATCGGCGTCGGGCTGATTGCAGCGCTGCTCGCCTGGGGCGTCTACGTCGTGGCACAGGCCGCCCGGTTCAGCGATACGATCGGCCTCAGCATGGTGCTGCTGGCGACCCTGATCGGGCTGGTGCTGCGCTACCCGCCGGCCCCCGCTTCGCCCCCCAAGCGCGTCTCCGTCTCTGCTGCGCGAAGGGCCGCCGCGGTCGCCCTCGGCGTGGTGCTGCTCGCCCCCGCCGTCGCGATCGTCCCGACGCCCCACGGCCTGTACGCCCCCGGGACAGCGGTCGCCGTCGCGCCGATGATCGACATCCCGGACGCAGAGCCGGAGTCGAACGAGGGCGCCTTTCTGCTGACGACGGTCGTCGGGCAGACGCCCATCCTGGCCGGCCAGCTGCTGCTCGGCCACCTCGACGACACGCTGGTGATCGTGCCGCCCGAGCGCATCGTGCCGCCGGAGGTCTCGCCGCAGGAGCTGATGGCCGAGAACGCGCGTATGCTCGACGAGAGCCAGGCGGTGGCGAGCGTCGTGGCCCTGCGCCTCGCCGGGTACAACGCGTTCTTCACCGGTACCGGCGTGCGCGTGACCGGGATCTCGCCCGAGAGCCAGGTCCAGGACCTGCTGCAGCCCGGCGACCGGATCATCGCGCTGGACGACATGCCGGTGCGGACCACCTCCGACCTGATCGTCGCGCTCGGCTCGCTCGTCAACTGGTCGTCGGCGCGCGTGACCCTGGTGCGCGCCGGGGAGACGATGGAGATCACCATCCCGCTGCTGCCGCCGTCCGAGCCGGAGGGCCCGCCGCGCATCGGCATCACGATCGAGACCGCCGGCCAGGTCGCCCAGCTGCCCTTCCCGGTGGAGATCCAGCCGCGCTCGGTCGTCGGCGGGCCGTCGGCCGGCCTGATGTTCACGCTGGCGATCTACGACCGGGTCACGCCCGGCGATCTCACCGGCGGCCGGCGGATCGCCGGGACGGGGACGATCGACCCAGAGGGGCGCGTCGGCCCGATCGGCGGCGTGGCGCAGAAGGTCGCCGCGGCGGAGCGCGCGGGGGCGAGCCACTTCCTGGTGCCGCGGGAGAACGCCATCGACGCGCGCCGTGCGTCGCGCAGGATCGTGATCGTCGAGGTGGGCACGGCGGAGGAGGCGATCAGATGGCTGGAGAGCACGGCGCCGGATAATAGCTGAAGGAGGGCGCTATGTCTCTAACTGATACATCGGTGGTGCAGCCACGCCGCCGCGATCAGGGGCTGCGGCTGGCGCTGTGGCTTGTGGTCATTATCGTGATCGGCGAGTATCTGGCACGCCACTTCGTGCTGTTCTGGCCGCCGGCGATCGGCTCGCTGCGCGTCAACGACATGCTGGCAACCGGCATTCTGTACGCCGCGCTGGTCTGGCTCACGCTCCCCGCCGGCAAGCGCAGCCTCGCGTCCATCGGCCAGGCGGTGGGCGAGATCCTGCGCACCGCGCGGCGCTGGCAGGTGTGGCTCGCCGCCCTCGTGACGACGGTCGCGGTCATTCTGCTGAGCCTTGTCGATCAGATCCTCTGGGGGAGCGTCCAGCTGCCGTCGGTGGTCAGCCCGTGGCGCTGGGAGACGACGATCCTCGAGGCCGCCGCGCCGCTGCTGGTGCCGGTCAGCCTGCTGATCGTCAACTGCGTCGTCGTGCCCTTCGCCGAGGAGTGGCTGTGGCGCGGCCTCATTCAGCCGCGCGTGGTCGCCGCGGCGGGGGGTGTTCTGGGGATCGCGGTCACGTCGGCCCTGTTCTCGCTCAAGCACGCCATCATCGACGCCTCGCTGGGCCGGCTGCTGGCGCTCACTGGCTTCGGCCTGGTGATGGGGGTGTTGGCCTCGCGCTATGGCTGGCGCGCCGCGGCGCTCGCGCACGCGCTGGCCAACACCGTCGCAACCCTGCTGGCCCTCGCGGCCGGGCTGCCGCTCGGCTGAGCCAGCCCGCCGCCGGCGAACCTCAGACCTTCGACCTGGCGTACTCCACGCCGCTCTGCAGGTCCGCCCGGGTGATGAGCCCCGAGAGGTCCAGCCCCAGCCCGACGATCGTCTGCGCCAGCTCGGGCCGCAGCCCGACCAGCACCGTCTGCGCGCCGAGGAGCCGGACGGCCTCGGCGGCCTGGATCAGCGCGCGCGCCACCTGGGTGTCCACGATCGGCACGCCGGTGACATCGAGGATCACCACGCGCGCCTGGTGATTCTGCACCCCGCCGAGCAGCGCGGCGATGAGGTTCGCGGCCCGCTCCGAGTCGATCACGCCGATCAGCGGCATCACCAGGACCCCCTCCATCACCGGCAGCACCGGGCTGGAGAGCTCGCGCACGGTGTTGATCAGCCGCTCGCGCTCCGCGGCGGTCGCGCTCAGCTCCTCGAGCGCGCGCTCGAGCTCGGCCGTGCGCTCGGCCACGCGCCGCTCGAGCGTGTGCTGCTGCTCGGCCACCTCGGCGCGCGCCACACGCAGATCCTCGACCATGCGGGTGAAGGCCGCCGCCAGCGCGCCGACCTCGCCGCCGCGCCGGATGCCTGTCGGCGCCTCCAGCCGCCCCTCGCCGACCGCCGTCGCGGCCGCGGCCAGCGTCTTGAGCGGCGCGGCCATGTACCGGCCGATCCCCACCGCGAACAGCGCGGCGACGAGCGCGACGATCAGCGCAGCCGTGCCGATGCGCGGCGCGGCGGCCACGATCGCGGCCATCGCGTCCTCCGACGACGCGACGCCAAGGACCACGCCGATCGGGTGGCCGCCGAGGGTGATCGGCACGGCGATGTCGATGTCCAAGTCGTGCGCGCGGATGACCGGCGCGCCGCTCTGCAGCACCTCGTTGATCTGCTCGGGCTGGAGGGTGTGCTCCAGCTTGGGGCTGCCTCCCGGGTCGGTATCGGCGGCGTGCGCGGCGATCATATGCCCCGTCACGCTGAAGGCATAGACCTCGTCGAGCGCGTTCTCTTGCACGATCGTTTCAAGCAGCCGGTTCACCGAGGAGTGGTCGCCGTACGCGAGCGGCGTTGCGAGGAGCTCGCCGGTGGACAGAAGCAGCGCGGTCGAGCGGTCTTCGATCTCGCTCTCGACCACGCGCCGCGTCTCGACGATGAGGAGCGCGCCGAGCAACAGGATCGACACCAGCGCGGTCGCGCCAACCAGCAGGCTGAGCTGCGTGGCGACTTTCAAGCGTCCGAATGCCATAACTGCCTCACATCGATGTGGGGTAGAACTAGAGACTGTGCTGTTGGTCGCGCTGCCGCTGTTCGCCGGCAGGCAGGTGAGCGGGCACGGCGCACACGCGTGCTGTGCTCTCGAGCCGCTCTTCCTGATAGTATCACGGAGCGGTTACCGCAATAGTTACACAGCGTGTACGATCCCTGAACAATCGGGATACCGCGACGTACCGTCGTAGCAGGGCTGCGATGTGGGGCGGGCTTCGGTTCGAGGAGGGGAGACTGCCGGCGTGGTTACACGAAGGCTATGGGCGCTGGCAGGTGGGAGGTGAAGGCTGCCGGCAGTCTGCTTAGATACCGCTGCAGAGGCCAGCGAGGTTACGCGCCATCCGATACAGAAGTGGCCCGCAGCGCAGCGCGGCAAAACGTGGTAGAGTCTGCGGCGGAGGCGCGCCCGGCGCGCCTGGATACACCTGTGCCGGTTGTGCTGGCAGGCAGAAAGGACTTCCCCATGATCACCGACCTCGGCCACACCGCGTTCGCGGCGCACGACCTGGAGCGCACGCTGAAGTTCTACGAGCAGCTGGGCATCCGCGAGGCGTTCCGGCTCCACCGCGACGACGGCTCCCTCATGCTGGTGTACCTGCACGTCGGCGGCGACCGCTTCATCGAGGTGTTTCCGAACGGCCCCGAGCCCGAGCCCAATCGCAGGGGCAGCTTTATGCACCTCTGCCTCCTGACCGATGACCTCCGGGGGCTGGTGGAGCGGCTGCGCGCCGCGGGCATCACGATCGAGCGCGAGCCGCAGCTCGGGCTGGACCGCAACTGGCAGGCGTGGATCCGCGACCCCGACGGCAACGCGATCGAGCTGATGCAGCTGGCCGAGGACTCGCCGCAGCGGCGCGTGGCGCGCGGCGAGCCCGCCGAGTAGCGCGCGGCTGCAGCGCCGCGCACGTGGCCCAGCCGGCCGAAAACAAGTGGCCTGGAAGGGAGAAGTCCCTCCAGGCCACCTCTGTCCCGCCAGCCACTCGGGCGGCGCCCTAGCTCCGCTGCCCCGCGCCCGCCTGCGTGCCTCCGCGCGCCCCAACCTCCAGGTCGCGCGGGGTGTAGGTCTCGCAGTGCGCCATGCCGTCTACGAAGGCGACGCGGATCTCGCCCGCGTGACACTGGTGGTCGCGGTTGTGGGTGCAGACCGTGACGTCGCACGCGCCGACCGTGCTGTGCGCCTCGCCGTGCCCGCCGGCCATCGCTCGATCGCTCATGCTGTCCTCCTCTCGATGCGCAGCCGCCGCTTGGCAGCCTAGCCGACGAGCTTCAAGGAGTGTGCCAAGGGGTTGGGGAGGCTTCGCTAGAATCTGCCGCTCTGGGGCGACTTTGTCGCCCCAGAGCGGAAAAAAGTCCGTGGAGGGCCGCAGGCCCTCCCCACCTCCCTGCGGAATGCAGTGCGCGGCTGGCAGCTCTCCCGAAAGAAGCCCTGGTGCTTCGGCAGCCCTCACACCTCCCGGCGGAAAATGAGCCCTGGCGGTCCAACGTCCCTCAATTCCTCCCGGCGGAAATGAGGAACGCGGCGGGCGAGCCTTCACACCTTCCCGCGGCGAGCGGCGCTGGCTTCAGCCGGAGGAGGCGGGCGGCTCGTGGAGCGGCAGGTGCACGGTAAAGACACTGCCGCGGCCCTCCTCGCTCTCGACGGTCACGCGGCCGCCGTGCAGCGTGATGATCTCGTGCACCACGAACAGCCCGATGCCCATCCCGCTGATCTGCCCACGGGACGCGTTGGCGGCGCGGTAGAAGCGGGTGAACAGGTGCGGCAGCTCCGCGGCAGGGATGCCGATGCCCTGATCGGCGACCCGCACGGCCGCCTCGGTCGCGTCGCGGGCGAGCTGCACGTCGATCGGCCCGCCGGCCGGGCTGTACTTCACCGCGTTCTCGATCAGGTTGATCACCACCTGCTCCAGGCGCAGCGCGTCGCCGTGGACCACCAGCGGCCCGTCGGGCGGCGTGTAGCTCAGCCGGTGGGCCTTGAGCGTCGGCTGGATCTCGCCGACGATGCGCTGCACCAGGTCCGCCAGGTCGAACGGCGCCCGGTCCAGCGTCAGCCGCCCCTGCTGGATCCGCGCCGTGTCGAGCAGCCCCAGCGTCAGCCGGTTGAGGCGCTGGGCCTGCGCGACGATCATATCGACCGAGCGGCGCTCGCGCTCGGCGAGGATCTGCTCGCGGGCGTCGCGGCGCTGCAGCAGCTGGGCCTGCCCGAGCAGCGAGGTCAGCGGGGTCTTCAGCTCGTGCGCCGCCACCGAGAAGAACGCGTCGCGCGCCTGCACCGCCGCCTCGGCCTGCGCCCGCGCCCGCTGCTCGGTGGCGTAGAGCCGGGCGTGGTTGATCGCCAGCGCCGCGCGGTCCGCCAGGTCCTGCAGCAGGGTGACGTCGTCGCGGGTGTACGGCTGGCCGGCGGTGGTGCGCAGCGCCGCCAGCGTCCCGAGGAACTGGCCCTGTACCCGCAGCGGCACCGCGACCAGGCTGAAGACCCCGGCGCGCCGCAGCCTGGAGAGGCCCGCGAGCCCGCCGGCGCGGGCGTGCTCCTCGGCCAGCGACGGCAGGTGCAGCGGCGAGACCTGGGACTGCACCCAGGCCGCGAGCGCCGCGGCTGCGCCGGACGGCCCGGCGAGCACCTGCCGCATCGCCTCGAGCGCCTCCGGATCAGGGTGGTAGAGCCGGGTCAGCTCCTGGCGCTGCTCGTCGCCGGCGGCGAGCTCGACGAGCGCCAGGTCCCCGATGCTGGCCGCGACCCGCTGCGCCAGCACATCGAGCAGCGCCGGCAGGTCGCGGCTTGTGGAGGCGAAGGCCTGCGACGCCTCGGCGAGCACGGCCATGCGCGCCGCCTGGGCCTGCGACTCGGTGTAGAGCCTGGCGCGCTCGAGCGCCTGCGCGCACTGCTGGGCGAGGGTCAGCAGGAGCGCCCGCTCGTCGGCGTCGAAGGCGTGTGGCGTGGAGAAGCTCAGCCCCAGCGCGCCGAGCGGCCGGCCGTGGAGCAGGAGCGGGACGGCCGCTATCGCCGCGGAGGGCGTCTGCAGACTCGACGCCAGGTGCGGGTAGCGGCTGGCGTACTCCGCGCGCGAGGACAGCCAGATCGGCTCGCCGGTGCGCGCCGCGTCCACGATCGGCAGCGGCGCATCGGCCGCCAGCGGCTCGGTCGAGTCCCAGACGCCGGGCGGGTAGCCGGCCACCCTGAGCACCTCGAAGCTCCGGCCGTCGGCGGCCCGCACGATGATGGTGCCGGCGTAGGCGCCCGCCACCGCGATGCCGTGCCGGACGATCACGTCGGCCACCTCGGCCGGCGTGAGGGCCTGCGCCAGCTCCGAGGTGACCTGGTAGAGCCCCTCGGCGCGCCGGCGGGCCTCCTGCTCGGCGACCAGCAGCCGGGCGCGCTCGAGCGCCTGCGCGCACTGCTGGGCCAGCGCCAGCGCGAAGACCTGGTCCTCGGGCGGGATCGCGCCGGCGTCGTAGCGCAGCCCGATCGCGCCCGCCGGCCGCTGCCCGACGATGAGCGGGAGGTAGGCCTGCGCCGCCTTCCCCCAGGCCGGCAGCTCTTCCGCCTGCGGAGGCTGCCCGGCCGGCGCGGCGGGCGGCTGCCAGACCGGCGCGCGCCGGCCGATCGCAGCGGCGAAGCCGGCCGCGTGCGCCAGCGGGACGCGCACAGTGAGCGGCTGCGGCTGGGCGGCCGAATCGCTCCAGGTCAGCTCCAGCGTGGCGCCCGCCTCCTGCAGCAGGCCGAGGCCGCCGCCGGACGCCCCCGCCGCGGGAACCCCTTCGGCGAGCAGCACCCTGGTGACCTGCTCGACCGTGCGGGCCTCGGCGAATGCAGCGGTGAGCACCTGCAGCCGGGCCATCCGCTGGGCCGCCCGCTCAGCATCCAAGCGTGCCCGGCGGCTCGCGCGGTAGAGGCGCGCGTTCGCCAGCGCCTGGCCCGCGCGCCGCGCCAACTCCTCGGCCAGCGCCACGTCGGCGGGCTCGTAGGGGCGCTTCCCCGCCGTGCGCACCAGCGTGATCACGCCGCTGACCTGGCCCTCGAGGCGGATCGCGACGAGGATGGCCGAGCCTGGGTCGAGCGCCTGCAGCAGCTCCAGGTGCTCGGCGTCCTGGGCCACCTGCGCGATCTGCTCGGCGGTGATCGACGGGCTGAAGAGCGTCTGGCCCTCGCGCAGCACCCACGGCACCCCCACGCGATCCCTGTCGCTCGGCGAGTAGCGCTGCGCCAGGCGCTCGAGCGCCGGGGCCCGGTCCGGATCGGCGTGGAGCGCGGCGGCCCGGCGCACCTCACCGTCGGGCTCGACGACGTCCACGATGCAGAAGTCGGCGATGCGCGGCACCGCGAGGGCCGCGATGTGCGCCAGGATCGTGTCGTCGTCCAGGCTGGACGACAGCGCCTGGCTCACGTCGGCCAGGAAGTGCTGGGTCTCGTGGGCGTGCTTGCGGCTGGTGACATCGCGGGCGATGCCGTGGATCTCGACCGGCCGCCCGTCGCGGTAGACGAGCCGGGTGTTCACGTCCAGCACCACGCGGCGCCCGTCGCGGGCCACGATCTCCAGCTCGTACGACGTGACCGGCGCGCCGTCGATCTTCCGCTCCAGCATCTGGTGCATGGCCGGCAGGTGCTCGGGCAGCACGAGCTGGGTGATGGGCCGGCCCAGCAGCTCCTCGCGCGTGTACCCGGTGATCCGCTCGCCGGCCGCGTTCATGTCGAGCAAGTTGCCGGCGGCGTCCAGCACGTACACGATATCCTGGGCCTGGACGAAGAGCTCGTGGTAGCGATCCGCCAGCTCGCGGAGCTGCGCGGCGGTGCGGCGCTGCTCGGTGAGATCCTGGATGGCGGCGCACACCCCGATGATTGCGCCGGCCTTGTCGCGCAGCGGGTGGAGGCCGGCGACGAGGTGCTGGCCGCCCGGCTCCTCGCCGATCTCCACGCCGGCCAGCGGCTCGGCGGCATGCAGCGCCTGGCGCAGCAGCGGCTCCAGGCGCGGGCCGAGCTGCGGGAGCACCTCGCCGAGCGGGCGGCCGGGCCACTCGGCGGGATCGAGCGGGGAGAGGCCCGCCAGCTGAGCGTTGGCCCGGATGACGCGCAGCTCGGGGTCAAGGAAGATGACGCCGGCCGGTGCGGCCGCGAGCAGCGTCTCGAGCAGGGCGGGGTTGAGGCTGCCGCAGGCGTCGTTCTGCGTCTCCGGAAGCGGACGATCGTCTTGAGTCATCGCTTCTCTGCGCCTGGGGCGCTGGGCCGGACGCGATCACCGGCACACCTGTCGCGAGAGCTGCGCGGGGCGTGCCGGGCGGACGCCCGAGGCATCCCCGGCGCTAGGGGTTCATTGTAGCATAGGCGCCGCCGCATGCTATAGTAGGGACGAAGGGCGCCACGCCGCCGCGACGGCGTGGCCCGCCACGGGCGCCTCTCTCCGCCGC
>ERZ777003.4150-NODE-4150-length-12660-cov-4.377945_pt1 | contig 12660 bp, 12 predicted proteins | sample MGYA00374956_ERZ777003 | MGnify/ENA primary metagenome ERZ777003 (study PRJEB29302, sample SAMN06268252) | bioreactor metagenome | isolation source: Joint BioEnergy Institute, California, USA | place: USA:Joint BioEnergy Institute, California, USA | collected... | reverse complement strand
TCCGGGTGCGCGGCTCGCCGTTCGGCTTCAGCACCGGGTTGCCGTCGGCATCCAGCACCGGCACCTCCTCGCGCCCGACCACCTCCACCTTGGAGGTGACGTTGTGCAGGCTGAGGTACAGCGAATAGCCGAGGGGGAAGATGGTGAAGACCAGGACCCAGATCACCGCCGGCAGCAGGAACAGGCTGCCAACCTTGCCTGACCAGCGCATCTCAGGCGCCGCCCTGCCGTCTGGTGGAAAACGCTGCGTTCCGGATCATCGTCGCGAAGGCTCTCCGTCGTGCCCCCTCACCGGCAGAAACCTGCCGGGCGGCCGTGGCCGTCGAGGCCGGCTCGATACGTGGATAGGAAGGCCCGGCAGGGCTTCCTGCCGGCTGGACCGAGGCAGCCGGCCCCCCGCGCACGCACGGTCGGAGGGCCGGCCGGAACCGGGTGCTAGTGCTTGTACCCGATCGCCGTCTGATAGGCCTCGAGCTGCTGCTCGCGGCCCAGGCGGTCGGTGATCTCCTCCCAGGCCGCCGCCGTGTCATCGAGCGCCTCCTGGGCCGTCTTCTCGCCGCTCATCGCCGCGGACAGATTCTTGTCCATGATGTCCCAGTACTCGGGCGCACCCTGGATCCGCAGGTAGGTCAGGATCGTCGGCGCGTTGTAGTTCTGGGCATAGGCCTCGAGGTAGGTGGTGATGTCGTTCTCGTGCCAGCCGGCATCCAGGTACGCCTGAAGGTCAGCCGTGCCGTACGGCGGAACGAACTGGTAGGAGTAGCCGGGATCGACGCCGTTCCAGCCATAGGTGCCGAGCCAGGCCGACGACTCCTCGATGGCCATCAGCGACAGGAAGGAATAGGTCGCCTCCGGCGCATCGGAGAAGGCCGAGATGATTCCGTGCCACGAACCGCCGGTGGTGTTGCCGACGAAGCCGGGCTCGTCCGTCTCAATCCAGGTCTTGTTCTCGTGGTCCCAGTACCGCTCCGAGCTCGGCAGCACGGCCGCAGCGCAGTTGCCGCGGATGACCGACCGGCTCTCGTCCTGGCACAGCGCGCCGACGTCGCCCCAGGAGAAGACGAACACCGACTTGCCGCGCAGGAAGTAGTCCCACGCCTCACCGAGGCTCCAGCCGACCTGGGCCGCGGGGCCGGTTGCGTGCAGCTGCTGCAGGAACTCCAGCGCCGCGACATGGCCCGGGCTGTTGATCAGCGGTGTCATGTCCTCCGGATCGAACCAGTAGACATTGTGGTAGCGGTCAAGCTCCGGCCCGGGCGTCATGGCGAAGGACGCCGAGAGCGACTGGAAGTGGTAGTGGCCCTGCTCGCCCACCTTCAGGTGCAGGACCATGCCGCTGTCCGGCTCGTCGTCGTGGTGGTCCCAGTTCTTGCCGTTGAAGTAGGTCGCGATGTCGAGCAGCTGCTGCCAGGTCCGCGGCGGCACCGGCATGGGGTAGCCGTACTCGGCCTCGAAGCCGGCCTGGTGCTCCGGATCGTTCAGGACGTCGCTGCGATAGTACAGCACCTGCCCGTCCGCGTCGTTCAGCACGCCGTAGCCCACGCCGCCCCAGGTATAGAGGTTGCGGAGCGAATCCGGCATCACGTCGTACGACCACTGCGGGTACTCGTCGCTCGCCATGTAGTCGTCGATCGGGATCATGTACCCGTTCGCGACCAGGTCACCGTAGAAGAAGGCGCCGACGATGATCGCGTCATAGAGGCCGGTCCCCTGGTTCAGGTCCAGCATCATCTTGGCGTACAGATCGGTGATCGGCGTCAGCGCGATCTCCAGCGTGCCGCCGGACAGCTCCTCCCAGATCGGGCGGAACATGTGCAGCGGGCCCGAGATGCCGCCCATCGGGCCCGAGTCCAGGGTCAGCACCGTGACCGTCTCGCCCTCGAACGGCTTGTAGTCGGGGGCGAACAGGGTGCCCAGGCGCTCCCGCGGTACCGTGATCTCGAACTTGTACTCGGGGTCGGCGCGAAGCGTGACGGTGCCGTCGTCGTTCCACGTCACATATTCGACGCCCTGTGCAAATGCGACACCGCAAAGGGCCGTCGTCGCGAACAATGCGGCGGCTCCCGCCGCCATACGGACGCTCATTATAACCCTCCCCATGAAAGACAACCCGTTGGACCGGGCTTTTCGGCGACCGGCTGCTCAGTCGGACAACTGTGCATCCGCATCACTCGGCCGTTACCGTAGGAGCGGGCTTTTCGGCAAGTCAAGTGTTTACCGGGGGTTACGTTTGTTCGACGACCCCGCGGGAAACGAGAAAATCCATCACCCGCTCGACGGCGCCGTAGCGGTGCAGGTCGACATGCGCGCCGTCGTCGAACGCGGCGAGCTCGGCGCGACCTGGGGCGAGCCGGGCCAGGCTCTCGCCCATGCTGAACGGTACCACCGCATCATGCCGCCCGTGCAGGATCAGGATGGGGCAGGTCACCCGGCCGATCCGGCGGTCGGTCTCGAACCGGTCCTTCACCAGCCGGCTCACCGGCAGCCACGGATAGCGGAGCTGGCCCATCTTCACGATCGACAGCGGCGGCGCCTCGAGGATCAGGGCTGCGACCGGCCGCTCCGCCGCGATCTTCGTCGCGACGGCGGTGCCCAGCGATTCGCCGTAGAGGATGAGGTCTTCCGGCCCGTGGCCGAGGGCGGCGAGCCTTGCGATCGCCGCTTCCGCGTCGCGGTAGAGCCCCTCCTCCGTCGGCTTGCCCGGGTTGCCGCTGAACCCGCGCCAGGCCAGGGCGAACACCCCGAGCCCGCTGTCGAGGTAGAGTCGCAGCTTCTCGGTCCGCTCGTCGAGCAGGCCGGCGTTGCCGTGGAACAGCACGAGCACCCGGCGGCCGCGCGCCGGCGGCGCGTACCAGGAGAGCAGGTCGAGCCCGTCCTCGGTCCGCACCACGACCTCGCGCATCCCCGGCAACTCGTGCGGGTTCAGCTCCGGCCGCCGCGGCGAGCCGTGGTAGAGGAGCGCCCGCTGGCGGCCGTACATGTAGAGGATGGCCGCGCCATAGCCCGCGCCGGCCACCGCGGCGACGGCCGCCACGACCGCGAGCACGCTCATGGCGCCGCCCGCGGGCAGGGGCAGGTCCGATCAATCGATTGGGGCGAGGAAGCCACTGTTGCTACTCTGACCGTCATCCCGGCGGCTGGCCCGGGCGAGTGAGACACATGATCCGACGCATCCGCCTGATCACCGGCCTCGTCCTCTTCACCTACATCCTTACCCATTACCTGAACCACGCGGTCGGGCTCTACTCCCTCCGCACCGCGATCGCGGTGGAGGAGGTGTTCGCCGCCATCTGGGGCTTCCCCGTGGCCCAGGCGCTGCTCTACGGCAGTCTCCTCGCCCACATGCTGCTGGCGCTGTGGGTGATCCTGGTCCGGCGCCGGCTGCGCGACATCCGCCTGTTCGAGGTCATCCAGCTTCTGCTCGGGCTCGCCATCCCGGTGCTGATCGTGCAGCACCTGGTCGGGACCCGCGGCGCCGAGACGCTGTTCGACCAGCCGGTGGACTACGCCTACATCGTCCTCGTGTTCTGGGTGCTCGTACCGACGGACGGCGTCGTGCAGGCGGTCGCGCTGGTGGTGGCCTGGGCGCACGGGTGCATGGGCCTGCACGCCTGGCTCCGGCTCAAGCCGGGATACGGGCGAATCGCGCCGTGGCTGCTGGCAGGCGCAGTGATGGTGCCGATGGCGGCGCTCGCCGGCTTCGCCAGCATGGGCCGCGAACTGGCCGTGATCGCAGCCAACGACGAGGCCTTCGGCCGCCTGCTGCGCCGCATTTCCTTCCCCGGCGCGGAAGAGATCGCCGTCCTGTCGCAGGTGATGAACTGGGCGCTGGTCGTCATGGGGGCGCTCCTGGCAGCGACCCTGCTCGGCCGGGTCGTGCTGCTGATCCGCGACCGCAGACGGCACCGGTTCGTCATCCGCTATGCCACCGGCGAGCGCTTCGACGCCCCGGTCGGCACCAGCATCCTCGACGTCAGCCTGGCGCAGAAGCTGCCGCACGCCCATGTCTGCGGCGGTCGCGGCCGCTGCTCGACCTGCCGCGTCCGGATCAGCGACGGCCTCGACGACCTGCCGCCGCCGACGGCGGAGGAGCGGCGCGTGCTGGAGCGGATCAGCGCCCCGCCGAACGTGCGCCTCGCCTGCCAGACCCGCCCGGTGAAGGACGTCTCGGTCACGCTGCTGCTGCCGCAGACGGCGACGGCGGCGGCCGGTCATCGCACCGTCGCCATGCGCCACGGGCAGGAACGCGCGATCGCCGTGCTGTTCGCCGACATGCGCGGGTTCACCGCCATGTCGGAAGATCGCCTGCCCTATGATCTCGTGTTCATCCTGAACCGCTACTTCCGCGCCATGGGACTGGCGGTGGAGCGGGCGGGCGGCCACCTGGACAAGTTCATCGGCGACGGGGTGATGGCGCTGTTCGGCGTTGATACCGATCCCGGCCAGGGCTGCCGCCAGGCGCTGAATGCAGCCCGGCTGATGGCGGAGAACATGCGCGAGCTGAACGCGGCGCTGAGTGACGAGCTGAAACGCCCGCTGCGGATCGGGATCGGGATCAACGTCGGCCCGGCGATCGTGGGCGAAATGGGCTATGCCACCGCCACCGGGCTCACGGCAATCGGCGATGCGGTTAACACTGCGAGCCGGCTGGAGGCGCTGACCAAGGAATACCGGGCCGATCTCGTGCTCGCCCGCCCCGTCGCCGAACTCGCAGGGCTGCCGCTCGACGGGCTGATCACGGCCAAGGTCGACATCCGCGGCAAGTCGGAGCCGCTGGAGGTGGTGATCGTCCCCAATGCGAGCCACCTACCCGCGCTCTCCGGTGCGCTCCCCGCGGCCAACGCCGCCTGAGCCGCCTATTCTGCCGTCATGTAGGCGTCGATCGCCGCCTCCAGGGCGTCGTACTCCTCGCAGCCGAGGTAGCAGACCTCATCCAGCACGGCGAGCCGCTGCTGGGCGCCTTCCAGATTGCCGAGGACAAGCAGCAGCTCGCCGTAATAGGCGTTGGCCCCCAGGTGCTCCGGATCGATCGCCAGGGCCCGCTCGTAGTGGACGCGCGCCTCGCCGTAGCGCTGCAGTGAGCGCGCGGCATAGCCGAGCAGGTTGTACGCATCGGCGTTGGCGGGTTCGGCTGCCACGATCTCCTGCAGCGGCCCGAGGGCGGCTTCGTAGTCGCCGGCGTCGATCAGCGCCCGGGCCTCGGCATAGAGCTCCGCCGTGGCCGAGGAGGAACTCGCGCTCGCATTGGCGGGGCCATCGCCTGTCACCATCGCCATGGCGGCTCCGGGCAGCAGGGCCAGACCGGCGGCAAGTCCGACGTGACGCAGCGGGCATCTCATGCGCATTGGCAGCCTCCCTGGTGATCTCCCGGCGTGACTATACCGGGATTGGGGCGCCGTCGTGGTCATATTCGCCGGGCCTCAGGAAGCGCCGATCCGCCCCTCCGCCCACGTGCGCAGCAACCGCTCCAGCTCGCGGTCCGGAGGCCGCGGCAGCATGATGCGCAGGTGGACGTACTGGTCGCCGCGCGTGCCGTCGGCGCCGGCCCTGCCCTTGCCGCGCAGGCGGAGCGTGTCGCCGCTGTTGCTGCCGGGCGGGATGGTGATGGCGACACCGCCGTCGATCGTCGGCACCTGGAGCTTGCCCCCGAGGACCGCGACCTCCAGCGGCACGTCGAGATCGCAGTGAACCCCCTCCTCCGCAGCTCGCAGCTCCGGCGGCAGGGCGAGCCGGACGGTGACAAGTGCATCGCCGGGAGCGCCACCGAACTTCCCCGGCATGCCCTGTCCGCGCAGGCGCAGCACGTCGCCATCGCGGGCGTTGGGCGGCACGGTCACGCGCAGCGTCCGCCCGTCCGTGGTCTTGAGGGTCGTCCGGGTTCCGGCCCGCGCCTCGGCCGCGGTGATCTCGAGGCTGTATTCGACATTGGCCCCGTCGATGCCGGGGAAGCGGAACCGACGTTCCGCCTTTGCCTCGGCCTTCGGAGCCCCGGTGGGGCGCGGCGGAGCCTCCGGCCGGGAGCCGGCGTAGCGCGCCCGCGCCTGCTCCGCCATGGCGTCGTGCTTCCGGCGCGCCTCAGGATCGGTCAGCAGCGCGTGCGCCCAGGAGATCTGCTTGAACCGCTCGGCCCGGACCGGATCGTCCGGGTACAGGTCCGGGTGGCATTCCTTTGCCGCGGCGCGGAATGCCCTGCGCACCTCGTCCGTAGTCGCGGAACGGGCGAGGCCGAGGACACGATAGGGATCGACGGGTGCGGCCATGCGGGCGTGGTGCGCCTGTTGGATCGGGGATGCGCAAAGTAACGCACCGACAGTGGTTAATGAAAGCCGAAGGCCCGTCCGGCGTGAGGGCGGACAGCTCGGTCCGCGACCGGATCGGCTGGCTGGATGCGCAAGATGCGAGACAGGACCTGTCCGCCCCTGCAGCGCGTCAAGCGGATGTCCGCCATCGCTGCGTCCAGCTCGGCCAGGTGCGCGCGCAAGCCACAGCTCCGTGCGCCCGATGGATCATGACGAACATCACCGTGTCATGCCGCCTGCAGTCCCGATCATCCGTCATCTCGCCGCCGGCACACCGATACGATGGCAATCTTTCCGCTCGCATCCTAATCGAATGTCGAAAAGTCCACAGATTATCCCATAACTTATCCACAATGAACATGTTTTCATGCACGGTGCCGGCTGGAGACTTGCCGTTGCACAGTAACGCGGCTATCATTCGGGTACATTCTTGACCACCCCCATGTCACCGACATCGAGTTTTCCGGAAACCCATGCTGCTGAATGGCATTCGCCGAGCGCGCGATATTCATGATTTTTCATCTATTCTTGGCAAGGATGTCGCAAAAGGCCTTCTCGAATCGATGGACGGGCTGCTCGCGGAAGGGAGCCGTTTCGCAATCCGCGGCCAGCCCGTCGTGAAGCTCGACCCCGCCGAGAACGACCTCGACTGCCCGATCCTCGCCACCGCATACGGCCACTGGCGCTCGAGCCGGGCGGGCCAGGCGCTGCCGACGGTCGATCACATCGACCCGGAGCAGCTGCGGCCGGCGCTGGGCTGGTTCGCCCTCGTCGACGTGATCGACGGCGGCGCCGACTTCGTCTACCGTCTGTTCGGCTCCGAGATGGCCTGGCGGTTCGACCTGGATCTCACCGGGCAGAGCGTCTCCGCAATGCCGTCACCGCTCGGCGCGTTCGTCACCGCCGCCTATCGCGCCTGCACCGCCGCGAAGAGCCCGCTGCTGATCATCTGCCGGTTCGGAAGCCCCGGCGTGGGCACGGTCGGCGCCCTGCTGCTGCCCTGGACCGACGGCACGGGGACGGTGACCCGCCTTATGGCGGTGACGAGCCTGCGCGACCCGCGCGTGCACCCCGGCGTTGTCGCCCGCTCCACGCTGACCCGCCTCAGCCACTGGTGAGCGCCGCGAGTCCGCGGACGATCAGATAGGCGGCGACCGCGGTGCTGGTCGCCAGCGCAAAAGCCCGCAGCTGCCTCCGCCCGATCCGCCGCGACAGCGGTCGTGCCAGGGCGAAGCCGACGAAGATCGACGGCAGCAGCATCGCGCCCAGGACCAGGTCCTGCTGCCCGACCTGGCCGAAGGCGGCGAGCGCCAGCACCGACATCAGCGCGCCGCAGCCGAAGAAGACGGCGAGCGTGCCGCGCGCCCGCTCCAGGTCGGCGCCCTGGTAGAGCAGCAGGATCGGCGGCGCACCGATGGAGGCGAAGGTGCCCATGATGCCGGAGCCGACGCCCGCGGCAACGAGGTTGCGCCCGGTGAGCCGCGCGCGCCAGCCGGCAACAGCCAGCCCCACGCCTGCCAGCACCATCAGGCCGAAGACGATGTAGAACAGGGCGACGTTCACCGCCGCCAGCAGGGCCGCGGCCACAACCGACCCGGCGAGCCGTCCGGCCGTGGCGAGCCCCACTTCGCGCCACGCCACCCGGCCCCGGTCGCGCCGCAGGATGACGAGCCCGAGCACGACCGTCACCAGCAGCACCGGCGCCGGAACCAGTACCGGGTCCAGCGCAGCCAGTACCGGCCCGGACAGCAGGCCCAGTCCGAAGCCCGAGACCGACTGGACCAGGGCACCCACGGCGACAGCCGCACAGGCAGCGACCACCACCTCCCACGGCAGCGGAATCACGGCGCCGTCCCCACGCGCGTCGCTCTACGCATGCCCTTTCCCAAGCCGGCCACCCTTCCTATGCTGCCCGCATGCTCACCGCCGGCCTCTTCGACATCAAGCGTGGCCCTGTCCCGCTGGCGCGCGGGGCGGGTTTCGTCGCCGGCCGCACGGTGTCACCCATGTCCCGTGCACCGTCACCTGGCGGTGCTCCAGCCGCTGGACGCCACCCCGAGGTTGCGCACCGGCGCGAATCGGGCCTGTATGCCACGACGATGACGCCCGGCCGGCGCGATCCCGTCCGGCCGGCGCCCGTCCACGAATTCGCCCGGGCGCGCTGACCCGGCCAGAACCGGATGTCCATGCACGCCGTCCACCCGAGGGAGCGCTTATGTCGACGGAAATCCTGATAGCGGGCAAGATGCCCCAGTTCACCCTGGACAAGCTGGAAAGCACGTTCACCTGCCACCGGCTGTGGGAAGCGGCGGACCGGGCGGCGTTCCTTGCCGACCTGGCGCCCCGGGTGCGCGGCATCGCGACAACCGGCTTCGACGGCGCCAGCCGCGAGCTGATCGAGAGCCTGCCGAACCTCGAGATCATCTCCTGTTTCGGCGTCGGGGTCGATGCGATCGACCTCGCGGCAGCCCGCGAGCGCAACATCATCGTCACCAACACGCCTGACGTGCTGAACGACGACGTCGCCGACCTGGCCGTAGCGCTGATGCTCTCCGTCGCCCGCGCCATCCCGCAGGGCGACCGCTACGTCCGGGACGGCCGCTGGGAAACAGAGGGCATGATGGCGCTGCAGACGCAATTCAGCGGCAAGACCGTCGGCATCCTCGGCCTCGGCCGGATCGGCAAGGTGATCGCCCGCCGCTGCGAAGCATTCGACTGCACCATCCTCTATCACGGCCGGAGCCAGCAGGAGGGCGTGCCCTACCGGTACTATGCAGACCTGGAGACGATGGCGCGGGACTGCGATTTCCTCTGCGCCATCTGCCCGGGCGGCGAGGCCACGCGCAACATTGTGAACCGGCCGGTCCTCGAGGCGCTGGGCCCGAAGGGCTTCCTCGTCAACGTTGCCCGCGGCTCGGTCGTGGACATGGATTCGCTGATCGCCGTGCTGCGCGAGGGCAAGCTGGGCGGCGCGGCGCTGGACGTGTTCCCCGAGGAGCCGAAGGTGCCGCGGGCGTTGCTGGAGTTCCCCAACGTCATCGTCCAGCCGCATGTGGCGAGCGCCACCATCGAGACCCGCACCGCGATGGGCGACCTCACCATCGAGAACCTCGCGCTGCACTTCGCCGGCCAGCCGGTCCGCACGCCTGTCTGACCTGTTCGCGCGGCCGTCCCCGCACGGGGTGACGGCCATGGCGACAGGCGGAGCGCATGCGCCGCGGCCGGATCGCACTCCGGACCCGCAGGCAGCGTATCGCCGTGTCGGGGATCGTCGTGCCGGCGGTGCCGCTCTGCCTGCTGACCGGCTGACGTCAGCCCCTGGCCCGCCTGCCTCGCTGGTCCGGGCGGCCGGACTCGAACCGGCACTCCGCAATGCGGAAGCAGATTTTAAGTCTGCTGCGTCTACCCATTTCGCCACGCCCGGTGGCAGGACCGTAGTCGCTGGCGTCGTCGGCGGCAACGCCGCTGCGCCGGCAAACGCTACCCCTCAGCCCGCGTCGGTCCAGTCCGGCCGCGGGATTGCCAGATAGGCCTCGCGCAGGGCGTTCGACCACCCCTCGCGCAGCTGCCGGAAATAGGAGTCCTCGTCGGTGATCCGCCGCTGCAGCTCGAGGCGCAGGGCGTCGCGCCGGTAGACCGCGAGGTCGATCGGCAGCCCCACCGTGAGGTTCGAGCGCAGTGTGGAGTCCATCGAGACCAGCACCAGCTTGACCCCGTCGTAGAGGTCGGTGTCGTAGGTCAGCGCCCGGTCGAGGATCGGCTTGCCGTACTTGTGCTCGCCGATCTGCAGGAACGGCGTCTCCGGCTCCGCTTCGATGTAGTTGCCGGCGGCGTAGATCTGGAACATCCGCATCCGCCGGCCGCGGATCTGCCCGGCGAGAATGATCGAGGCGTCGAAGCTGACGTTATGGGACGCCAGCGCCGCCGCGTCGCGCTCGTAGACCTGGCGGATGGCCCGGCCGACCAGCTGCGCCGCGCCGACCATGCTGGGCACGGTCATCAGCGTCTCCGGGCTCTCGTCGTCCGGACCGTTGGGGCCCTCGCTGACGATCGAGATCACGGCCTGGGTGATGGCGAGGTTGCCCGCGGTCAGCGCGACGATGAGCCGTTCGCCCGGCTGCTCGAACACGTGCATCTTGCGGAAGGTCGAGATGTTGTCGACGCCGGCATTGGTCCGCGTGTCGGACAGCAGCACCATGCCGTCGGCGAGGCACAGGCCCACGCAATAGGTCACGTTCCTCCCTCCGGGATCTTCCTTGCCGCCGTGGCGAGTCGCACGGCGGACCGCCACTCTATTGCGTCATCTCCGCGGCTGCGACCTGAACCGCCACGGTCTGCGCCTCCTCGGCCGCCCCGCGCCACGTCCCCCTTACCGGCGCGGCAGCCCAGTAGTCCGGCCCCACCGCCACCCGCACATGGCGGTCGCCCACCCGCTCGCCGAGGAGCGGATCGAACGCAACCCAGCCGGTGCCGTCCACATAGGCCTCGATCCACGCGTGCGGGGATTCGCGCGGCGCGCCGCCCTCGCCCTCGTGGCGGTAGCCGGCGACATAGCGGGCGGGGATGCCGAGCAGCCGGGCGCAGCCGAGCATCAGGTGCACGACGTCGGCGACGCCACCCTTCCCGGCCGCCAGCGCCTCGTGCGCATGAGCGAGCGGCACACCGGCCGGTTCGGGGGCGACCCGCGCCGCGATCACCGCCGACAACCGGTGCAGGCGGTCGAGCGGCTCGCCGGCGCCCCCTGCCCCGTGCGCCAGCGCGGTCATCGCCTCGTCCGGCCGCGTGCTCGCGCTCTGGCGCAGGTAGAAGCGCGCCGGCAACGGCTCGTCCGCGCCGCTCACGAGACCACCGCGGTCGCTGACTTCGACCACGCCCGACACGACGACGTCGGTCAGCTCGTGGCTGCCGTTGCGGCTGTGCAGGTGAACCCAGTTGCCGTAGCCGTCCACCTGGCCCGGCAGCGGCTGGCGCCGGCCGGCGACGGTGATGGACCAGTCCTCGATCTGCTGGCCGTCGTGACGCCGCGGCATCATCCGCAGCACCTGGATGGCATAGCCGACCGGCTGGTCGTAGCGGAGGGTCGTCCGGTGTCTGATCTGCAGCCGCATGATCAGTCCATCAGGTAAAATTCGGTGATGCTCTGGCCGAGGGTCGCCGTGTGATCCACGGTCTCGGTCAGGAACTCGTGCAGCCCGGTCTGGAAGATCGCCTCGATGCGGCCGAAGCGGAGCCGCGCATGGAACTCGCCGGCGAGCCGGTGGCATTCGCCGACCCGCCCGCCATAGGCCGCCGCCAGGCTCTCCAGCACCTCGACGATCTCCTGGTAGCAGGCCGCAAGCGACCGCGGCAGCTCCGGCCGCAGGATCAGCAGGTCGGCCACCTTCCACGGCTGGACCCGGTCGTTGTACACCCAGTGATAGGCTCGCAGCGCTGAGGCCGCGCGCAGGATCGCGGTCCACTGGTAGTAGTCGAGGCCGCCGCCGACAGTTTCGTGCCGCGGCAACAGCACGTGGTACTTCACGTCGAGGATGCGCGCGGTATTGTCCGCCCGCTCGATGAAGCTGCCGAGCCGCGTGAAGTAGTAGGCGTCATTCCGCAGCATGGTGCTGGCGTAGGCGCCGCGGAACAGGATCGCGCGCATCTTCACCCAGTCGATGATCTGCCCCAGCCGCTCGTGCACCGGCCCCTGGGTCAGCACCGCGTCCCGCTCCAGCCAGCTGCCGTTGATCGCCTCCCATGCCTCCACCGTCAGGGCCGAGCGCACGGCGCGGGCGTTTGCCCGGCCGATCTCGATGCAGGACCAGATGCTCGACGGGTTGGCCGCGTCGAGCACGAGGAAGTCCATGACCGCTTCCGGCGTCACCAGCTCGTGCCGGGCGAGGAAACCCGGCTCGCAGCCGGCGGCGATCAGCGCCGAATGCCATTCGTTGCCGCTGATGGCGCCGGCGGTAGTCAGCGCCGCCATCCGCTGGGCCACCTCCAGCAGGCGCGCGACGTAGTCCATCCGCTCGAGGTATCGCGCCATCCAGTAGAGGCTGCCGGCGGTGCGCCCGAGCATCAGGAAGCTCCCGAAGGCGCGTTGGGCAGGCGGATCACCCAGGTGTCCTTGGTGCCGCCGCCCTGGCTGGAGTTGACCACCAGCGACCCTTCGCGCAGCGCGACGCGGGTGAGGCCGCCGGGCACGATCCGGATGTCGCGGCCGGTCAGCACGAACGGGCGCAGGTCCACATGCCTGGGGGCGATCCCGTCATCGACGAAGGTGGGGCAGGTCGAGAGCGCGAGCGTCGGCTGCGCGATGTAGTGCTGCGGCTCCGCCCTCAGCTTCGCCGCGAACTCCTCCCGCTCGGTCCGGGTGGATTTC
>ERZ777003.4146-NODE-4146-length-12665-cov-3.807137_pt1 | contig 12665 bp, 10 predicted proteins | sample MGYA00374956_ERZ777003 | MGnify/ENA primary metagenome ERZ777003 (study PRJEB29302, sample SAMN06268252) | bioreactor metagenome | isolation source: Joint BioEnergy Institute, California, USA | place: USA:Joint BioEnergy Institute, California, USA | collected... | reverse complement strand
GCCAGGGCAGAGGAGTCCAGCCCGCCGGACATCGTGCGGCCGGACTGCGCCAGCCCCGGGGCGTTGTTGAACGCCCGGCCCAGTCGCGTGAGCGAGTCGAGCAGGATGACCACATCGCGACCGCTCTCCGCCATGCGTTTGGCGCGGTCGATCGCCAGCATCGCCAGCCGCACATGCTTCTCCGGCGTGTGGTCGTTGGAACTGGCCAGCACGGTGCAGGGCACGTTGCGACGGAAGTCGGTCACTTCCTCCGGCCGCTCGTCGATGAGCAGCGCGATCACCTCCACCTCGGGGTGGTTGCGTTCGATGGCGAAGGCGATGTTCTGCAGCAGCGTCGTTTTACCTGCCTTGGGGGGTGAGACGATCATCGCCCGTTGGCCGTAGCCGATCGGGCAGAAAAGGTCGATCAGCCGACAGGCCGGCGGACAGCCGGGGTACTCCAGCGTCAGCCGGGGCTGCGGGTCGATGGTGGTCAGATCCTCGAAGCGTGGCCGCTTGAGGTAGTCCTGCACCTCCGCGCCCTCGATCCGCCGGATATGGGCGACAGTTCGGGCGTTCGGGGAGATGGGGTTGGACCGGCGTTTGTTCTTTTTCTTGCGGTTGCGGCCGCCACCTGCCCCGTTGTTCTGGCCGTTGCCGTACGGGCCGCCCAGCTCGACCTCCAGCTCCAGCCCCGGTCGCAGTTGCAGTTGCTCGATCAGCCGACCGGGCACGACGGGGTCGTCCGGCTCGGCGACGAGAGTCTTGTCGAGCAATCGCAGGCGACCATGCCCGTTATCGGACAAGTCGAGGATACCGGTTTTCAGTTGTTGTGTCATTGCAGGATCAAAGGTTTTGTCCCGTGCCGGCCGGCACGGAGCCGGGGCATCCATCGGACAATGGGAAATCAGGATCGTCGTCGGGCGGGTACTCCGCCGCCGCAACCGGACGGCTGCGGATCGACAAGAGAAGCTGCCTTGGCGCGGCACATCGGCTGGGTAAGGCGGATTCAGCCCCCACAACCACCATCCATCAGGTGGTGAAGCCCCCGCGACAGGCCATCCATATCAAGGAGCGGTCAGCGAACGGTTCGCTGTCGCAGCCAGCCGCGCTCCCGGCCGGACCATCAGGACATTCTCGGCAACACTTGATCGCCATCGAAAGGTTCGCGTCTGCCCCGCCCATGGGCCGAGCCAGCCCGTCAACCCCCCGAATCGGCTACTGAGTGATGGCCGAACGGATGCGTCCGACCCCTGCGGAGCCAGGCCCAGACCGGCCCGGTCGCTAGGGTGTTTTACATCACTTGGCCGAATCGGGCAAGCCCTGCCACAAAAAACTTTTCACCAAAGTCTTCTCAAAGCCCCTATCGGGTCGCCCTGGCGGCTTGAACTGCGAACCGGTCTACTCGATACTGCGTAGACACACAAAAGTCGTTCACGCAGTCGATGCCTTTCAATGCCGACACCCGCCCTGATCGCCCTTTATTGTAGCCTCATTCTCGCGGCTTCACTGGCCGGGGGCATGGTGCCCATGCTCATCCGCCTAACCCATAATCGGGTGCAACTGGCGATCAGTTTCGTTTCCGGATTCATGCTGGCGGTGGCGGTGCTGCTGCTGCTGCCGCACGCAATTCTGGAGAACCCGGCCGGGCCGGAGGCAGCGACGGTATCGGCGGTGCAGTGGCTGTTGGTGGGCCTGCTGGCGATGTTCTTCATCGAGCGGTTCTTCAGCTTCCACCACCACGACGCCCCGGATGAGCTGGCCGCCGCCGAGGCGATGCGCGAGCAGAGCATCCAGACCTACAGCCCAGAGGGAGCCGCCCCGGCCAAATCGTCACCCGCCGGGGACGAGCACACCCACTGCGGACACAACCACGGGCACGCCCATCACCATCATCATGGGCACGACCACCATCACCCCGCTGACGGTGCGGTGGCCGGCACCCCGCTCACCTGGAGCGGGGCCGCGGTCGGCCTGACGCTGCACAGCATCGTCGATGGCATCGCCCTGGCGGCGGCGATCGAGACGCAGGTGGGCGGCCACGGTATCTTCGCGGGACTGGCCGTCTTCCTCGTCATCCTGCTCCATAAACCCTTCGACTCCATGACCTTAACCACACTCATGGGATTGGGAGGCTGGTCCATGCTCTGGCGGCATGTGGTCAACGGCCTGTTCGCCCTCACGCTCGTCCTGGGCATCGCGCTCTTCTACCTGGCGCAATCGGTCATGGGCGAGACCTGGCTGGCGCTGGAGGGCAACGCCTTTGTCAGCGCCGCCCTGGCGTTCTCAGCCGGCACGTTCCTGTGCATCGCCCTGAGCGACCTGCTGCCCGAACTGCAGTTCCACCGCCACGACCGTCTCAAGCTCTCCACCGCCCTGCTCATCGGGGTGGCCCTGGCATGGGCGGTTGCCTTCTTCGAATCCCAAACCCACGACCACAGCCACGCGGGGCACAGCCACAGCCACGGCGAGCACCATCACGATCTCGATCATTGAAACATTTGGTGATCGCCCGCTGATCGACGATAATGGTCGAGGAGACGCGCCCTTCTGACTCGCGTCTCCTCAGTCCGGAGAGCTGCCATGTCATGTCAACGCGGGTTCACCTTGCTGGAACTGGCGGTCGTGATGGTCACCGTCCTGATACTCGTGGGGCTGATTATCCCGATCCCGGCAATGAATTGTTCCATTTGCACCGTCAGGCGCGTAGAAAACATAAACCGCGTGCGCGGCATTCATCAAAGTCTTGTCCTCTGGTCGGCTGACAATAACGGCTTCTATCCCGGTCTTAATACAAATGGACAGCCGGTCGATCTGACCGTTGAAGCACGCTTTCAGGTGTTGCTCGAAGGAAACTACGTCACCCCTATGTACATCATCTCACCAGCCACCAGCTGAGACGCTCGCCGAGTGGCAACCCGACACGCCCCTCACAGCCGCGAACTACTCCTACGCCATGTTGCATGTGAATCCCGAAGACGAACGTGTCGGTCAGCGCATCAACGAATGGCGGGACACGGCCAATTCTCTCGCCGCGATTCTGAGCGACCGCAACATTCACGCCGATGGCGATCCCAACGCCGCCCAGAGTGTCTGGACCACGAACCCCGGGGAGTGGCGCGGTGCGGTCGTCTGGAATGACAACCACGTTGACCATCTTGAAACAAGCGTGCTCGACCAGACTCAGTACGGACAAAGCGCCGCCTTCACCACCGACAGTCTGTTCCTGGATGGCGACGCCGTGGAGGTGAGCGACCCGACCAAACGGGCGGCGGCGGGGGATGATGCGCTAATGATCCATTCGGGACAGTAGCGCGCCAGGTGATGCAGGGGCGTCTAGTGCGACAAGTCACATCGTCTCGTACTGCACGTGTGTTTTATCCGTGCAATGGTAACCTTCTGTCTGTACGACGGTTCCATCTTTCCAATCTTCTGCGGCATTCGATTTTTTCACACTTCTGTTAATCTCTGCGGATCGCGCCCTATTCACTAGGGGCGGCAACTGAACTTTCTGCCGCCTGGGGGCCGGCATGGACAGGCAGACACAGCCCAGTCAGGCGTTCGCTCAGCTCTACGCGGGGTGCCAGAGTCGGCTGTATGCCTTCATCTATTCCCTGCTGGGCAATGCCGACCACGCGGATGATGTGCTTCAGAACACCAATCTGGTGATGTGGCAAAAGGCTGGGGAGTTCGAGGAAGGAACGAACTTTACCGCCTGGGCCTTTCGCATCGCCTATCTGCAGGTACTCGCCCATCGTGAGAAGCTGGGCCGCGATCATGTCATCTTCAGCGATGAGCTACTGCACACCCTGTCGAGGGAGGTGAGCGAATACCACGAGGAGGACGGCCGACACGTCGCGCTGGCGGATTGTCTTTCCAGGTTGCCCGACAGGCAGCGTGAACTGCTTCGACGCCGCTATAGCGCCGGCGAATCGCTGCAATCCCTGGCCAAAACGATCAATCGTTCAGCTGGATCGCTCGCCGTGACGCTGCATCGGCTGCGGCTGGCGCTGATGCGATGCATCGAAGCGAAGATGCAGGGCGTTCATGAATGAAACGCATGACCAATCCGAACTCACCTCGCTCCTGATCGCACTGGCGGAGTCCGATGGTGGTCTGGATGCTGAGCAGTGGCGACGGCTGGATGCGTTGCTGCGCGAGGATGCAGCAGCCCGGGCGATCTATATTCGCTTCACCGCTGCACACGCGCTGCTGCGTTTTCACTTCGGCGCGGTGCGGCAGGATGATTCAACGGCGGAACCAGCTTCGATCCTGCTGGAGGTTCTGGAACAGGAAGAACGCGCCCGCCGCCTGCGCGAACAACAGCTTGCGCAACTGCGTCCATCCGCATGTCCTCTCGATGTGGATCTGTGGCATGCAAGGGAGGATGATCGTCCGCCGGCGCGCCACATCGTCATTCCGAAGTTCGTGGTGTACGGAGCGGCAGCCGCACTGGCGGCACTCATCATCTTCGCGGTGATGCCGTTGTTCCACGCCTCCGGTCCCACCTCGGCGTCGCCCACATCGATCGCCACGGAAACCCGCGCGGTGGCGACACTCGTGCAACAGGTCGATACCCAATGGGCGGACGGCATGTCCCTTCTGCCGGGCGACACGCTCAAACAAGGCGGGTATGAACTGCTGGCTGGTCTCGCCGAAATCCGGATGCACAGTGGCGCGAGTATCGTCATCGAAGGCCCGGCCCGTTTCGCATTGGAAGCGGAGAACGCCGGCAGCCTCACACGGGGCAAACTCGTGGGCTACTGTCGACCGGGCAGCGAGGGATTATCCATCCGCACGCCCGGGGCGCTTGTCGTCGACATCGGCACTGAGTTCGGCGTATACGTCCTGCCCTCAGGGGAAACGCACACCCATGTGTTCGCCGGCCGCGTTCGCATCAGCCCCGCCTCCGCGATGCAGGGCGATGTCGCAGGTGAGATTGTGGAAGCGAACCAGGCTCGCATCATCGACGCGCAGGGCACACGTATCACACCCGTTGATCTGGCACCCTCCACCTTCGTCCGGCACGAAGAAATGGAGGCACGCGTCAACCCCATCACGCCCTATCGCCGCTGGTTCGCTCATAGTCAGATGCTTCGCCGCGATCCCTCGCTCGTGGCCTACTACACTTTCGACGACGAGGAGGATAACGGTTCGCTAACCAATGTCGCCGGGAGCACCTTCGGCAGGCTCCGCGGCACGATCATCGGCGGCGAGCGTGTCGCGGGACGATTCGAGCAGGGTCGCGCCCTGCGTCTGAATCGTGGGAACATGGATCACATCCGTGTGCCGCACGATGATGCGCTGAACATCCGCGGACCGATCACCGTCGCTGCCTGGATTCGCCGGCCCGGTGGTGCGCTGGGCGGCCACATCGTGGCACGTCGAAGCCAAACCGACGACCTGACCATCCAGTACCAGTTGGCTGCCTTCGGCGAACGCGATGGTGGCCCGTTCAACGCACGGGGACGACTTGGACTGCAATGGCTCAGCGGTACCGATGACTTCGCCGACGTTTTTTACCTCGACAACGTGCTTCGATGGGACGATGAGCGCTGGCAGCATGTCGCCGTTGTCGACGATGGCAATAGTGTCTGCTTCTATCTGGATGGCCAACTTCTGGATGTTCGAAAAAAGACGCGTCAGCGCAACGACCTGGTGACCGACCTGTTCATCGGCACTTCGGGCCCGCGCCAGGATGCGCGTTCCTTTGATGGCGAGATCGATGAAGTGATGGTTTTCAGCCGCGCTTTGTCCGCGGATGAAATGATGAATCTATTTCGTGTGGGTCGTCCGGACTGAATAGCGGACCCACCCACGTTTCCTTTTTCATTTCCCAGAGGAGGTTTGACCATGATGCGAATGACCACCATTGCCGCCGTGCTCCTGTTGCTTCTCGCCGTCAGCCAGGTACAGGCTGCTCTCCTGTTCAGCGACTCGTTCACCGATGGAAACGTTCTGACCAATGATGGCATCGGCGGGCACTGGCTCGCCGCCAATCAGGCCGCGATGGGCACCGCTCATACCGAGTTCGGCGGCATTCTCACTCTCGCCAACGCCAACGACGCATGGAATGTCGGCGGCATCAAGTCCATCGATTCCTTCGCCGCAGGTTCCAGCGTTCGTGTCACCTTCACCGGTGCGACCATCGTCGGTACCGGTACGGGCATTTTGCGCGGCGCGCTGAGTAACACCATGGGCAACTCGCTCATCATGCTGTCCGATCCTGCCATCGCGGCAGCATTCCCCAGCAGTTTTCACAATGCCAACCTGTTCGGCATCGGCGTCGAAATCAACCTCGCCTCCAACGGAACCTCATACGCGTTCAATATCCGTCGCGGCACCACCCAGGGCCAGGAAACCATCGATGCCGCTTACATCTTTGACTCCTCCATCAGCATCAATGACCCACTGATCGTTGATCTGACCCTCGACGCCGACGGTTCTTATTCCGTTAAGTTCAACAAAACCTACGGCGGTGGGAACAATGCAGCCATCGTCGGCAACATTGGCAAGTCGCTGGATGATTTCCGCATCTCGCTGGGCTCGCAGATGATCCAGGGAACCAATTTCCTATCAAACTTTGCCGATGTGAGTGTCTCGACTATTCCCGAGCCGGCCAGCCTGGCATTCGTTGCCTGTGGGGCACTGCTCGTGATCCGTCGCCGATCATGACCGCCCATCCCGCATCCATCAGCGGGACTACCGCTCGTATCCAATGAAAGGGGGTCCTATGAAAAAGTTCGGTTTCACGATGATCGAGCTATTGGTGGTCGTTGCGATCATCGCACTGCTGATCGCACTGCTGCTGCCTGTGCTGCACAACGCCCGCGAGAAAGCGCAGGTGGTGGAGTGTGGCAGCAATCTGCGGCAACTCAACATCGCGTGGGCGGGTTACGCGCACGACCACAACGGCAATCTGGTGGATCCCACCCCGGGGACCAGGAACAACTGGGTCGAGCCGGGAACGGGCATCCAGCCCATCCGCGACGGGACGATGTTCAACTATGCCCGCGATCTGCGGATCTACCGTTGCCCGACCGAACCTCGTGAAACCTATCAACGAAGCTATTCCATCAACGACTACGTCGGCGGTATGGAGTTCGTCAAGAACTATGTCATCCCGGCGATGAAGATGGAGGAGGTTCCCTCTCCCTCCGCCACCTTCACCTTCCTGGAAGAGTACGACATGCGCGGGTGGAACCTGGGGTCATTCAACCTGCTTCCGATGCAGGCGCCCAATGGCCCGGCATGGATCGACCCGCCGGGCACCTGGCACGGCTCGCAGGTCAACGTCATGAGCTACGTCGACGGGCACATCACGACCGACCGATGGGAGACCGGCTCGCCGGCAACCATCGTATTGTCAGGCAACCACTACCCGATCCGGTATGACCCGGGCAATTCGGACCTCTTGCGTCTGGCACAGTCGTTTACACCCGGCGCGACGCGGAAGTGAATCCCGCCGGGGCGGTTATGCGGGTTCGTGTGTCGGTTCGCTTGTGGGGAAAGTCGGTCTACAATACCGGCCGTGAGCCGTAAGAAATCCCCCGAGCGTAAGACCGCCACGACCAGAACCGAGCCGATTCGGACGGTGGCGTTTGTCAGTCTGGGCTGTCCGAAGAACCTGGTCGACAGCGAGAAGATGCTGGGCCTGCTGGCGGAAGATGGGTTGATGCCCATCGCCGACGAGGCCGAGGCCGACGCGATCGTGATCAACACCTGCGGCTTCCTGGAAGCGTCGCGGCTGGAGTCGATCGAGGAGATTAACCGGGCGGCCGAACTGAAGCGGGCCGGCTCGTGCAAGCGCATCGTGGTGGCGGGCTGCCTCGTGCAGCGACACCGGGCGAAGATGCTGGACTGGTGTCCCGACATTGACGCGATGATCGGCGTGTTCGACCGGGACCGGATCGTCGAGGCGGTGCGCGGCCCGGCTCAGTCGGAAAAGCGCGGTCGGGAGGCTGACACATCACTACCGGTCTACTCATCGATCGCGGGTACGGCGACGGTCGCCAAGCGCGCTCGCGGGATCAAGGAAACGGGCTATTTCGAATCGGATGCCGCCCGGTTGCGGCTCACCCCGCGCCACTACGCCTACCTGCGCATGAGCGAGGGGTGCAACCAGAACTGCGCGTTCTGCACGATCCCCTCCATTCGCGGCAAGATGCGATCCAAACCGGTGGAGTCGATCCTCGCGGAAATGCGCGAGCTGTTCGCCGACGGTGCGTTCGAGATCAACCTGATCGGCCAGGACACGACCAGCTACGGTCAGGACATCGGCTATGAACCGGGGCTGGCGGGGCTGCTCGAAGCGATCAACCGCGAGGCGGCGTCCCAGGGACCGGGCGGGGCGTGGCTGCGGCTGATGTACGCTTACCCCTCCTGCTTCACCGACGAGATGATCGACGCGATCGCTCGGCTGGAGCACATCGTCAAGTACATCGACATGCCACTACAGCACATCAACGATCGTGTGCTGGATGCGATGCGGCGTCGTACCAGCCGCAGACTGATCGAAACGCTGTTGACGAAGCTGCGCGACCGCGTACCAGGCATCGCCATCCGCACGACGTTCATCAGCGGCTTCCCGGGCGAAACGGATGCTGAGCACGAGGAACTGGTCCGGTTCGTGCGTGATTTCGGGTTCGACGCGATGGGCGTGTTCCCCTTCTCGCCTGAGCCAGGCACGCCTGCCGGCACGATGCACCGCAACGGACTCGCGGTGCCGGACGAGGTCATCGAAGCCCGCATCGACGAGCTGATGACGGTCCAGCAGGAACTGGTGTTCGCTCGCAACGAGGCGATGGCGACTCAGGGACGGCAGTTCGATGTGCTCATCGATGCGCCCACGCAGTCGCGGGGCCGGGCGACGGCGGGCGTAAGCAAGGGCGGAAAACTCTACATCGGGCGAACCTATCAGCAGGCGCCGCAGATCGACGGCGTCACCTACGTGCAGTCGCGCGAAAAACTCGCCCCGGGCGAGGTGGTGCGGTGCCAGATTACGGCAGCGGATGGGTATGACCTGATCGCGCAGCCGGTGTCGCAACTGCAGAAGCAGGTAACACTGCCGGTGTTGCGCGGATAAGGATCGGCGGTCCGCGGGTTGTTGAGCGACTGCGCGAAGATGCAAGCGGTTCAGGGGACGATGCGGACAGTGGAGACGCCCGTCTCCAGCATGTTGAAGATCATCTGCACATCATCATCGCGCATGCGGATGCAGCCCATGGATGCCTCGCGCCCGATGGAATCGGGTTCGATGGTGCCATGAATGCCGTAACCCCTGAGGTCTTTCGTCTGGTCTTCGATACCGGTCAGCTCCAGCCAGTATTCACCGATGGGGTTGCGTGGGTCGCTGGGGCTGAAGGTCTCGCCGGTGCGGGGGTTTGTCCAGCCCGGGTCCTCGCTCTTGCGTCCGATGCGGAACAGGCCCAGCGGCGTGGAGCCGGCTTCGCCCAGCCCCACGGTGTAGCTGGTGATATAGACCGGTCGGCCGTCCGGTCCCTCCAGATACAGATCCAGCCGAAAGGCGTGCTTCACCACCACCGCGTGGAACGGGCCTTTGATGACTTTGAGTGTCTGCCCCACCTGGATGCGGTTGGCACTGATGCCGTTGATGTGCTCGATGATCTGGTACGGCACCTTGTAGACCGGGGCGATGCGCACCAGCCGATCACCCGACTGCACGGTATAGCTGTCCACAAGCGGGTCACCCGGCGCGATCGTCTTTGAGAAGACCAGCGTCCGGTTCACACGGGCCATGGTGTCGCGGACTATCTGCTCTTCGTGCGGGTTCAGCTCCCGGGCGTAGTCCAGCAGCACGCGGTTGAGCGTATCACGGCCCTTGACCAAGTCACCCGTCTCGATCAGCTTCATCCCTTGGCGGATGAGCGTCTGGGTGGCGGAGGCGGTGGCCGGGTTGTCAGGCAGGTTGGGCTGGAAGGTCTCGGTCGGGTTGACGGGGGTACGGGTCGGCCGCGGCGGTGTCCGCTGCTCATTCACGGTCGGGGTCGGCTGCGGCGGCGGTACGGGCTGGGGCTGCGGCTGGAACTGCGGCTGTGGTTGAGGTTGCGGCTGCGGCTGTGACCGGACCGGCGACGGGTCGGGCTGACCGATATGCGGCACCGGTGAGGCGTGGGTCGGGTTGTCCGTCACGATCGCGGCGAGCGCAGCGTTGTCACCGTCGGCGGGTGCCTCGTCACGGTCCCGTCCGAAGAAGTACCACCCGCCCGCGCCGAGGGCCACAACCACCACCAGCAACGGCAGTTTCGACCGCCGGCGACGCCGACGCGACACCATGTGCCGCCGCGACACCCCCTCCCGCGGCATCTGCGATGACAGCACCATCACTCAATCTCCTTGCCGAACAAGACCCACCTGCGATCTGCTTCGACCAACTCCACGGTGCAAGTGCAAAGTTTACGGGGAACCACGAAGACACGAAGGGCACAAAGGAAGGCAGAAAGCCAGTGCTGGACGCCAAGGGGCCAAGAATCCAGGAAGCCAAGGGATTGGGAGGAAATAATGATGCCTGAAACCATTCTCACCCATCATTCGTCATCCGATTTCAGCTCTTGATTCGTCATGCTCCCAGACCTTCTCTTGGCTCCTTGGCGTCTCCTTACTTCCTTGGCGTTGAATATCTTCCCCCTGCCCTTCGTGTCTTCGTGGCTACTCCCCCGCTTCTTTTTGCTGGCGGATCCAGGCCAGGTATTGGCTGATGCGTTGTTCGTAGCCCCGGTTGGTGGGTTCGTAGTAGGTTTTGTCGACGCCGAGGTATTCCTGCGGGACGTAGCCCGTGGGGCTGTCGTGAGCGTACTGGTAGCCGGAGTGGCCCAGTTTTTCCGCACCCTTGTAGTGGGTGTCGCGCAGGTGTTTGGGCACGGGGATGGTTCGTCCCTCGCGCACGTCCTTCATGGCTCGCCAGATCGCCAGGGCGGAAGCGTTGCTCTTGGGCGCGGTGGCCATGTAAATCGCCGCCTGCCCCAGGGTGAGCTGGCATTCGGGCATCCCGACGCGTTCGGTAATCGCATACGCTGCCGCCGCCACATGAATGGCGTTCGGGTCGGCGTTGCCGATGTCCTCACTGGCAAGAATCGCGATCCGTCGCGCAATGAAGCGGGGATCCTCACCCGCCTCGAGCATGCGTGCCACCCAGTATACCGCGGCATCCGGGTCGCTGCCCCGCATCGATTTGATCAGCGCGCTGGCGGCATCGTAGTGTTCATCGCCCGTCGGGTCGTACACAATCGCCTTGCGCTGCACCGATTGCTCAGCCACCTCCAGGTCGATGATGATCGGGCCGGCCTGCCCGGCTGTGCCGGGGGCTGTGCCTGCCACTTCGCCGAGTCGCGCTTCCTGAGGCTTCGCTCCCCCGGACAGCACCGCGATTTCCAGGGCTGTCAGCGCCCGGCGGGCATCGCCATCGCTCACGGTCGCCCAGTGGTCCAGCGCCTCATCGGTGATGCGGATGTCCAGCCTGCCATAGCCGCGTTCCTCATCAGTCAATGCCCGGCGGATCACCTCCCTGATCTGCTCCTCCGTCAGCGGCTCAAACGCAAAAATCTGCGACCGGCTCACCAGCGGAGAGTTGATGGAGAAAAAGGGATTCTCGGTGGTCGCGCCGATCAGCGTAACAATGCCGCGTTCCACATCGCCCAGCAGCACATCCTGCTGGGCACGGTTGAAGCGGTGGATTTCATCGAGAAAGAAGATGGTGCGCTGACGGTTCAGTTCCAACCGTTTGCGGGCGTCATCCAGCACCATCCGCACTTCCTTGACGCCGATCGACGCGGCGTTGGCCTGCTCGAAGTGGCGTTTGGTGTAGTGGGCGATGAGCTGGGCGAGCGTGGTTTTGCCCGTGCCCGGCGGGCCGTAGAAGATCACGCTGGTAATGCGATCGGCTTCGAGCATCCGGCGGAGCATCTTCCCCGGCCCCAGGAAATGCTCCTGTCCGATGAACTCATCGAGCGTGCGCGGTCTCATCCGCACCGCCAACGGCTCGGCGAACCGCCGATTCTCTTCACGCTGTTGCGCCCACAAATCGCTCATGGCGACAATTGTAGGACCGCCACCAAACAAATGGGGACGTAGTGCCCGTACCCGAGGATTTCCTGAGTCCCCGCGCGATCATGCCAGCGTCTGCAGCAGCCCCGCCAGTTCGCCGTAGGCGTGTTCATCACCCGCCGCCCGGGCCGCCTGCATGCCGTCCTGGAGAACCTGTCGGGCGGTCGCTTCGTCGCCGCGTTCGATGAGCAGCCGGGCCTTCTGGAAATAGGCGTAGCAGTAACGGTCATCCAGCCCGATGGTCTTGTCCAGCCAGGCGAGTGCCTCGTCGTGTCGGCCGGCCTTGGCGTACTCCAGCCCGATCGCGTAGGTGCAGAAAGGGTCGACCGGATCCGCCTCGTGCAGCTTCAGCAGTTGCGCCAGTCGATCGCTCATGCCGACCGTTCCGTCAGTTCGCGAACCTTGCGGTTGAACCGCACCAGGTAAAAGGCGAAAGCGATCACAAGGATCGAGGAGCCGACCAGCATGACGGGGTAGATCGCCTCTTCGGTCCGCTCGTACATGCGCCAGCACCAGACGGAAAAGCCCGCATCGAAGAGGATCGACGCGGCGATGAGCACGCGATGGAAGTTGTACAGGGCCATGATGGGGCATTGTAGCACGACTGGAGGGTGTCGCGGCGG
>ERZ777003.4143-NODE-4143-length-12678-cov-8.774776_pt1 | contig 12678 bp, 9 predicted proteins | sample MGYA00374956_ERZ777003 | MGnify/ENA primary metagenome ERZ777003 (study PRJEB29302, sample SAMN06268252) | bioreactor metagenome | isolation source: Joint BioEnergy Institute, California, USA | place: USA:Joint BioEnergy Institute, California, USA | collected... | reverse complement strand
CGTGCGTCGCCACCAGGTAGCCGGGCTGGGCGTCGATCAGCGCGGCCTCCACCTGCCCGTCGGGGGCGTCCACGGTGGCCAGCACCCGGCGCCAGGCGGCCAGGTGCCCGTCCGGCAGGGCGGCGGCGATCCCGGCGATGGTCTCGGCGAACCCCTCCCCGCCCGCCGGAGCCTCGCCCTCGTCCTCGTGACCGTGCCGCATCCGCCGTCGCCGCCCGATCCGTCCGCCCTCGCCCGATGTCCCCGCGTCGCCGCCCGATCCGCCGTCGCCGCCCCGTCCACCGTCAGGCTGTGAAGAACCCGCAGCCCGCCTCGCCCAGCGTGTCGACCAGCAGCGCCCGGTCCAGGTAGTGGTTGCCCCGCTCGCAGGAGGTCTCGGCGGCGAAGAGGCAGGCGTGGCAGGCCGCCGCCGACAGTCGTCCGTGCACGGTCGGGTCGTGCTCGGCGCACAGCGGGTCGGAGCTGCACAGCCGGGCGGCCTCCAGGGCCCGCTCGACCAGCTCCCCGAGGCGGTCGGACCGGCCGAGCGTGACCAGGCCGCCGAGGGTGCCCTCGCTGTCGGGAGCGGCGGTGTAGAGCAGCACCCCGGCGGTGGGATGTTCGCCGGTGCTGGCGTAGATGCGCTCCCCGATCCCGGCCGCGCTGTAGCCGCACTCCAGGGCGAACTCCCGGATCAGCGCGTGCGCGAAGGTGTGCAGCAGGACGAAGCGCAGCCCCGGCCACCCGCCGGGCGGAAGCTGCCGCTGGGCCCGCCACCGGTCGTGGGCTCGGATCAGCAGCTGCTCCCGGCGCTTCACCTCCGGCTGGTGTTCCCAGGCGACGACCCGGTCCTCGTCGAACCGCAGGAAGATTCCCTCGCCGCGCAGCTCCGCGCACGGCACCCAGGTGGGTTCGGCGACGGCGATCGGCCCGCGGCGCCGGTTGGGGGTGTGCAGGACGTCCCACTCGGGTGCGTCGATCCGGGTGAAGCCGTACAGGGCGGCGACCTTCCGGAGCCGGGGCACCAGGACGACCTGGCGCAGCCAGTCCCGGTGCCGGGCGGGGGCCGGCTCCGGCCGGGTGGTGAAGTCCGGCAGGTCCAGCCGGGTGCCGGAGGTGAAGGCCCGCCATTCGGGGGTGAGCACGTCGAGGGCGTCGTCGGCGTCGTCGGTCGGCCCCGCGTCGGCCCGGCGCGTGATCGCCTCCCAGACCCGGTCGACGCCGTACGGTTCCAGCCCCGCCCAGCAGGCCTGGGTCGGAAGGATCGACTTGGCGGTCTCCGGGTCGAGCCCGGCGAGCACCCGCAGGGCCGGCCAGAACTCGGCGACGAGGTGGTCGACCGGGTGCTCGGCGCGGGGAAGGCTGACCACCGACACCTGCAGGGCGAACCAACCGTTGGTGGCGCCGAGCGCGAGGGTCCGGGGCGCCGCGTCGCACGGCTCGTACGTGCCGAGGTGGGGGTGCCGCCCCCGGCAGGCGGGAAGGTTCTGCTCGGCCTGGATCCCGATCGCGTCGGACATCGGCCGACTCGCCCCGCAGCCGTCCGCGTCGCAGGAGACGAGGATGTTGAACGTCTCACCGGTGCTGCCCCGCTCCGAGAGCCTGAGCGAGTGGCCGGGGCCGGGGTCGCTGCCCCGGTGGACGAAGTACGACCACGGGAAGTCGTCCAGGTGACCGTTGCCGCAGGCCAGGACGAACCGGGCCGGTACGGCGGTGGGCCGGTTGCCGCCGTTGCCCCGGCAGGAGTGGACGTAGCGGATCCGGTCGGGCACCGGGGAGGGCAGCAGCTCGAACAGGCCGGAGTCGGCCGGGGCGAGCCGGTTGCAGCGGGTGTCGGAGCAGCGCAGCCAGGTGGGGAAGAGGCTCACCGGTACGCCGACGCGGGTCCACTCGCCGAACTGCTCCGACGTCTCCGGCAGCTGCGGGGGCAGGCGCAGCGCCTGCACCTGCGGCCCGAGCTGCTTGCGCATCACCGCCAGCAGCCGGTCCTCGCTGATGACGGTGGAGCTGGTGAGGTCCCAGTGGTCCAGGCCCAGCATGATCACCGACAGGCTGGGCAGGTCGGCGACGGCGCCGACGCCGTAGGTGTGCAGGAGCTGGTTGGGGCGGAGCGACCCGACCCGCAGGATGCTGCGTGCTGGCTCGGTCATGAACGCGCCACCGGGGTGTTGGGGGTGCCGTTGGGGGAGGGGGCGGTGCCTGCCGCCGGGCCGCTGTCGCGCGGTACGAACGGGGGAGGGGCGTCCTCGCCGGTGCCCGCCGTCCGGAGCAGGAGCTGGACGCCGGGTTCGACGTCCCGCAGCGAGGTGGGGCAGGTGGTCTGCCGCCAGGGTCCCTCCTCCGGCCGGTGCAGCAGGCCGGCGATGTCGTCACTGCGGCGCGGCTTGTCGTACGCCAGTCGTCGGGCCGAGACGGTGCGCTCCCGCGCCCACAGGTCGAGCCGGGCCTCAAGTTCCTCCTCGACCCGGTGTTGGGTGGCGGTGTCGGCGGCGACGGCGCTGCGCCGTTTGAGGAACCGGACGACGTGGTCGGCGAGCTGGCTGTGCCGGTCGAAGTCCTGGGCGCGCAGGTTGCCGTTGTAGTTGCGTTCCAGGTTGCGGACCAGCGCCACCAGCACCCCGGTCAGTCCCCGGTCGATGGCACGTTCGGCGAACGGGGTGACCGACAGCGCCTCCACGTGCCGGTAGACGTTGGCGTGGAAGTGCTCGAACCGCTCGTAGTGCGACAGGTCCCGGGGGCGCGCCCAGTTGAAGACGGTGAAGACCAGGCCGGGGCAGGCCCGGCCGACCCGGCTGGTCGCCTGGATGTACTCGGCGGTCGACTTGGGCTGGTTGGCCACCACCATCACGCCGAGCCGGGGCACGTCGACCCCGACCGCGATCATGTTGGTGGCGAGCAGGACGTCGATCGGCGGCGGGCTGCCCTTGGCCCGGCCGCCGGTGAACCGCACGCCGAGCTGGTCCAGCAGGGGCCGGATGCCGTCCGACGGCAGCCGGGAGGTCAGCTCCTTGACCAGCGGGTCGTAGCGGCGGGCCAGGCCACGCCCGTCGGCCCGGACGAGTCGGGTGGAGACGTCGTCCTCGACCAGTCGGCGCATGCCGCCGAGGTCGCGGAGGCTGTTGAAGTAGCCGACCAGGGTCATGTACGGGTCGGTGACCGGGTTCCGGCCGTACGTCTCGTGCAGTTTCTGCGCGGCGCCGAGCACCGAGACGTAGACCCGGATCAGCGCGGACCTGATCCGCACGCCGTGTGCGCAGATCCCGACGTACCGGCGTCCGGGATGCCGGTCGGCGCTTCGCTGGCGGGCGAAGAAGCTGTCGGCGGCGTCCAGTCCGGCCGGCGGGAAGACCCTGGTCTGGCGGTGGAAGAGCGCCTCGATCTGGTGGCTGGCCCGGCGGACGGTGGCGGTGGAGGCGATCACCTTCGGGCGGGACCAGCGTCCCGGCTCCGGCTCCCAGGTGGCCAGCCGGTCGACCGCGGTCTCGTAGAGGCCGACCAGCGAGCCGAGCGGCCCGGAGATCAGGTGCAGCTCGTCCTGGATGACGAGGTCCGGCGGGCGCAGGCGGGCACAGCCGACGATCCGGGCCGGCGGCGCGCCGCCGCTGGCCCGGTGGAAGCTGCTTCCGCACACGGTCTGCCTCAGGTCCTCGGTCAGGTAGCCGTGGCGCTCGCAGCGCTCGGTGACCTGGCCGAACAGGGCGGCCGTCTCGCCCCGCCACGGCAGTTGGGCGAACTTGTCCACGGTGGCGATCAGCAGCGCGGGCGGATGCCGGTAGATCTCCTCGTCGACCACCAGGACGGGCAACCCTTTCCGGTCGTCCGGCTGGTCGTGGCCGCCCAGCGTGCCGAACGGGCACTCCACATCCGGGCAGACGACCAGGGTGCGCCGGTAGACCGGGTGCACGGTGATGTCCCGGCCGGCCTCGATCCGGCTGCCGCACCAGGGGCAGGTGGTGAGCTGGTGCGGCGAGCTCCGCCCCCGGGGCGCCGAGCCCCGGCGCTGCTGGCCGAGCCAGCGTTCGGCGTCGTCGGTGTGGTTGGGGGTGACCCGGCCGCCGACCCAGAGTCCGATCCGGATCGGCTCGGTGCCCCAGGTCGCCTCGTCGGCCCGGCGCAGTGTCTCGGCGGCGCAGATCAGGGTGGCGGCCCGCTCGAACTGCTGGATGGTGAGCAGCCGCAGGGTGTAGCGCATCAGCACGGCCACGCCGCCGGCGCCGTCCAGCCCGCCGTACGCCGGTTGCCGCCGCCGGACCGCGATGGTGAACGCGGTGAGCCCGAGGTACGCCTCGGTCTTGCCGCCACCGGTCGGGAACCAGAGCAGGTCGGCGACCGCGCGGGACCGGTCGTCGGCGCGCTCGTCGTGCCGGGGGTCGGCCAGGGCCGGCAGGTTGAGCAGTATGAACGCCAACTGGAACGGGCGCCACCGGTGGTTGCGCGGCGTGTCGGCGGCCTGGAACGCCTGCGCCAGCGGCGTGTCCGGGTGCTCGCGGCGGTGTGCGGCGAGGACGGTGTGGACCCGCTGGAGGTACATCGCCCGGTTGGCGAAGCCGAACGCGGCGCGGGCCGCCGGGTCGGTCTGGAGCAGGTCGATGCCGGCCTCGATCCGGTCGGCGGCGAGGGTGGCGTCCCGCAGCGCCTGCCGGACCTGGGCCTGGTAGCCGTCGAGCTGCCGCCCCGGGTCGGCGGCGGTGGCCTCGTTGTCGGCGATCCAGGCGCGGTAGCCGGTGACGAGTGGGCGCAGCGCCGCGGTCAGCGCCTCGGCCGGGCCGTCCTCGGCGAGCCGGGCCAGCTCCTTCATGTCCAGCACCACGTTGGCCAGTTCCGGCAGGTCGGGGTCGTCCTCCGGATTCGGCACGTCGGTGAACGGCACCTCGTGGTCGGGGACGGTGCTGGTGGCAACGGTGTGGGCGAGGCGCGGGTCGGTGTCGGAGACCGTGACGTGCACCGCCGTGCCGTGCCCGACCGCGAACTCGGGGTGGAAGCGGTAGGCCATCGCCAACCGGCGCCGCTCGGCCTGGTCGGAGGCGTCGCCGCCGGAGATCTGCTCGGGGCGGGGCACGAAGACGGGCCGGTCGTCGGTGCCGGTGGCGGACAGTTCGACCTGGAAGAGCCAGGCGGTGGCGTCCCGCCTGCCCGGGTCGGGCTGCTGGTTTTCGAGGAAGAGCGAGACCAGCCACTGCCCGCCCAGCCTGCGCACCCGGCCGCGGACCACGACCGCGGGTTGGGTCCTGTCGACCGGTGCGGCGTCGATGGTGCCCTCGACGAGGGTGATGGTGCGGCTGCCGCCCTGCCGGTGCCGGCGCCAGACCCGGCGGCCCAGGTGCGCCTCGTCGGTGGAGGTGGTGCGCTCGTAGCGGCCCCAGCGCGCGGTGACGGTCAGCGCGGTCACGTCCCCGGCGACGCACGCGGTGAAGCCGAGCGCCGACGGGGCCAGGCTGGGCACGTTCGGCGCGCTCGGCTCGGTCTCGCCCTCCAGCGGGTCGGGCTCCCCGGCCTCGGTGCGTGCGTCCTGGGTCTCCGGGGCGACGGTGGCGCCGCTGGGGGCCAGCCGGCCCAGGATGTAGCGGTCGAGCGGGTCCTCACCGCTCGGGAACTCCTCGTCCGGCCCGCCGAGCGGCCCGAGCAGGTCGGCCAGGACCAGCCGTTGCAGCTCGTCGCGGATCACCCGCCCGTCGGGTACGGCGAGCACACCCTCCCCACTCATGCAGGCCACCGTAGTCAATCGATACGACGGTTCGCGATCGGTCCGACGGTCGCCGGTCTCGCCGCCGCCGGCGCGGCCCGTGACCCCCGGGCGGCCCGAGGTTCGTCGCCGCGGGCGCGTGACCCTACGCGGCAGCCCCAGACGTCCATAATCCGTTACGCTACTGCCGGTTTGTCACGCGACTGCGGCGGTGCGACTCGGGATGAATCGAGGTGGGCAAGATTTCTGAGTCGGAGTTGGAGGTCGTCGAGGAGCTTGACTCGCTCGGCCGACGGACCGGGGTGGAGGTCGACGACGAACAGGCTTCCGGAACCGACCAGGCCGATCATTCGGGCGACGCCATCCGCGAACCGTTTGATCCCGAGCAGATCGATGTCGTCACCCGTAACACCGCGGTCGAACTCCTGCTGTCCCGGATCCGTACCAAGCGCGTCGACCTGCACCCGGACTTCCAGCGGCAGGCGGGTATCTGGAAGCCGACCGTGAAGAGCCGTCTGATCGAGTCGCTGCTGCTACGGATTCCACTGCCCACCTTCTACGCCGCCGAGGGCGACGACGACGTGTGGTCCATGGTGGACGGTAGCCAGCGACTCACCGCCATCGCCCAGTTCATCGAGCCGGCCTCGATCGGGCAGCCACCGCTGCGCCTGACCGACCTTGAATACCTGGGCAAGGAATACAACGGAAAGACGTTTGAGGACCTACCGGGTCGGCTACAGACTCGGCTGCGAGAAACCGAGCTCATCGTTCACCTCATCCGTCGCGGCACCCCGGAGGAGGTGAAGTTCAACATCTTTGCCCGGATCAACACCGGCGGATTGCCGCTGTCCCGGCAGGAGCTTCGGCACGCGTTGATTCCGGGCAAGGGGCGCGACATCCTCCGGGACTGGGCCGCTTCCGACGCCTTCCGTTCGGCGACCGGCAACAGTGTGCGCAGCGAGCGGATGGTCGACCGGGAGATGATCCTCCGGTTCCTTGCGTTCCGGCTGACTGATCCCTTCGACTACGTTCTGGACGACTTCGATCGCTTCCTGCGCGACAGTATGCACAAGCTGAACGACCTGTCGGACGAGCGGGTCGCGGCACTGCGATCCGACTTCGAGAGGGCCATGGCGGCTGCCGAGGACATTTTCGGTGAATATGCCTTCCGGAAGCTCGATCCTTCGGGTGGTAGGCGGCGGCTGCCCATCAACAAGGCACTGTTCGAGGCGGTGTCGGTCAATCTCGCACTGGTCTCCGATGAGGTTGTCGAGCGGCTGATCGCGGAGCGCGAGGACGTCATCCGCCTGTTCCGGCGCCTGATGGGGAATGTTGATTTCCAGGCGGCGATCAGCCAGGGCACCGGTCATCCGGCGAAGGTCCGAGAGCGGTTTCTTCGGATTCGGCGGGCGTTTGAGGGAAAATCATGATCGAGCGCGTGCGGCTGGAGAACTTCAAGGCGTTCCGCAGGATGGATCTTCCCCTCGCTCCGTTGACCTTGCTCAGCGGGGTGAACGCAGCAGGAAAGAGCACCACCATGCAGGCGCTGGCGCTGCTGCGTCAGTCGTATGACGCGGGGGTGCTGGAGCCCGACGGCGGGCTACTTCTCAACGGCGAGTTGGTGGAGCTGGGCGTAGGACGAGACGTTCTGCACGAGGACTACTCCGACGGGCGGCGCGGACGGGGCATCTTCATCACCGTCGCGCTGACGGTCGATGGCCAGGAGGTGAGCTGGAGTGTCGAGTACGAGCCCAGCCGGGACCGAGAGGCCGATCTGCTTCCCGTCGGCGAGAGAGGAGCATTTCCCTCCGGCGACTCCGACAAGATCCTGGCGCTCTCCGGGCTGTTTTCCGCCGGCTTTCAGTACCTCCGGGCCGATCGGATCGTTCCTGCGGTGCACTATCCGAAGTCGTACGAGGTGGCGGTCCGCAAGGGGTTTCTCGGTGCCAGGGGCGAGCACACCGTCAACTTCCTGCGAACCAGGCGGGACGAACGGGTCACGGCAAACGCCGCGCGCCATCCGAGGGCCAAGTCCGACGGTTTGGTTGACCAGGCCGAGGCATGGCTACAGGAGATCTGCCCCGGCGTTGGCCTGTGGGTGGAGGACCTGCGTGGAACAGACCTGGTCCAACTTAGTTACGGATTCGGCGGAACGGCTGGTCTCGGCTCCTCAAACATCCGGTACCGGCCGACGAACGTCGGATTCGGTCTGACCTACGTGCTGCCGATCATCGTGGCCTGCCTTTCGTCCGGCTCGGGAACACTGGTGATGCTGGAGAATCCCGAGGCGCATCTGCATCCTCGCGGGCAGACGCTGATCGCCCGGTTGGCTTGTCTCGCCGTCGCTGCGGGAGCGCAGGTGGTGATCGAGAGCCACAGTGACCACGTTCTCAACGGCGTCCGACTCGCGGTGAAGGACGGCGTGTTGACTCCCGACAAGGTGGCGCTGCATTATTTCGACCGTAACGATGACGGTGAGATCGAGGTCAGCTCTCCTGAAGTTGGCCCCGACGGCATGTTGTCACAGTGGCCGCAGGGGTTCTTCGACGAATGGGACCGGGCGCTCGATCGCCTGCTTGACTGACGGAGAGCCGGCTCTTGTCCCTGCTACTGGTGCTCAACGAACTGTCGTATCGGGGAGTTCGGGCGCAACCTCAGGAGCTGTCAGATTCTCTACACAGGCTTGTCGGGCTGCTGCGGCGGGTACGCGAGCATCGCACCGATGTGGCGCTGGTGACCGAGGCCAAATTCATTGATCTCGAACTTGGTTCGGGCTACACCATACGTCAGTGGGCCGGCGACGGGCGCAACCGAGATGCCTTCCGCTACCTGATGGCCCTGCGGAACAGGGCACCCTTTCGTGATGTCATGCCTGGCGAGCTGTGGCGCGAGGTGGACTATCGACACGCGGACCACCCGGCGGCGGGCTTGGGAACCGCGCACCTCTCCGGCGGGCTGGCGATCAGCCTGTGTCTGGCGAACGTGTGGCAGGCAGCCTGGCTGACGTTGATTCAATCCGCGCTTGCCGAAGACGACTCGGGCGAGATCGTGTTGACTGACAACGAGGTCCAGGTCCGGCATGCCAGCATGCCCGAGCACGTCGCCGTGCACCGTGAATGGCTGTGTGACTCTGCGCTTGACCAGATCCACTCCGGGGCGGAACTCTGGGCTGCCAGGGAGGACGTCTTTCCTCATCTCAGGCTGTTGCCCAGGGTTGCTGATGATCTCGCGAAGCTTCGGCCGGGTTGGCTGAATCCTGTCAAGGAGCAGCTCGCGAAGCTGGAGCAGGCAGCGGCCGGCTGGAACACCGCCCTGGAGGCGGTGCCGCAGTGGCGCAGCAAGGTCACCCCGGAGAGCGACAGCCGGAAGGAACTCTGCCGGTTTCGGGATGTCGACGGACTGGACCACATCTTCGAGTGGCATGCCCGCATCACGCCAGGTGCCGGCCGCCTGCACTTCCGGCTCGATCGACGGGCTCAGCGACTGGTCGTCGCGTACATCGGACCGAAACTGTTCTGAGTGCCTGCGCCGGGTGGTTTGGGACGCCCTGGGTGACGGCGGGCGTCAGGCCGCGGGGACGGGGCGGTCGTGGTGGGCGAAGAGGCGCCGCAGCTCCTCGCGCCCGCGGCTGATGGTCGCCAGCAGTGCGTACGGGTCGGTTCGCGGTGGCAGCGGCAGGTCCGTCACCAGGTCGCGGACGCCGTAGCCGTTCGCCAGCCAGGAGTGGAGGGCGAGGAGATCCTCACGCCGTCCGCGGCTGACGTCCGGGCGCCAGACGTCCACCTCGTACGGGGTGTCGTCCCGGCCGAGCCCGTTCAGCAGGCCGGACTGCCGGATCAGGCACGGGTAGCAGCGTCCGCAGTGGAAGTGGCCGACGCGCCGGTACCGGGGGATCCGACCGCAGCTCACGGTGTTCGTGATCGCTTCGAGGGGCAGTCCCGCGTCCCGGGCGCGCCGGCACACCTCGCCCTTGGTGGCCGGCAGCAGCGGGTTGACCACCCGAACCGTGCCGCCGACGCTCTCGATGAGCGTGTTGAGCAGGTACAGGAAGTACGGGTGCACAGAGCGGGTCGAGGCGGCGGCCACCCGCCCGGCGGTCAGCGGCGGGTTGACCGCCAGTTGACCGTTCTCCGGGATGGTCACCTCGGTGACGCCGTGGGACGAGGCGACGTAGATCCCGGTGGCCAGGTAGAGCAGTCCCCGGGAGCGCGAGCTGGACTCAAGCTCCTGCCCGTCGCCCCGGATCTGCTCCAGCACGGGTCGGTAGATGATCGGACGCCCCGCGGGCAGGGCGTTGCGGAGCTCGCGCTGCCTCTTCTGGAGCTTGGGCTGGTAGTACGAGAGGAGCAGGAGCGGGCCGGCGTCGCGCACCCGGGCGCGCTCGGCGGCGTAGGTGACGGAGTCCAGGCCCCCGGAGAAGAGGGTCACCTCGGTGGCCGGTGGCATGAGCATGTCGCCCTGTACGCCCTTGTGCCGGGTCGCGCCGCCCCGGAACCGTACGTCCCACCGGTCGGAGGTGAGGATCTCCAGCATTCCGGGGAGGAGGTGCCCGGCACGTTCCCGCCACAGGTCGGGTTCGAGCAGGGGGACGGTCAGTTCGATGTGCCGGGTCCACCGGTCGGGGGCCTGGTTTCGCGGGGACGACCTGTCGGCGAGGTAGACGGCTCGGGCGATGCGGAGCAGGTCCTGTGCCCACGGCTCGGGCGGGCCTCCGGGTACGAGGTTGTGCTCGATCGCGCTGTGGGTGGCGCGGAAGCGGCTGTCGTGCAGCGGTACGGCGGGCGGGGGCGGGGTCCGGTCACCGGTGACGTACTCGTAGACGTACCGCCCGGCGCTCACGGGGTCACCTCCTCCGGCTGGATGCCGAGTGCCCGGTCGACGACGTCTGTGAGCAGTTCGCCGGCGACCGTGGTGAGCAGACCGTCCCGGGGCTGTCGGTCGGCCGCGGCGTCGCACGGGTCGGGCAGGATCTTCATGACCTGCCTGGCCACGGCACCGGCCACCAGTCCGGTGGGGTCGACCGGCAGGGCGAGCGGCGCGGCGGCCAGGGCGATTCCCTCGCCGACGGCGGTGCGGACGAACTCGCCGACGTACTCGCCGAAGAAGTGGCGGTAGACGGTGCAGAAGAGTTCGCCGCTGATGCGGGCGCCGGTGCCGCCGTCGCGCAGGGCGTCCGCGACGGGTGATCCCTCGCCGAGGAGCTGTTCGGCGGCCCGCCGGGCGGCGCGGCGGGCGACCGCGTCGCTGACCAGGCCGCCGTTGCCGCCGACGGCGGTGACGAATCCGGCGACGAAGTGGTCCTCGCGTTCCTCGGCGGTCGCTCCGGGCACGTCGAGCAGTGGGGACCGGCCGTCGAGGAGTTCGCCGAGGGTTCGGACGAGGTTGCCGCCGACCCGGATCGCGGTGGGCCGCAGGTCGGCGAGGTCCGGTGCGTCGCGGAGTGCGTCGGCGAGGTCTCTGCGGCAGCGTTCGGCAAGCGACGCGATCTGCCGTCCGCGATCCGCCGGGGCCGGCTCGTCGGGCGGGTCGTCGGCCGGTCTGTCGGGTCTTGGCGGGCCGGCTGCCGTCGGGTCGGCGAGGTTTGCGCCCAGCCGGGTCACCTGCCCTCGGGCCGACCCCCAGGGTTTGCCGCCCGGTCCCGGCAGCCGTTTCGACGTGCCCAACCCCCACCCCCGGCGTAGGTGGCCATCGATCGGCAGCGTATCCGAACCGTGAGTGGTCGTCCATGTTCGGAGGGTTGCCGAGTGGGTGGGGTGGGACCGCGAACGGCGGCGGCAGAGCGGATAGCCCTCGGTGCGGACGCCTCGGCAGGTCGGGCAGACCCAGGGATGGGCGGGTAGCGGATTGCGCAGGAAACCGCGCTGCACCTCGACGTACTGACGGATGGTGTTCCAGCGCTGGTCAGCGGAGGGCGAGGGCAGGGAAGTCCTCCAAACCGGCTTCGGTGGGCTGGAAGCTGCGAATGTCCTCGACAGCCCTCAGGAGTTCGACGGTGCTGTGCACGACGTAGACGCCCGGGTTGTCGGCGAACGTCCTGGCCCAGTCGCACCGCATCACCTGACTGGTGAGCACCACGGGGCGGCCGTGTTGGAGCGCGAGCCGGGCCTGGATGCGAGCGCCGCTGGTCTCGCCGGCCTCGACGACGACCGTGGCGACCGCGTACCCGCTCATGACGGCGTTGCGCATGGGGAAGCTCCGCCGGCTGGGCCGGGCGTCGGGCCAGAACTGGGAGACGACCAGTCCGACCTCGGCGATGTGGTCCTGAAGGCGGCGGTTTTCCGCGGGATAGTACTGGTTGATGCCGGTGCCGATGACCGCGACGGTGCGGCCACCGGCCTCCAGCGCCGCCGAGTGGGCGGCGGTGTCGATGCCCTTGGCGAGCCCGCTGACGACGGTGATCCCGCGTCCGGCGAGCGCGGTGGCGACGGCTCGCGCGCGATGCGTAGGCCGTCCCGGCTGGCGTTGCGGCTTCCCACGACCGCGACCGCCCGATCGTGAACCCGCAGGTCGCCACGGTCGAACAGCAGCGGCGGCATCTCCCGGATGCCGCGTAGCTGGGCGGGGTAGGTGTCGTCGAAGAACGCGTGGACGCCGAGTCCGGCGGACCGCCACCCGGCGATCTCCCGGCCGGCGGCATCGATCAACTCTGCGGTTGACCGGGCATCCGAGAAGAGTGTCTCGGGCTGGTTGACGGCGCGGTCGGGCACGGAGACGGCGCTGCCGTCCTCCTGGATTTCCAGGGCGATCTCCGACCAGCTCACCCCAGGGCGGCGCAGCAGCGCGACCAGGGCCGCACGCTCTCTCATCGCCGCGTCCATGCGCCCGATCCTAGGCCCTGGCGCGCTACCCCGGCTCAGCCGTCCCGCCGAGTGTCGCGCACCGCATTCCCAGCGTGTACGCAGGCCATCCCACATCATTCGAACATATGTTCTATCGTCTGTCGTGGTCAAGGTGCAGCGGTGCGGCCTGCAGACCGTCGCCGCCTGTCCCGCTTCACGCCCGCGTCACCAGCGGTC
>ERZ777003.4142-NODE-4142-length-12679-cov-7.741524_pt1 | contig 12679 bp, 9 predicted proteins | sample MGYA00374956_ERZ777003 | MGnify/ENA primary metagenome ERZ777003 (study PRJEB29302, sample SAMN06268252) | bioreactor metagenome | isolation source: Joint BioEnergy Institute, California, USA | place: USA:Joint BioEnergy Institute, California, USA | collected... | reverse complement strand
TTAAGCTACACTCGCCAGCCCTCTGCAGCCACATCATGAATAAGAGCGGTTAGAGCGATGGCTCGAGCGTGCAGTTGACCGTGAACTCGGCCACCACCGCCTCATTCGGCAGGTTGATGAGCATCGACGTGATCCCTGCAACGTCCTCGGGCTGCGTCATCTTCTCAGGCGGCATGCTCGATAGCGACATCGCCATGTCGGTTGCCACGAAGCCAGGGCAAAGCGCTGTGGCGCGAATTCCTTTTTCGTAGCCTTCGTGGCGGATGCCGTGCGTAAGCGCGACCGCCGCGAACTTGGACATCGCGTAGCTGCCGGAGACGGCACTTTTCACACGCTTGCCGGAGAGCGACGCCAGGATGATCACGCGCCCCTGCCCGCAGGCAGCCAGCGGCTCCCAGGCTGCCTTCACCAGCCGGCGAGGTGACAGGACGTTGACTTCCATCATCTGACGGATCTCGTCGTCGCTTGCGTCAAGAGCCGACTTGCCTGCCGAGATGCCTGCGCTTGCAATGACAGCGTCGATGCGGCCGAATTTCTGCATGGCGCCTTGGACCCAAGCTACTTCGCCTGCGCCTTCAAGCGCATCGTAGGGTGCGCAGTGGATACGATCCGAATCCACTTCGGACGCCCAGCATGGCGTCTCGCCACCACGCAACCCAAGCGACAGCGACCAGCCTTCCTCAAGGAGACGTTGGCCAATGCAGGCGCCGATGCCGCGGCGTCCGCCCGAGATAAGAGCAACTTTTCCGGACATGGCTCAGCCCTGCGCTGCGTATTTCGGCCGCAGGCGGCTGATGTCGAAGACCTTCGGATCGACCTTAGGCGTAGCGCCGGTGATCAGGTCTGCCATGAGTTCGCCGGCGCCTGGTCCGATGCCGAAACCATGGCCGGAGAAGCCCGAGGCGATGTAAAAGCCGGGGACCGGGTGGAACTTGCTGATGACCGGTATCGCGTCCGGAGTTACGTCGATTACGCCCGCCCATTCACACAAAACTCGCGCGTTGGCGAACGCCGGGAAGTTACGCGTGATCTTGCGAAGCGCCTTCACAGTAAAGCCCGGATACGGCTTCGGATCCATCGTGCGGCAGGCTTCGAATGGAGTCACTTCACTGCTCGTCCAGCGCCGCTTCGTCATCAGTTCTTGGAAGAAGACGGAGTTGAACTGCAGGCTGAGTTCGCGCCAGGTCGTCAGGTAGGTCGGCATGAACTCTAAGAACAGCCGGAAGTGATCCGGCGTAAGCGGCGCCAGATTCTTGTTACGCACGGCGATCGTAAAGCTACCGTCCAGCCGCTGGCGGTACGCGAAATCGCCAGAGCCAACCGGCATGTTGGTGACGCCAGAAACGTTATCGACCTGCGTGACCGGACCGATCACCTTGAGCTGCGGGAAGTCGAAGCCCATGTTGCCTGCGAAGAGGCGCGACCAGATACCGCCAGCCAGAACCACGGTCTGGCAGCGAATTTCGCCGCGCTCCGTGACAACGGAGCTGACTTTGCCGCCTTCCGTTTCCACTGTACGAACGGCGCAGTTAGTCAGGATTTTCACGCCCTTCTCGCGGGCATATTCGGCCATAGCCGGCACCGCAATCCAAGGCTCCGCGCGTCCGTCACTGCCGGTGTGGAGCACCCCAAGGAGGTTGCCGGTGTTGCCAGGGATTTTATCCTTGATCTCGGATGCGCTCAGCATGCGGGCATCAAGGCCGTACCGCTTGCCGATCTCCTCCCATGCGAGCCAGCCTTTTAGGTCACGCTCGGTGTATGACAGGTAGCTGATGCCGGTACGGCGCCACCCCGTCTCGCGGCCGATGCGATCCTGGATCTGCGCCCACAGGGCAACCGAACGGATGCACAGCGGTAGCTCGCGCTCGTCTCGGCCCATCTGGCGTGTCCATCCCCAGTTGCGGGATGACTGTTCGCCGGCAATGACGCCTTTCTCGCAGATCGCGACCGAAATGCCGCGCTCGGCAAGTTCCATCGCAGTGGTGACGCCAATGATGCCGCCTCCGACAACGACAACGTCGACCTTTTGCGGCAGTTCGGGATCACCCTGGAACGGTGTCACAGGAATGGTAAGGCTGCTCATATCGAAACTCTTGGTTGGCTGCAGCGGCAGGCTCAGGACCACTCCGGTCCTGGGACCTGAATGAAGTGACCCGGCGAAATTGCCCTGTATTCGCGCACAGGCGGCTTGTAGTCGCGGGGACGGATGGGGCTGTTCAGTTCGAGCACCGGCGGTGCATTGCGCAGGCAGCGTCGTGCCGGATCAGGAACCGGGACCGCGCTCAGCAGCCGCTGGGTGTAGGGGTGGGTCGGATTGCCGAAGATTGCAGCGCGTGGCCCATACTCAACGATCTCGCCAAGATACATCACCGCAACCGTGTGGCTGATGCGCTCGACCACCGCCATGTCGTGGCTGATGAAGACGAAGCCAAGGCCCATCTCCTGCTGGAGATCCAGCATCAGGTTCACGACCTGGGTCTTCATCGTCACATCAAGCGCCGAAACGGCCTCATCGGCGACGATAACGCTCGGCTTCAGGACGAGGGCCCGCGCCACGCAGATGCGTTGGCGCTGTCCGCCCGAGAACTCATACGGGAAGCGATCCACCATATCGGCCTTGAGGCCAACGCGCTCGAGCAGGCTCGCTGCAATGCGCCGTTCTTCCTCACGGGTTGCGAGGCCATGGATGCGCAGCGGCTCTGTAATCGCGTCACCAACGCGCAGGCGAGGATTGAGGCTCGCATACGGATCCTGGAACACCATCTGGATCTCGCGTGCACGTCGCGCCGGAGCGATCGTGCGCAACTCTCGTCCGTTCAGCTTCACGCTGCCACTCTGGTAGTCGTAGAGGCCAGTGATCACGCGACCGGTGGTCGACTTGCCGCAACCAGATTCGCCGACGATCGAGAGCGTCTCGCCGCGACGAAGCTTCAGCGACACATTCTCGACTGCATGGACGCGAGAGACCACACGCTTGAGCACAGGCGAACGCTGATCGAAGCGCTTGATCACGCCCTCGACCTCAAGCAGGGGCGGCTCTTCCGGACGCAGGGTGTCCGGGCGGTCCTGCGGCGGGGTCATCTCGCCGGTAGTCAGGTTGAAAGTCGGGTATGGAACCGGTGCCGCCGCATCATTCATCGAGCCCAGTTTCGGAACCGCCGCGAGGAGCGCCCGCGTGTAGGTCTTGGCCGGGCCATTGAAGATCTGTGCGGTCGTGCCAGTCTCGATGACGTCACCCTGATACATAACAAGAGTACGATCGGCGACTTCGGCCACCACTCCCATGTCATGGGTAATGAAAATCACCCCCATGCCGGTCTCGGCCTGGAGCTCCTTGATGAGTTCGATCACCTGTGCCTGGATGGTTACGTCCAGCGCGGTTGTCGGCTCATCAGCAATCAGCAGGTCTGGTTTGCAGACAAGTGCAGCCGCAATCATCACGCGCTGGCGCATGCCGCCGGAGAACTGGTGCGGGAACTCATCGAATCGTGACTTGGCAGATGGGATGCGCACCCGATCCATCATGGCCAGTGCTTCGGCGCGGGCCTCTGCGCGGCTCACCTTGCGGTGGACGCGGATAGCTTCCGCGATCTGGGCGCCGATGGTCATGACCGGGTTTAGCGACGTCATCGGCTCCTGGAAGATCATCGAGATCCGGTCGCCACGGATCTTTTCCATCTGCTGTTCGGTGAGGTCGAACAGATTCTGGCCGCGGAACAGCGCGCGTCCCGAAACCTTCGTCATGTCCTGTGGCAGAAGTCGCGTCAGCGCGAGCGACGTGACCGACTTACCAGAGCCGGATTCACCTACAATAGCGACGGTCTCGCCAGCGGAAACGGAAAAATTGACATCACGGACAACGTTCCGCCATTCGCCGCCTTTCCTGAAGGAGACGGCAAGCGCCGACACCTGCAACAGCTCAGATCCCACATTCGTCATGGTCTTCATCTCCTGCGTGGGCATGGATCAGTTGCCGGTGCTACGGCGCGGATCGAGAAGGTGGCGCAGGTGGTCGCAGAATGCATTCAGCAGGATAATCACCACCGTCAGCAGCAGGCACGGAGCGATCAGCAGCCAGGGCTCATCGAGGAACGTCGCACGTGCTGCGCCCACCATCATGCCGAGCGAAGGCTCGGGCGGGAGAACACCAAGGCCGAGATAGGACAAACCCGATTCCAGCACGACCGACATCGCAACCACGAAGCTGAACTGGACAAACAGGGGTCCGGCGATTCCCGGGAGGATAGTGCGCCACAGGATGTGACTTGTCGGAGCGCCCATGAGACGCACAGCATCGACATAGTCCATCGTACGTACCGTCATCACCGAGGCATGCGCCACGCGGGTGAAACTCGGGACGAACACCAGTGCGAGGACCGGAACCAACGTCTGCGGACCGGCACCGTAGAGAGTTGCGGCAAGCATGGCGAGCAGCAACGGGGGAAAGCACAAGATGATATCCATCACGCGCATTGCAAACGCTTCGGAGAGGCCGCGGACATAACCTGCGGCAACGCCGATCGCGGTGCCGATAATTGCGGACAGGACGGCAGCTGAACCCGAAATCAGAATGGCGGACCGCAGCGCGAAGACCAGGCGAGCGAATACGTCGCGTCCGTATTCATCCTGACCGAACCAATGCGAGGCCGACGGGCCGGCAAAGCGTCCCGAAATGTCCATGGCGAGCGGATCGTGCAGCGGCAGGACAGGAGCCAGAAGCGCGCCGACAACGAGAATGGTCAGCAGGATCGCGGAAGGTGAGGAGAAGATATGCTTCATTTGCGTACCCGCGGATCAGTCAGGCCGTAGATGATGTCGACCAGCAGGTTGAGACCGATGTAGAAGGCGGCAACGACTACAATGACGCCGGTAACGACCGGATAGTCGCGTGCATTAACGCCAGCGACGAGCATTCCGGACAGGCCGGGCCAGTTGAACACCGTCTCAACCAGAACGGTACCGGCCAGGAGTCCCCCGAGCTGCAGTGCAAACACCGTGATCACCGGCATCAACGCGTTGCGCAGCGCGTGGCGGATCATCACACGGCGTGCGGGCACACCCTTGGCACGAGCGGTGCGGATGAAGTCCTGCGGCAACACTTCGAGCATCGAAGAGCGAGTGATACGGAACACGACCGCAGAAAGGCCGATGGCGATCGTCGCGGCTGGCATGATCAGCAACAACATGTGCTTGCCGGGATCACGGCTGAACGGAACAAAGCCGCCTGCAGGAAGCCAGCCCAGCAGCTGGGCAAATACGATCACGAGCAGCGTACCGACCACGAAAACAGGGATCGACTGCGCGGCGCCGGCGACGAACATGGCGCCACGGCTGAACATGCTTTTTGGATTGCGCGCAGCGAGCACGCCTGAGGGCAGACCGATAAGAAGGCTGATGATCGCTGCGGCCGCAATCAGTTCAAGAGTGCGCGGAAGCCGCTTGCCGATTTCCGTAGCCACCGGGCTGAAGTCGACGATGGAGGTACCCAGGTCGAAGCGGGCGAGTTCGCCCAACTTATCCAGGTACTGTTCAAGAACAGGGCGGTTCAGGCCGAGTTGCTCACGCACCATCGCAACCATCGCCGGGTCCGGCGCCGCTCCATCCTGCGAAAGCAGGAGTTCAACCGGGTCACCCGGAACGAAGTGAATCGACAGAAAGACAAGTGAGACCACGATCCAGAGCATGATGACGCTCTGGACTATGCGACGGATGAACCATCCCATGCATATTTCCCTTACGCGTGAGCACCAGGTTTGAGACCTGGCGGCACCGGGTCTCGAGAACCAGATTATTCTACGCTGATCTGGTCAAAGTTCGTCGCGGAGTAGACCACGATCTGATCAGGCAGCAGCGGCACGTTCTTGACGGCGGCGCTGGTTGCATAACCCTGGGCGCGGTAGGCAATGCCACAGATCGTGGTATTGTCGAGCACGATCTGGTCAACTTGCTTGTAGATCTCGACGCGCTTTGCTTCATCGAGCTCCGCCCTGCCTGCGGCGTAGAGTTCGCTCAGCCCCTCGACCTCGAAGTTGCGACTGCGGAGGTATGTGGGCGACAGCGACGGATCGACGATCGAATGCGTTGCATCCGGGTCGATAACGTCAATCGCATTACCCTGCACGGCGAAGTCGCCGACACCGGCATTACCCATGTTGATGCGAGTTGCCCAATCCGGCAGCTGCAGATTCACCTTGATCCCGATCTCGGCCAGCTGGCTCTGAACAAGAACCGCCGTATCGCGGTGCATCGAGTACTGCGACGTTGCGAGCAGCGTTACCTCGAAGCCGTTCTCGTAACCTGCGTCCTTCATCAGCTGCTTGGCACGCTCCGGATCATAACCCCAGAAGTTCGCCTGGTCCTCGTGGTAAAATGGCGAGCCAGCTGCACGTGGGAGGCCGCGCATTTCAGCGCCATATCCAAAGAATACCGAGTTGACGAACTCGTCGCGACGCAGACCGAAGGCGACCGCCTGGCGCAGGCGCGGATCCTTGAACGGGCCGTTGCCATTGAAGCTGAGATACATGAACGGACCGGCGTCCTTCTTGAAAAGCTTCAGAGCCGGGTTCTCCTCGATCGCCTCCATTGCCGACCAAGGAACGTAGTCAATGAGATCGACGTCACCGGCGGTCACTGCTGCGACACGACCGCTTTCGTCAGCATATGCGGTAACAGAGATGCCTGCGAGCGGCGGCTGACCCTTGAAATAGTGCTCGTTCGGCTCAAGTTCGATGCCGACGCCCTTCTCTGCATAGACGATTTTGTATGGCCCTGCACCGATGCCCTGCGGCTCGACATCGGTCGACCCGGCCTTAAGGATAGTAAAGAAAGGATACGCCATCAGCGCCGGGACGGTCGCGACCGGCCCCTCGGTGAGCAGGCGGAAGGTCTTATCATCGACGATCTCGACTTCCTTGATGACCTTCAGCGCATCGTACATGTATGCGCCCGAGTTTTCCTTCGCTATCTCCTCGAAGTTCCACTTCACATCCTCGGAAGTTACCGGAGTGCCATCATGGAACTTGGCATCACGAAGTCTGAACTCCCAAACATCCGGTTCGACTGCCGCCCAGCTTTCAACCAGCTCGCCGACCAGGTTGCCCTGCTCGTCGTAGTTAATGAGGTTGCGATTGACCAGCGAGAACAGTAGGTGACCGGACCAGCCGATGTTTGCCCAAGGACGGAAGTGCGGAGGATAGGTTGAAAGACCGATCCGCAGGACTTGGGCAGCCTGGGCGGTAGCAAAGCGACCGCCAAGCATGCTGGCCGCACCCGCAGCGGTGACCAGTTTCAGAAGGTGTCGTCTCGAAAGATGCATGGTTTGGCCCTCTGGAATAATGCGCGGGTCGGCCCACGGCTTGCCGCGTCTTGCTGATGCTGCGTCCTCCTGACGCTGGCATTCACGTTAGAAACGGGGTCGGCATACGGTCAAGCCATTTCCCATTATTCGTTATCACTTTTTTTCTTGTTCCGATTATGTGTCTTGGTGTGCCTGAAGGGATCGAATTCCTGTGCAATTTCCAGCCTTGGGTGAGCATTTATTCCGATATTCGGGACTGCTGGACTTTTTTGTTGCGATATCGCGAATATGATTGACACGAGCGTCGGCTTTCGGCGTTTTGAAGACAGGACTGAGGTGACGTGCCTTGATCTTGGCATGACCCCTCATCCAGCGAGCCAAATACACTCTTGAGGACATCAAATGGCCTGGCGCATCGGCGTGGACTCCGGCGGCACTTTTACAGACGTCTGCCTTTTCAACGATCTCACCGGCGAGGTAACGATCTGGAAGGTTTCTTCTACGCCGGACGATCCTTCACGTGGAATTACACAGGGCGTCACCCAAGGTCTTGAACAGGTTAAGGCGACAGCCGAAGAGGTAAGCTTTCTCGGCCACGGCACGACCGTTGCGACCAACGCGCTTATTCAGGGTCGTGGCGTCAAGACGGGCCTGCTCACGACCGACGGCTTCCGCGATCTCCTTGAGATCGGCCGCCAGAAGCGTCCGGACCTCTACGATCTGCAGGCTGACAAGCCGACGACGCTGGTCCCCCGCGACCTGCGAATTGGCGTTCCTGAGCGCATGACTCACGAAGGCAAGGTTGAGCAGGGGCTCGACGAGGACGCGTTCCGCGAGGCGGTTCGCGAACTCAAGGCGCAGGACGTCAAGTCAGTCGCCGTCTCGTTCCTCTACAGCTTCCTTAATGACGCCCACGAGCGTCGCGCCGCCGAGATCATCCGTGAGGAATTCCCTGAGGCTTTCATCGCGATTTCCTCCGAGGTTGCTCCCGAATTCCGAGAGTTCGAGCGCCTGTCGACCACTGTCGTCAACGCGTATCTCGGTCCGGTCATGCAAGGTTATGTGCGCGCCCTGAAGCGCAAGCTTGCTGAGATCGGTCTCAAGGCTCCGCCGCAACTGACCCAGTCGAACGGCGGCGTGATCGCCTTCGACACCGCAGCGGACAACCCGGTCCGTACCGTTTTGTCGGGTCCGTCGACCGGTGTCGTCGCCGCGCAGGCGATCGGCAAGATGACCGGCATCGAGAACTTGATCACCTTCGACATGGGCGGCACCAGCTCCGACGTAGCACTGCTGTCCAAGGGCCGCTGCCGCGTTGTCAACGAGGCGATCGTCCACGGCTATCCGCTCAAGGTCCCGATGCTCGACATCCACACGGTCGGTGCTGGCGGCGGATCCATCGCTTATGTCGACAATGGCGGCCTGCTCAAGGTTGGTCCGCGTTCGGCTGGCGCGAATCCGGGACCGGCGTGCTACGGTCACGGCAACACCGAGCCAACGGTGACCGACGCGAACGTCGTGTTGCAGACCCAGAATCCGGAATACCTGCTTAATGGCCGCATGAAGATCGACCGCGAGCGGTCGGTCGCAGCCGTCCAGACGCTCGCCGACAAGCTCGGCCTCAGCGTTCTGGAATGCGCGAACGGCATCCTCGAAATCGTCATCGCTAATATGGCGAAGGCCATCCGCGTGATCTCGGTCCAGCGTGGCCACGATCCGCGCGACTACACGCTGGTCGCATTCGGCGGCGCCGGCCCGGTCCACGCTGCACGCCTTGCCCGTGAACTCGGCATGACCCGCGTCCTTATTCCGCGCACCCCGGGCGTCCTCTGCGCCATGGGTCTGCTGATGACGGACCTGCGCAGCGACTTCTCTGCAACCAGCCTGACCCAGCTCGACAAGGCAGTTGCCTCGGATATCGAGGGAATCTACGCCGACTTGGCCGCTCGCGCCGACGACTGGTTCAACACCGAGGAGATCTCGGCTGCCGCGCGCAGAATCGAGCGCAGCGTCGACGTCCGCTACGCCGGCCAGAACTACGAAATCTCGGTCGCGGTTCCGGACGGCCCGATCACGGCGGAAACCTTCAAGGCGATCGAGGAAGGCTTCGAGGCTGCTCACCGCCAGCTGTACGGCTTCATCGCCGAGGGCGAACCCATCCAGCTAGTCACCTTCCGCGTCGCGGCAAGCGGCCTCGTCCCGCAGGCGGAGTTCAAGCCGCAGCCGATCGAGGGGGCCGATGCATCGCACGCCGTCACCGGCTCGCGTCCGGTCTGGATGGTCGAAGCTCGCGATTTCGTCGACACCAAGCTTTACAACCGCGACCTGCTGCGTCCGGGCAACGTTGTCGAAGGTCCGGCGATCATCGATCAGATGGACTCCACCACGGTCGTTCCGATTGGTCAGAAGGCAACCGTTGACGCCTATTTCAACCTGATCCTCGAGGCGAAGTAATGAACCAGATCACTCCTGTAACCGCGCCGAGCAAGCTGAACCCTATCACCGTCGAGGTGATCAGCTCGGCCTTTGCCTCCACTGTCGAGGAAATGGGTGAGGCGCTGGTACGCGCCTCATACTCCACCAACATCAAGGAGCGCCGCGACTGCTCGACCGCGCTGTTCGATGCACAGGGCCGCATGCTCTGCCAGGCAGAGCATATCCCGATGCATCTCGGCTCGTTCATTGGCTTCATCCCCTACATCCTCGAGCATGTCGACACCGCGTCCATAGCGCCCGGCGACATCTTCATCGGCAATGACGCCTATGAGGGTGGTGGCACGCACCTGCCGGACATCGTGCTCGCCGAGCCGATTTTCTTCGAGAACAAGCTAGTCGCATGGGCGATCAACACCGCCCACCACTCCGACTTCGCCGACCGCGGCCACGCCCACATCTATCAGGAAGGCCTGCGTATTCCGCCGGTCCGCCTCTACCGCAAGGGAGAGTTGCAGGAAGACATCCAGAAGCTGTTCCTGTTGAACTGTCAGGTTCCGCATGAGCGTGTTTCAGACCTGCGCGCGCAGGTCGCGGCTAACCGCCTTGGCGTCATTCGCATGCAGGAGCTGTGCGCCAAGTACGGCGTCGACACGGTTCTCGCAGCCGGCGAAGAGTTGATGGACTACGCTGAGCGCAAGATGCGGGCCGGCATCGCCGAGATCCCGGACGGCATCTACACCTTCTCCGACGTGTTCGATTCCGAGGCGCTGCCCGAGCCGATGAACCTTTCGGTGACCATTGAGGTCAAGGGCGATGAGATGTCCCTCGACTTCGTTAGCCCGCCGCAGGTTCGCGCCGGTCTCAACGTCGTCTACACGGCGCTGCTTGCGACGGTGTACTATGCTGTCAAGACGGTTGTTGACCCGACCATCCTGCCAAACGCCGGTCTCGCACGCCCGCTCACCGTCACGGCCCAGGAAGGGACGCTGTTGCGCTGCGCACATCCGGCGGCTGTTGACGGCCGCATCAGCGCCTGCCAGCGCGTGGTCGACCTGATCCACGGCGCCTTCGCACAGGTTGTGCCGCACCGCGTCACCGCAGCCTCGAACGGCGCCGTCTGCGTCGCCCACTTCGACGGGCGCGATGAGAACGGCAAGATCTGGGTCTACCTGGAAACGATCGGCGGCGGATTCGGCGCCCGCTACAACAAGGATGGCCTTGACGGCGTCCATTGTCACATGACCAACACCTCGAACCTGCCTGTTGAGGCGCTCGAGAATGAGTATCCGATCACCCTGCGTCGCTACGAACTGGTCGACGGCTCGGGCGGTGAAGGCGAGTTTATCGGTGGCATGGGTCTGCGCCGTGTCTACCGAGCTGAAAAGCCCTGTCGGGTGGTGGTCATGGGCGCACGCCTGCAGTCCCAGCCATGGGGACTTCAGGGAGGCAAGCCGGGCGCTTCGGGCTACTTCACGCTCAACGGCGAGCGTAACGGCTTCGAACGTTCCGCAGTGGAGCTCAAGCCGGGAGATATCCTCGAAATCGTCACTCCGGGTGCGGGCGGGTACGGTGACCCGGCAAAGCGTGTCCCTGAGCTGCGCGAGCGCGACCGCCGAGAAAAAAGAATTGCCTAACCACTTGTGATTTAGTCATCGTCTCCGTCCCGCCTCCGCGGGGCGGAGTTCTTGCATTAGGAGCATGGCAAGCCTTTGGCCCGACAGTCATCTTCAAACGCCGGCCGCGCCGCCGAATTGCTGATCCTACTGTCCCAGGCAGGTGCCAAGGGCATGTCACTCGGAGAGCTGGCGGAAGCAACTGGCGATGCGCGTTCGAGCGTCCACCGTGCGCTGGTGGCGCTGGCCGACTATGGCCTCGTCGTCCAGAACGGCAACCGCGGCCGCTATCGCCTCGGTCCCGGCGCGTTCGCACTTGCGCTGCGCACGCCTTCTGTCAACGAGGTCGTGGAGGTCTACCGCCCTGCACTTATCGCGATTACGGCGCAGACGGCACTGTCGAGCTATTTGATGGTGCGCAGCGGCCTCGACATGATCTGCATCGATGCCCAGGTTGGCGAGATTGTCGCGCAGCCATTTGTGTCTGGCATCGGTGGCCGCGTTCCGCTGGGTGTCAGCGTGTCCGGCTCCTGCATGCTTGGCATGATGGAAGAACGTGCACGCAAGCGCTGCCTTGAGCAACTTGCCGACAGGCTGCCGAAATGGGAAGTCACGCTCGACAAGATCGAATCCGAAATCGCCTGCCTGCGCACCCGCGGCTATGTCGCCGGTTACCGCAGCACCCGCGGCTTCGAGAGCCTCACCCTCGCCCTGCCGCTGATGAACAAGGACTGGAGCGGCCTCGAAGTCGCCCTCTCCGTTCTCGCGCCACTGAACATGCTCGATGAGAAAGCCCAGGAAGCCATGGTTCGCGACATGTGGAAGATCGTCCGTGAAGCCGAGGCGAGCCACTCGAACGCCAAGCGCGGGTGAGCAAGTTCCTTGTCGTGCTGACGGCTTGCTCGCCGAACCGCTAGCTCTTTTTGTTCCCAGCGCCTCAACGCGATGAGCGCGTCCCCTCCAACATGGCCAGTTGGCCGGCTGGACGCCTGGTGTTCAGCGTCTGGGAGTTCCCGACCTACTTTTAACTGACGCGGCGCTCGAAATTACCAACCCGGGCTGGGTCGCAAGCTGCCCGACGGAACACCTGACCATGGCACCGCGCTTCCCGCGGGCATCTTGATGGGCGCTACCTTCGACCGGCAATATGCGTATTCCGCGGGTGAGGTCCTCGGTCTTGAAGCCAGCAGCGCGGCTTCAACATCCATCTTGGCGGCGGCATCAACCTGATGCGCGACACGAGAAACGGTCGCAACTTCGAATATATCTCGGAAGATCCCGTATCCCTCCGGTGACGGCCGCCTTGCGGTCTGAGGGCGAACGTCGGAAGTCC
>ERZ777003.4139-NODE-4139-length-12692-cov-14.802960_pt1 | contig 12692 bp, 10 predicted proteins | sample MGYA00374956_ERZ777003 | MGnify/ENA primary metagenome ERZ777003 (study PRJEB29302, sample SAMN06268252) | bioreactor metagenome | isolation source: Joint BioEnergy Institute, California, USA | place: USA:Joint BioEnergy Institute, California, USA | collected... | reverse complement strand
CCCTTGACTCGCCCGCCCCGCGGTGTGTATACTCGCCACACACACACGATCCCAGCCAACACCTGCAATCCCGAAGCAGTACGCGCCCTGCTCCGGCAGCGCTCGCACTGCTCCGTGAGCATAGCAGGGAGCGGATAGCCGCCGGAGCGCCGGCGGACCGATCCCCGAACCTCGCGCCCGTCGGCATCGGCCGATGGCTCACGCTGTCGTGAAAGGGGATGAGCGATGAGGCTGCGCTGGATCGGATGGGTGTGTCTCGGGTGCCTGCTCGCGCTGTCCGGGCTCGCGCAGGCGCAGGTCCTCGCGCCGTGCGACGGTGCGCTCTCCTGCCAGTACCTGCCGCTCGCGAACGGCCCGGGCGACCCGACCGCGACGCCGGTCCCCTCCCCGGTCGCCGTGCGCGTCCTCAGCAGCCGGATCATCTCCTACGGCCCGCTCTCCTACGTCGTCGGCGAGGTCCAGAACCAGACCGACGCGCCGCTGGCCGGCGTGATCGTCCAGATGCGCTACCTCGACGCGGGCGGCGCGCTGGTCGGCACCGACCGGGTCTCGGCCCGCCTGCCCTACCTGCTCCCCGGCCAGCGGTCGCCCTTCAAGACCGTCGGGCGCCCGTCGCTCCCCTCGCAGCGCTACGAGCTCGCGGCGTCCGCGCCCCCGCTCTCCTCCTCGCCCTTCTACCAGCTCGCGGTGATCGAGCACATGGTGATCGGGCAGCTGATCACCGGCAAGGTGCGCAACCAGCACACCGCGACGCTCTCGCCCCCGATCGTGGTCGTCACGCTGTACCACGCCGACGGGACGGTGCTGGACATGGGCAGCACGCTGGGCAGGACGCCGCTCGCCCCCGGCGAGATCATGGACTTCGCGATCCATATGACGACGCCGCTGAGCGGGACGACGATGCTGGTGCAGGCGCAGGCCGCCAGGTGAGGCGGGCGCCTGTGGGCCGAGAGCGCCGTCGGCCAGGGGGCGGCCTTCTACTTCACGCTGGGCGCGCCCACCGACAGCACCTGGCACGTCGGGCAGTAGTGGGTCCCGCGCTGCGCCACCACCGTGCGCACGATCGCCGTGCCGCACCGCGGGCACGGGCGCCCGGCCCGGTCGTAGGCGTTGAAGTGCTGCTGGTTGCTGCCGGCCGCGCCGTAGGCGTTGCGGTAGTCGCGCAGCGTGCTGCCCCCGCGCTCCAGCCCGTCGCGCAGCGCCGCCCGGATCGCGGCGTGCAGCCGCCCGATCTCCTCGTCGGAGAGGCTGTCGCTCGGCCGGAGCGGGTGGAGCTGCGCCCGCCACAGCGCCTCGTCGGCGTAGATGTTGCCGATCCCGGCGATCACGGTCTGGTCGAGCAGCAGCGGCTTGAGCGCCCGCCGCCGCCCGCGCAGCAGCCGCCCCAGCACCTCCGGCGTGAACGCCTCGTCGAGCGGCTCGGCGCCGTGCGCCTGCCCGAGCGCCGCGAGGCCCCGCGCGTCGAGCAGCCGCGCCCGCCCGAACTTGCGCGTGTCGTGGAAGAAGACCTGCCGCCCGTCGTCCAGCCGCAGCGCCAGGTGCGTGTAGGCGTCCGGCTCGGCCTCCGGGCCGTACACCGCGATGTAGCCGCTCATGCGCAGGTGCAGCGCCAGCGTCCAGCCTGCGTCCAGCTCGACCAGCAGCCACTTGGCGCGCCGCGAGACCCCGCGCACCTCGCGCCCGGCGAGCAGCGCCGCGAACTCCTCGGGCGTGTGCGTCTCCACCATCCGCGGCCAGTCGAGCCGGGCCACCCCGGCGATCCGGCGGCCGACGATCTGCGCCGCGAGCGTGTCCGCGGCGAGCTGCACCTCGGGGAGCTCAGGCATCAGGCCTCCACCCGCGCCAGGCGCTGCCGCAGCAGGTGGTCGGCCAGCACCAGCGCCAGCATCGCCTCGGCGATCGGCACCAGCCGCGGCAGCACGGTCGGGTCGTGGCGGCCGTGGATCTCGATCGTCCGCTCCTCGCCCGTCCGGTCCACCGTCTGCTGCGGGCGGGCGATCGAGGCCGGCGGCTTGGCGGCGATCCGCAGCACGATCTCCTCGCCGGTGGAGATGCCGCCCAGGATCCCGCCGTGGTGGTTGCCGGCCGTGCCGATGCTCCCGTCCGGGCGCCGCACGAACGGGTCGTTGTGCTCTGAGCCGCGCATGTGCGCCACGCCGAAGCCCTCGCCGAACTCCACCCCTTTGATCGCCGGGATGCTGAACATCGCCTTGCCGATGTCGGCCTGCAGCTTGTCGAACACCGGCTCCCCGAGGCCAGGCGGCACGCCGCGCGCCCGCACCTCCACCACGCCGCCGAGCGAGTCCAGGCTGCGGCGCGCCTCCTCGACCCGCGCCACCATCAGCTCGGCCACCCGCGCGTCGGGGCAGCGCATGATGTTGCGCTCGATCTCGTCCTCGTCCACCACCTCGGCCTTCAGGTCGCCGAGCTGCGCCGTCCACGCCACGACGCGTATGCCGTAGCGGGCGAGCAGCAGCTTGGCCACCGCCCCGCCCGCCACCCGGCCAATCGTCTCGCGCGCGCTGCTCCGCCCGCCGCCGCGCCAGTCGCGGAAGCCGTACTTCGCGTCCCAGGTGTAGTCGGCGTGCCCCGGGCGGTACATGTCCTTGATGTTCTCGTAGTGCCCCGGCTTGGCGTCGGTGTTCCACACCAGCATGCTGATCGGCGTGCCGGTGGTCCGGCCCTCGAACACGCCCGACAGGATCTGCACCTTGTCGGGCTCCCGGCGCGCCGAGGTCACCCGGCTCTGCCCGACGCGCCGCCGGTCCAGCTCGCGCTGCACGTAGGCCTCGTCGAGCTCCAGCCCCGCCGGGCAGCCGTCCACGGTGCAGCCCACCGCCGCCCCGTGCGACTCGCCCCAGGTCGTCAGCCGAAACGCCTGTCCGAATGAGTTGCCTGGCATCGCTCTTCGCTCTACTCTCTCGCGCGTCGCGCGCGGAACTTCGCTATCGCAAACGGCGCCGCCTCGCGCGGGCGCGTTCCCGCACCCTGGCGCGCCGTGCCGGCCCGGCCCCCGATCGCGACTCCAACCTGCTGCAGCCCCAGCGTCGCCCCTAGCGGCGCTGGGCCTCGGCGGCGAGCCGGTCGATCAGCGCCCGGTCCTCGGCCAGCTTCGTGTGGCCCGGGGCGAGCTGCAGCGCCCGGTCGAGCATCTCGCGCGCCGGGTCGAAGCGCCCGAGCTGCGCGTAGGCCAGCCCGAGCGCCCGCAGGTAGTTGATGTCGCGCGGGGCGCGCGCCACCGCCTCCTCCCACTCGCGCGCCGCCATGTACCACATGCCGCGGTTCTTGTAGGCCACGCCGTTGTTGTAGTGCGTCGTCGGGTCGGCCTTCTGCACCACCGCCACGAAGCGCTCCAGCGGCCCGAAGAAGTCGCGGTAGGCCGCGGCGCCGAGCAGCGCGGCCAGCGCCGCCGCCACCACCAGCGCCGCGATCAGCCCGGTCAACGCCGCCCCCACCAGCCCGGCCTCCTGCGCCGGGACGCCCGCGCCCTGCAGCAGATCGGCCGGGCTCACGCGCAGCAGCAGGAAGATGCCGAGCACCAGCGCGAGCGGCGTGAGCAGCACCGCCGCGTAGTAGGCCGGCAGCGCCCGGCGCCTGAGCGCCCGCCCGATGCTGGCCGCGGCGCCGCCCAGCACCAGCAGCGCGGTGCCCGCGGTCACCAGCCCGAGCGGGAACGGCACGTTGGGCACCTCCTCGCCGCCCGGCCCCGAGAAGCGGGCCGCCTGGTACGCCAGCAGCGCCGCGGCGAACAGCGCGAGGCCGGCGAGCGCCAGCGCCAGGGCGGGGAGCAGCCACGTCGTCGCGAGCCACCCGAGCCAGCGCGACGGCGTCTCGGAGGGCGGGAGCTGGACCATGAGGCTGCGCCGGCACTTCAGGCAGGTCCGCTGCCGGATGCCCGTCGGCGCGCCGCAGTACGGGCAGGGGTTCTGCTCCTGCTCCTCGGCCAGCAGGCCCGTGCCGCCCGCAGGCCGCGGTGCGGCCGGTGCGAGCGTGGGCTTGGCGGCCGCCGTGGCCGTGGCACCTGTCGCCGGCGCCTGAGCAGCCGCGGGGGCGGCCGGCCGGGCGGGCTCGGCGGCCACACGCTGCTGGGCGGTCGCCCGAGACTGAGCGGCCCCCGCCTCGAGCGGATCGTACGGCGTCTGCCGCCCGGCGTCTGCCGCCCGCGCCTCCGGGCCCGGGGTCGCCGCCCGGTCCATCGAGGCCGCCCGCTGCGGCGCGCTGCGCGCGTTCAGCCACTCCAGCCCCTGGCGCGCCCGCGCGTTGTTGGGGTTGAGCTCCAGCACATTCTCCAGGCAGGTGCGCACATCCTCCGGGTCGTCCATCACCCCGGAGAGCCACAGCCAGGCCTGCTCGTTGCGCTCGTCCTGCTCGACCATCTGGAGCAGCAGCGCGCGCGCCTCGGAGCGCCGCCCCGCGCGCGCCGCAGCGATGCCCCTGAGCAGCAGATCGTCCATGTCCGGCCGCCTTACGACGTCTTCCGCTCCCACACCACCTCGCCCTCCAGGATCGTCAGCTCGGCCTGCAGCCCGTGGAGCTCAGCGGGCCGGACCTTGAACGGGTCGGCCGAGAGCACCGCCAGGTCGGCGATCTTGCCCACGGCGAGGCTCCCCAGCTCGTGCGCCGCGCCGGCGGCCTGCGCGGCCCCGCAGGTGAAGCCGTACAGCGCCTCCTCGACGCTCAGGCGCTGCTCGGGGTACCAGCCCTCCGGCGGCACCTCGCCCGGCCGCTGGCGCGTCACCGCGGCGTGCACGCCCGGCCAGGGGTTGAGCGGCTCCACCGGCGCGTCGCTGCCGAACGCCAGCGTCGCCCCAGCGTCCCTGAGCGAGCGCCAGGCGTAGGCGTAGGCGCAGCGGTCGCCCCACAGCCGCTCGGCCGTCTCCATGTCCGAGGTGCAGTGGATCGGCTGCATCGAGGCCACGACGCCCAGCTGCGCGAAGCGCGGGATGTCGCGCGGGTGCAGCACCTGGCAGTGCTCGATCCGGTTCGGGATGGGCGGCGGGGGAGCGGCGGGCTGCGCCCCCAGCGCGGCCTCCACCGCGTCGAGCACCTTTCGGTTCGCCGCATCCCCGATCGCGTGGACGGCGACGCTCAGCCCGCCGGCGATCGCCCTGCGCACATACTCGTTCAGCTCCTCGACCGGCATGACCGGCATGCCGAAGTGGCGCCGCCCCTCGTAGTGCGCCAGCATATCGGCCGTCTCCGAGCCGAGCGTGCCGTCGGCGAACATCTTGATCCCGCCGATCCGCAGCCAGCGGTCGCCGAGGCCGCTGCGCAGCCCGAGGGCCAGCGCCTCGTCCAGCGTGTCCAGCCCGAGGTACACCAGGCAGCGCAGCTTCAGCTCGCCCTGGTCGCGCAGCCGCTGCAGGGTCGTGAGCGTGATCTTCCCATCGCCCGGGGTCATGGTGGCCGGGATGTGCATGCCGACCATGCCGTAGGAGTGGGCCTCGGCGATCGCGTCGCGCACCGCCGCCAGCTGCTCCTCCTCGGTCGCCTCGGGGATGTGGCGGCGGACCAGGTCGATCGCCGTCTCCTGAAGGATGCCGGTGGCGCGCCCCTTCTCGCGCTTGATCGCGCCGCCCGGCGGGTCCGGGGTGTCGTTGTCGATCCCGGCGATCTGCAGCGCGCGCGAGTTCACCCAGGCCGAGTGGCCGTCCTTGCGCGAGAGCAGCACCGGCCGGTCGGGGACGACCCGGTCGAGGTCCTGCGCCGTCGGCCAGCGGCCGCCCCAGCGGGTGTGGTCCCAGCCGCGGCCCTGGAGCCACGTGCCCTCGGGCAGCCGGCGCGCGGCCTGCTCGATGCGCCGCAGCGCCTCGTCGAAGTCCTCCACGCCGTCCAGCTGCACATTGCGCGACGCGAGGCCGTGCCAGACCAGGTGGACGTGGGCGTCGGTCAGCGCGGGGATGACCGCCCGGCCCTGGAGGTTGATCGCCTCGCCGCGGCCGCCGATCGCCCCGTAGACCTTGCCCTCGCTGCCCATCGCGACGATGCGGCCATCGCGGATGGCGAGCGCCTGCACCCGCGGCTGCGATCGGTCCAGGGTGTAGATCGGCCCGTTGAAGAGGATAGTGGTGGGCATGCGTTCGTCTCGCTCTAAGCGTGGTGGCTATCTGCATGGTACGGAGGGGCCGCGCAGTTGTCAATTTCGCGGCGTACGCAGTGCGGTCAGAGCGTGCTTGCGGGCGAGAGGGGCACCGGCCCCTCTCGCGCTCTCCCCCGCCGGAAGGGGCTGTGCAGCCCCTTCCGAACCATCCCCGCAAGCGGCGCCACCTCCCCTCGCTCGCCCGTTGTCATGCCTCAGCACACCAGCCGCTCGTCTCAACCGCACTGCCCGTTACATTCCAGCACACCAGCCGCTCGTCTCAACCACACTGGGCATTGCAGCACATCAGTCTGTGCCTGGGGCACGGGCATCGGTGGAAGTGGGCCTGACAACGGGCAGACTAGCACGGTTCTCGCTCCCTTGCGGGTCCAGGGCCGCAGGCCCTGGCGCGGGTGGTGCAGGGCGGAGCGCCTGCATGTAGAACTTACGCGGTCGCCCTGCGGGTCGCCCGCGCTAACGCTCCGCGGGGAGGCGAAACCTCCCCAGATCCCTCCAGTGGGCGCGGGGGGCGCAACGGGGGCTTAGGGCCCAACGCGCACCAACGCGCGGGCCTCGACCGGCACGCCGTCCAGGGTGGTCACCCGCAGGCGGAGGGTGTACTCGCCGGGCGGCAGCGCCGCGTCCCACACGCCCAGGATGCCGTCCGGCACCTCGCCGCCCTGGGCGATCGGCTGCCACTCGGCCGGGTCCGCGCCCGCGCCGTAGTCCAGCGTGTAGGAGCCGCGGGCCGACCCGCGCACGATCACCTGCGTGGTGGTGATCGTCGAGCCGGCGACCGGCAGGGTGATCTGCGCCACGGATCCGCTTGGGAGCGCGGTCGCCCCGGGCGGGGCCGGCTCCGGCGCCGGGGGCGGGCAGTACTCCGTCGGCGGCTCAGGCGCGCCCGTCGCCCGCGCCCACTCGCGGAACTCGGGCGGGTACACGACGAAGGTCGCGGTGCGCACCTGCTCGGGCGGGGTGTAGGAGGCCGCCAGGCAGCGGCCGTCGCCGCCGACGCGCACGGTCACCAGCTTGATGCTGCTCTCGTCCGGCTCGGTGCCGGCGATGAAGCGCTCGGCGATCGGGTTCGGGCAGTCCTCAGTCGCCAGCGCCCCGGTCAGGCCGCAGATCGTCGCCTCGCTGATCCCCTCCGGCCGCTCGAAGGCGCGCACCGGCCGGCCGGCGTGGTAGGCGGCCATGATCGCGCGCCAGATCGTCCCGGCGCCGTTCGACCCGGCCACCTCCTGCATGGGCGAGTTGTCGCTGTTGCCGACCCACACGCCGACGGTGATGTCGGGCGTGAAGCCCACCGCCCACGAGTCGCGCCAGTCGTTCGAGGTGCCGGTCTTCACCGCCGCGGGCCGGCCGTCGGGCAGGTTCATCACGTTGTTCGGCCCGAACATGAACTCGCGCGCCTTGCTGTCGCTCAGGATGTCGGTCAGCAGGTAGGCGATCTGCGGGCCGTGCTCGCCGAGCACCTGGCGCCCGGGGTCATCGCCGGCCATCTCCAGCACCTGGCCGCGGGCGTCGGTCACCTTCAGGATCGCCACCGGCTCGCGGAAGCGCCCGCCGTTGCGGATCGTGTTGTAGACGTTCGTCAGGTCGAGCAGGCGCACCTCGCCGGCGCCAAGCGCGAGCGGCAGCCCGTAGCGCGTCGGGTCGTTCAGCGTGGTGATCCCCATGCGGTGCGCCAGCTCCACGAACTCGTCCACCCCGACGAACTCGATCGCGCGGATAGCCGGGATGTTCAGCGAGTTGGCGAGCGCCATACGCAGGCGCTGCGGCCCGTGGAAGCGGTCGTCGTAGTTGCGCGGCTCGTACACGGTGCCGTCGCCCGCCGGGTACTGCACCGGCGTGTCCCAGATGATCGTCGCCGGCGTCCAGCCGCGCTGCAGCGCCGCGGCGTACACCACCGGCTTGAGCGCCGAGCCGGGCTGGCGCGGCGCGAGCGTCACGTTCACCTGGCCGTCGATGCTCGCGTCGTTGTAGTCCACGCTGCCGACCATGGCGATGATCTGGCCGTTGGGCGCCAGCATCACCGCGCCGCCGTTGGTCGCGCCGCGGTCCCGCAGGGCGCTGTAGCCCTCCTCGGGCGCGCCCTCGCGGATGCGCCGCCGCACGATCTCCTCCGCCACCTGCTGCCAGTGCAGGTCGATCGAGGTGACCACCCGCAGCCCGCCGCGGTACAGCAGGTCGGGGCCGTAGCGCTCCTCGAGCAGCTGGCGCACGTAGAAGGTGAAGTGCGGCGCGACGATCCCGACGTCCTGCGGGGCGAAGGTCAGCGGGGCGCGCAGCACCTCCTCGGCCTGCCCAGGCGCCAGGTAGCCGTTCTTCACCATCTGCTCCAGCGTCACCCGCTGGCGCTCCTTGGCGCCCTCGAAGTTCGTCAGCGGGTTGAGCCGCGTCGGCGACTGGGGCAGCCCGGCGATCAGCGTCGCCTCCGGCAGCGTCAGCTCCCAGACGTGCTTGCCGAAGTAGGCCTGGGCCGCGGCCTCGACGCCGTAGGCCTGGTTGCCGTAGTACACCTCGTTGAGGTACAGGGCGAGGATCTGGTCTTTGCTGTACTCGCGCGAGACGCGGAAGGCCAGGATCGCCTCGCGCAGCTTGCGCTCGAGGGTGACGCTGGTGCGCTCCTCGGGCGAGAGCAGCACGTTGCGCACCAGCTGCATGGTGATCGTCGAGGCGCCGCTCACCACCTCGCCGGCCTCGTAGTTCTGCAGCAGCGCCCGCGCGATGCCGCGTATATCGACGCCCGGGTTGCGGTAGAAGTCCGAGTCCTCGACGGCAACCGTCGCGTCCTTGAGCGACTGGGGGATCTTGTCGAACGGGACCACCGTGCGCCGGCCGCCGAGCGGGTCCACCAGCTCCATCAGCAGGGTCTGGCCGTCACGCGCGTAGATGCGCGAGGTCTCGGCGGGGCGGTACCTGCCGATCGCCGCCGGGTCCGGCAGGTCGCGGCCGTAGTAGTAGTAGATGGCCGCGGCGGCGCCGCTGGCGAGGGCCACGAACAGCAGCGTGAGCTTGACGAAGGCCAGCGCGAGCCGCCAGAGGAACCGGCCGATCGAGAACTTCGGCCGAGCGCGCCGCGCGGCGCCTGGTTGTATCAGGCGTGCCATACATCCCCTGTCATCGACGCATCATCCCGCTGGATGAGGGCTATCAGTATGTCCAGGGAACAAAACCGGGGTCGACCGACGTTGATTCAGCACACGGCCAAGTATAGCACGTCTGAGCGGGAGCCGCCGAGGAGGGTCACATGGGCGCGATCATCGTTATTCTGGCGACAACGCTGTTCGGCTACGGCATCACCTGGCTGCTCGAGCGCGAGCCGCTCACCACCGCCGACCTTGCGCTTGGGGCGCTCACGGGCTTCGCGGGGGTGCTGCTGGCCCGCGCGCTGGCCGGCAACAGCCTCGAGATCGGGCTGCTGTTCGGCTGTGGGCTGGCGCTGACGCTGCAGCGGCTCCGCCGCAGCCGCGCCACATTCGAGCGGGTCAGGTAACAGCCTCAGCACACCAGCCGCACGTCCCAGTCAAACTGGGCATTGCAGCGCATCAGCCTGTGCCTGGGGCGCGGGCGTCGGTGTACGTGGGCATGATCACGGGCAGACTGGCACGGTACGCGTTCCCTTGCGGGTGCAGGGCGGAACGCCTGCATGAATGCCAGCACAAACAGCCCGGGTGCAGGGCACAGCGCCTGCGGAACATGCTTGGGTGCAGGGCGGACCGCCGCGTCAATCCTGTCAGGTAAGCGGCGGATCAGCCCTGGTCGAGCCAGGCCAGCCACTCGCGCTCCAGCTCGTCCAGCCCCTTGCCGTAGACCGCGGCGTAGTCGGCCGAGCCAGGGGCGCCGCGGCCGGTGACGTAGACCTGGTCGAGCCGATCGCGCCCGTAGGTCTGGATCAGGAACTCGACGAAGCTGGCCCACTGGTAGTAGAGGGCGTTCATCGCGCCGATCCCGAGCCCGCTGTAGTGGGTGGCGAGCGGGTAGAGCACGCCGGCGTCGCGCTGCGCGCGCACGTAGCTGCGGAAGTCGGGGTGGCCGCCGAGCCAGTACTCGCCGGCGCCCCAGGTCGCCATGCCCTCGAGGAGGATCAGGTCGGCGCTGAGGTGCGGCTGGCCGTAGCGGTCCTGCTGCAGCTGGTGCACGAGCTCGTGGGCCAGGATCGCCACCGCCCGCCCGCGCTCGATGCTCTGGCAGGTGGAGACCTGCACGACGCGGATGTCGGTGTAGGCGATGCCGCTCAGGCCGCAGCCGGCCTCGTTCAGCAGCGCGGCGGTGACCGGCCCGCTGAGCGCTCCGCCGAAGCGGCCGCTCACGTAGCCCAGCGCCCGGTCGAGCTCGGCCGACAGCTCGGCGCGCTCGGCGGCGTACAGCCCATCGTCGGCCTGCATCGCAACCACGCCCACCGGCACGGCCTCGGCGGCGATCGGCGCGGGGGCAGCCGCAGATTCGCCGGGGCGCCAGCGCGAGATCGGCTGGCGCTCATCGGCCGGGCGCAGCAGCAGCGCCGCCGCGAGGGCGACGGCGGCGAACAGCAGCAGGTACAGCGGCGAGGGCAGCGGGCGAGCGTTCATCACGTGCCAGTATAGCACGTGTCGGCGCGGCGTAGGGGGCGGCGGGGCGCAGGCGGACGAGGCCCGCTCGTAAACCTGCTCCTTCCGCGGCAGGCCCTAGAATCCGCGCGAGCGGGCGCCGGGGACAAAGCCGCCAGCGCCCGCTCGCACACTCCCGCGAGCCAGCCGTCACTCGCTCGTGCAGCCCTTCTCCCTGAGCAGCTGGGTGATGCGGTCCATCTGCGCCCGCACGTCGACCAGGTCCGCCACCTGCGGCTGCTGCTGCGGCGAGGCCTGGCCGGTCGTCGCGATCTCTTCGTTCAGCCGGTCGCCCTTCGGCGCGAGCGCCGCCAGCTCCCGCAGCAGCTCGTCGCAGGTCATCTCCTCCAACGCCTTGGCTCGCTTCACCATCCTCGCCTCCTCAGCCAGTCTCATCTGCTATCCGAAGCAGAGATAAGCAAGAAGCGCGCCGAATCCGCGCGGCCGGCCCGCCTATCACTCGCCGGCCGCCCCGTCCCCCGCGAGCGCCTCGGCCGCCAGCCGCCCGAGCAGCACGCGCGAGGCGGGCGGGTTGTCCGGGTGCCACTCGAAGCGCGCCCGCTCGAACCACTGCACCAGCAGCGTCCGGCCCTCGATCGTCATCTCCATCGGCTCAGACAGCGGCAGGCCGAACAGCGCCAGGCTCTCGGCGTAGGTGGGCGGCTGCGACGCCCGCCTCTCGAACGCGAGGCCGTGGCTGCTCCAGTAGCTCAGGAAGGCCGGGCCGCCGGGGAGGTCGCAGACGTTGTGCCCGGTCTCCGGGAAGAAGCGGCAGCCGGGCGGCGTTTCGCCCGCCTTCGGCAGGGTCTGCCAGTCGATCCCCTGCCGGCGCAGCAGCTCGTCGCCCAGGCGCCCGATCAGCACGTCGTAGGGCGCCGGGTTCTCCGGGTGCAGCTCGAAGCGCTGGCGCTCGAAGTACTGCACCGTCCGCCCGCCCTCGGTCAGCTCGTCGGTGAGCGGGTAGCCGAAGACGGCCAGGCCGCCGTTCTGGCGCCAGTACTGGAGGAAGCGCCCGCCCGCGCACTTGCCGGTCTCGGGGAAGCAGACGCGCGCAGGCTCGGCCGCCGGAGGAGAGGCAGCCGGAGGGGCGGCCGGCCGGCGCACCAGGACCCTGTACGTCGGCCGCGGCGTGCCGCCCAGCAGCCCGATGGCGTACACGTCGTAGACGGTGCCGGCCGCGACGCTGACCTGCGGGATCTCGAGCGCGGCGATGTTCAGGCCGGCCGGCGATACGACCAGATCGTAGGTGCCGGCGGCCAGGTGCACCTTCGGGCTCCGCTGAAGAAAGGCCAGGCTCGTCGCCAGCGCCGGGCCGCCCCTGACGCGCACGTCCACCGCCGGCGCGTCCGGCACGAGGTGGATCACGCGCACGGCCGCCTGGCCCGCTGGAGGCGCGCCCTGGTCATCGGCCAGCACCTGCGCGGTGAGGCTGGACACCTGCCCGGCCACAGCGACCGTGTAGGACGCGCCGGCCTGAAACGGGGCGCTCACGCTGAGCGCCGGCTGGTCGGCCGGCTGCCCGGCGGGGACGAACTGGAGCGACCGCGCGCCGGCCGGGACATCGACGTACTCGCTCGCCGCGCCGAAGGCCAGGCCGCGCTGCGTCCTGACACCGTCCAGGTACACGTCCATCGCCGGCGCACCGGGCGCGGCGTGGAGGATGCGCACGCGCGCGCCGCTCTGCTGCGCCGCGGCCGGCGACGCGAGCGCGCCGAGCGCGCCGATCATGACAATGAGGGCGACCGCTCCACGGGCCATTCGCAGCATGCTCTATCTCCCTTCCTTATCGTGTGGCAGGACTGACGCGGTGGTCCGTCCTGCATCCAGGCGTGTTCCTCAGGCGCTGTGTCCTGCACCCGGGCTGCTTGTGCTGGCATTCACGCATGCAGGCGCTCCGCCCTGCACCCGGGCGTGTTCCGCAGGCGCTGAGCCCTGCACCCGCGTTGCTTGTGCTGGCATTCACGCATGCAGGCGCTCCGCCCTGCACCCGGGCAGGAGGGCCAGCGCCGGCCCTCCTG
>ERZ777003.4136-NODE-4136-length-12696-cov-7.069931_pt1 | contig 12696 bp, 17 predicted proteins | sample MGYA00374956_ERZ777003 | MGnify/ENA primary metagenome ERZ777003 (study PRJEB29302, sample SAMN06268252) | bioreactor metagenome | isolation source: Joint BioEnergy Institute, California, USA | place: USA:Joint BioEnergy Institute, California, USA | collected... | reverse complement strand
CGGTCTGCAGCTTCGGGATGCCCTCGATCTCGACGAGGCACATGCGGCAGGCGCCAACCGGGCCGCCGAGCTTCGGCTCGTAACAGAAGACCGGGATCTCGACGTCGCCCTGCTTGGCGGCGTCGGCGAGCATCGTGCCGTCGGTCGTCTGGATCTCGACGCCGTCGACGACGATCGTGATCGGCTCGGCGCTCACTGGGCCACCCCCGCGGTGAGCGGCAGATCGGCCGGGCTCTGGTCGAGCGGGGCGGGACCGCTCTCGCGGGCGCGCTCGATCGTCTCCTCGAACTCGTGGCGGAACTTGCGGACCATCGCGCCGACCGGCATCGCCATCGAGTCGCCGAGGACGCAGAGGCAGTTGCCGATGATGTTCTCCTGGACGCCGGCGATGATGTCCAGGTCCATCGGCGTCGCCTCGCCGCGGACGACCCGCTCGAGCATCTTCACCGTCCAGTTCGTCCCCTCGCGGCAGGGCGTGCACTTGCCGCAGGACTCGTGGTGGTAGAAGCGCGCGGTCCGCAGGGCGAGCTCCGGGATCGAGACCGTCTCGTCGGCGACGATGATCGAGCCCGAGCCGAGCATGGAGCCCGCTTCGGCGAGCGACTCGAAGCTGTAGGGGAGGTCGAGCTCGGCCTCGGTCAGCACCGGCGCCGAGGAGCCGCCGGGGAACCAGGCCTTGACCCGCCGGCCCTCCGGCGGGCCGCCGGCGAGCCCGTAGATGATGTCCCGGGCGGGGATGCCCAGCTCGATCTCGTAGTTGCCGGGCCGCTGGACGTGGCCGGAGACGGAGACGACCTTGGTGCCGGGCGACTGCTCGGTCCCGAAGCCCTTGTACCACTCGGCCCCGTTGAGGACGATGTGGCGCAGGTTGGAGAGCGTCTCGACGTTGTTGATCAGCGTCGGCCCGCCGTAGAGGCCCTCAATCGCGGGGAACGGAGGCTTCAGGCGCGGGTTGCCGCGCTTGCCCTCGAGGGCGTCGAGGAGAGCCGTCTCCTCGCCGCAGATGTAGGCGCCGGCGCCGCGGTGCACGACGAGCTCGACGCGCTTGCCGGTGCCGAGGATGTTCTTGCCGAGGTAGCCGGCCTCGTACGCCTCGGCGACCGCGCGGTCGAGGACGTCGGCGACCTCCCAGTACTCGCCGCGGATGAAGATGAAGGCGTAGGTGGCGCCGACGGCGAGCGAGGCGAGCGCGCACCCCTCGACGAGCTGGTGCGGGTTCTTCAGCATCAGCTCGCGGTCCTTGAACGCGCCCGGCTCGGACTCGTCCGCGTTGCACGCGAGGTACTTCTCCATGTCCCCGCGCGGCAGGAACGAGCCCTTCTTGCCCATCGGGAAGCCCGCGCCGCCGCGGCCGCGCAGACCGGACTCCTCGAACTCGTTCAGCAGGTCCTCGGGGTCCATCTCCTTGAACGCCCGCTCGAGCGCCCGGTAGCCGCCGTAGCGCTTGTAGCCATCGATCGTCGCCAGCTCGGGGTCGTCGATATGGCGGAAAAGGAGGCGTGTCTCGCTGACGCTCACCACGCCTCCTTCGCGATTGCGCGTCGGCTGCTCCGCTTCGCGTCCGCCGCCGACGCGGTGGTCTGCAGCACCATCACTTCTGCTCGGCCTCCGCGACTCGTGGATCTGGATCGGGCTCAGGGCCGCCTGCCGCCGGGCGCTCGCTCATCGCCTTGCCCGGGAGCGGCTCCTGGCCGGCTCGAAGCTGTTCGATCGCGGCGAGCGCGTCCTCGCCGGTGAGCGGCCCGTAGTAGCGCTCGTCGATCGACGCCATCGGCGCGATGTCGCAGGCGCCGAGGCACTCGAAGTTGCTGATGAAGAACTCGCCGTCCTCCGAGGTGCCGCCGCCGTGGCCCGCCTCGTGGTGGTCGACGCCCGCCGCCTCGCAGAAGCTCCGCAGAAGCTCGTCGCCGCCGCGCAGCCAGCAGGAGATGTTGGTGCAGACGAGCACCCGCCGGCGGCCGATCGGCTGCGTGCGGAAGAGGTCGTAGAAGCTCGCGACCGACTGCAGGTAGGCCGGGGTGACGCCCATGACCGCGGCGGCCTGGCGGATCCCCTCCGGCGTGCACCAGCCGTAGCGGCGCTGCACGGCCCACAGCGCCGGGATCGCCGCCGAGCGCAGCTGCGGGTACTTGGACATCGCGGTCTCGATCTCCTCGCGCAGCTCGTCCGGGACGTCGACCTCGTGCAGCTCCGGCACGCCCTCGGCGTCCGTCGGGCGCATCGAGGCGATCAGCTCGCGGCGCTCCTCGGCGGTGAGCTCGTCCGTGGGCCGCAGGAGGTGGGGCGGCTGGTTGAACTCGGCGCTCACCGGTCCACGCCTCCGAGGATCGGGTCGAGCATGCCCAGGTTCTGGATCAGGTCGGCGATGTAGCCGCCGACGCACATGTCGCGCAGGGCCTGAAGGTTCACGAAGGAAGGGTCGCGGAAATGGACGCGCGCCGGCTTCGCGGAACCGTCGGCGAGGATGAAGCAGCCGAGCTCACCCCGCGGCGACTCGATCGGGTAGTAGATCTCGCCCGGCGGGACCCGGAAGCCCTCGGTGACGAGCTTGAAGTGGTGGATGAGCGCCTCCATCGAGGTGCCCAGCTCGTGCCGCGGCGGGAGCACGATCTTGCGGTCGTCGGCGATCCAGGGGCCCTCGGGGAGGCCGTCGATGCACTGCTCGATGATCTTCACCGACTCGCGCATCTCCGCCATCCGGACGCGGTAGCGGTCGTACCCGTCGCCGACGGTCCCGACGGGGACCTTGAACTCGACGTCGCCGTAGGCGAGGTACGGGCTCACCTTGCGCAGGTCCCAGGGCTCGCCGGAGGCCCGCAGGAGCGGTCCCGTCACGCCGAGCTCCAGCAGGCGCTCGCGCGGGACGATCCCGATGTTCTTCGTCCGCTGGAGGAAGATCTCGTTGCGGTCGAGGAGCGCCTCGTACTGGCTCACCCGGTTCGGCATGTCCTTGAGGAACTTGCGGAGCTTCTGCTCGAAGCCGGCCGGGATGTCCTCGAAGACGCCGCCGACCTGGAAGTAGCGGGTATGCATCCGCTGCCCGGTGGCCATCTCGAACAGGTCGAGGATCGAGTCGCGCTCGCGCAGCGCGTACCAGAGCATCGAGATCGCGCCGAGGTCCAGCGCGGTCGTGCCGAGCCAGAAGAGGTGCGAGTGGAGGCGGTTCAGCTCGAGGAAGATCGTGCGCAGGTACTTCGCGCGCGGCGGGATCTCGAGCTCGAGCATCTGCTCGACGGCGCCGCAGAAGGCCTGCATGTTGAAGAAGTAGGAGAGGTAGTCCATCCGCTCCACGAACGGGATGGCCTTCCAGTAGCTCTTCTGCTCGCAGTTCTTCTCGATCCCGGTGTGGACGTAGCCCATGATCGGCTTGAGGTCGACCACGTACTCGCCCTCGAGGCTCACGAGCAGGCGCAGCACCCCGTGGGTCGCGGGGTGGTGCGGGCCCATGTTGATCGTGAGCAGCTCGTGTTCGGGCTCGAGGGTCTCGCCGGCCTCCGTGCGCTCGACCGGCGAGGTGCCGACCGTGGTCGCGGTGGTCGCCGAGATGACGTCGGCCGGAGTGGCCGGGCCCTTGCCGTGTTCGTAGAGATCCGTCACTGCGTCCACCCCGGCACGGCGCGCTCGTTGTAGGTGAAGATGACCTCCTCGCCGCCGATGGGGAAGTCGCGGCGCTGCGGCCAGCCCACGTAGACCTCGGGCAGGAGGATCCGCCGCAAGTCCGGGTGGCCCTCGAAGACGATCCCGAAGAAGTCGTAGACCTCGCGCTCCTGGAACTCCGCCGTCGGGAAGATGTCGACGACCGACGGGACCCTTGGCAGCTCGTCGGAATCACTGCCCGCCGGCTGCTCCGCTTCGCGTCCGCTGCCGTCGGGACTGGTGCGACTCTGCTGCGGATCGGGAACGGCGGCGCGCACCCGGATCCGCTCGACCCGCTCGCGGTTCAGGAGCTCGTAGTGGACGCCGAAGCGCGGCTCGGCCGGCAGGTAGTCCACGCCGTGGAGGCTCGCGAGGAAGTTGTACTCCTGGCCCGGCGTGTTCTTCAGCCACAGCAGCACCTCGCGGACCTGCGCGGGATCGACGATCAGGCAGGCCTGCCCGTGCTCGTGGTAGGTGCCGAGGACGGAGCCCGGGTGGGCCTCGCGAAGCTCGCCCGCGATCAGCTCTAGACCTGGTGCGTCCGGCATCGCCCTAGGTGGTACCCGCGCCCGTCGTCCCGTACGGGTCCGCGCCCTCCGGCCCCGTTGCCTCCGCGGCTTCGGCGATTGCCTGGCGCGTGCGCGCGTACGCGGCCTGCGACGCCTCGGACGGCTGCCCGGTGATCACGTCGTCGCGCGCCCACTCCTCGGTGCCGACGGCGTTGTAGCGGCGGCGCCAACCCTGGTCCGGGTTGTTCTGGATCATCCGCTGGAGCTTGTTGAAGCCGTAGAAGAACGCCTCGGGGCGGGGCGGGCAGCCCGGGATGTGGACGTCGATCGGCATGAACTTGTCCGCGCCCTGGACGACGGCGTAGTTGGAGAACATCCCGCCCGAGGAGGAGCAGGCGCCCATCGAGATCGCCCAGCGCGGCTCGAGCATCTGGTCGTAGAGGCGGCGGACGACCGGCGCCATCTTGATCGAGACGCGGCCCGAGAGAATGATGAAGTCGGCCTGGCGCGGCGAGGCGCGCATCGCCTCGGCGCCGAAGCGCGCGATGTCGTAGCGCGAGCCGACCAGCGAGATCATCTCGATCGCGCAGCAGGCGAGGCCGAAAGTCATCGGGAACATCGAGTTCGACCGCGCCCAGTTGAGGACGTCCTCGAGCCGGCCCAGGAAGACCGACTGCTGGACGTGCTCCTCGAGCTGCTCGTCCGTGAGGTCGCCGCGCAGGAGATCGCGGGCGCGCAGCTGGCGGATCCGCAGGTGCTCGGGCGAGCCGGGCTCGGCCAGCGGCGAGAGCGCGCGGAGCTTCTCGCGCTTTACCTCCACTCCAGCGCTCCCCTCCGCCACACGTAGATCAGCGCGACGAGCAGCAGGACGACGAACACCATCACCTCGATGAGGACGAATACCGAGTCGGCGGCCTTGAGGATCACGCCGACCGGATACAGGAAGACGACCTCGATGTCGAAGAGGATGAAGAGCATCGCGACCATGTAGAAGCTGATGCCGAAGCGGAACGTGCGCGAGATCTCCGAGGGGAGACCGCACTCGTAGGCGTTCGCCTTGGTCGGCCGGTAGATGCCCTTGCGCCCGATGGCCCCGTTCAGCAACGCGAACGCGCTCCCGACGATCACGCCGAGACCCGCGAAGACGAGGATGGGCAGGTACGTACGGAGCACGCTGGCACCGAGTTCTACTCGACTTTGTGGCAGGTTGCTACATAGTGATTTTCCGCATCAGAAAGCGGAATTCCGACCTTCTGAGGCGGAGATGGCCCGGGCGGCCCCGAAGCCCCGGCCGCGCGGGCGCAAGTAGCTTTCGCGCTCGTGGAATCCGTCCATTTCATCGTGGGTATCGGCGTGCTCGCAACGAACGCCGTCGCCGGCATCTGGGGCGCCGCCGCGTGGCTGCGCAACCGGCCGAGCGTGGGGTTTTGGTACGCCCTGCGGACGGCCCAGGTCGCGGTCGTCCTCCAGGCGGGGCTCGGCGTGACCCTCCTGGCCCTCGGCCACGTTGCGCCGGACGACCTCCACGTGATCTACGGCGTCGCCCCGATCGTCGTCTCCTTCTCGGCGGAGGCGATTCGCTCCGGGGTCGCCGAGCGCGAGCTCACCGGGCTCGACTTCGACGCGCTTCCCGCCGACCGGCGCCGCGCGATCGCCGCCGTCATCGTCCGCCGGGAGACCGGGATCATGGCCGCCTCGGCCCTGGTCGTCCTCTTCCTCGCCCTCCGCGCTGCGGCGACCAGCGGGGTTCTCTTCTGAGCAGCGGGTTTTCCCGCCGGAACCGGCGCAGGAATCGCTGGCCGGGTGTTCTATTTGCGGATACGGATCTTGCACGCGCAACCTATGCGCCGATGCGGGTTTATGAGGACCAGATGGAACGAAGCTCGACAGATGGAGCTCACTCGGAGACGGGGGCGTCCCAGATGGGGGCACAGGGGAAATACGAGACGCCGGACGAGGCAGCCCGGCGTGACCTGATCGCCTGGTGCAAAGCCCACGGCCTCCCGGTGCCGCCGGAGCGCGACGCCGGGGACACGAAGGCACCCGCCCCGAGCGCCAGCTCGTAAGGGAAAAGCTCAGCTAAGCGCGCGGTACTCGCCGTGGTGGAAGACCAGCGGCGCGGCGTCGTCGTCGACCGCCAAGTCGAGCACTGCGCCCGTGACGATCACGTGATCGCCGCCGTCGAGCAGGTCGCGCAGCTCGCACGCCACCCAGGCAAGGCACTCGCGAAGGCGCGGGCTGCCATGCGCTTCGTCCCACTCGATCCCCGCCCACTTCTCCTCGTGGGGCGCCTTGCTCGCAAACGAGCGGGCGAGGGCCTCCCCGCCCGCGCCGAGCACGTTCACCGAGAAGAGCCCCGACGAGCGCACCGCGGCCAGCGTCCGGGAGCCGCGATCGAGGCAGGCGAGCATCAGCGGGGGCTCGAGCGAGAGCGAGGAGACGGCGTTCGCGGTGGCTCCCGCGGGGCCGCCGGGGCCCATTGCGGCGACCACCGTGACCGCGGTCGGCATCGCGGCCATGGCGCTTCGGAACTCGTCGCTCGTGGGGCCTGGCATCTCGTCGAGGGGGGTCGCCCGCGCCGCACGCGGGGCGGAAAAGTATGATGCCGCCCGCGGTGCGTCCCCTGTTGGCAATCACAGCAGCACTCGTCGCGGCCCTCGCCGTTGCCGCTTGCGGCACGGAGAGCATTGAGCTGAGCGCCGACGACCCTCATTACGAGGGCGCGGTGCTGTTCTCCGAGCGGTGCTCCGGCTGCCACACGCTGAAGGCCGCCGGCGCCGAGGGCTCGGCCAACCGCGCGCTGCGCAACCAGGGCCCGAACCTGGACCAGCGCGAGGAGACGGTTGAGGACGTCCTCTACGCGATCCGCAACGGCGGGTTCTCCGGGGCGATCATGCCCCAGAACATCGTCGTCGGTGAGGAGGCCGATGCCGTCGCCGAGTTCGTCGCGGAGTACGCGGGCAGCGACGTCGAGGGTTAGCGCGCTGGGACCGTGTCCCACGAGCTGACTCGGCCCTAGCATCGCTCAAGTGCTCGACCTCGCAGCGATCCGAGAGAACCCGGAGCCCGCTCGCGCTGCGCTCGCGCGCCGCGGGGCGGCCGAAGCACTCGACGAGCTGCTCGAGCTCGACGCCCGGCGCCGCGAGCTGCTCCCCGAGGTGGAGAACCGCCGGGCGACCCAGAACAAGGCCTCCGAGGAGATCGCCGCCCGCAAGCGCGCGGGCGAGGACGCCTCGGATGTGATCGAGCGGATGAAGACGATCGCGGCCGAGGTGAAGGAGCTCTCGGCCGAGCTCGAGCGCACCGAAGCGCGCCGCGACGAGCTCGCGGCGACGCTCCCGAACTTCCCCCACCCGGACGCCCCGGACGGGGGCGAGGACGACGCCGTCGTCCTGCGCGAGGTCGGCGAGCGCCCCCGGTTCGAGTTCGAGATCCGCGACCACCTGGACCTGGGCACCGAGCACGGGTGGATCGAGATCGAGAAGGCCGCAGCGGCCTCGGGGTCGCGGTTCGCCTACCTCCTCGGTGACCTCGTCATGGTCGAGCTCGCCCTGATCCGGTTCGCGACCGGGATCACCCGCAAGCATGGCTTCGTGCCGGTGGTCCCGCCGGTGCTCGTGCGCGAGCACGCCCTCTACGGCACCGGGATGTTCCCCGGCGATCGCGAGTCGATCTACGAGGTGCCGAAGGATGAGCTCTTCCTCGTCGGCACCTCCGAGGTCTCGCTCGCGGCCCTGCACGCCGACGACATCCTCGCCGCGGACGACCTCCCGCTTCGCTACTCGGGGATCTCGAGCTGCTTCCGCCGCGAGGCCGGCGCCGCCGGGCGCGACACCCGCGGCATCTTCCGCGTCCACCAGTTCGACAAGGTCGAGATGTTCTCGTTCGTCCTCCCGGACGAGTCGGAGGCGGAGCACGAGCGCCTGCTCTCGATCCAGGAGGAGATCCTCGGCGCGCTCGAGCTGCCCTACCGGGTCGTCGACATCGCGGTGGGCGACCTCGGCTCGCCCGCGGCGCGCAAGTTCGATTGCGAGGCGTGGATCCCGAGCCAGGAGCGCTACCGCGAGGTCACGTCGTGCTCCAACACGACCGACTACCAGGCGCGCCGCTTGGGCGCGCGGTTCCGCCCGGAGGCCGAGGCGCCGCCCGTGCACCTGCACACGCTGAACGGGACCGCGGTCGCGGTCGGACGGACCCTGATCGCGCTGATCGAGAACGGCCAGCAGGCCGACGGGTCGGTGCGCCTGCCGAGCGCGCTCGTCGAGGCCGGCGCCCCCGAGACGATCCCGGCGGAGGGCTGAGGTGGCGCGCACCGCGCTCGAGGACCGCGAGCGCATCGTCGCCGCGCTCAGCGTCGTCACCGAGCGGATCGCGCTCGCGACCGCCGGCCTGGGGCTCGCCTACGAGCAGCTCGACGAGACCACCGGCGACCGGCTCGAGGCGGAGCTCTTCCGTCCTGCCCAGCGCGCCCTCGCACGCGCGAAGCGCACGAACGCCGGCTTTGCCGCGCGCTTCGGGCTCACCACGCCGTCGCCGGGCGAGGCCTCGCCCGGCCCGGCCTCGCAGGGCGCGCGCAAGCTGATCGAGAACGCGGTCGATGCCCTCGGCGACGCGGCCCGCGACCTGGCCGAGCTGCAGGACACGATGCTTCCGATCGAGGTCGGCGACGCGGAGCTGCGCTCCGGGCTGGCCGAGCTGCGCGAGCTCGTGGACGCGGCGCCGGCGAGCGCCCGCGATTTCCTGCGGACGCTCGGGCGCTAGGCGGCTACTCGCCGTTCGGCTCGAACTGCAGCGAGCAGCTGTTGATGCAGTAGCGCAGCCCGGTCGGGTTGGGGCCGTCGTCGAAGACGTGGCCCAGGTGCCCGCCGCAGCGCTTGCAGACGACCTCGGTGCGCTGCATGAAGTGGCTGTTGTCGGGACGGGTCTCGACCGCGTCGTGGTCCATCGGGTCGAAGAAGCTCGGCCACCCGGTCCCGGAGTCGAACTTGGTGTCCGAGCTGAACAGCTCCGCGCCACAGCCGCGGCAGCGGTAGATGCCGTCGTCCTTGTTGTCCCAGTAGGCGCCGGTGAACGCGCGCTCGGTGCCCTGCTCGCGGAGCACGTGATACTCCTCGGGGCTGAGCTCGGCGCGCCACTCGGCCTCGGTCTTCTCAACCTTCTCCATCTCGCTCCTTAGGTTACGTCGTCCATGTCTTCCGCCTTTTATGTCCCGGAAGGGGGCCATTTCGTTTCAACGGAGCTGACCCGCGGGCCTTGGGACGGCGGCTCCCAGCACGCGGGCCCGCCGGCGGCGCTCCTCGGGAGGGCGGTCGAGCAGTGCCCGAGCCCGGTTGAGGGCGAGCGCACCTGGCAGGTCGGCCGGATCACCTACGAGATTCTCCGCCCGGTTCCGATCGCGCCGCTCACGGTCTCGGCGCGGGTCGAGCGGCCCGGGCGCAGCGTCGAGCTGGTCTCGGCGACGCTGGCCGCCGACGGCACGGAGGTGATGCGCGCCCTCGCCTGGCGGCTCGCGGTCTCCTCCGTGGACATCCCGCCCGGCCTCGCGAGCGAGGACCCGCAGAGCCCCATCCGCGGGACCGAGCCCCCCGCGCCGCCGCAGGAGGGAGCGGAGGGCGACCTCTTCTTCCCGACCGGCCACGAGGTCGGCCACCACACCGCGATGGAGTACCGGTTCGTGGCGGGCCGCTTCCTGGAGCCCGGCCCGGCGACGGTGTGGATGCGGATGCGCCACCCGCTGGTTGCCGACGAGGAGCCGAGCCCCCTGCAGCGCGTGCTGATCGCCGCGGACTCCGGCAACGGGGTGAGCGCGACGCTCGACTTCACCCGCTTCATCTTCATCAACGTCGATCTGACGGTCCACCTGAACCGGATGCCGGTGGGTGAGTGGGTCTGCCTCGACGCGATCACGGTCCCGGAGCCGACGGGCGTCGGGCTCTCGGACTCGGCGCTCCACGACGAGCGCGGGCCGATCGGCCGGGCCATGCAGACGCTCCTGGTGCGTGAGCGGGAGCGGTAGGAGAGGTAAAGCCGCCGACGACCCCCGACCGGCTGACGGGAGGGCAAGAACCGGTCGAGGGCGTCGGCAATATGTATTTTCGTCACCCGCAGGCGATTCGGCAACCGTGAACCCGCGTAGTTGCGATCCGTAGTTCTCCGCAACGTCCCGGAACCACGGGCTGCGCTGCCCGTCATCCGGGCCTAGTCTGCTCGGTGTGGAACAGGAGATCCGGATCGTCCTCGCCGACGACCATGCCGTCGTCCGCAGCGCACTCAGGCTCCTGCTCGACGCCGAGGAGGACTTCACGGTCGTCGCGGAGGCGGGTGACGTCCCCTCCACGGTGCGCTACGTGCGCGGCCACAAGCCGGACGTCCTGATCCTGGATTTGAACATGCCGGGCGGCCCCGCCCTGAACGCGCTGCCCGACATCCGCGAGGCCTCGCCGCAGACGGGGGTCGTGGTGCTGACGATGCATCCCGAGCCGGCGCGCGCGCAGGAGGCGATGCAGAAGGGGGTGCTCGGCTACGTGCTGAAGGACGCGGTCGACGAGCAGCTCGTGCGCGCGGTCCGGCTCGCCGCCCAGGGGAAGACCTACCTGCAGCCGGAGCTCGGAGCGCGCCTGGCGATGGGGGGCGCGGCCCAGGACAACCTCTCGGACCGCGAGACCGAGGTCCTGCGCATGATCGCGCTGGGCTACACGAACGCCGAGATCGCCGAGCAGCTCGCGATCAGCGTGCGCACCGTGGAATCCCATCGCTCCCACATCCAGCAGAAGCTCGGGGTGACGAAGCGCTCCGAGCTCGTCCGCTACGCGCTCAAGCGCGGGCTGCTCGACGACTGATCAGGCCGCGGACCGGTCCGTCCACTCGACCCGCTCGAGCCCGAGCCATCCGGCCAGCTCCTCGAGCTCCGAGTCGAGCGCCTCGCGCGTCTCCGCCGGGGCGCCGGGCTCCGGGTGGTAGGCGCGCACGAGCAGGGCGCCGGCCGCGCGGTCGGACTTCAGGTCGACGCGGGCGACGAGCGAGTCGCCGAGCAGGAACGGCAGCACGTAGTAGCCGTAGCGCCGCTTCGGCGCCGGCACGTAGATCTCGAGCCGGTACTCGAACCCGAAGAGCCGCTCGACCCGGTTGCGCTCCCAGATGAGCGGGTCGAACGGGCCGATCAGGGCGCGCGCGTCGATCTTCCGCGGTATCGAGGCGTCGGCGGCGAGGTAGCCGTGGGCCCGGCCCCAGCCCTCGACCTCCACCTCGAGCAGCTCACCGGCCTCGACCAGCTCGGCGATCCGCTCCTTCGTCTCCGCGGTCGGCAGGCGGAAGTAGTCGCGCAGGTCGCGCTCCGCCGCGATCCCGAGGGCCCGCGCCGCGATCCGCACGAGCTCGCGCTGGGCGTCCTCGGGTGCCGGCGTCGGCGCCGCCAGGGCCTCGCGGGGCAGGACGCGCTCCGGGATGTCGTAGAGGCGCTCGAAGCGCCGGCGCCGCGCGGCCGTGACCTGGCCGGACCAGAACAGCCACTCGAGCGCGACCTTGACGTCCGACCACTCCCACCACGGCCCGGCCCGGCGCGGGCGCTCCTCGACGAGCTCGGAGGCCGCGACCGGCCCGCGCTCGCGCACCATCTCGAGCACGCGGGCGACGAACTCGGGCCGCTCGCGCTGGATCCGGCGCATCCCGCCCCACGCATCGTCGGCCGCCCGGTCCATGCGCCAGCGAAAGAGCCGGTGCCACTCGACCGGGATCAGCGACGCCTCGTGCCCCCAGTACTCGAAGAGGCGCCGCGGGGCCCGTTGCGAGGCCCGGTCGAGGAGCTCGCGCGGGTACGGCCCGATGCGGCTGAACGCCGGCAGGTAGTGGGCGCGCTCGAGCACGTTGACCGAGTCGATCTGCAGCAGGCCCACCCGCTTCAGCACCCGGCGCAGGTGCCAGCCGTTGACCTCGCCGTTCGGCCGCGCCTCCCCGAACCCCTGCGACGCGAGCGCGAGGCGGCGGGCCTCGGCCGCTGAGAGTCGCGTGCGCGGGCTCAGGGCCGCTCTTGGCCGCCGCCCGGCTCGGTCACGGTGGTCGTCACCGTCGTCGTCTCGGGCCGCCGGGTCGTCGTCTCGGTGATCGTGCGGGTCGTCTCCGTCGTGGTCGTGGTGGTGTTGCGGGTCACCGTGGTCACGACCGTGGTCGTCGTCGGGGTCGTCGTGGTGGTCTCCGTCTCGGTGCGGGTGATCACCACTTCCTCCTTCGGCGGATCGGAGACGATGAGGGCGAGCGCGATCCCGAGCCCGGCGGCAAGCGCGGAGAGCCCGATCAGCGCGGCCTTGACGCGGGTGTCGAGGCCCTCCTGCGGCTCCTCGGCTCCCGGTTCGACCGGGAGGTCGTCGGGCTGTGGGTCGCCATCGCCGTTCATCGCCTCCGATGCTACGCGGGGGTAGCCGCCCTACGCGGCGAGGGGCTCCTTCGGCGCCGGCTCCGGCTCGAGCGCGAGGTCGAGGACCTCGTCGATCGAGAGCACCGGGTGGAAGGTCATCGCCTCGCGCACGTCCTCGGGCACGTCGTCGAGGTCGCCGCG
>ERZ777003.4134-NODE-4134-length-12705-cov-5.517708_pt1 | contig 12705 bp, 10 predicted proteins | sample MGYA00374956_ERZ777003 | MGnify/ENA primary metagenome ERZ777003 (study PRJEB29302, sample SAMN06268252) | bioreactor metagenome | isolation source: Joint BioEnergy Institute, California, USA | place: USA:Joint BioEnergy Institute, California, USA | collected... | reverse complement strand
GGGTGCGCGGGGCCCGCCCGGGCGCCATCGAGACGCCGGAGCAGGAGGCGCACGTCCGCGCCTGCTGCCCGCTGCCACGCCCCGCCGCCGCCACGCCAGGCAGCGGCGCCGAGGACCGCGCGCTCGGCGCCCTGCTCGGCCTCGCCGTCGGCGACGCGGTCGGCACCACGCTGGAGTTCACGCCGCGCGACAGCCGCCCGCCGCTGACCGACATGGTGGGCGGCGGCCCCTTCGGCCTCGCCCCCGGCCAGTGGACCGACGACACCGCGATGGCGCTCGCCCTAGCGGACAGCCTCCTCCACTGCGGCGCGCTGGACGAGCAGGACCTGCTGCGCCGCTTCCTCGCCTGGCACGAGCGCGGCGAATACTCCTGCACCGGCACCTGCTTCGACATCGGCATCACCACGCGGGAGGCGCTCGCGCGCTTCCGGCGCACCGGCGCCGACCACCCCGGCCCCACCGATCCGCGCACAGCGGGCAACGGCTCGCTGATGCGCCTCGCCCCGGTCGCGCTGCGCTTCCGCCACGACCGCGCCGCTCTGCGCGACGCCGCGGCGCGCCAGAGCCGCACCACCCACGGCGCCGCCGAGGCGGTGGACGCCTGCATCGCCTTCGCCGAGCTGCTCGCCGACGCCATCGAGGGCCAGCCGCGCGAGGCCGTGCTCCGCCCCCGCCCCGACGCCCCCTATGCCGGCGCGATCGGCGCGATCATGGCCGGCTCCTGGCGCGGCAAGTCCCGTCGGCAGATCCGCTCCAGCGGCTACGTCGCGCACGCCCTGGAGGCCGCGCTGTGGTGCGTGTCGGAGACCGAGGACTTCCACAGCGCCGTCCTCCTCGCCGCGAATCTCGGCGACGACGCCGACACCACCGCGGCCATCACCGGGCAGCTCGCCGGCGCGCTGCATGGCGCCTCGGGCATCCCCGCCGAGTGGCTGGCGCGGCTCGCCTGGCGCGAGCGCATCGAGCGGACGGCCCGCGCCCTCTTCGCCGCCGCCGTCCCGGCGGGCTGAAGCGGGCTACACCGCGAGTCGCCGGCGCACCGTCTCCGGGCTCACCGTCCCGACCAGCTCGCCCACCGCGCAGAGCGCGTAATAGCCCAGCGCCAGCCCGAACGCCGCCGCCGCGCCGCCGGCGCCGAGCCCCACCGCACGCCGGTTCGCCAGGATGCGCGCGCGCGCGCGCCGCACCGAGGTCACGAAGCGCTTGGCCGTCGCCAGCCCGAACCCCCGCCGCCGCGCCCCGCGCAGCCGCGCCTGCTGGATCGAGTCGTGCCCCTCGCACAGCGCGCGCCGCACGAAATGCGCCGCCCCGTTCGGCGGCGGATGCGACACCCGCGCGCGCCCGTCGATCAGGATGCGGTGCCCGTCCGCGCGCAACCGCTTCGCGAGCTCCACGCAGGCGCCGCGCATCAGCGGCAGGTCCGGGAAGCCGTAGCGCAGGAACAGCTCGCGCCGGAAGCAGACATTGTTGGCGAAGAAGTGCTCCGCCTCGACAGGCGCGGCGGGCGGCGCCGAGTCGCGCAGCGGGAAGAACCAGAACAGCGCGAAGGCCTTGGCGTAGAATCCCGCAGGCTCGACATAGGTGTTGCCGCAAGCCACCGCCACCTCCGGGTCCCGAAAGTTGCTGAGCAGCGCGGCGAGCCAGCCCCGCTCCGGCACCACGTCGCTGTCGAGGAACAGCACCAGCTCCCCCGACGCCACCTGCGCGCCGCGGTTCTTCTGCGCGTAGTAGCCCGCATGCTCGGTCGGCAGCACCCGGACCGCCACCTCGGGCGGATCGCCGAACGCCTCCCCGACGCAGCGCGCGATGAGGTCGGCCGGGATCGCCTCCCGGTCGTACAGCACGATCAGCTCCGGCGGCGCCTCCATTTCCGGCCGCAATTCGCGAAGCTGCGCCGCGAGCGCCGCGAGCATGCGTCGCGCACGGTCGAGCTCCGCCAGCTTCGCGTTCTCCCACTCGATCACGACCGAGACGGCAGGCAGCGAGTTCCTCATGGCGGTCTCCCCTGCGTGGCGGGCGCGGGTCCTGCCGGCGCGGCGGCAGCGGCGCCGCCGCCGCGCAGGCGATCCCGCATGACGGCGATGCCGCGGACGAGTTCCGCATGCAGCGGGTGGCGCAGCGCGGCGAGGGCAAGGAGCCAGGCCGGCAACGCCGCCGCCGCGGCGAGCGGCAGCAGCAGGACGGGCGGCAGGTCGCGCGTCGCCGGCGCGAAGGCCACCGCGGCCGCGGCGGCAAGCACGGCGAGCGCCGGCGGCGCCGAGAGGGCCAGCGCACGCACGGCCCCGCGCGTCACCTGCCACCCCAGCCCGCGCGCGAGCAGCCGCTGCGCCAGAATGGCCTTGGCGACCTGTTCGGCGGCGAAGGCCGCGCAGGCCGCCTGCAGCGACCCCGCCGCGGCGGCGAGCGCCACGCCGAGCACGCGTCCGCCCTGCAGCCAGGCCTGCATCGGCAGCCAGGCCCGCATCGCCCCGAGCGCGACCAGATAGGGCAGCACCAGCCCGCCGAGCGGCAGCGCCAGCCCGCCGAGCGCGAGCCAGCGCACCGCCGGCACCGCGCCCTCCCAGCCCCGTCCGAGCAGCAGCGCGACCACCGGCCCGGCGAGCAGCGCCAGCGCCCCGAAGAAGGGCCAGGCGAGCGCCGCGAGGCAGGCCACCTGCCGCAGATAGGCCGGCGCCAGCGGCCGCCCCGCCCGCTGCGCCGCCGACAGCGCCGGCAACACCACCGGCGAGACGGCGTCGAGCAGCGCCTTGTCGAAGACCTGCACCACCGCCTGGGCCCGCGAGAACAGGCCGAGCGCGCCGAGGCCCAGCAGCCCGCCCATCAGCAGCCGCGACAGGGCGTCGCCCGCCTGCCGCAGCCCGGCGATGGCGCTCCACACCCAGCCGAAGCCGAAGACCGGCCTCCAGCCGCGCAGGGCGGGCCGTGGCAGCCGCGCCCCCTGACGGCGGGAGAGCAGCGCGGCCACGAGCAGCGCCTCCGCCACCGTGCCGAGCGACAAGGCCACGGGCCCGAGCCCGAGCGCCGCCCCCGCGACCGCGATGCCGGTGAAGGCCGCCGCCCCCGCCACGCCCGCCGCGGCGATCGGCCCGAAGCGCAGCGCGCGCTGGAGCCCCGCCCCCGCCACCGCGGCGACAGGCTGCAGCGGCAATGTCAGCGCCTGCACCGCGAGCGTCGCGGAGAGCTCCTCCGAGAGCCAGCCCTCATCCCCCGGCGCCAGCAGCGCCGCCACGGCGACGGCGCCGAGCAGCGCCGCCGTCCCGGTGCCGAGCGCAAGCCCGAGCCCGAGCGCGGCCCGCCGATCCGCCTCCGTCACCTTCGGCGCCTGCACCAGGTACTGGCCGAGGCCGAGATCCGTCAGGACCGCGCAGAGCCCCACCGCCGCCGCCGCGGTCGCATAGACGCCGAACTCCGCCGGTGAGAGCAGCCGCGCCAGGGCGAGCATGGCCGCGAGGCGCATCGGCATGGCGCCGTAGCGCCCGGCGAAGGACAGCAGCAGGGAGCGGCGCACCGTCCCGCCCCTCGCCTCGGCCATGCGGTCAGGTCCCCGCCGCCGTGGACGCGTGTGCAGGCCCGGCTGCGCCGCCGGACGGCTCCAGGACGCTGCCGCCCGTCGCCGCTGCGGCAGCGGCGACGGGCGGCGGGCGGAGCCCCACCACCTTGCCGCGCATCAGGGAGGACTGCCATTCGAGCCAGAAGCGGAGCCTGGAGGGTGGCAGCACATGCCGCGCGAGCGCCACCCCGGCGCCGTACCCGGCGACCCGCAGCCACAACCCGGGCGCGAGCCGCGCGCGCCGCAGGCCGCGCGGCGTCAGCATCCGCGCGTGAAGCTGGGCCGCGCCGCGCCCGCAGCGGAAGGCGCGCTGCAGCACCCACTCCTCGGTCATCTGCTCCGGGCGCACGAGGTGGTGAACGACCGCGTGCGGCGTGTACCAGGCGCGATGGCCGGCACGGGCGAGCCGGCTGGTGAACTCGATCTCGCTGCCCATCGGGTAGGTCGGGCTGCCGTCGGGCCCGATGCTGGCGTCGAACCGGTGTCCCTCGCGCAGCACGGCGCCGCGCACCACCATGTTCGGCCCCCAGACCTTGGTGGGGTCGATCTGGCCCTCGCGATGCGTCGCGGTCGCGGCGTAACAGATGTCGAGCGGCACGCGCCATTCCTGGATCCAGGACGGCGGCGGCACCATCCAGCGCGGCAGGATCGCCCCGCCGAGGATGCCGTAACCGCGCCGCAGCTGCGCCTCGTTCCAGAGCCGTTGCAACCAGTCCGGCTCCGGCACGGCGTCGTCGTCGGTGAAGACGACGAGCTCGGCGTCGAGCACCAGCGGCAGCGCGCGATTGAGGGCGCGGTTCTTGCCCGGCAATTCCTCGCGCAGCACCTCGACCGCCGGCCGGCCCGCCGCGGCCACCTCGGCCAGCAGCGCCGGCGTCGCGTCCGTGCTGCCATTGTCCACGATGATGAGCCGGTGCGGGACCGCAGCCGGCCGCAGGGCGGCGTGCGCGGCGAGCACGGCGGACAGCGTGCGCGCGCCGTTGCGCGTCGAGAGCAGGACTGCGATGCTCACCGCGAGCGCTCCGCGGGAGTCAGGCGATCGTCGAACCGGCTCAGCATCCGGCGGCGCTTGCAGCTCTGGCCATCGGCAACCGAACTCCCTGTGGCACCGCCGCCGCGCCGGGCGGCGGTCGGCCAAGTCGATGCACCCCCGCCTTCCACCCTGGGCGGGGAACGTTCCCGAGGGGAACATTCCTGGATTGAATGCCAGATTCAGTTGCGAACGCCGCCCACAACGACGTGAGACGGGATCACGGACACTGGCGGTGGCATGACGCCGGGCGGAGCGGGCACCCGGCCGGCCGACCAGCCGGGCGCCGCGGATGTCACCCCGCGAAGGGGTCGCTCACCATGATCGTGTCGTCGCGCTCCGGACTGGTGGAGAGCAGCGCGACCGGCGCCTCCACCAGCTCCTCGATGCGGCGGACATACTTCACCGCCGTCGCCGGCAGGTCGGCCCAGCTCCGCGCGCCGCGCGTGGACTCCGACCAGCCCTCCAGCGTCTCGTAGATCGGCTCCGCCTTCGCCTGCGCCTGCATCCCCGCGGGCAGGTAGCGGACCTCCGCCCCGTCGATCCGGTAGCCGACGCAGACCTTCAGCTCCGGCAGCCCGTCCAGCACGTCGAGCTTGGTGAGCGCCAGGCCCTGGATGCCGCCGACCTTCACCGCCTGGTGCACCAGGCAGGCGTCGAACCAGCCGCAGCGCCGCGGCCGGCCCGTCACCGTCCCGAACTCGCGCCCGCGCTCGCCGAGGCGCCTGCCGATCTCGTCGTGCAGCTCGGTCGGGAAGGGCCCCGACCCGACCCGCGTCGTGTAGGCCTTCGCGATGCCGAGCACCGTCCCGACCGCGCCGGGCCCGATGCCCGCCCCCGCCGCCGCGTTCCCGGCGACGGTGTTGGACGAGGTCACGAAGGGATAGGTCCCGTGGTCCACGTCCAGCATCACCGCCTGGGCGCCCTCGAACAGGATGCGCCGCCCGGCGCGCCGCGCCTCGTCCAGCCGCTGCCAGACCGGCTCGGCGAAGGGCAGCAGCTTCGGCGCCAGCGCCAGCAGCTCCTGCAGCAGCGCCTCCTTCTCGAACTCCGGCGCGCCGAGGCCGCGCAGCAGCGTGTTGTGGTGCAGCAGCAGCTCGTCGAGCTTGCGGTCCAGCGTCTCCGGCTCGGCGAGGTCGCAGAGCCGGATCGCGCGCCGCGCCACCTTGTCCTCGTAGGCCGGGCCGATGCCGCGCCCGGTCGTGCCGATCGCCCGCGCCCCGCGCGCCGCCTCCCGCGCCCGGTCGATCGCCGGGTGCAGCGGCAGGATCAGCGGCACGTTCTCGGCGATGCGCAGGTTCTCCGGCGTCACCGCCAGCCCCTGCGCGCCGACCTTCGCGATCTCGTCGAGCAGCGCCCGCGGGTCGAGCACCACGCCGTTGCCAATGATGCCGAGCTTGCCGCGCACCACGCCGGAGGGCAGCAGGGAGAGCTTGTAGGTCTCCCCCTCCACCACCAGGGTGTGGCCGGCGTTGTGCCCGCCCTGGAAGCGCACCACGATGTCGGCGCGGCTGGCGAGCCAGTCCACCACCTTGCCCTTGCCCTCGTCGCCCCACTGGGCGCCGATGACGGCGACATTGGTCATCAGCCTCGATCCTTCCCGAGCGGGACGGCCTCTCCGCCGTTCCCCGCCAGATGCGTGCAGCGCAACGCCTCGGGCGTGTCCGCCTCCGACAGCGCCGCGACCGTGGCGAAGCCCTGCGCGCGCAGCCGCTGCCCCACCTCCGGCGCCGTGCCGAGCGGCAGGAACACCCGCGGCCGCGGCGCGGCCGGCGGCGCCGCGCGCAGCACCGCGTAGGGATAGAGCGTCATGCCCGTCGCCGGCTCGTCCCCGAGCGCGACGTAGCGCCCGCCGCGCGCGAGCTCGCCCACCCGTCCCTCGCCGTAGAGCGTGAAAGCCACGCCGGTATGGTAGCGGAAGCCGCGGAACTCCACCGGGTCGAGCGTGATGCGCAGCCCCGGGGCGCGCGCCCGGATCGCCGCCACCACCGCCGCCGCGTTGTCGGCGAGGGCCCGCGCCGCCGGCGGCAGCGCGGCCGCGGCCAGCGCCTCCAGCGCCCGGTCCGCCGGCCCGGCGGCGGCGAGCAGCGCGGTCAGCCCGACCGCGGGCGGTCCGGCCTCCGCCGCCAGCGCCGCGACGCGCGCGGCGTCCTTGCGGTCCAGCGCCCGTGCCAGGCGCCCGCGCAGCGGGCCCTCCACCCCTGTCGCGTCCAGCAGCGTAGGCGCCATGGTCGGCAGGGTGATGTCGAGGCTCACGCCGGGGACGCCGACCGCCTTCAGCGCCTCCACGGCCACCACCGCGACCTCCGCATCCGCGGCCGCGCTCGCCGCGCCGATCAGCTCCAGCCCGGCCTGCGGCAATTGCCGCTCGGGCGCGAGCTGCGTCCCGCGCACCCGCAGCACCTGCCCGGAATAGGAGAGCCGCAGCGGCCGCTCCACGCCGGCGAGCCGGGTCGCCGCGATGCGGGCGACCTGCGGTGTGGTGTCGGCGCGCAGCCCCATCATCCGCTGGCTCACCGGGTCCATGAGGCGGAAGGTCTGCTCCGCCACCGCCGCGCCGGAGCCGGCGAGCAGGCTGTCCTCGAATTCCAGCAGTGGCGGCCGCACCCGCTCATAGCCGTGCCTGGCGAAGACGCCCATCATCGCCTCGATGAGCGCGGCCTCGCGCTCCGCCTCGGGCGGCAGCAGGTCGAACAGGCCGGCGGGCAGCAGGGCGGGGTTGGGCGGGTCGTCGGTCATCGGGGCCTGGGGGCGAGCGAGCGGGCGGCGGGCGTGCGAAAGGCCCGGCCGGCTCTGCGGCACGGCCGGCACGGTCTTGCGCGCGCTGTGTGGCAGGGGGTGGCGAGGCCCGCAACCCCCGGCGCCGCGGGGTCGGAGCGGCGGAGCCGGCATGGTGGGCGGCGCCGCACCAGGGCGGCCCGGGCCGAAGCGGTCGGGCGCGGCGGATGCTGGCGGCTCCGCGCCGACGGGCCTATCTCCGGCTGGCCCCCCCGCTCTTCCCCGAACTGCCCCTCCCGGAGCCATCCTCGATGCGCCCCCGCCTTGCCCGCCGCCGTCTCCCCTTCGCCGCCGCCCTGCTTGCCGCCCTCGGCGCCGCGTCCTGCGCGGCGGACCCCGCGGCGGACTATCTGTTCGGCATCGGCGACCCGGTGCGGGGCGCCGCGCTCAACGCGCCGCGCATGCTCGACGACACGGCGCAATACGCCGGCCGCCCGGCCGAGGCGGCGCGCGCCCTCGTGCAGCTCGAATTCCTCGCCGACGCTCTCGCCACCAGCCCGCGCTACGCGCCCGAGGTGCAGCCGACCGTCTTGTTCCAGCTCCGGCAGGCACGGGCGGAGGCCCGCGGCGCCCTCGGCATCGCGCCGGACGCGCCGCCCGAAGCGGTGATCGAGGGGCTGCGCGGCGCCGCCAACGCGCTCGACGCCGGCAGCACGGCGCGGGCAGAGGCCGCGCTCTCCGCCCGCCGGGTCTTCACCCTTGGCCCACGCGCGACCCTCGCCCGCCTCGGCGCCCTGCCGCCCCTGCCCCGTACCCGGGAGGCGGCAGGCGCGGTGGCGGCGGAACTGGACCGCCTCGACCGGCTGCGCAGCTAGGCGCGGGCGGCCGCCCCGCCGCGCCCCGCGCCTCAGAACGCGAGCGGCGTCGCCTGCATCACCAGCGGCAGGCGCCGCACCTGCTCGAGCACGCCCTCGGGCATCGGCCCGTCGAGGCCGACCAGGCAGATCGCGTCGCCCCCCGGCTCGCTGCGGCCGAGATGCAGCGTGGCGATGTTGACCCCCGCCTCCGCCAGCGTCGTGCCGAAGCGGCCGATGAAGCCCGGCTTGTCCTTGTTGGTCACGTAGAGCATGTGCGGCGAGAAATCGGCCTCCACCGCGATGCCCTTGATCGCGACGAGCCGCGGCCGGTCGCCGATCACCAGCGTGCCGGCGACGCTCCGCTCGAACCGGTCGGTCGTCACCGTCAGGCGCAGCAGCGTCTGGTACTCGCCGCTGCGCTCATGCGTCGTCTCCGCCACCTCGATGCCGCGCTCGCGCGCCACCACCGGCGCGTTCACCATGTTCACCGCGCCGAGCAGCGGCGCGAGCACGCCGGCGAGCGCCGCCGCCGTCAGCGGCCGGCGGTTCAGCTCCGCCGCATGCCCCTCGTACTCGACGCGGATGGAGCGGATCACGGCCTGCTGCGCCGCGGTGAGCTGCCCCGCCATGGAGCCGAGCAGCCGCGCCAGCTCCATGTAGGGCTTGAGGCGCGGCGCCTCCTCCGCTGTCACGCTCGGCATGTTGATGGCGTTGGAGACCGCGCCGGTCAGCAGGAAGTCCGCCATCTGGTCGGCCACCTGCACCGCCACGTTCTCCTGCGCCTCCGTCGTCGACGCGCCGAGATGCGGCGTGCAGACCACGTTCTCCAGCGTGAAGAGCGGGCTCTCCGTCGCCGGCTCGATCTCGAACACGTCGAGCGCGGCGCCGGCGAGGTGGCCGGACTTCAGCGCGTCGTACAGCGCCGCCTCGTCCACCAGCCCGCCGCGGGCGCAGTTGATCAGCCGCGCCCCCTTCTTCATCCGCGCCAGGTTCTCGCGCGAGAGGATGTTGCGCGTCTGCTCCGTCAGCGGTGCATGCAGCGAGACGAAGTCCGCCCGCTCCAGCAGCTCCGCCAGCTCCACCTTCTCCACGCCGAGATCGAGCGCACGCTTCTCCGAGAGGAAGGGATCGTAGGCGATCACCCGCATCTTCAGCCCGATCGCCCGGTCGGCGACGATCGAGCCGATGTTGCCGCAGCCGATCAGGCCGAGCGTCTTGCCGAACAGCTCGACGCCCATGAAGCGGTTCTTCTCCCACTTCCCGGCCTTGGTGCTCGCGCTCGCCTCCGGGATCTGCCGCGCGAGGGCGAACATCATCGCGATCGCGTGCTCGGCCGTGGTGATGGCGTTGCCGTAGGGCGTGTTCATCACCACCACGCCGCGCGCGGTCGCGCTGGTGACGTCCACGTTGTCCACGCCGATGCCGGCCCGGCCCACGACCTTGAGGTTCGGCGCCGCCTCCATCAGCTCGCGCGTCACCTTGGTCGCGCTGCGCACCGCGAGCCCGTCATAGGGCGCGATGATCGCGCGCAGCTCCGCCGGGGACAGCCCCGGCTTGACGTCCACCGCGATGCCGCGGCGCTTGAAGATCTCGACCGCGGCGGGCGAGAGCTTGTCGGAGATCAGGACACGCGGAGCGTTGGCGCCGGCCATCACGCGGCCTCCTTCACGAACTCGGCCTCGACCTGGGCGAAGGCCCAGTCGAGCCAGGGGAGCAGCGCCTCGACATCGGCGGTCTCGACCGTCGCCCCGCCCCAGATGCGCAGGCCCGGCGGCGCGTCACGATAGGCGCCGGCATCGAGCGCCACGCCCTCCTTCTCCAGGATCGCGGCCAGCCGCTTCGCCGCGGCGGCCTGCTTCTCCGCCTCCAGCGCCACGAACCACGGCGCCACGACCTTCAGGCAGATCGAGGTGCAGGAGCGCGTGCGCGGATCCTCCGCGAGGAAGTCCACCCACGGCGTCCGCTCCACCCACCGCGCCACCGCGGCGAGGTTCGCCTCCGAGCGCGCGATCAGCCCGTCCAGCCCGCCGACCGATTCGGCCCAGCGGAGCCCGTCCAGCGCGTCCTCGACGCAGAGCATCGAGGGGGTGTTGATCGTCTCGCCCTTGAACAACCCCTCGTTGATCTTCCCGCCCTTGGTCATGCGGAAGATCTTCGGCATCGGCCAGGGCGGCGTGTAGGACTCGAGCCGCGCCACCGCGCGCGGCGACAGCGCCAGCATCCCGTGCGCCGCCTCGCCCCCCAGCACCTTCTGCCAGGACCAGGTCACGACATCGAGCCGGTCCCAGGGCAGCCGCATCGCGAAGGCCGCCGAGGTCGCGTCGCAAATCGCGAGCCCCTCCCGCTGCGGCGAGATCCAGTCGCCGTCGGGCAGCCGCACGCCACTGGTCGTGCCGTTCCAGACGAAGACGCAGTCGCGCGCCGGGTCCACCGCCGAAAGATCGGGCAGCCCCCCATATGGGGCCTTGTGGACTCGCACGTCCGTAAGCTTGAGTTGCCTCGTGACGTCGGTCGCCCAGTCGCCGGAGAAGCTCTCCCAGGCCAGCACGTCCACGCCGCGCGGCCCGAGCAGGCTCCACAGCGCCATCTCCACCGCCCCGGTGTCCGAGGCGGGAACGATGGCGAGTCGCCAATCGGCCGGCATGCCGAGGATCGCCTTGGAGCGCTCGATCACCTCGGCGAGCTTCGCCTTCGGCGCCGAGGCGCGGTGGCTGCGCCCGAGTAGCGCGCCCTCCAGCGCGGCCAACGACCAGCCGGGTCGCTTGGCGCAGGGACCGGAGGAGAAGCGGGGGTTGGCCGGACGCAATGCCGGCTTCGGCGTGGCGAGCGTCGCCATCGGTCGGTGCTCCCTTTCAGAAGCTGATGCGCCCCGGTGGGGGGGCGTGGCCCGCGGGCCGGATATCCGATTCGGCCGGGCAGGAGCAACCCCGCAGCCCCGCGCCCGTTCGTTGCCCGCCATGCACGAGGATCGCCCCGCAACGGCGTGGGCCGCCGTCTGCCGCGCCGTGCTGTTCGCCGTCGCGCTCGCGCTCTGCTGGCTGGTGCCGGGGGCGCTCCTGACCTTGATCTCCGTGCTCCTCACCGCCGGGCTGCTGTCCGTGCTGGCCGCGGAGCTCGCCGGCCAGTTGCGCGTGCCGCACCGCGCGGCGGTTGCGCTGGCGGTCTGGGCCGCCGCCTTCGGCGCCGCGCTGCACGCCCTTGCGGCGGCGGGGCTGGGCCCGCTTCCGGGCGGCGGCTAGGCTGCGATCGCCCCTGGGTGGAAAAGCCGGGGCGTGAATCGCTGCCTCGGAAGACGCCAGAGAGAGCGGATCTCCCAAGGGCGGGAACGTCCGGAGACGCGATGCCAGGCTTCGTGGCCGGGAGCCGCCGGCCAGCGTTCAGGGCCGCATTCAGGTGTTCACCATGCATGCGGGACGGCATTGGTGCCGCCCTCGCGACATGCCGCCGCACCGGGCGCGAGGCTTGCCTCCGCGCCCCACGATCCGGCGCAAGCACCCGCCCGCGCCCGTCCCGCCCCGCCGGGACAGCCGGTGCTCAGGCCGCCCTCAAGCCGGCAGCAGGATCTCCCCCCTCGCGTAAAGCACCGCCGTGCCGCCCATGCGCACGCGATTGCCGCGCAGTTCGCACCACAGCGTCCCGCCGCGCGGGCTCGCCTGGCGGCAGACCAGCGCGGTCCGCCCCAGCCGCGCCGCCCAGAAGGGCACGAGCTGCACATGCGCCGTGCCGGTCACCGGGTCCTCCGGCACGCCGACCTTCGGCGCGAAATAGCGGCTCGTGATGTCGTGCCCCGGCGGGCCGCCCGCCGCCGTCACCATCACCCGCTCGCCGCCCGGCAGCGCCGCGAGCCGCGCGAAATCCGGCGTCAGCGCGGCCACCTGCTCGGCCGACTCCAGCACGCAGATCCAGTCCCGCGCCCGCCACACCTCGCGCGGCGTCACGCCGCCGAGCGCCTCCACGAGGCCAGCCGGCGGCGTAGCGACCGGCACAGCCTCCCGCGCGGGGAAGTTCAGCACGAAGCGTTCCCCCTCCCGCTCCACGCCGAGCGTGCCGGACAGAGTGGCGAAGGCGTAGGGCGGCGGCTCCTCTAGCTCCGTCGCCAGCACGAAGGCGCTGGCGAGCGTCGCGTGCCCGCACATCTCGACCTCCGCCTTCGGCGTGAACCAGCGCAGGCGCCACCCGCCGCCCTCCTCGCGCACCAGGAAGGCGGTCTCGCTGAGGTTGTGCTCCGCCGCCATCGCCTGCAGCGTCGCATCCGGCAGCCAGCGCCCGAGCGGCACGACGGCGGCGGGATTGCCCTCAAACGGCCGCGCCGCGAAGGCGTCCACGAAGAAGACGCGCAGGGCCGGCGGCGCGCCATCCCGCCTGGCCATCGAAGCAGCCATCGCATTCTCCTCCGGACGATCGGTCCAACCACGGACGGGGCGGAGATCACGCCATCGCGCCCGCGCTGGCAAGCGGGGCGCCACAGGCGCCCGCGCCTCGCCCGCCCCGGGCCGCCCATTGCACAAGCGGCTTGCATCCGGGCGCAGATCGGATCTAGGATTATTTTC
>ERZ777003.4131-NODE-4131-length-12713-cov-13.338521_pt1 | contig 12713 bp, 13 predicted proteins | sample MGYA00374956_ERZ777003 | MGnify/ENA primary metagenome ERZ777003 (study PRJEB29302, sample SAMN06268252) | bioreactor metagenome | isolation source: Joint BioEnergy Institute, California, USA | place: USA:Joint BioEnergy Institute, California, USA | collected... | reverse complement strand
CGCATGACGCAGGCGACCTGCTCGATCGCCTCCGGCGAGCACCAGCCGTGGTGGCGCTGGGCGGCGTGCAGCGCCGGGATCGCGGCCGAGCGGAAGTCCGGGTACTTGGCCATCGCGGCCTCGATCTCGGCGCGCAGCTCCGCGGGCACCGGCGTCGTCGCCGGGTCCGGCACGCGCGCCGGATCCTTGCTGAGGTCGACCGAGTCGTCCCAGCCGGGGACGCGGGAGCCGTGCCCGAAGCGGGCGACGGCCCGGGGGTCGGGCGCAGCCATCAGCGGTCCACTCCTCCCAGGACGGGATCGATCATCGCGAGCGTCGCGACGAAGTCGGCGAGGTAGGTGTCGCGACCGGCCGCGGCGGTCATCTGCAGGTTCACGAACGAGGGGTCGCGCATGTGGACGCGCGCCGGCTTGGCGGAGCCGTCGGAGCGCACGAAGCAGCCGAGCTCGCCGCGCGGCGACTCGATCGGCGCGTAGACCTCGCCCGGCGGGACGCGGAAGCCCTCGGTGACGAGCTTGAAGTGGTGGATGAGCGCCTCCATCGAGGTCGCCAGCTCGTGGCGGGGCGGCAGCGCGACCTTGCGGTCGGGCGTGATGTGCGGCCCCTCGGGCAGCCCCTCGAGCGCCTGGTCGATGATGTCGCAGGACTCGTAGATCTCGGCGTGGCGGACCCGGTAGCGGTCGTAGTTGTCGCCCTCGGTGCCGACCGGGATCTTGAACCTGAAGTCCTCGTAGGAGCTGTACGGCGCGGCCTTGCGGAGGTCCCACGGGTGGCCGGTGGCGCGCAGCAGCGGGCCGGTGACGCCGAGGTCGAGCAGCGTCCTCTGGTCGACGACGCCGGTGTGGCGCATCCGCTGCAGGAAGATCTCGTTGCGGTCCAGCAGCGCCGCGTACTGGTCGGCGCGCGTGCGCATCGTCCTCGTGAACCTGCGCACCCGCTCGGCCCAGCCGGCGGGGATGTCCTCGATCACGCCGCCGACCTGGAAGTAGCGCGTGTGCATGCGCTGGCCCGACGACATCTCGAACAGGTCGAGCACCGCCTCGCGCTCGCGGAAGCAGTACCACCAGACGCCGATCGCGCCGAGGTCGATGCAGCTCGTGCCCAGCCACACGAGGTGCGACATGATGCGGTTGAGCTCCATGTGGATGACGCGCAGGTACTGTGCGCGCTTGGGCACCTCGATCTCGAGCAGCTTCTCGACGGCGCTGCAGAACGCCATCGCGTTGAAGTAGTAGGACAGGTAGTCCATCCGCTCGACGACCGGGATGACCTTCCAGTAGGACTTCTGCTCGGCCGTCTTCTCGATGCCGGTGTGGACGTAGCCGATGACCGGCTTGATGTCCCGGATCACCTCGCCCTCGAGCGTGAGGATGAGCCGCAGCACGCCGTGCGTGGACGGGTGGTGCGGGCCCATGTTGATCGTGAGCAGCTCCTGCTCGAGGCCCATCTCGCCGGTGGCCTCGGCGGTGTAGGTGATCGACTGCTCCTGCCTGCGGTAGTCGGACAGACCAGTGCTCATCGTCAGCGGCTCCAGCCCGGGATCTTGTCCTCGTTGTAGGTGAAGATCACCGGCTCCCCGCCGATCGGGAAGTCGCGGCGCTGCGGGTGGCCCTCGTAGTCCTCGGGCATGAGGATGCGGCGCAGGTCGGGGTGGCCGTCGAAGACGACCCCGAACATGTCGTAGACCTCGCGCTCGGGGTGGTTGGCGCCCGGCCACAGGTCGACGACCGAGGGCACGTGCGGGTCGTCGAGCGGCACCCGCACCTTGACGCAGATGCGGTCGACCGCGCTCATGTCGAGCAGCTGGTAATGGACGCCGAGGCGCGGCTCCTCGGGGTAGTAGTCGACCCCGTGGAGGCTGGAGAGGAAGTCGTAGCCCTTCTCGCGCAGCGTGACGAGCACCTCCCTCACCTGCCTGGCCTCGACGGCGACCGTCGCCTCGCCGCGGAAGTGGAGCGTGTCGAGCACCGCGCCGGGGTGGCGCTCGCGCAGCTCCTGGGCGATCAGCTCGAGGCCGGTGGGGTCAGGCACGGCCGCTCTCCTGGCCGGGGTCCTGCGTCGCGCCGCTCTGGAAGACGTTGATGGCGTTGACGCCCGGGCGGTCGCTGTCGCCGACGACCTCCTCGGTCCCGACGGCCTGGTAGCGCCTGCGCCACCCGTCCGGGCCGTTGCCCTGGATCTTGGCGCGCAGCTTCAGGATGCCGTGCGCGAGCGCCTCCGGCCGGGGCGGGCAGCCGGGGACGTGGACGTCGATCGGCAGGAACTTGTCCGCCGGGACGAGCGCGTAGTTGTTGAAGACGCCCATCGAGGAGCAGCAGGCGCCCATCGAGATCGTCCAGCGCGGCTCGAGCATCTGGTCGTAGATGCGGCGGACGATCGGCGCCATCTTGATCGAGACGCGACCCGAGAGGATCAGCATGTCGGCCTGGCGGGGCGAGGCGCGGAAGGCCTCGAAGCCGAAGCGGCCGATGTCGAGGCGCGAGCCCGGGATCGACATCATCTCGATCGCGCAGCACGCGAGGCCGAAGGTGGCCGGGAACAACGAGTTGGAGCGCGCCCACGCCATCGCTCTCTCCAGCGTGGTCGTGAGGACGCGCTCCTGGACGTACTGCTCGAGCTCGTCGTCGGGGATGTCGCCGCGCAGCATGTCGCGCGCGCGCAGCTGCTGGATGCGGAACGCCTCGCGCTCGGACTCGCTCGGCGCCGCGAGCTTGGATCGCGTTATCTCCATTCCAAGGCCTTTCGCCGCCACTCGTAGACGAACGCCACGACCAGCGGAAGCAGGAAGACGTTCACCGCCACGAGCGCGAAGACGCCGATCTCCTTCAGCTGCACCGCGAGCGGATAGATGAAGAGGATCTCGACGTCGAAGATGATGAACAGCATCGCGATCAGGTAGAAGCTGATCCCGAAGCGGAAGCTGCCCCTCACCTCGGACGGCAGGCCGCACTCGTACGGCGTGATCTGGGCCTCGCGAGCGGCCCTGGCGCGCCTGGGCCCCAGCAGGGTGCCCGCCAGCACGAAGACGCCGCCGATGAGGGCGCCGAGCAGGACGAAGACGATGGCGGGACCGTAGGTGGTGAGCACGACGCGCTGGTTATATCACCAGTCCGAAGACACTTGTAACAAGGTGTTACTTAGTGCTTAAAGCATCAAAATTGCTCGTGCGGAAAGGCGCAAGATGCCCACGGTTCACCTCGTCGTCGGCCTGCTCGTCGTCGCCCTCAACCTGGCCGCCGGCCTCGTCGGCGCCTGGTGCTGGCTGCGGGTGACGCCGAGCGTCGCCTTCTGGCACCTGCTGCGGGCCGGGCAGGCGGCGATCGTGGTCCAGCTGCTGCTCGGCGTGCTGCTGCTCGCGCTCGGCCACGCGCCGCGCGGCGACCTCCACATCCTCTACGGCGTGCTGCCGGTCGCGATCTCGTTCATCGCCGAGCAGCTGCGGATCGGCTCGGCCGAGGCGGTGCTGGAGGCGCGCGGCCACCAGTCGGCGCAGGAGGTCGGCAGGCTGCCGGAGGCCGAGCAGCGCGTCGTCGTGCTGTCGATCGTGCGCCGCGAAGTCGGCGTGATGACGATCTCCTGCCTCGTGATCGTCGTGCTCGCGCTGCGCGCCGCGACCGAGGCCGGCGGCTTCTGGTAGGGCGCGGCGCCGCCCGCGCGGCGCCGCCCCGCCCGGCCACGCGGCGCGGCCCCGCCCGCCGGCCCGCCCGGCCACGCGGCGCGGCCCGCTCCGCCGACCCGGCCCGCGCCGGGCGGACGCGCCCGCGCGGCGCCCGCCGCGAGGGCGGGCGACGCGGGGTGAGGAGCGAGGGCCCCGGCGCCGGCGCTCGTTGGTTGCCGCCGTTGAGGACGATCGACTGGAGAAGATCGTCTCCGCCGGCGCCGGGGATGGCGCGGTCTTCGACGCGCCTGCGCCGGCTCCTCCCCGGATCGCGCCAGGATGCGACGTCCTGGCGCGCACGCGGGCACGCGGGCGCGGATGCGGCGCGCCGACGCGCGGCGGGCGCGCGAGCGCGCCCGCGCCGCTCACTCGACGACGATGGCGCCGTGCTCGCCGAGCGTGTTGTGCCGCTCCTGCGCGCACCGCACGATGTAGCGCCCGGGCGCCAGGTCGACGGCGACGGCGTCCCGCTCGCCCGGGCGCAGCGGGCGGCCGAGCGCGAGCCGGCGCCTGCCGTCGGCGGTGCGCAGCTCGAAGCGGTGGACCATCGTGCCGGCGTTGCGGATCGCGAAGGTCCGGCGGCCGGGGCCGATCCGCACGTCCTGCGGCGCGACGCGGAACTCCGACAGCGCGAGCGCGACCGGCCTGCCGTCGGGCACGGCGACCGCGTCGCCGCCGCCGCAGCCGGCCAGCGTCAGCGCCCAGGCCGCGAGCGCGGCGGCCGGCGCCAGCGCGGTCGGCCGCGGGACCGCCGCGCGGCGACGTCGGGGGAGCAGGGACATCGCCGCGGGATTCTTTCGTATGATCCCCGGCCGCATGAGCCGCCTCCTCAAGTCGATTTCCATCCTCGTCGCCGCGCTGGCGCTGACCTTCGCCCTCTCCGCCTGCGGGGAGCAGAAGATCGAAGTCGCCAGGAACGACCCGGACTTCCGCGGCGCCGAGCTCTTCAAGCAGCGCTGCGCCGGGTGCCACACCTTCGAAGCCGCCGGCACCACCGGCTCGGCCGCCAACATCAGGACCCGCGAGCTGACCGACGGCCCGAACTTCGACGCCCGTCCGGAGTGCGTCGAGCGCGTCCTGTACGCGATCCACAACGGCGGCTTCTCCGGTGCCGTCATGCCGGCCAACATCGTCGTCGGCGAGGACGCGCAGGCGGTCGCCGAGTTCGTCGCCCGCTTCGCGGGCAGGGACGCCCAGCGCCCGGAGAACTACGGCGACGAGTCGAACGGGTTCAGGTGCACCTCGGGCGCCCTCCGCGAGGCGACCGAGGACGTCCAGGGGGACGACGCCGGCAACCCGGTCGGCAGCCGCGACGAAGAGGGCTGATCCAGCCGGACGCCGGGCGTGCTCGACCTCAGACGCATCCGACGCGAGCCTGAGGCGGTGCGCGCGGCGCTGGCCCGCCGCGGCGACGTCGCGCCCGACGCGATCGACGCGCTCCTCGGGCTCGACGCGCGCTGGCGCGAGCTGACGAGGGAGCTCGAGGAGCTCCAGGCGCAGCAGAACCGGCTCAGCCGCGCGCTGCGCGGCGAGCCGACCGCCGAGCAGCACGCGCAGATGCGCGAGCTCGCCGTCCGCGGCCGCCGGCTGTCGGACGAGCAGAGCGGCGTCAGGGCGCAGCTGGACGAGCGGCTGCGGGCGCTGCCGAACACGCCGCTGCCCGACGCCCCCGACGAGGACACGGTCCTGCGCGAGGTCGGCGAGTCCGGCCGCACCGGCAAGGACCACCTCGCGCTCGCCGGCGAGCGGATCGACATGGAGCGGGGCGCGCGCCTGTCGGGCTCGCGCTTCGCCTACCTGCGCGGCGACCTCGTGCTGCTCGAGCTCGCGCTCGTCCGCTACGCGATCGACAAGCTCGTCGGCGAGGGGTTCGAGCCGGTCATCCCACCCGTGCTCGTGCGCGAGCACGCGCTCTACGGCACCGGCTTCCTGCCCGACACCGAGCAGCAGATCTACCACCTGCCGGCGGACGACCTCTACCTGTCGGGCACCTCGGAGGTCGCGCTCGCGGCGCTGCACCAGGGCGAGATCCTGCCCGAGGACGAGCTGCCGCGCCGCTACGCCGGCTTCTCCCCCTGCTTCCGCCGCGAGGCCGGCGCCGCCGGCAGGGACACGCGCGGGATCTTCCGCGTCCACCAGTTCGACAAGGTCGAGATGTTCAGCTTCGTCACGCCCGACCAGTCGGCGGACGAGCATGAGCGGCTGCTCGCGATCGAGGAGTCGATCCTGCAGGAGCTCGAGATCCCCTACCGCGTCGTCAACATCGCCGTCGACGACCTCGGCGCCTCGGCGGCGAAGAAGTACGACACGGAGGCGTGGCTGCCCGGGCAGGGCCGCTTCCGCGAGCTGACCTCGACCTCGAACACGACCGACTACCAGGCGCGCCGGCTCGACATCCGCTACCGCCCGCGCGACAGCAGGAAGCCGGTCACGCTCCACACGCTCAACGGCACCGCCGTCGCCGTCGGGCGGACGATCATCGCGCTGCTGGAGAACGGCCAGCAGGAGGACGGCTCGATCGCCCTGCCGGAGGCGCTCGTGCGCGCCGGCGCGCCGGCGACGATCCCCGCCGCCGACTGACGCGCGAGCGCGTCCCGCCAGGCCCGCCGCCCGCCCCGCCGCGGGCGCCGCGGGCCGATCGCGACCGCCCGCGACCGCCGGGCGCGGCCAGGACGGATCGCGACCGGCGCCGCCGCTAGGATGCCGCGTTCCGTGCGCTACCCCGTCGAGACGTTCACCGAAGCCGAGCGCGCCCGGCTGGCGCCCCATGTGAGCAACCTCGACCAGCCCGTCTTCGCGCTCATGAACCTGCCGGAGACGGTCAAGGGCGCGCTGTTCGCGCGCTACTCGCGCTACCCGGGGACGCTGCGCCGGCTGTTCCTCGACGAGTTCGCCGACTCGCTGCCCGCGCTGCCGCCGGAGCTGGCGGACGTCGGCGAGGGCCGGCGGGCGGCCGAGCTGTACGAGCGGATCTTCCTCGGATACGGCGACGACTCGGTCGCCCAGCTCGGCGGCGCCCACATCGCCTGCGAGTGGTGCTCGAACGTCCTGACGAAGATCCTCCAGCGGCCGCGCCTGGCCGCCTACCTGGAGCAGTCGACCCGCTACATCGCCTACGACGCGCCGATCGACGCCGACGGGCAGCGGCGCTACCGCTACTACCGCGACCCGCAGCTGGGGCCGCGCTACGAGGCGGCGATGGACGCGCTCTTCGACGCCTACCGGGACGCGCTGCCGGTCGTGACCGCCTGGGCGGCGGAGCGGTTCCCGCGCCGCGACGGCGAGTCGGAGGCCGCCCACGCGCGCGCGGTCAAGGCGAAGGCGCTCGACCTGCTGCGCGGCCTGCTGCCGGCCGCCTCGCTGTCGCACATGGGCATCTTCGCCAGCGGCCAGACGTACGAGCAGCTGATCCTCCACCTGCTCGCCCACCCGCTGCCGGAGGCGCAGCGCTACGGCGCGATGGTGCTCGAGGCGGTCCAGGCGACGATGCCGAGCTTCGTCGCCCGCGTCGAGCGGCCCGACCGCGGCGGCCGCTGGATCGACTACCTCAGGAGGCGGACGGAGGCCGGCCGCCGCTGGGCCCGGCGGCTCGGCCTCGAGCAGGCGGAGGCCGCGGAGGCGGCCGGCGCGTCGGTGCGGCTGCTGCGCGTCGACGGCGACGAGGACGACCTGCTCGCCGCGCTCCTGTTCGAGGCCGCCGGCGGCTCGGAGGAGCGCACGCGCGCCGTTGTCGCCGCGCTCGACGCCGACGAGCGCGCCCGGCTGCTGGCCGACCTCGCCGGCGCGCGCGAGAACCGCCGCCACCGCCCCGGCCGCGGCCTGGAGGCGCTGCGCTACCGGTTCGAGATCGTCTCCGACTACGGCGCCTTCCGCGACCTCCAGCGCCACCGCACGCTGACGGTCCAGTGGCAGGCGCTCTCGCCCCGGCTCGGCGCCGAGGTGCCCGAGGAGGTCGACGCCGCCGGGGTCGGCGACGCCTACCGCCGGGCGCTGGAGATCTCGCGCGCCGAGCACGACCGCCTCGTCGAGGCCGGGCTGGAGGACGCCGCCCCCTACGCCGTCTGCCTCGGCTACCGGATCCGCTACGTGCTCGACATGAACGCGCGCGCGGCGATGCAGCTGATCGAGCTGCGCTCCGGCGCCGAGGGCCACCCGAGCTACCGCGCCGTCGCGCACGAGCTCCACGCCCAGATCTCCGCCGTCCACCCCGCGGTCGGCGCGATGATGACCCACGTCGACCGCACGACCGAGCCGCGCCTGGAGCGGCTGCTGGCGGAGATGCGCAGGGAGCGCAAGCTCGGGGAGTCGGGGGAGTCGCGCAGAGCGCGACTCCCTTAGGGAGTTCGGCTCCGCCGAACTCCCGTGCCGACCGGGAGACGTCACGGGGGAGTCGCGCAGAGCGCGACTCCCCCGCTAGCGCACGGGACCCTCGGCGGGGTCGGCGAACCTGCGCCTCAGCTCGTCCATCACGCCCGGGTCGCGCAGGGTCGTGACGTCGCCGAGCGCGCGGCCCTCGGCGATGTCGCGCAGGAGGCGGCGCATGATCTTGCCCGAGCGGGTCTTCGGCAGGTCGTCGGCCCAGATGATCCGCTTCGGCCGCGCGAACTTGCCGATCCGCTCGGCGACGACGGCGCGGATCTCGTCCGCGAGCGCGTCGGTCGCCTCGGCGCCGTCCTGGAGCGTCACGAAGGCGCAGATCGCCTGCCCGGTCTGCTCGTCGGACTGGCCGATCACGGCCGCCTCCGCGACCTGCTCGTGGGCGACGATCGCCGACTCGCACTCGGCCGTCGAGAGGCGGTGGCCGGACACGTTGACGACGTCGTCGATGCGGCCGATCACCCACACGTAGCCGTCGCGGTCCCGGCGGGCGGCGTCGCCGACGAGGTACGTCTCGCGCCCGAAGCGGGAGAAGTACGTCTCGACGAACCGCTCCTCCTCCTTGTAGAGGCCGCGCAGCATCGACGGCCACGGCCGCGTCAGCACGAGCAGCCCCTGGCCCTCCGGCACCGGCCTGCCGTCGGCCTCGCCGACGACCTCCGCCGCCACGCCCGGGAACGGGACCGTCGCCGAGCCGGGCTTGGTCTCGGTGATGCCGGGCAGCGGCGAGATCATGATCGCGCCGGTCTCGGTCTGCCACCAGGTGTCGACGATCGGGCAGCGGCCGCCGCCGATCACCTTCCAGTACCAGAGCCAGGCCTTCGGGTTGATCGGCTCGCCGACGGTGCCCAGCAGTCGCAGCGAGGACAGGTCGAAGGCGGCGGGATGCTCGACGCCCCACTTGATGCACGCGCGGATCGCGGTCGGCGCGGTGTAGAAGATGGTCGCCTTGTAGCGCTCGACCAGCTCCCACCAGATCCCCTTGTGCGGGTAGTCGGGCGCCCCCTCGTACATGACCGAGGTGGTCGCGTTCATCAGCGGCCCGTAGACCATGTAGCTGTGGCCGGTGATCCAGCCGACGTCGGCGGTGCAGAAGTAGACGTCGCTGTCGGGCTTGAGGTCGAAGACGTGGCGGTGGGTCCAGGCGACCTGGGTGAGGTATCCGCCGGTGGCGTGGACGATCCCCTTCGGCTTGGCGGTCGAGCCGCTCGAGTACAGGAAGAAGAGCGGGTGCTCGGCGTCCAGCTCGGCGGCCGGGCAGACCGGGTCGGCCTCCTCGAGCGCCTCGTGCCACCAGCGGTCGCGCTCGCCCATCGGGACGTCGTCGATCCCGACGGAGCGCACGACGAGCGTCGTCTCGACCGGCATGCCGACCTCGTCGACGGCCGCCTTCACCGGCGCCACGCGGCCCTTGCGCCGCGCCGCGTCGACGGTGATCAGGACCTTGGCCTTGGAGGCCTCCATCCGCTCGCACACCGACTCGGGGCTGAAGCCGCCGAAAACGACGTTGTGCGGCGCGCCGATGCGGGCGCAGGCGAGCATCGCGACGACGACCTCGGGGATCATCGGCAGGTAGATGCCGACGACGTCCCCCGTGCGCACGCCGAGGTCCTTGAGCGCGTTCGCGAGCCGCTGGACGTCGCGCAGCAGCTCGGCGTAGGTGACGTCGCGCTCCTCCCCCTCCTCGCCGCGCCAGTGGAAGGCGACCTTGTCGCCGCGGCCGGCCTCGACGTGGCGGTCGAGCGCGTTGTAGGAGGCGTTGAGCCTGCCGCCGACGAACCACTTGTAGAACGGCGGGTCGGCGTCGTCGAGCACGGTGTGCCACCGCTCGTCCCAGTGCAGCGACTCGGCCTGCCTCGCCCACCAGGCGAGCGGGTCGCGCTCGGCCTCCGCGTAGACGGCCGGGTCGGCGAGCAGCGCCCGGCGCCGGAACGCCTCCGGCGGCGCGAACCGCTCGATCGCGAGCAGCCGCTCGAGCTCCTGCTCGAGCGGCGTGTCGGAGCCTGCTGCAGCGCGGTCGGTCATGCGTTCCTCTCCGTAGTCGGGCGTGCCCCCGACTACTTTGTACCCGCTCGGGCGCGCGGCGGGGGTCTAGGATCGGCGCCTCAGGCACGAACGACCCGAAGGCAGGCTGCATGACCGACGGCGCAACCACGTTCCCGCTCGCCGAGCGCGACATCCCCACGCACTGGGTGAACCTGATGCCGGACCTGCCGGAGCCGCCGCCGCCCCCGCTGCACCCCGGCACGCTCCAGCCGGCCGCCGCCGAGGACCTCGCCGCGATCTTCCCGCCCGGCATCATCGAGCAGGAGACGACGACGGCGCCCGAGGTCGAGATCCCCGAGCCGGTGCGCGAGGCGTACAAGCTGTGGCGGCCGACGCCGCTGCTGCGCGCGCGGCGCCTGGAGCAGGCGCTCGACACCCCGGCGCGCATCTACGTCAAGTACGAGGGCGTCTCGCCGGCCGGCTCGCACAAGCCCAACAGCGCCGTCGCGCAGGCGTACGAGAACGCGCGCGCCGGCGTGCGCAAGCTGACGACCGAGACCGGCGCCGGCCAGTGGGGCTCCTCGCTCGCGTTCGCCTGCTCGCTGTTCGGGCTCGAGTGCGAGGTGTGGATGGTCGGCTCGTCGTACGACCAGAAGCCGTACCGCCGCTCGATGATGCGGACGTGGGGGGCGACCGTCCACCGCTCCCCGTCGCAGCTGACGAGGTCCGGCCGCGCGCAGGCCGCGCACGACAGCGGCTCGCTCGGCATCGCGATCTCCGAGGCGGTCGAGGTCGCCGCCGGCGACCCGCAGGCCAGCTACTCGCTCGGCTCGGTGCTCAACCACGTCTGCCTGCACCAGACCGTGATCGGCCAGGAGGCGGTCAAGCAGCTGGAGATGGCCGGCGAGACGCCCGACGTCGTCGTCGGCTGCGTCGGCGGCGGCTCGAACTTCGCCGGGCTGATCGCCCCGTTCGCGCGCGAGGTGCTGCGCGGCAGGGCGAGGACCCGCTTCCTCGCCGCCGAGCCGGCCGCCTGCCCGACGCTGACGCGCGGCGCCTACCGCTACGACTTCGGCGACACCGTCGGGCTGACGCCGCTGCTGCCGATGTACACGCTCGGCCACGACTTCGTGCCGCCGCCGGTCCACTCGGGCGGGCTGCGCTACCACGGCGACGCGCCGCTGCTGTGCGCGCTCGTGCGGGCCGGCGTCGTCGAGGCGCGCGCCTTCAAGCAGACGGACGCGTTCGCGGCCGCGCTCCAGTTCGCGCGCACGCAGGGGATCGTCCCCGGCCCCGAGCCGGCGCACGCGATCCGCGCCGCGATCGAGGAGGCGCTCGCCGCGCGCGAGGCGGGCGAGGCGCGCGTGATCCTGCTCGGCGTCTCCGGCCACGGCCACTTCGACCTGTCCGCCTACGACGCCTACCTCGCCGGCGAGCTCGACGACCCCGAGTTCTCGGCCGCCGACATGGAGGCCGCGCTCGCGCGGCTGCCGGAGGCGCCGCCGCTGGCGTGACGATTGCGGCGGCGGGCGCGGGGGCACGCTCGCGGGCGTGGCCCCCGTCGCCGTCGTCGTGATCGACATGCTCAACCCCTACGAGCACGCGGACGCCGATGCGCTCGCGGCCAGCGTCGCCGACGTCGTCGACCCGCTGCGCGACCTCGTCGCCCGCGCCTCCGGCGGCGCGCGCGACGGCCGCGCCGAGCTCATCTACGTCAACGACTGCTACGGCGACTTCGCCGCCACCCGCCACGAGCTGCTGAGGCGGGCGCTCGCCGGGCGCCGACCGGACCTCGTCGCGCCGATCGCCCCGCCGCCGGACGTCGACTTCGTCTTCAAGGTGCGCCACAGCGCCTTCTACAGCACGCCGCTCGAGTACCTGCTGCGCCAGCGCGGCTGCGAGCGGGTCGTGCTGACCGGCCAGGTCACCGAGCAGTGCATCCTCTACTCGGCGCTGGACGCGTACGTGCGCCACTTCGACGTCCGCGTCGCGCGCGACGCGGTCGCCCACATCGACCCCGCGCTCGGCGCAGCGGCCCTGCGGATGATCGCGCGCAACATGCGCGCCGAGCTCGTCGACGCCGCCGACGCGCTCGCGTGAGCGCATCGGCGGGCGGGCGTCGGGCGCCCGTTATTGCAGGCCCTGGCGCGCCTCGCGCACGAGCGTGACGGCCTCCGGGAAGACGACCGCCATCACGCTGCGGATCTGCTGCGCCTGCTCCTCGGTCGTGCCCTGGATGTTCACGCGGTTGATGGCCGCGACGGTCAGGTCGACCGCCAGCTTGATCGCGTTGTCCGCCCAGGCGAGCCTTTGCGCGCCCTGCATCTGCTCGGCGAACTCCGCCATCCGGCGCTGGAGCTCGTCCGGGTCGCCGAAGAGGCCTCCGAAACCTTCCATGCGGGCCATGGTACCCCTCCCGGCCGCCGCCCCACCTGCGCCGGTACGCTGGCCGCCATGGCCACGACGGAGACGGTCGACGGGGCGGGCGTCCCGCTCGCCTGCCGCGTCCACGGCGACGCGGCCGCGCGCCGCGCCGTGCTGCTCGTCCACGACATGGCCGGCGACGCGCGCGACTGGGACGCGGTCGCCGCCGCCGTCGCGCGCGCCGGCGCGCGGGCGATCGCCTACGACCGGCGCGGCTACGGCGCCAGCGGCGCGCCGGAGCCGTACGAGGGCACGACGGTCCAGGAGC
>ERZ777003.4126-NODE-4126-length-12728-cov-6.549120_pt1 | contig 12728 bp, 10 predicted proteins | sample MGYA00374956_ERZ777003 | MGnify/ENA primary metagenome ERZ777003 (study PRJEB29302, sample SAMN06268252) | bioreactor metagenome | isolation source: Joint BioEnergy Institute, California, USA | place: USA:Joint BioEnergy Institute, California, USA | collected... | reverse complement strand
GGTCAGCCGAAAGTCAGCCCTGGCGAGCCTTCAGCCGGGGCTTCAGCTTGTTGATGACGTACACGCGCCCCTTGCGGCGCACGAGCTTGCAGTTCTTGTCCCGCGTCTTGGCGGTCTTCAGGCTGTTGCGGATCTTCATTTCAGGCCACCTCGCAAGGCTGCGGCTTCTAGGGGCGACAGGGCGCCGGGTCAAGGTTGCGGCGTCGAAGAGCGCGGCGCGCGCCGCGAGATCGCCGGACGGAGGCATGGGACGCTGGGCGAAATGGCGTGACTCTACGCGGAGGATTTCCTGGCCTGGACGCAGGAGCGGGCGAAGGTGCTGCGCGGCCTGGCGCGCGAGGGATCGAACCAGCCGCTCGGCCTGGAGAATCTTGCCGACCCGATCTCGAACACCGGGGGGGTTGAGCGCGAAGTCCAGGCACGCGCTGGAAGAGGCGCACTACGGCGAGACCGAAATCCTCGGCGAGGACCGGTTCACACTGCCGCCCGCCGCCGCCTGATGCCACCCCTGCCCTACTCCGCCGCCGCCCGCCCGGCTGCGGCCTCCTCCGCCGCGAGCTTCAGCACCCCCTCGCGGGTCTGCGGCAGCTTGCGGCCGAGGATCAGCTCCGCGACCTGGTTGCGCAGCACTTGCGCCGTGCCGCCGGCGATCGCGAACATCCGGGCGTCGCGGACGTAGCGCTCCATCGGGTTGTTGCGCGAGTAGCCTGCCGCGCCCCAGACCTGGAGCGCGGCGTTGGTCACGCGGATCGCCATCTCCGAAGCGAGGACCTTCGCCTGCGCCGCCGCCAGCCGGTCGGGGAAGCCGGCGGGCCCGGCGCTGCGCGCGGCGCGCCAGACCATGGCGCGCGCGGCCTCGATCTCGATCGCCATGTCGGCGAGCATCCAGGAGAGGCCCTGGAACTCCGCAATCGGCCGGCCGAACTGGCGCCGCCGCTTCGCGTAGCCGAGCGCGTGGTCGTAGGCGCCGGCGGCCAGGCCCAGCGCCACCGTCGCCGCGCCGACGCGCTGGCCGTTGTAGGCGTCCATCAGCCGGCCGAAGCCGCGTGCCCAGCCGCCCGGCGGACGCAGCACCATGGAATCCGGCACCTCGACGCCGCGGAGCGCGATCTCCGCCTCCGGCATCCCGCGCAGGCCCATCGAGGGGATGCGGCGGACGGTCATGCCGGGCGGGGGGTCGTCGCCCTCGCGCACCACGAGGAAGCCGCCGATGCCACGCTCCTCGCCATCCTCGACGACGCGGGCGAAGACCAGGTGAAGGCGTGAGACGCCGCCGCCGGTGATCCAGGTCTTGTCGCCATCGATGATCCACCGGTCGCCGCGGCGCACCGCGCGCGTGCGCATCTCGGTGGCGGCGGAGCCGGCCTCCGGCTCGGTGATGAGGATCGCCGGCTTGTCGCCGGCGAGGACCAGACCGGCTGCGAGGCGCTTCTGCTCCGGCGTGCCATAGGCCATCACCGCGCCGATCGCGCCCATATTTGCCTCGACGACGATGCGGCCGCAGACCGCGCAGGCCTTGGAGAATTCCTCGATCGCCAGCACCGCGTCGAAGTAGGAGGCGCCCGCCCCGCCCCACTCGTGCGGGATGGTCATGCCGAGGAAGCCCGCCTCGGCCATGCGGCGGACCATCGGCCAGGGATATTGCTCGGTGCGGTCCGTCTCCGCGGCCTGGGCGGCGGCCTCGCGCGCCAGCTCGCGGGCGCGGTCGCGCAGATGCCGTTGCGCCGCGGTCAGGCCATCCGCATCGGTCGTCATCTCGCCAGCAGCCACGTCACGTCTCCTCCGGCGGCCTCGCGCCGTTGCTACTCGGCGGCGATCGCCTCCGCAATGGTGGGGGCGAGGCCACGGAACTCCGCCGCGCGGGGGCTGCGGGCGCGCCAGGCGAGGCCCAGGGTGCGCCCGACCTCGCGGTCGAGAGGGCGAACCGCCACGGGCGCGCCGGCGAGGACGCCGCCGCGGACCGCGAGGCGCGGCACCAGCGTCACGCCGAGGCCGCTCGCGACCATCTGAATGAGTGTGTAGAGCGAGGTTGCGGCGAAGGGCTCGCCCGCTGCCGCGCCCGGCAGGCTGCAGGCGTCAAGCGCGTGCTCGCGCAGGCAGTGCCCGTCCTCGAGCAGCAGCAGGCGCTCCGAACCGAGGACTGCGATGGGCACCCTCTCGCGCGCGGCCAGCCGGTGGTCCTGGGGCAGAGCGGCGAGGAAGGGATCCATGCCGAGCGGCTCCGTCTCCGCCTCGCCGCAGGCGCAGGGGAGCGCCAGCAGCAGCAGGTCCAGGCGGCCGCCCTCCAGCGCCTCCACCAGCCGCTCGGTCAAATCCTCGCGCAGCCAGAGCTTGAGGCGCGGGAAGCGGTCGCGCAGACGGGGCATCAGCCGCGGCAGGAGGAACGGCCCGATGGTCGGGATGATGCCGAGGCGCAGCGGGCCGCTGAGCGGCTCTCGCGCTGCCGCCGCGGTCTCCGCCACCGCCTCCAGCGCGCTGAGCGCGGTGCGGGCACGCGCCACGATCTCCAGGCCGAGGGGAGTGAAAACCGGCCGCTTGGCGCCCGTGCGCTCCAGCAGCGCGGCGTCGAGCTGTTGCTCAAGCGCGATTATTCCGGCCGAGAGCGTGGACTGCGTAACCGCGCAAGCGGAAGCGGCGCGGCCGAAATGCCCGTGTTCGGCGAGCGCGACCAGGTAGCGAAGCTGGCGTGGTGACGGCAGCGTAGTCATCGGATCATCCGATGGAAATTTGCGACTTTATTCATTGGCACGAGTGATCGCCGATAGCCACCCTCACTCGGCAGCGGCCCGGCAGAGGCGGCCGCCCAGCGGACCGCCGGGCTGTCGCGTCGCGGCTCTGCGAGGGAGGCAAGCCATGTTCCTGAGGATCGACCGGCTGCAGGTTGAGATGCCGATGCCGACGCAGCCGGACCCGAGCGCCGCCGCCACGGTGCAGGAACTGATGGGCGGACGCTTCGGCGAGATGACGACGCTCAACACCTACATGTACCAGAGCTTCAACTTCCGCCAGCGCGACAAGCTGCGGCCCTTCTACGCGCTGATCGCCAACATCGCGACGGAGGAGCTCGGCCACATCGAGCTGGTCGGCGCGACGGTGAACGCCCTGCTCCACGGCATCGAGCCGAAGGGCGACACGGGCAAGGGCGACGCGCCCTTCGCCGATCCCTTCCTCCACGCCTCAGGCGCCGGCCCGAACTTCCACATCAACGGCCCGCACGGGATCATGGCGGCGAACGCGCTCGGCCAGCCCTGGCGCGGGGACTACATCTTCAACTCGGGCAACCTGATCCTCGACCTGCTGCACAACTTCTTCCTGGAGAACGGCGCGCGCACGGTGAAGCTCCGGGTCTATCAGCTGACGAACAACCCGGCGGCGCGGCGCATGCTCGGCTACCTGTTCACCCGCGGCGGCGTGCATGCCGAGGCCTATGCACGGGCGCTGGAGAAGCTCACCGGCGTGGACATGAAGAAGATGCTGCCGATTCCGAACATCCGGCCCGAGGAGGTGCCGGAGAGCAGGAAGTTCCTGGAGGAGGGCTCGCACCGCCGCCTCTACCGCTTCAGCACCAGCGACTACGACGAGATCCGCGGAATCTGGCAGGGCCAGGCACTCGACGGCTCCGGCCCGCTGGAGGTGACGGACGGCCCGCCGCAAGGCGGCCCGCAGTATCAACTCGAGGGCGTTGCCCAGGCCTTCATCCCGGACTACCACCCGGAGGAGATCCTGGAGATCGCGCGGAAGCTCTACCAGAAGGCGAGCGGCTGACGGGTGGGCGCAGGTGGCGCCCGGCCCGGCCGGCTGGGCGCCCTTGCCTCCAGGTGGTCCGGCCCGGGCGGGATTGATCGATCCGCCCGATCATCCTGGCCGAAACTATTCATTTGATTTCAATGTCGCAGCGCAGCATATGTGTTCGCAGGGCGCCCCAAGCGGCGCCCACCGTTCCCACCACAACCAGAGCGAGAGCGAACGAACGCATGCTGACCGTTGGCGACAAGTTCCCCGCCTTCAAGCTGACCGCCGTGAAGGGCGGCCCCGAGGGGCTGGGCGGCCCCGGCAAGTCCTTCACCGAGATCACCAATGAGTCCGATCCGGGCAAGTGGAAGGTCGTCTTCTTCTGGCCGAAGGACTTCACCTTCATCTGCCCCACCGAGATCGCGGCCTTCGGCAAGCTGGCCGGCGAGTTCGCCGACCGCGACGCGGTGGTCTACGGCGTCAGCACGGACAGCGAGTTCGTGCACCTGAACTGGCGCGTGCACAACCAGGACATCCGCGACCTGCCGATCCCGATGCTCGCGGACGTGAAGCGTGAGCTGTCCACCGCGCTCGGCATCCTGGACAAGAACGAGGGCGTGGCGCTGCGCGCGACCTTCATTGTGGACCCGGACGGGACGATCCAGTGGGCCTGCGTGAACGGCCTGAACGTCGGGCGCAACCCGCAGGAGGTGCTGCGCGTGCTCGACGCGCTGCAGACCGACGAGCTCTGCCCGTGCAACTGGGAGAAGGGCAAGGAGACGCTGAACCCGGCGGCGCTGTTCGAGAAGGCGGCCTGAGGGCAGCGGGAACGTACGACCGTCCGTCCGCCGGAGCCTGAGGCTTCCGGCGGGCGGCGGCAGGCGGCGACCGTCCGTCGCCGCCGTTTGTCGCGTGCCGGTACGCGCGCGATGCCTCGAATACCGGATGTCCTGTAAGGAGCCCCCCATGTCGCTCGAAGCCCTGCGCAACCGGCTGCCCGAATACGCCAAGGACCTGAAGCTCAACCTCGGCAGCCTTGCCGCGGAGACGGTGCTGACGCCCCAGCAGCTTGCCGGAACCTTCGTCGCTTCGGCGCTGGCGGCGCGCAACGCCGAGGTCACGGCGGCGATCGTCGCGGAATTCGCCCCTCGCCTCTCGCCGGAGGCGCTGAACGCGGCCAAGGCCGCGGCGGCGATCATGGGCATGAACAACGTCTACTACCGCTTCACCCACCTCGTCGGCGGCGACTACCCGACCATGCCGGCGAAGCTGCGCATGAATGTCATGGCGCGGCCGGGCGTGGAGAAGGTGGATTTCGAGCTGTGGTCGCTCGCGGTCTCGGCCATCAATGGCTGCGGCATGTGCATGGAGGCGCATGAGAAGGTGGTGCGCCAGGCCGGCCTGTCGAAGGAGCAGGTGCAGGCCGCGGTGCGCATCGCCGCGGTGGTGCATGCCGTGGCCGCGGTGCTGGATGGCGAGGCCGCGCTGGGCAATGTCGCCCCGGCATCGGTGGCGCAGGCGGCCTGACCGGCCGGTGCCGGCCCAGGCGGGGGGCGCAGGGGCCGGCTAGCCCCCGTACCCCGCCTGCCGCGGCAGCCAGAGCGCGATTTCCGGGAAGGCGATGAGCAGCGCCGTCCCCAGCGCCAGCATCAGCATGTAGGGCAGGATGCTGCGGTTCACCTCGCCGAGCGGCGCGCCGGTGATCGCCTTGATGACCACCAGGTTCATCGCCACCGGCGGGCTGATCAGCGCCATCTCCAGGCTGAGCGTCAGCAGCACCCCGTACCACACCTTGTCGATGCCGAGCTGCGCCATCACTGGCAGGATCGCCGGCATGGTGAGCAGGATGATCGAGAAGCTCTCCAGCACCAGCCCAAGCACGAAGAGCAGCACCATCATCGCCACCAGGAACCCGGTGCGCCCGAGGCCGAGATTGGCCACCAGCGTCACCAGCTCCTGCGGCACGCGCAGCTTGGTCAGCATGTAGCCGTAGATCGCAGCACCAGCGATGATCATCAGCAGCATCGCCGAGGTGCGCGTCGCCTCCTGCACCCCGTCGAGCAGGTCGCGCCAGGACAGCGCGCGGTAGATCACCGCCGCGACGACGAGGGCCCAGAGCGTGCCGGTGCCTGCCGCCTCCGTCGCGGTGAAGACGCCGAAATAGATCCCGCCGAGCACGAAGAGCGGCAGCGTCAGGCTCCAGCCGGCGCGGCGCAGGGCCACGGCGGCGCGTGGCGGCGGAGGGTCGCCGGGCGGGACCTTGGCGTGGCCCTCGGTGAGAAAGACCCAGGCCGCGAACATCCCCGCCATCATCAGCCCGGGAACCACCCCGGCGAGGAACAGCGCACCGACCGAGCTTTCCGTTACATAGGCATAGAGCACCATCGGCGCCGAGGGCGGGATCAGGATGCCGAGCGTCCCGCCGCCCGCCACGACGCCGAAGGCGCCGCGGCGCGACATGCCATAGCGCAGCATCTGCGGGATGGCGATCTTGCCGACCGTCAGCGCGGTGGCGACCGAGGAGCCGCTGATCGCGGCGAACACGGTGCAGGCCGCGACCGTGGCGATGCCGACGCCGCCCCGCACGCGCCGCAGCAGCGCGAAGGCCGCGCCGTAGAGGTCGTCCACCACCCGCCCGCGCACCATGATGTGCGCCATCAGCATGAAGAGCGGGATCGCGACGAGTAGATAGCCGTCGAGCTGACCGATCACCAGCTCGCCGAGCGCCGGCACGCCGCCCTCGACCCACAGCAGGACCGCGAGCGGCAGCAGGAACAGCGCCGCGAACATCGGCAGGCCGAGGTAGAGCAGCGCGATCAGCGCCGCGAGTAGCAGCAGGAAGGTCACGCCGGCGCTACTCCCCGCGCGCGAGGGTGTCGCGCGGCAGCTCCTCCTCGCCGCGCGGCAGGTAGGGCGGCTCGCGCCCGGTGAGGAGGGCGAGCGCCTGGACCAGCGCGACCAGCAGCAGCACCGCCGCGCCGATCGGCAGCAGGAGCTGGATCCACCACTGCGGCACGCCCTCGACGTCGGTCATCAGGCCGACGAGGCGGCTGAAGGACACCGCCTCGATGCCGGCATCGAGCAGGATCGCCGCGACCACGGCCACCGACACCACGCCAAGCAGGCGCGAGAGCCAGGCAAGGCGTGGGCCGATCCGGCGGACCGCGATGTCCACGCCGATGTGCTCGAAGCGCCGCTGCGCCTCGGGCGCGCCGAGCAGCACCAGGGCCACGACCAGCCAGCCCGCCGTCTTGTCGATCCAGGGCTGCGGCGTGCCGAACAGGTAGCGCGCCACGACCGACCAGCAGATCAGCACCAGGCAGAGCACCGTCGCGGCCGAGGCGAGCGCACCCGCGATCCCCGAGACCAGCGCGGCGAGGCGTTCGATCGCCCTCACAGCGCCTGCATCAGGTCGAGCACGCGCCGCCCGTTCTCGGGCGCGAGGCGCAGGAAGGCCTCGATCACCGGCGGCTGCATGCGGGCCTTCCAGGTCTCGGCCTCCTCCGGCGTCTGCTCGTGGATGGTCATGCCCTTGGCGCGCAGCTCGCCGACCGCGGCAGCGGCGGTCTCCTCGGTGACGACGATCTGGTCCTGCTCGGCCTTGCGCGCCGCGGCCTCGATCGCCTGGCGCTGCTCCGGCCGCAGGCCGTTCCACCAGCGCGGGTTCACATAGACATGGCTGATCACCGCGAAGTAGGGCGCGACGGTGCCGTAGCGCTGGACCTCGTAGAAGCGCCGCGAGACGGCGGCGGAGAGGTCGGTGAGGCCGGCGTCCAGCACGCCCGACTGCAGCGCCGGCGGCACCTCCGGCCCCGGCATGGCCGAGGGCGCGGCACCGACGGCGGTCAGCGCATGGTCCGTCAGCGGGTTGAGGCCGCGGATCTTGAGGCCGCGGAAGTCCTCGACCGAGACGATCGGCTTGCGGTTGGAGGTAAAGATGCTCTGGCGCGTGGTGTAGAGCCACATCAGGTTGCGCACCTGGCGCCGCTCGAGCAGCCCTTCCAGGAACTTCGCCGCCTCGGAGCCGGCGATGAACTTCCGGATGCGCGCGAGGTCCGTGAACAGGTAGGGGATTGTGGGGGCATTCATCTCGGGGATGGTCGTGCCCCATTGGAAGTTCACCGCCGCCGCCGCCTCGAAGGCGCCGCGGGCGACGCCGGGGAAGTTCTCGCCCGCCTTGGCGAGCTGCTCGGCGGGGAAGACCTGCACCTGGACGCTGCCGTTGGAGCGCCGCGCCACGTCCTCCGCAAAGGCGGCCATCACGCGCGCATTGTGGTGCGAGGGCGGGAATTGGTGGGAGAGTCGCATGGTCGCCGGGGCTCCCTGGGCCCGCGCGGCACGGATGAGCCCAGGCGCGGCAAGAGAGGCGGCGGCGCCCGGCAGGGTGGCGAGGAGGAGGCCGCGGCGACTCGGCATGGCGTCGTTCTCCCGGATGGGTACTGCCCAGGCGGTGCTGGGACCCTTGTGGTTGAAGGTTTGGGCGAGGCCGTGCCCCGGGTCAACGGCGGCGGAAGGGCGGAGCCGCTCGCCCCCGCCGGCATCCTGTAGGCAGTCACCCCACGTCGTTTGCACTGCGCCGCCCGCATACTAGGTTAGGAGTCCGTGTCGTCACGGCGCGCAAAGAGGGACGATCAGGAGGAACGACCATGTGCGGCAGCGCCGCCGGAGCGCCCGCGTGAGCGATCACGCCGCCACGACCGCGCCATCATCTTCCGGGGGCGGGCGGAGGCACCGGTCCCCGCGGCCCAGCCCGCGTGGACGCGTGGCGACGCCGGAGGCGCGCGCGGCGGTGGCGGGCATGCTCGGCGACATGCCCCTCCGCCCGGACCTGCTGATCGAGCACCTGCACACGATCCAGGATCGCGAGGGCTGCCTGCGCGCGGGCCGCCTCGTCGCGCTCGCCGAATTGCTGCGCCTCGCCCCGGTCGAAGTGTTCGAGGTGGCGAGCTTCTACGCGCATTTCGACATCGTCGAGGACGACGCGCCGCCACCGCCGCCGGTGACCATCCGGGTCTGCGACGGGCTGCCCTGCGCGATGGCGGGAGCGGAGGCGCTGCTCCACGCGCTGCAGGCCGCGCCGCCGCCGCACGCGCGCGTGGTCGCAGCGCCTTGCATGGGCGCCTGCCACCGCGCCCCGGTCGTCGCCGCCGAGCACGGCCCGCTGCACGGCACCATCGAGCGCGCCACGCCGGAATCGGTCGCGCAGGCCCTCGCCCATGGCGTGCCGATGCCGCCTCCGGCGCCGCCACGTCCCCTCCCCGCCGGCCCCGACTCCTTCGCGGCGCTGCGTGCGGCGCAGGAGGGGCGGCTGACGCGCGAGGCGATGCTGGCGGCGGCGGAGGCGTCGGGCCTGCGCGGCCTCGGCGGCGCAGGCTTCCCGGTGGCGCGCAAGTGGCGCGCCGTGCTCGCCCATCCCGCCCCGCGATACCTGGTGGTGAACGCCGACGAGGGGGAGCCCGGCACCTTCAAGGACCGCGCCTGCCTGGAGCGCGACCCGCACCGCTTCCTCGAAGGCATGCTGCTCGCCGCGCATGCGGTCGCGGCGGAGGCGTGCTGGATCTACATGCGCGACGAGTACCCGGACCTGCTCCGCATGCTGCAGGGCGAGATCGCGAGGCTGGAGGCGGCGGGACTCACGGGCGGCCTGCCGATCCACCTGCGCCGCGGCGCGGGCGCCTATATCTGCGGCGAGGAGACGGCGCTGCTGGAGAGCCTGGAGGGCAAGCGCGGCTATCCGCGCCATAAGCCCCCCTACCCCGGCGAGCATGGCCTGTTCGGCCGCCCGACGCTGATCCACAACGTCGAGACGCTGTGGTGGCTGCCGGAGATCCTCGGCACGCCGGACGGCGCGGCACGCTTCGCCGCGGCAGGCAGGCGCGGGCGCAGCGGCAAGCGGCTGTTCAGCGTCTCTGGCCGCGTGCGCCGGCCCGGCGCGGTGGAGGCGCCCGCCGGCGTCACGGCGCTCGAACTGATCGAGGAATTCTGCGGCGGCATGGCGGAGGGCCATCGCTTCGTCGCCTACCTGCCCGGCGGCGCCTCCGGCGGCATCCTGCCCGCCTCGATGGCCGACCTGCCGCTCGATTTCGGCCTGCTGGAGCCGCATGGCTGCTTCGTCGGCTCGGGCGCGGTGGTGGTGCTGTCCGACCAGGACGATCTCGGAGAGGCAGCGCGCAACCTGGTGCGCTTCTTCCGCGACGAGAGCTGCGGCCAGTGTACGCCCTGCCGCGTCGGCACGGCGAAGGCGGCGCGGATGCTGGACGCGCCGCGCTGGAACCGCGCGCTGCTCGAGGAGCTGGCGGCGGCGATGGCGGACGGCTCGATCTGCGGCCTAGGCCAGGCGGCGATGAACCCCGTGCGCTCCCTGCTGCGCTTCTTCCCGGAGGCGGTGCCGTGACCGAGCCGATCCGCTTCATCCTGGACGACCGCGAGGTCGAGGCCGCGCCCGGCGAGACGATCTGGACCGTCGCGACGCGGCTCGGCATCGAGATTCCGCATCTCTGCCACCTCCCGCGCCCGGGCTACCGGCCGGACGGCAATTGCCGCGCCTGCATGGTGGAGATCGAGGGCGAGCGCGTCCTCGCCGCCTCCTGCATCCGCACGCCGAGGCCGGGGATGGTGGTGCGCACGGCGAGCGAGCGGGCGAAACGAACGCGGCGGATGGTGTTCGAGCTGCTGCTCGCCGACCAGCCCGGCGCCGAGGCACGCGATGCGACGGGCGGCTTCGCGCGCTGGACGGCGAAGCTCGGTGTTACGGAATCGCGTTTCGCGCCGGAGCCGGAGCGCCCGGCGCCGGACCTGTCGCACCCGGCGATGGCGGTGCGGCTCGATGCCTGTATCGCCTGCGGCCTCTGCGAGCGCGCCTGCCGCGAGTTGCAGCACAACGACGTCATCGGCATGGCACGGCGCGGCATCGGCGTGACGGTGGCCTTCGACCTGCTGGACCCGATGGGCGCCTCCTCCTGCGTCGCCTGCGGCGAGTGCGTGCAGGCCTGCCCGACCGGCGCGCTGCTGCCGAAGAGCGTGGTGGATGCGCAAGGCCGCCGCGGCGCGCCGGCGGAGCGCGAGGTGGCGAGCGTCTGTCCCTATTGCGGCGTCGGCTGCCAGGTCGGCTTCCGCGTGCGCGACAACCGCATCCAGGAGGTTGTCGGGCGCGACGGGCCGGCCAACCGCAACCGCCTCTGCGTCAAGGGCCGCTTCGGATTCGACTATCTGCACCATCCGGACCGGCTGATGCGCCCCCTGGTCCGCATCGAGGGCGCGGCAAAGGACCCCGCCGACTGCCTCGACCCGGCCCGCGCCCGCGCGAAATTCCGCGAGGCGAGCTGGGAGGAGGCGATGGACCGCGCCGCGCGCGGCCTCGCCCGCATCCGTGACGCCCATGGGCCCAACGCGCTGGCCGGCTTCGGCTCGGCCAAGGGCTCGAACGAGGAGGCCTATCTGTTCCAGAAGCTGGTGCGCACCGGCTTCGGCACGAACAACGTGGACCACTGCACGCGACTCTGCCACGCCGCCTCGGTCGCGGCGCTGCTGGAGGGGATCGGGTCGGGCGCCGTCACCGCGCCCTTCACCGCGGCGAAGGACGCCGACCTGATCTTCGTCATCGGCGCGCGGCCGACCGAGAACCATCCGGTCGCGGCGACCTTCCTGAAGGACGCGGCGAAGCGCGGCGCGACGCTGATCGTGGCGGACCCGCGCGGCAACGGCCTCGACCGCTTCGCCGCGGAGGTGCTGCGCTTCAGCCCCGGCGCGGATGTCGCGCTGCTCAACGCCATGCTGCACGTGATCGTGACGGAGGGGCTGCACGACCGGCAATTCGTCGCGGCGCGCGTCGAGGGCTTCGAGGCGCTGCGCCAGCACCTCGCCGCCTACAGCCCGGAGGCGATGGAGAGCGTCTGCGGCGTGCCCGCGGCGCAGATCCGCCGCGTCGCACGGCTCTATGCGCAGGCGCGGGCGGCGCTGATCCTCTGGGGCATGGGGATCAGCCAGTCGGTGCACGGCACGGACAACGCCCGCGCGCTGATCGCCCTCGCCCTGCTCTGCGGCCAGGTCGGACGGCCGGGGACGGGGCTGCATCCCCTGCGCGGGCAGAACAACGTGCAGGGTGCCTCCGACGCCGGGCTCATCCCGATGATGTTCCCGGACTACCGCCGCACGCAGGATCCGGCGACGCGGACCTTCCTCGAAGAGCTCTGGGGCTCGCGACTCGACCCGCAGCCCGGCCTGACCGTGGTGGAGATCCTCGACGCCGCCTGGCGCGGCGAGATCCGCGGCATGTACATTATGGGCGAGAACCCGGCGATGTCCGACCCGGACGCGGCACATGCGCGCGCCGGGCTCGCGCGCCTCGACCACCTCGTCGTGCAGGACCTGTTCCTGACCGAGACCGCTGCACTGGCCGACGTGGTGCTGCCCGCCTCCGCCTGGCCGGAGAAGGATGGCACCGTCACCAACACCAACCGGCAGGTGCAGATGGGCCGCAAGGCGTTGGAGCCGCCCGGCGAGGCGCGGCAGGACCTCGCGATCATCGTGGACATGGCGCGCCGGCTCGGCCTCGACTGGTCCTATGCGCATCCGCGCGAGGTGTTCGCCGAGATGGCGCGCGCCATGCCCTCCCTCGCCAACATCACCTGGGAACGGCTGGAGCGCGAAGGCAGCGTCGTCTATCCCTGCCCTGACCCCGACGCGCCCGGCGAGGACATCGTCTTCCGCGACCGCTTCCCCACCGCGGATGGCCGTGCGCGCCTGGTCCCAGCCGGCCTCACCGATCCGCACGAGATGCCGGACGCGGACTTCCCGCTCGTGCTGACCACGGGCCGCGAGCTGGAGCACTGGCACACCGGGGCGATGACACGCCGTGCCGGCGTGCTGGACGCGCTGGAGCCGGGGCCGACCGCCTCCCTCGCGCCGGCGGAGCTGCGCCGGCTTGGCCTTGCCCCCGGCGCGCGGCTGCGCGTGGCGACGCGGCGCGGCGCGATCGAGTGCGCGGCGCGCGAGGA
>ERZ777003.4124-NODE-4124-length-12739-cov-30.052034_pt1 | contig 12739 bp, 6 predicted proteins | sample MGYA00374956_ERZ777003 | MGnify/ENA primary metagenome ERZ777003 (study PRJEB29302, sample SAMN06268252) | bioreactor metagenome | isolation source: Joint BioEnergy Institute, California, USA | place: USA:Joint BioEnergy Institute, California, USA | collected... | reverse complement strand
GAACTTGGCCGACAATAGTCATCCGACCGGCAGCCTTTATGCTGCCCGCGTGGCGTCGCGGCGTCACCCGGCGTACGAATCGACGTGGACGCCCCGGACGGCGCGGCCCGACGGCTCGTTCATCCGCTGGAACTCGGCATCCCATCGCAGCGCCGTTTCGGTGCTGCACGCGACGCTCCGCTCCCAGGGTACGCAGGCCACCGCCGGGGGCGATGGGAAGTGCCGCTCGAACAGCTGGCGATAGAGGTATGCCTCCTTCGTGAGCGGCGTCTTGACCGGGAACCGCTCGGCGGCCGACGCCAGCATCGCATCGCTCACCTCGGCCTCCGCGAAGGCCTTGAGACTGTCGATCCACGAGTAGCCGACGCCGTCGGAGAACTGCTCCTTCTGCCGCCAGAGCACCGCGTCCGGAATCGCGCCCACGAAGGCCTGGCGCAGCGGCCACTTCTCGATCGGCCGCGCGTACTGCGCGGCCCGCGGCAGCTTGACCGCCGGGTCGAGATTCATCGCGACATCGAGGAACTCCCGATCGAGGTACGGCACGCGCGCCTCGACGCCCCACGCGGCGCTCGCCTTGTTGGCGCGCGCGCAGTCATACAGGTGAAGCCGCTCGAGCTTCCGGACGGTCTCGGCGTGCAGTTCGGCCGCGTCGGGCGCCTTGTGAAAGTAGAGGTAACCGCCGAAGACTTCGTCGGCCCCCTCGCCGCTCAGGATCATCTTGATCCCCATCGCCCTGATGCGCCGCATCAGCAGGTACATCGGCGTCGAGGCCCGCACTGTCGTCACGTCGAAGGTCTCGATGTGGAAGATCACGTCCGACAGCGCGTCGAGACCTTCCTGAACGGTGAAGTGGAACTCGTGGTGCACCGACCCGATGTGCTCGGCCACGCGTCGCGCCGGCTCGAGGTCGGGCGCACCGACCAGGCCAATCGAGAACGAGTGCAGGCGCGGCCACCAGGCCACCGTGCGGCCGTCGTCCTCGACGCGCCGTTCGCTGAAGCGTGCGGCAATCGCCGCGACGATGCTCGAGTCGATGCCGCCGCTGATGAGCACGCCGTACGGCACGTCGCACATCATCTGACGTCGCACGGCCGCCTCGAGCGCTTCACGCAGCACGGCGGGATCGTACGGCGCCGACGGCAGGTGCCCCGCTTCGGCCCAGGCCGGCTCGTAGTAGCGCTGGAACCCCCGGTCGAGCTCGTGACCCAGCAGGTAGTGTCCCGGCGGAAATTCCTGGAAGCGCTCGCAGACGTCGACGAGCGCCTTCATCTCGGACGCCACGTACACGCGGTTGTCGGCATCCCACCCGATGTAGAGCGGAATGACACCAATCGGATCGCGCGCCACGAGGAACGTCCGCTGCCTCGGGTCGTACAGGACGAAGCCGAAGATGCCGTTCAGCCTGTTGAGCAGGTCCTTGGGCTGCCACTCCTGATACGCCGCCAGGATCGGCTCGCAGTCGGACGCCGTCCGGTACTCGTAGTGCTCGCGAAGGCTCGCGCGAATTTCCCGGTGGTTGTAGATTTCGCCGTTGACCGCGAGCACACATCCCGACCGGCCGTCGACCAGCGGCTGTGCGCCGTGCTCGACGTCGACGATCGAGAGCCGCTCGTGCACGAGAATGCACCGGTCGTCGGCATAGACGCCGGTCCAGTCGGGACCGCGGTGCCGGAGGCGCCGCCCGAGCGACAGGGCCTGCTGGCGCAGACCGCTCGTATCGCCCGATTCAGTCGGGCTCAGGATCGAAAGAAGACCACACATGGTCGAGCTCCGGGGGTAACGGACCGCGCCGGAGCCCGATCACGGGTCGCGCACCGGACGTCCGGCAAGAGAAACCATCGGCCTCGTGGCCGTTGGCTTGAGGGGCTGGTGCCGTTACTCGTCGAGGGCAAATGCGAGGAGGGTCCGGTCCGCAACGACCGCGACGTACTGGAGACCTCCGCCGAGGTACGAGACCGGTGCAGCATCGATGGCGCCTCCGGCATCGAAATGCCAAAGGGGAACGCCGGACGACGAGTCTACGGCCATCAGCCGTTCCTTGTCAGCAGCAAAGATCACCCCGCCGGCCGTCGACAGGACGCCTCCTCTGCCGGGTCCTGTGTACATGGTCCCCGGGAAGTCCGTTCGCCACCGGATCTCTCCGGTGTCGACGTCAATGGCGAGCAGTTCACGACGAACCGGGGTGCCGGCGACCCGGCCGGCCCGGCCGCCCCAGACAGCCCCGTCAGGCCAGTCCGGCCGTTCGCTCTTATAAAGGATGCTGCCGTAGCCGTCGTTCGTGAGCACCAGAAACTGGCGCAGCGCAGGGTCGAACGCGGGCGAGGCAGCACCAGCAGCTCCCGCATGGCCTGGATAGACCAGCGTGCCGCCTGGGGTCGGCCGCCTGCCCTCAATCTCGAGCGGTCGCCCCGTCTCGTCGAAGCCGCGATTCCACGTCTGGCGGGCGAACGGCGTCGCCCGCAGCATCCGCCCCGTCTCCCGGTCGATCACGTAGAAAAAGCCGTTCCGTGCGGCCGCATAGACAACGGGCCGCTCGGTACCGGCACCGCCGTCGCCAAGCACGGGCACGAACGTCGCGCCCCAGTCCCGTTCGTCGTGCGGATTGAGCTGGTAGTGCCACCGCAGCCGTCCGGTCGACGCTTCGATCGCGACAATCGACGAGGTATAGAGATTGTCGCCGGGACGCCCGCTGCCCTGGAGCGGCGGCGAGGGTGCCCCGACGCCCCAGAACAGCAGTCCCGTCGACGGATCGTAGGAACCGATGACCGGCGTCACGCCCCCGCCGCGCCGCCACGTGGATCCTTCGCCCCACGTGTCGTGACCCGGCTCCCCCGGTCCCGGCACCGTATAGAACCGCCACAGTCGCCGGCCGTCGTCGGCCGCGTACGCATCGAGATACCCGCGGACGCCTCGATCGGTACCGGCAACCCCGACGACGACAGCCTCGCCGGCCACGAGTGGGGCGGCAACGATCGTGTAGCCGTCGGCCGGGTCGGCCACCCGGACGTGCCACCGGGTCTTCCCCGTCCTGGTGTCGAGCGCGTACAGCTGGCCGTCGATCGTCGGGACGAAGAGGGAAAAGTCGAGCACTGCCGGTCCGCCGGTGCCGGCCCCGTCGACCGAAAGCGCACGCTCGGGAACCGTGCCCTTCGCGCCGCTCGACCAGAGCGGTCGTCCCGATGTCGCGTCGAGCGCAAAGGTCGTCCCGTCGGGCAGGCTCACGAACATCGTGTCGCCGACGACGAGCGGCGTCAGCATTCCTGGTGCGGTAAGCGGAAGCTGGCGCATCCACTGCAGACGCAGGCGCCCGACGTTCGCCGGGGTGATCCGATCGAGCGACGAATGGCGACGACCGTCGACACTGCCCGCATGCGACAGCCATTGCGCGCCAGCCGCCTCCGCTCCGGTCAGGCTCGCTGACGTCACCGGCGGAACTGCGAGCGCGTCTGTATCGCCCTCGTCGGCGCCGGTGTACGGGTTCCCTTCGGCAATGCGCGAGCGGAGATACGCGATGACCTGCCACGCCTGTTCGGGCTCGAGGCGAACGTCGTGCGCGGGCAGCTCGTCGATGCCGAACCTCAGGTGCCTGAACAGCGCCCAGTCGCTCGTGCCGTAGCGGAAGACGCCGGAGTCGAGCGTGCCCCCTTCACCACCGGAAGCATGACAGCCGGCACAGCGCTCGGCGAACAGCCGCTCGCCGGCGGTCAGATCGTCGGACGACGATGCCGGCGCGGTCACGGCCCAGTGCGGATTACCGACGTCCGGCAGGTTCTCGGGCCACACCCCGGAGCCCGGCCGGATCAGCCTGAACATGTCGGACCACGACAGATCCGGCATCCGACCGGCCACCTTGAGCGCGAGCGTGCGGGTCCGCCACGCGAGGGCTGGTACGCGCAGGCTGGCCAGGCCGGCGGCCGCCAGGATCAGCAGGCCAGCGACGAGGATCGCTGAAAACCGGATCCGCACGTCGGCAGCTCAGGGAACGCGAACCGGCGGCTCGCGGCGGCGGGGCGCAATGACCCGCTGCCGCGGAACTGCGGTGGCCGGAGCGTTCTGGGCGACGGTGAACATCCATCCGGCGACAAAGGCATACCCCACCCGCTCGATCGCACCGGAATAGGCCGGCGCCAGAAGCGAGACCTGACCAAACCCGGTACCTTCCTCCGGCTGAACGGTCAGCCAGTCGACGCCGCTCCACGCCGTCCACCGGCACGAGGCTCCGGAAGGCTCGACGGTGATCACGGCCTGGCTGCTCGCGGACGGGAAACGCACCAGCGTGCCGGTGTGCACGGGCTCGGCGCCCATGGCGAGCGCGTATGAACAGCCGTCGGTCTGGCCGCCGTCGCCGACGATCTCGTCGCGAACGGCGAACACGTGAACGCGCGGCCGTTCGCCATCCCCGTAGACCTCCAGCACGAAGATGCGGCCCGATTGCTCGTCGTAGGCCACCCCGCCGATGCGGTGATCGTTCAGCACCGGCAGGCGCCAGACCGCATACGGCCGGACAGTCCACGGCTGCCTGCGTCCGGCACTGACCTCCGCCAGCTCCGACGCACGGTACGCCCATACCTGTGGCTGGTAGGGATAGGCGTGCTCTCCCTTGCCATGATGAATCGGGTCACCGCACTCGTCGGCTTCGCCATAGCAGTACGGGCCCGTACCGTGATACCCGAAAAAGAGCACCGACGCCGTGCCCTTGGGCAGGACGACGCCCCGCACCTGCGTGGCCCGATTGAAGACCGGATCCTGACGCGTCCCGTCGCCGAGCGTGGTGTTGTCCTCGGGATAGCCGACCAGCATCCGCGCATTGATCGATCCTCGCGCCTGGAGGAAGTCTGCGGTGCGCGCCACCGACACCGATGGACCGAACGAGGTGCGCGTGATGATCGAGAGGCAGCACTGGCCGGTGAACAGGTCGCCGCCGAAGACGGGCTGCCACTCGGACGGAATGCCAGCCATGTAGCCGGCGTAGAACCCGGGATTGAGCGATCCCACCCTGAGCGGACCGACCACGTCATCCGAACCGAGATTGACCGGACGGACGAAGTGCGACGTGCGGGCGGTGCGCTCGGCATCGTAGAACGAGTACACCGACACGATCAGCCGGTCACCTGCGACGTGCAGTCCCCCGATCTTCTTCGATCCCGGATCGGACGGATTGATCTCGTCCATGCGCCCGCCGGTCGGATCGCGGAACGGCTGCAGGAGTCTGGCCACGCCTCCCGCTTCGGGCACCTCGAACTCCGCGACGTGCTGACAGTGGTCGTGGCCGACCACGAACAGCGAACCCCGCGCGGGGTTGAAGGCGATGACGCCCTGCACATAGGCAAAGTCGCGCGGGCCGGCCGAACACGTCGTGCCGGCATTCTCGAAGGTGAAGCTGCCCCGGTAAACGAGATCAGCCTGTCCGAGTTCGCGGGGTTGCGCCGCTGCCAGGACGGGCAGCAGGCCGAGAATCAGTGTGACCAGAACGCACCGGCTGCGGGCTGCCACGGTGCACCTCCAGGGAGCATCGATGTACCGCCTCACCTTACTCCAACTTCCGGCCGGCCCAACGTCTTCACCGGAGCTTCATCGGGGCCCCTCCGGCGGCCGATTCAGCGCGACAGCAGCCGCTCGTGCACCGCAGCCACCTGTCGGGCGGCACGCGCCCAGGTGAACTGTTCCAGGACCCGCTGCCGTCCCGCCCGACCGAACGCCGCGCGACGATCGGGATCGTCGAGCAGGCTCTGCAGCGTCGACGCGAGCTCATCGGCGCTCTCGCCACTGACGAGTTCGCCCGTGACGCCCGCCTCGATAGCCTCGGGCACCCCGCCGGAGTCGCCGCCAATGACCGGCAGCCCGGCAGCCGCCGCCTCGAGAAAGACGATGCCGAACCCTTCGATGTCGGCACCATCAATCCGATTGGGATGACAGAAGAGATCGGCCGCTGCGTAGTACATCGGCAGATCGTCGGCCGCCACCGCCCCCGCAAACACGACGTCGTCGGCAATGCCGTGATCGCGCGCGCGCGATTCGAGCCGTTCCCGCTCCTCGCCGTCGCCGACGATGACGTACGTCAGGCGGGTGCCCTTTCGACGCAGGATCGCGACGGCGTCGATCATCAGGTCGTGCCCCTTGCGTCGCTGCAGGCGGCCGACGGTGAGCAGCAGCGGGCGGTCGCCGGCCAGCCGCGCGCGCAGCTGCGCCGCGCCGGGCACGTCGGGCCGGAAGCGCTCGGCATCGACGCCGGGGTAGACGACGGTCACGGCATCGAGCCCGATGCCGAACGGTTCCAGCATGCGCGCCGTGTTCAGGCTGTTGGCAAAGATCGCCGAAGCGCCCCTGAACACGCGCTTCATCAGCAGGCTGTACTCGCGCGACAGCAACGCAACGGAAATGTCTTCGCCGTGCGCCCAGCACGCGTACGGAGCCCCGCCACTGATGCGGGCGAACCAGGCCGCGGCCCCTTCGGGCAGCGCACGGGCGCACTGCACCAGCGTGTGCGGGTGACGCGTCGCCCGTCGAATCCGTGCCGCCCATCGGAGGTGTCGCGCCAGGCTCGCCGGCCGCAGACCCCAGTCGGCGCTGCGCATCGGCGTGCGCGTCACCCGCAGAGGCCCATCGTCGATCTCGCGCGGCAGTCCGTCGACCGCGTCGGCCCAGACGCGAATCGACGCGCCGTCGAGCCGCAGCAGGATGTTGCGGAGCAGCTCACCGCTGCCGCCGATCGCCGGAGGGAACAGCTCCGACAGCACCAGCAGGTTCACGTCACTCTCGCGCACGTGGCTCATCACCCGTTCAGGGCCGCCGCAGCATCGCAGCCGGGCGAGGCCGGGTCGGCCGCGCGACGACGTGCGCCACGGGACGCGCGGCTCGCTTCTGGACGGCGGCAAACCCGTCCTTTGCTGCCAGCCGATCCAGGCAGGCCACGAAGGCGAACGTGAACCAGGTCAGGTCGTTGAGCGCCAGTGCGATGAAGCTCCCGCCGACGACGAACCCGGCCATCGACGCAAGACAGGCCGTCGTCATCGATACGTAGAAGCGGGCGGTGTCGTCATCCTTCTTTTCCTTCAGGGCCGCGGCGGCCCAGCGTCGGATCTTCAGCAGCCGGAGGGTGGAACGGCCGAACAGCCCCACCCAGACGAGCGCGCCGAGAAAACCGAGCTCGGCCAGGACCTGGAAGTGGCTGCTGTGTACCGCCCGGCCACGCCCATACCGTCCCTGCAGGAAGTCGTACTGGTCGTAAACATCGGCGTAGTTGAAGAGACCGACGCCCAGAGGCCGATCGATCGCCATCTCGACGGCCACCTTCCAGAAGTGAAGCCGTGACGCCGCCGAGTCCTCGAACTGACCGTCCTCGGGGCGGATCGTCTGCAGGCGCTCCAGGTAGCCCTCTGGAACCGGAACCGTGGCAGCGGCCACGCCGGCGAGCACCAGCGCACTGATGAAGAGCCTGACGCGCTGGGGATGAAACCAGATGTAGACCAGCGCTATCGCAAGCAGTCCCAGGAACCCGCCGCGCGAGAACAGGCTGACGACGGTGTACACGCTGAGCAGGGCCGCCAGGTTCATGCCGATCCGGAGGACCCGGTTCAGGTGCGGGTGCACGTACGACCCGAGGATGACGCCGACGTTCTGCCCGATCGCCCACAGGAACGGGATCGTCAGCACGGTGCCCAGCGCGTAGCCGTTGTTGTCGGCAAAGGTACCGGTCAGGCCGAGGCCGAACTGCACGCCGCCGCCGAGTACCGACGCGAGGCCGGCCTTCGCCGAGTGAAACCCGAACGAACCGGCCACCACCGCCACCAGCGCGGCCAGGTGCCAGCGGGTTTCGACCAGCGTGATCGCCAGCAGGCAGACGATGATGAGACGGGCGAGGAAGTCGAGCCAGTAGAGGCCGCTGCCGATGTCGCTCGCGCCCGGCAGCGACACGGCGGCGAGCGCCAGGAAGGCGAGCGCGCCCCGCGAGATCCAGTGACTGACGTCTGGAAACCTCCCGGAGAGTATGCACGTGCCGAGGAGGATCGCGCCGCTCAGCAGTGACAGGCGCAGGCCCGAGATGTCCCACCAGACGAATCCTTCCGGCCTGAAGAACGCAAACCAGCAGTACAGCAGCAGCGCTGCAAACCGGTTGAAGAGCGCGGCAACGAAGCCAGGGACCGCGATCAGCAGGAAGAGGAGGGTACGAAGCATCGGCGCGTCGTCTCGACGGGCGGCAGCGGGCGGTAGCTGACCTGCGGCGGCATTTCCCGGATCACACACTACCCGCCACCTGTAGGGGCGTCAATGCCTCATGCCCGCGCTCGACCGCAGTACGACGATCCGCCGCCGCACTGCGACGGTGTCCCCACACTCGTGTCGACGCATCGACAGCGTCGCGAATACCGGACCTGTGAGCCCATTACGGTTCTGTCGCCGGTACGCCGCAGGCGGTCGCAGAACGAACTGTTTCACTGAAGCAACTGGCGGGCACGCCCCTTGCTAGCAACGAGGGTCCGGCGGGTGTCGCAAAAACGACACTTCGCGATAACGCGCAGAGACAACTGAACTCACGAGAGCTCGGCGGTCCGCGCCCTGCAGCCCGGGGCTGTGGTTACGGACGTAGGAATTACACCCTCCCGGCAATTCCTCCCGGCTCGGTTGTTCGAGACTCCGCGGCATCGACCTCCGGATGCGGCTGAGGGAAGAACGGAAGGAAAGAGATTGATGCAGGAGAGAAGGCTCATCGCTTGGTTGACGGCTGCACTGTGCCTCGTTGGCGTTGTGCCTGGAGCGGCCCAGTCATTGCCGACACGACTGGTTCAGTCGCAGGATCTGGTCTACGAAGGCAGTTTCACTTTCACCAACGCCAGATCGACCTGTAGTCAGGGGACATACGATTTCGCCTACGTCCAGGGCGCGACGGCATTCAACCCGGCGAACAACTCGCTGTTCGTCGTCGGTCACAGCTACTGCCAGCACGTGGCCGAATGGCGCGTGCCGTCGCTCGGCGGCGTCGCGCCGCTGCTGCAGAACCCGGTCGATCCGACCGGCGGCCGGCTGCAGCAGATCAACCCGCAGGATCCGAACTCGAAGGCCATCGGAGGGCTGCTCGTCGTTGGTGATCGTCTGGTCGTGAGCGGCTTCTCGACCTACGACGGTTCCGGCTCGGCCGTCGCCTCGCACTTCGTGCGCTCGACGACGCTCGGCGCCGGCGGCACGACCGGTCCATTCCGCGTGGGCGATCGCAATCCCGCGTTCTACGCCGGCTACATGGGTCGGATCCCGTCCGCCTGGCAGTCGGCCTTCGGCGGCGACACACTCACGGGCCAGTGCTGCCTGTCGATTATCACGCGCACGTCGTTCGGCCCGTCCGTCTCGGTCGTCAACAGCGCCGACCTGGTTGCCGGTCGGAATCCGACGCCGGCCACGATGCTCGTCGGCTACCCGGAAGGGCACACGACGCTCGGCGGCGGCGATCGGCAGTCGAACGTCTTCAGCCTGACGAGCCGGGTCACCGGAGTCGTGTTCCCCGAGAACACGGCGTCGGTGCTGTTCTTCGGCCGCCACGGCACCGGACCGTACTGCTATGGCGAAGGCAGCGCGTGCGGCGACCCCGAGGACAACTCGAAGGGCACGCACGCCTATCCCTACGTACCCTACGTCTGGGCATATCGCGCCAGCGACCTGGCCGACGTGAAGGCCGGGCGGAAGCAGCCGTGGGATGTCACCCCGTACGCCACGTTCCGCCTGCCCAGCCAGATTCGGTCGGCGCACATCGGCGGTGCGGCGTACGATCCGGCCACCGGCCGCATCTTCGTGCTCGAGGTCTACGGTGGCGCGGATGGCACGCCGCGCATGCACGTGCTGCGCATCAACGGCGCCGCCTCGGCCGCACCGCCGCCGGCGGCCGACACGACCTCGCCGTCGGTGACGCTCACCTCGCCGTCGGCGGGCAGCACGCTGAGCGGCACGGTCACGCTCGCGGCGTCGGCCACCGACAACGTCGGCGTCAGCAGCGTCTGGTTCACCGTCGACGGCAACCCCGTCGGTAATGAAGACACGAGCGCGCCGTACCAGATCAGCTGGAACACCACGACGGTCGCCAACGGCACGCACACGATCCGCGCCGTGGCGCGCGATGCGGCGGGCAACACGGCCAGCTCGGCACCGGTCACCGTCACCGTCAACAACAGCACTGGCGGCAGCGGTAGTGGCGGAAGCGGCGGTAGCGGCAGCGGGGGCAGTGGAAGCGGCAGCGGCCGACGTGACACGGAGCGGCCGTCGGTCAGCTTCACCGCGCCGGCCGCCGGCGCGACGGTCAGCGGCACGGTGACCGTTTCTGTCAACGCGTCGGACAATGTTGGAGTCGTCTCGGTGCAGTTCACGCTCAATGGCGTGAACCTGGGGGCGCCCGACACGACGGCGCCGTACGCCATCGCGTGGAACACGCGCGGAGCCGGCAACGGCACACACGTGCTCGGCGCCATCGCGCGCGACGCGGCGGGCAACACCCGCACGACTACGCGGACGGTCGTCGTCAACAACCAGGCGACCACCCCGAGTACGCCCTCGGCGCCGAGTACACCGTCCGCGCCGAGCACACCGTCGACACCCAGCACGCCGTCGGTCCCGTGCGTGACGCCGCGGCCCGGCGCCAACTGGACCTGCTACAACGGCGGCTGGCTGCCGCCCGGCTTCCCGATCCCGTCGCAGTCGGTTGCACCGTCGGCACCGAGCGCCCCGTCGGTGCCGAGCACGCCGTCGACGCCGAGCACGCCGTCGACGCCGAGTGCGCCGTCGACGATCCCGTGCGTGACACCACGGCCCGGCGCCAACTGGACCTGCTACAACGGCGGCTGGCTGCCGCCCGGCTTCCCGATCCCGTCGGCGCCGCCCGCCTTCGTCCCCGCGCCGGTGCTGCCGGCGCCGTCGGCCGGCGGGTGCACCACGCCCAGGCCCGGAGCCAACTGGTTCTGCCGCAACGGCGGCTGGCTGCCGCCCGGATTTCCGATCTCATAGCCGCGTGATGCACGGCAAGGAGAAAGATCATGCGCCATTCCGTGATCGCGCTGCTCGTGTCCCTGATCCTGGGCGTTGCTGCCCCCGCGTTTGCCCAGTCGTCGCAGAGCTGGGTCCTCACCTGGTCTGACGAGTTCAACGGCTCCGGCCTCGACACGTCGGCCTGGAATGTCGAGGACAGCACGACCAGCAGCTACGGCGGCACCGAGCAGGCCTGGCGGCCCGCGAACGTCACGGTCAGCAACGGCGTTCTCCGGCTGACCGGCCGACGCGAATCGGCGGGCAACCGGCAGTACACGTCGGGTGCCGTCAATACGCGCGGCAAGCGTACGTTCGGCCCGGACTTCCGACTGGAGGTCCGGGCAAACATCCCCGCGTTCCGCGGCGGCTGGCCAGCCATCTGGACGCGCGAGGGCACCATGCCCAACCCGGACGTCGGCGTCGAAATCGACGTGATGGAGAACATCGGCGATCCGAACGTCGTCTACCAGGTCCAGCACAAGTGGAACCTCGACGGCCAGCCGCACCAGAAGGCGATCGAGTGCGCGCCGTTCCGCCAGAGCTTCGCGGGCCAGTGGCACGTCTACGCCGTCGAGGTCGTCGGCGGCCGTACCACGTGGTACATCGACGGCGTCCAGACCTGCGGGCCGTCGAACGCGGCACCGGCGAGCGCCAGTCACCTGCTGCTGAACCTCTCAATCGGCGGCTCGTGGCCGGGCAGTCCCGACGGCAGCGTCGCCTTCCCGCAGCACTTCGAGATCGACTACGTCCGTGTCTACGAACGGCGCAGCGGCGCGCCGGCGGCCGACACGACGGCGCCGTCGGTGACGCTCGCCTCGCCGTCGGCGGGCAGCACGCTGAGCGGCACGGTCACGCTCGCGGCGTCGGCCACCGACAACGTCGGCGTCAGCAGCGTCTGGTTCACCGTCGACGGCAACCCCGTCGGTAATGAAGACACGAGCGCGCCGTACCAGATCAGCTGGAACACCACGACGGTCGCCAACGGCACGCACACGATCCGCGCCGTGGCGCGCGATGCGGCGGGCAACACGGCCACCTCGGCGCCGGTCACCGTCACCGTCAACAACAGCACTGGCGGCAGCGGTAGCGGCGGCGGCAGTACCGACACGGTCGCTCCAAGCGTCAGTCTCACTGCCCCGGCGAACGGCGCCACCGTCAGCGGAACCGTTACCGTGTCGGCCACCGCGTCGGACAACGTCAGGGTCGCATCGGTGCAGTTCCAGCTCAACGGCGTGAACCTGGGCGCGCCCGACACGACGGCGCCCTACCAGATCAGCTGGAACACCACGAGCGCCGGCAATGGAACGCACGTACTGCGCGCCATCGCCCGCGATGCCGCCGGCAACGTCACCACGTCGGCCAGCCGCACCGTCACGGTCAGCAACGGCAGCAGTGGTGGCGGCAGTGGAAGCGGCAGCGGCAGCCGCGACACGCGGCGGCCCTCGATCAGCTTCACGGCGCCGGCCGCCGGCGCGACGGTCAGCGGCACGGTGACCGTCGCGGTCAACGCGTCGGACAACGTCGGCGTGACGTCCGTCCAGTTCACGCTCAACGGCGTCCCGCTCGGCGCGGCCGACACGACGCCGCCGTATGCCATCGCGTGGAACACGCGTGGTGCCGCCAACGGGACACACGTGCTGGGCGCCATCGCGCGCGACGCGGCGGGCAACACCCGCACGACCACGCGGACGGTCGTCGTCAACAACCGGACGACGGCCCCGAGTACGCCCTCGGC
>ERZ777003.4122-NODE-4122-length-12746-cov-44.541644_pt1 | contig 12746 bp, 10 predicted proteins | sample MGYA00374956_ERZ777003 | MGnify/ENA primary metagenome ERZ777003 (study PRJEB29302, sample SAMN06268252) | bioreactor metagenome | isolation source: Joint BioEnergy Institute, California, USA | place: USA:Joint BioEnergy Institute, California, USA | collected... | reverse complement strand
TCAGAATCAGGGCATGCGCGTTCGTAGAGGAATCGCCATCGCCGCAACGCTCATCGCCCTCGGTGCGCTAACGCCGAGCATGGCCTCCGCTGAGACCACGACCGCCGCGCAGCCCTCCCCCACCGCGACGGTCGATGTATCCGGCGAGCTCCCCTTCGGCTGGGACAAGTACGGCCCCTACTTCCTGTGGGGCACCCTCAAGTGCCGGATCCACCTCTTCAAGCCCTGGGAGTGGCGCCACATGTGGGGCACCGGCCCCTGCTGGTTCTGAGCCGTCTCTTCAAGCGCGCGAACCGGCGGCCGACCGGTGCGGGAACCGGTCGGCCGTCGGATCCTCGGGCGCGGGGACGCTCAGCCGGACAGCAGAACGGCGATCCCCATTCCGAGGTGGAGGGCGGCGAACAGAGCCGGGATCCACCGTTCGATCCGGGTGAGCGGTCTGTAGCGGCGGCTCGGCAGCGCCGTCACCCATTCGGCCGAGGAGTACGCCAGGGCGGGCAGCCGACGTTCCAGCTCGGCGACGACCGCCCATTTGGCGGAGCTGAGCACACGGTACGAACGCGCCTGTATGCCCCATATCAGGCACTGGCAGAGCGCCGCCGCCAGGACGCACACGATGACCGCCACCGGGATCCGGTGCGTCTCCACCGTGGTGGCGGCTCCGAGCAAGGTGAGCAGGGCAGTATTGCCGGAGAGGAAGAAGGCGTTGGCGGTGTTCCTCCGGGCGCTCACCCGATCCGCCGACTCCACGTACACCCGGTACTGCTCCATCACGGCCATGTGGTAGCGGTAGACGGCCTCGTCGGTGAACGCGTCGGCGGTCACGGCGGAGTTCCACAGGGCCGTATCGAGGTCTTCCCCGCGGGGACGGGACGCCGGGAGGGCGTCCCGTCCCACGGTGTCGTCATGTACGGCGGTCATGCCGTCCTCTCTTCGGAGATGTGCTCGCCGCCCGTGGCCCTCTCCGGCTCGGCGCCCTCCTCGGCGGCCGGTTCCGCCTCGGCGGGAACCTCCCGCAGCCGGATCTCGGCCCGCTCCGGGTCACGGGCGGACGGCGCCGCCGAGACCACCTCGACGTGCAGCCGGTCCCCCTTGTCGAGTTCTCCGGCGCTGAACCGTTCCCGCGTCCGGGGGGTCATCTGGAAGATGTGCAAAATGGCGGGCTGCCCCAGTTCGGTCCAGCCGTCCAGGGTCACCAAGACGAACCCCCGCTCCCTGAACGGCCTGGTGACCGTTCCCGTGCACCGCTCGCCCTGCCGCGGGAGGACCGGACCGGGGCGTGCTCCGGGCGTCCCGGAGACAGGCGCCTGCCCGGGCCGCCGGTCGGCCGTCGGCGCGTGATCGGCGAGCACCACGTCGATGCGCTGCCGCACCGGGTCGACCCGCAGCACCCGCACCAGCACCTCAGAACCCTGTTCGAGGCCGGCCGCCTCGGCCATGTGGGTGGGGATCCTGGACTTCCCGCCGTCCTGCAGGGCCACGAAGTAGCCGCCCCGGTTGATCTGGACGACCTCGGCCCGCACCAGAGTGCCGCGCCGGTACTTCGCCTCCAGGGCCGGCCAGGGGTTGGTCTTCCCGTGCCGCTGCGAGAAACGGGTCCCGTTCTCGTCGGTGACGAAGACGCCGTTGAGCCTGGCGCCGATCCGGAACCGCTTGGACATGTCGTCCGGAAGGGTCTCCAGGTAGTCCATGTCGGTACGCCGCATGACCCCGGTGCGCAGCTCGTTCTGGATGTCCCGGACGAAGATGTGGTCGGTCGCCGTCAGCACCACCTCGGCGATGGCCTCCACGTCGCGGACGCCGGTACGGGGGCGCAGGTCCATCTCGGGCATGCCCCGCTTGCGGGCGTCCTCGATCGCCAGCCGCAGCGCCTCCTGCAGCTCGGGCAGCCCGCCCATGTCACAGCGGTACTTGATGGCCCGCACCTGGCCCACGATGTTCGTGGGCAGTTCGGCGCCCTCGTGGTGGATGACGACCGCCCGCTTGTGCAGGCACATCGCCCAGCCCAGCTCCATGGCGACCGAGGTGGAGGGCAAGGACAGGTCGATGACCACCGTGCCGGCCCGGTCGACGCCGTTCCAGGCGGCCGACAACGGGCTCTCCATCGTTCCCGGGATGCAGTCCGCGCGCTCGGGGCGCAGCCCCATCAGCCGCACCGTCACGGCGAAGTACTGCTGGTAGAGCACATCGAAGTCCACCTCCGCGCCGTTGGGCAGCGTGCGCTTTCCGTACGGCATGGCGAAGAAGACGAGTTCATCGTCCACCGAGGGGCTCCGGGTCAACATTTCGGTGAGTTCCACTCCGCTTCTCCTCCCTTGGGGTGATCTTGTTGTCGCGGCCGACACCACTCCGGCTCGGGGAGCATGAAGGCGAGTCTGAATTCCATACTCAGAAAAAGGTGGGCGGAACAACAAGAAACACATTGCCGGGTGCGCTGCAAAGTTTTGCAGCCGGACGTACGAACTTTTCTCCCGCCGCTCACCGGAACGCTCGGCGATAATCATGGCCATGCATACCGAGGCAGCGGAGCCGTCGATGCGCGACCGGCTGTTCGGCAAGGACTCTTTGGCCCCCGGTCACCACCCCGAACTCCACACCCCCCAGCATGCGGTCATGATCATGCGCGCCCTGCACGGTTTCTACCGGCGCATGGCGCTGTGCAGGCTCATCGCCGTTCAACTGTGGGAGGGCGCGTTGATCACCGATGCGCTCCTCGGCCCTCCCGGACGGTTCCAGACCGGTGTGCATTCCGTTGTCGCGCTGACTCTCGCGACCGGGGCGCTGGCCACCGTGGGCGCGGTCGCGGCGTGGAGTCACCACCATGAAGGCGTGCAGGATTGGATGAGCGGCAGGCGCGTCCTGAACCGCATCTCCGACTATCTGCGGAGAACGGCCAGGGAAAGGCGGGTCAGTGCGGACATACCCGGCCTGATAGAGGGGGCGAGCGTGCTGGCCATGGCCGCCTGCACCGCCTGGACCGCTCCTCCCGCCCAGCAGGGAGCGTCGGTTCTCTGGTCGGCCGCGTTCACGTTCCTTCTGCTGTACTTCCCGTTCTCCCAGTACGTCATCGATCCGGCCTGGTATCAGCCCGGCCTTGCCCGGCGAGCCGGTTACGCATGGTTCCGCTTCGCCATTCCCCTCGTCCTCGCCGTGACCGGGATCGCGGTGTACCGGGCATGTGCGCCCGCGTCGGCCTCCGGACCCGACGGCGCGATCGTGATCGCCGGCCTGATGTTCCGTCTCTACGTGGACGTGAGCCTGGTCAACGCCCTGCTGGGCGCGCTACCGGACGCCCTGCGCGACCAGCGCGAGGAGCTCGCCGAGGCCGTATCGACCGTTGTGCACAGCAAGATCAAAAATGAGCTGCGGGTGCTCGGCCCGAATCTGGAACTGGAGTCCCGGCCCTCGTGGGTGCAGGCGAGCTGGCACAGCCTGGTGCATCAGGTCGAGTCCTTGCGTCGCCATCCGTTCCGGGAAGGCGACGGCACCGACATCGGCGAGATCATCGAAGATGTCAGATCCACCGCCTACGCTCATGCGGCCGACAGTGCGGCCATCGACCTGTCTGTCGAGAGCACGGGCGTGGACGTGATGCCGTTGCGCGCCACCGATCTCAACCTGCTGCAGATCGTCCTCAGCGACCTGTGCGCCAATAGCGTGCGCGAAGCCAATCGTCTCAGGCGATCTTCCTTCCGGATCTGGATCTTCATCCGGGCCGTCGAAGAGGAGCGACGCCGCAGACTGATAGTGACGGTCGAGGACGAAGGGGACGGATTTGACGGCGATTCGATCATGAATCGCCCGGAATCCAGCCTCGCCATACTGAACCACAGGCTGAAAAGGCTCGGCGGTGGGATCACGATCGACCGCACGCCCGCCGGCACCCGGGTGCAGGCCACCTGGCTCGCCCTGTGAGCGCCGACCGCACGCCATCACAAATCTGATGACAACACATCCGACATTTGTCAGAATATTTTGTTCATTATCCTGACGCTTCTGACACCGCATCGCCGATTGGAGGCGGTTCCTTGGCCGAAGCCCTCCAGCGACCGACGGAAAACTCCCTCACTCGGTACCTGCTGATCGTCGACGACCTGGGCACGGTCCAGTACACCATCGAGGGCCTGCTCAGCAGGCATGCCGATGTGAAGTCGGGGCGCCTGGCCATCACGGCCGACCAGGTGACCGACCCCGACGACATCCCCGCCGCCGTCGAACGGGCCCGCGAAACGGGAACCACATACGATCTCGCGCTCGTCGACCTCGATTTCGGAGCGCGCCGGGTCGGCGGCTCGCAAAGCCACGGGCTGACCGCGCTGCGGCTGCTGTCCCAGCACACCCCGGATACCAAAATCGCTCTGTACACAGCGGACGTCGAAGGAAATCGTGAGCTGATGCTCCGGGCGGCCTTCGAGCTCTTCCCGCTCCAGCAGCCGCAGACGTGGATCAGCAAGGCCTCACCGGCGGACGGCCAGGCCGAGATGATCTGCGCTCTCCTCGAGGGACGTGACGTGCCCATGGGGCATCTGCGCCCGTACCTGACCCGGCCGGAGCACCTGCGGCTGCGGTCGGTCTGCGGGACGCGGACGCAGTTGCGGATCTGGCAGGCCCTGGCCCTGGGGTTGGACAGCCGCACCCAGATCGCCCGGCAGGCCGGCGTGAGCCCCAGCACGTTGGACAAGTTCGTGGCCAATGTGCGGGAGTTCATCCTCGATTGCATGCCGCCGCTGGTGCCTCCGGAGGGCGCGCAGGCACCCGGTTCGAACGGCCGGTCGGCGAACCTGGCGCTGGCCGTGCGGTTCGCCTACGCCAACCGCGCGTTCTTCAGCGACCCGGAGCTGGAGAGGCTGGTCTCCCGCTGACTCCGCACCGGCCGTCTGGCGGCGCAGACCAGGCCCGCCGTTCGTACCGGTGCTCTCGGCCATGGCGCGCAAGGGCGGTACCGCAGGGCAGGCGCGTATCCCCTTGGAACCCGGCGAACGGCTCCGCGGCGCCTGCTTCCCAGGAGCCAATCCTGCGCCGCCGGAAGCGACCATGCCGCCGTCCGCACCGGCCTCGTCCTCAGAACACCGACTGCGGCGGCCCATGGACGCGCTAAGAGAGGGCCGCCCCGCCCGGCGCTACGGACAGGCCCCAGCACCGTATGGAACCGCCGCGGCGCTCATCGCCATCGGTGCGTTCACACCGAGCATGGCCTCCGCCGAGACCACGACCGCCGCACAGCCCTCCCCCACCGCGACGGTCGATGTGTCCGGCGAGCTCCCCTTCGGCTGGGACGGGTATGGCCCCTACTTCCTGTGGGGCAACCTCAGCTGCCGGGTCCATCTCTTCAAAGCCCAAGGAGTGGATCAACATGTGGAGAACCGGCACCTGCTGGTTCTGAGCCGAAACCCCAGGACGCCACCGCGCGCCGTGCGCACCGCAAACCGGACGCACGGCGCGCGGTCGCCCCCAAGTCGACCTCGGGTGAGGCCGCCGCAGGCCTCAAGGCATGACCATGACCGCAGGGTGAAGCGCGTCGAAGTTCTCACCCGCCTGCCCTGTCGCAGGAGCCGACGGTGCGCCGTCTGCGGCCTTTGCAGAGAGCGGTGGTCCCAGCCCGATCGGGCGGGAATCGGCCGACGTGGGCTCGCCGAGCCCTGGCTGGGCGGCTTTCCCGTCGCCCTGGACGCGATGGAGGCCAGTGGCTCGCCCCGTGGCCGGTCGTCTGTGCCCGATGCCTTTGGACCGCACCCGGCCATGGCGGCCGTCGCGGCGACCGTCCGGTCATCGTCTCGGTGGCGGTGCCGAACGCCTGCGATGCGAGCCCTGTGAGCAGCGCCGGCCTTGCCGGCGGGCCTTCCTCAGGGTGTGGTCCCGGAGGACTAGGGACCCCGACGCCAGCCGAGGTCATGGCGTTGCAGGTCACGGCATCGTCTCCAACTGCGCCGTCCCCCCACATGCGACCTGCGGGAACGGCTCGTCGAAAGGCTCAATGCGCAGTCTCGGGCCGCAGCGGGAGCCCCGGCAGTGTCCGGAGCCGCGTGCTCCCAGGCATACATGCGGAAATCTGGTGCGTGACAAGGACGTCAGACCGTTGACAGCACGTCGGCCGCCTGCTTCCGTCGCCCACCGGGCGGCTGGAGAGCCGTCCAGGTCACCGCTTCGCCCCTGATTGCAAGGCTCTCGTCCTGCCTGCGAACAGACCAGGCCGGCAAGGTTCACTGCATCGGCTCCGGTCGGCGGCGCTCTGGAGGCGAACGTCGCTCCGCCGCGATGGACGTCGGCCCGCCGCCCCGGTTCAGGACTGCGAGCCGCCTCACCTCCGTCGCCCTATGTGATTTCCCCCACAAACGGCTGGAGGGTGCTCTGCCGATCCCGCCAGATTCGCAAGCCGAGCCGGAAAGAGCTCCTCACGCTCAAGCCGATGGCCTACTCGCCCCCTCGTCGAGCAACGCAAAAGTAATCAAAAGTTAAATTTCTCTTTACCGGCATATCCGAACAAAACGCAGCCCTATAGCAGCTTCCCGCCCCGAACGCAATTCGGACGCCCGTATTTCCCGACCCAAAACGTCCGTAGAGCGGAACATGTGGCAGCACAGCCCCGGACGACCCTCCTCACGCCCGCTACGGCCGGCGGCACGGCCATCACCCACCCCGGCCCTCCTCACCTTCTCCACAAAGCCGCCTTGATCAGGGCTTTTACCGCTCGCCGGCGGCACCGGCCGCGCACCCGCAGGCCCCGCGGAGAGACTCCGCCGGCCACGGCGAAGCCCGCCCCTTAGCGCAAATCACCGCACTTTCGCAGGGATTGGCCGCAAGTGGCCATCGGCGGTGTTCTTGGGGCCGCAATGCACGGCAGCGACAAAGATTCGGAATAGGCAAGGATCGCCACACCGGGGACCTTTTGACCGCTCTTGTCCGCTTTCTGCGAGACCGGTGCAAGATATGCGGCGAGTCAAGGGCTCGAAGGTCACCGAAAATACGGCACGACGATTGCGGAAGGCTTTGATGTCACGCACGACGAGATCATCCGTTCCTCGTCGGTCCGGCATCCGGATCGACGCTTCCGCAACCGCCTCCCGTCACATCACGCAAGCACCGTCCCGCCGGGGCGGCCGGTGACGCCGCCCGCAGGTGCCCGCGGCGGCCGTTCCGCGCCGCCGCACGGCTCCGGGCGCACGGCGATCCGGCCGTCGCCCCACCGGGAACGCGGCACCGTGCGCACCCCAGTGGCCGACGCGGCGAGCCCGCAGACGGGACGCCGCCGTAATGGACCGTGCCAGAGCCATCCGTGAAGGCGACGATGACTTCTTCTTCTCCGGCTTCCTCCACGGCCGCCGCCCAGCCCGCGGCCGACACACCCGCCCCTCGGCCGATAGGCGCGGCGGCCGGCGGCGCGGTGGCCCTGCTGGTGCTGGCGGCGGCCCTGTACCGGGAGCCGGACCGGGTGATGACGGCGGCGGCGGTCGCGGTGACCGCCGCCGCCGCCCTGGCGTGGATCCGCTGGCTGACCCGGCGCCACCGGCGGGCCGTCGCCGCCCTGCAGGCCGCCAAGGACGCCGCGATCAGCGAGCAGGACGCCCGGTGGCGCTCCTTCCACGTGGAGCGCATGGAGGCGGTGGCCGCGGCGCTGCGGGAGCTGGCCGGGCCGCGCATGGAGGCCGTCGCGCAGGGACGTCCGGCGCCGCCGCCGCGCACCGAGCTCGAGCCGCAGATGGCCGAGCACATGGAACAGGTGCTGCAGGCGGCCGCCAAGATCGCCGAGCGGTGCCGCGTGGAACGGGACCGGGTGGACTCGGTGATCGGCGCGGTGGTGGCCACCGGGCAGGACTTCATGGCCGCGGCGCTGCGGGTGCAGCAGGAGGCCGCCGCCATGCTGCAGCGGCACTCGGCCGACCCGGACGTGCTGGAGGTCGGCAACCGCGTCGACCACGCCGCCGCGCAGCTGCAGCGCCGCGCCCAGAGCCTGGTGGTGCTGGCCGGGCAGCACCCCGGGCAGCAGTGGCCGGACCTGCCGCTGGTGGAGGTGGTGCGGGCCGCCCAGGGCCGCATCGTGGCGTTCGACCGGGTGCAGGTCGCCGGCGACGGCACGCTCGGGGTGGCCGCGGTGGCCGCCGAGCCGCTGATCCACCTGGTGGCCGAGCTGCTGGCCAACGCCACCCAAAGCTCCACCCCGGTCGACCCGGTGGAGGTGCGGGTGCGGCCGCTGCGCGACGGCGCGGTGATCGAGATCGACGACTGCGGGCTGGGGATGGACCCGCAGACGCTGGCCCGGCAGCGCGAGATCGCCTCCGGGCGCACCCCGGTCGGCCTGGCCGACCTGGGGCCGACGCCGCAGCTGGGCCTGGCCGTGGTGGGCGAGTACGCCCGCCGCTACGGCTTCGGGGTGGAGCTGCGCGAGTCGATGTACCGCGGGATCCAGGCGGTGGTGTGGGTGCCCGCCGAGCTGACCGTGATCGTCGATCCCATCGCCGATCCCGCCCTGGAACCCCCCGTCCCGGTGGCGGAGGCCGCCGCCCCGCCCCAGGCGGCACAGCAGTCCGCCGTTCCCCCTCCGGCCAAGCCCGAGGAACTGCCGCAGCGGCGCTCACGGCGCGGCCAGGCCCCCGCCCGGCCCGCCGCCGCGCCCGACCCAGCCGACGGCGTGTCCCGGGAGACCCCCGAGGAGGCCGCCGCATGGGCCAAGGCCTACTTCGGAGCCGCCGACGGCAGTGACCGGCCGGACCCCGCCGACACATCCGACACCGAGGAGCGACGATGAGCGAACACAGCAGCCGGCGGCCGGGAGTCCTCGTCAGCGACGACCCCGCGGACAACGGCTGGATGCTGGAGGAGCTGGCGCTGCCGGGCATCCGGCACGCCGTGGTGTGCTCGCGCGACGGGCTGCCGCTGGCGCACCCGGCCTCCACACCCCGGGAGGACGCCGAGCGCCTGTCGGCGGCCTGCGCGGGGCTGGCGACGCTGGGCCAGGGGCTGGCCGACTCCATCGACGCCTCCTCCCCCGCCGACGCCCCGCCGATGGGCCTGCCCCAGGAGGTCATCATCAAATACGACGGCGGGATCCTGTTCGTGCGGGGCGCCGCCCGCAACACCGCGCTGGCGGTGCTGGCCGAACGCAGCATCGACCCGGCCCTGGTCGCCCGGCAGATGCAAAAGCAGGTCGACAAGATCGGCCGTGGGATGAACGCCGCGGCCCGCGTGCCGGGGTCATGACCGACCGTCACGGCCCGCTCGGGACGGGCGACCCGGCCGAGGAGGCCCGCCGCCGCCCGGTGCGCCCCTATGTGATCACCCGGGGGCGGTCGCAGCCCACCCGCAACACCTTCCGTCCCGAGACGTTGCTGATCGCCACCGACCCCGACCGGCGGCTGCCGCCGTCGGCCACCTTGGAGCAGCGCCGCTTCCTGGAGGTCTGCCGCGGGCTGCTGTCGCTCAGCGAGGCCGCCGAGGCGCTGGGCCTGCCGATCAGCGTGGCCGCGGTGGTGGCCAGCGACCTGGTCGACGCCGGGCATCTGACGATCCGTTCCAACCCGCCGTCCGCAGCATCGGACCCCACACTTCTGCGAGCGCTTCTTGATGGTCTCCGCCGCCTCTGACGCCCCCTCCCCCCGCCGGCCGGTCTACGTCGACGCCGCGGTCACCCAGTCGGCGAAGCTGCTGATCGCCGGCGCGTTCGGGGTGGGCAAGACGACGTTCATCTCCTCGGTGAGCGAGATCCGGCCGCTGTGCACCGAGGCCCCGATGACCACCCTCAGCATCGGCACCGACCGCCTGGACGGCCTGGAGGACAAGCGCACCACCACGGTGGCCATGGACTTCGGCCGCATCACACTGCTGCCGCAGGACTCCGCCCCGATCGTGCTGTACCTGTTCGGCACGCCGGGCCAGCAGCGTTTCTGGAACGTCTGGGAGGGACACGGCCTGGCCTCCGGGGCCGCGGGGGCGCTGGTGCTGGTGGACACCCGCCGCCTGGAGGACAGCTTCGAAGTGCTGGACCAGCTGGAGACCCGGGTGCCCGACCTGCCGATCGCCGTGGCGGTCAACGTCTTCCCCGACTCGCCGCACCACCCGCTGGAGATCGTGCACCGCAAGCTGGACCTGCTGCCGCAGACCCCCATCACCTCGTGCGTGGCCACCCGCCGCGAGTCGGCCCGCGACGCGCTGATCACGCTGGTGGAGCACGCGCTGGCCCGCAGCCTGGAAGGCAGGGCCTCATGACCGAGCGCCTGGCGGACATGACGGGGCTGACCCCGCTGACCGAGATCGCCGCCAGCCCCGACCTGCACGGCACTTATGCGCGGCTGCGGGAGCAGTGGGGCTATGTCGTCCCGGTGCTGCTGGAGCAGGGCCGCCGCCACCCGATCAACGGCTGGCTGCTGCTGGGGTACCGGGAGATCCTGGACGTCGTCCAGGACGAGCGGCGTTTCGCCCGCAACCCCGAGCTGCACTGGCGCGACTACGTCGAAGGCCGGGTCGACCCGGACTCCGGGCTGGCGCCGATGATGTTCCCCCGTCCCAACGCCTACTTCGCCGACGGGGAGACCCACCAGCGGCTGCGCGCCCCCCTCGACCAGGGCCTGCTGGAGCTGGACCAGCACGCGATGGCCCGGCGGATCCGCGCCATCTGCACCGAGCTGACCGGCGACTTCGTCGGACGCGGGCATGCGGACCTGGTCGCCGAGTACGCCGCGCACATCCCGATGGTCACCGTGGCCAACACCATGTTCGGCATCGACATGGAGCACAGCCGCCGGCTCCATGAGGGGCTGCTGGCCTTGTTCGGGTCCGGTGCCGACTCCCAGGACGGCTACCTGGACGTGCAGCGGATCCTCACCGACGTCATCGCCGCCCGCAAAAAAGCGCCCGCCGCCGACATGACCACCGCGTTCCTGCGGCACCCGAACCTGCGCGACGACACCGAGGTCATGCAGGAGATGCTGCTGATGATCTCGGCCGGCTATGAGACCACCACCATCTGGATCGCCCGGGCCCTGCTGCTGATGCTCAGCGATCGGCGTTTCTCCGGCCGGATCCGCGGCGGCACCCTCGGGGTGAACGAGGCGCTGGACGAGGTGCTGTGGCGGGACCCGCCGATGACCCACATGCCCGCCCGGTTCCCGGTCATGGACTGCCGGATCGGCGGGCGGCAGATCGCCCGGGGGGACGCGCTGATCCTCGGCCTGGCCGCGGCCGGCTCCGACCCGCGCATCCACCCGTCCGACCGGGCCAACTGGTGGCAGGAGATCGACAACCGGGCCCACCTGGGGTGGAGCGCCGGGCCGCACACCTGCCCGGCCAAGAGCGCGGCCCGCACGATCGCCCGGATCGCCGTGGAGACCGCGCTGCACGAGCTGCCCGGCGTGACCCTGGCCGACCCGGACGCGCCGATCCCGCTGGTGCCCTCGCCGTGGACCCGTCTGCCCGCCTGCCTGCACGTGCGCTTCCCGACGGCCTCGTCCGCTCCTAAAACCGTTGGAGGAATTCGATGAGCGTTCAGTTCCGCCTGGACCCCTTCGGCAGTGACCACCATGGTGAGGCCGCGCGGCTCCGCGAGGCCGGCGCCGCCGTCCCCGTGGGGCTGCCCGGTCTGCCCGACGAGGTGACCGCCTGGGTGATCACCCGCTATGAGGCGCTGCACGGCGTGTTCCGCAACCCGGCGGTCAGCAAGAACTGGCGGAACTGGGCCGCCCACCAACAAGGCCGGATTCCCGCGGACTGGCCGCTGCTGGGCATGTTCGCCGTGGACAACATGTTCACCGCCGACGGCGCCGAGCACCGGCGGCTGCGCGGGCTGATCAGCGGGGTGTTCACCCGTGGCCGGGTGGAGGCGTTGCGGCCGCGCATTCAGGAGATCATCGAGGAGGTGCTCGCGGCGCTGCCCGAGCACGCCGACGCCGACGGGGTGGTGGATCTGCGGCAGCATTTCGCCTACCCGATCCCCATGCAGGTGGTCTGCGAGTTGCTGGGGGTGCCCGCGGATTGGCGGCCCGAGCTGCGGGAGCTGGTCGACAGCCTGTTCCGCACCGACACCACGCCCGAGGAGGCCGTCCGCACCCAGCAGCGGCGGCACCAGATGCTGGCCGAGCTGCTGGAGCTGCGCACCAAGGAGCCGGCCGAGGACCTGACCACCGCGCTGCTGGAGGCCCGCCGCAACACCCCCGACGCCCTCAGCCACGAGGAGCTCACCGACACGCTGTGGCTGCTGTGCACCGCCGGGCACGAGACCACGCTGGGCCTGCTCGCCAACGCCGTCCACGCCCTGCTCACCCACCCCGACCAAAAGGAGATCGCGGTGCGGGGCGACGCGGACACCTGGTCGGCGGTGGTCAACGAGACCCTGCGGTGGGACCCGCCCATCACCAACCTGTCCTGCGGCTACCCGACCCGCCCGCTGACCATCGGCGACGTCACCATCCCCACCGGGGACGCGCTGCTGGCCTCCTACACCGCCGCCGGACGCGACCCGGCCGAGTACGGCCCCACCGCCGACCGCTTCGACATCACCGCCGACCGCAGCCCGCACCTGTCCTTCGGCGGCGGCCCCCACTACTGCCTGGGCGCACCGCTGGCCACGGTCGAGGCGCCCATGGCCCTGCAGGCCCTGTTCGCCCGCTACCCCGAACTGCACCTGGCCGAGGACCGCAAGGTGGAGCCGGTGCCGTCGCTGTTCACCAACAGCGTCCGGGTGCTGCCGGTGCGCCTGGAACGCTAAGCCGGTTGTGACCGGTCGTCCTGCGCGCGCGTCGAGGCGCGCAGGACGACCG
>ERZ777003.4121-NODE-4121-length-12747-cov-4.712969_pt1 | contig 12747 bp, 12 predicted proteins | sample MGYA00374956_ERZ777003 | MGnify/ENA primary metagenome ERZ777003 (study PRJEB29302, sample SAMN06268252) | bioreactor metagenome | isolation source: Joint BioEnergy Institute, California, USA | place: USA:Joint BioEnergy Institute, California, USA | collected... | reverse complement strand
AATGCAGCAGAGGTGCTACCGGAGCTGCTGCGTCGAGGTGTGCGGCCCGACATCGTGACCGACCAAACTTCGGCGCACGATCCGGTTAACGGCTATCTCCCGATCGGCTGGACGCTCGAGCAATGGCACGAGCAGCGGCGGACGAACCCCGCGGCCGTGGAACGTGCTGCGCGAACGTCGATCGCACAGCACGTGCGAGCGATGCTCGGCTTTCATCGCCAGGGCATTCCGACGGTGGATTACGGCAACAACATCCGCCAGGTCGCCAAGGATGAAGGCGTCGAGGACGCATTCGCATTTCCCGGTTTCGTGCCGGCCTACATCCGGCCGCTGTTCTGTCGGGGCGTCGGGCCGTTCCGCTGGTGTGCATTGTCCGGCGATCCGGAAGACATTCGCCGTACCGATGAAAAAGTGAAGGAGCTGCTGCCGAACGACGCACACCTTCATCGCTGGCTCGACATGGCCGCAAAACGCATCCACTTTCAAGGGCTGCCGGCGCGGATCTGCTGGGTCGGTCTCGGCGATCGCCACCGCATCGGGCTCGCGTTCAACGAGATGGTTGCACGTGGCGAGCTCGAGGCGCCGATCGTTATCGGGCGCGATCATTTGGACTCCGGCTCCGTCGCATCTCCGAACCGGGAAACCGAAGGCATGCTCGATGGATCGGATGCCGTTTCCGACTGGCCGTTCCTCAACGCCTTGTTGAACACCGCATCCGGCGCAACGTGGGTGTCGATCCATCATGGCGGCGGCGTCGGCATCGGCTATTCACAGCATGCGGGCTTCGTCATCGTGTGCGACGGCACGGAAGCCGCGGCGCGGCGCATTCGCCGCGTGCTTTGGAACGATCCAGCGACCGGCGTCATGCGACACGCCGATGCGGGCTATGAGCTCGCCAAGCAGTGCGCGCGGGAGCACGGCCTCGATCTGCCCGGCATTTCCTTGGAAAGTCAATGACGGTGTCTCGACGGATCTGGCGCAACGGGCGCATCGCAACTTGCGACGGCACTGGCCGGCAGCTGATCGACGGCGCGATCGTCACGCGGGGCGATCGCATCGAATGGATCGGCGAAGCGCGCGATCTGCCCGAAGCGCTTGGAGCGCGCGACTGTGCGCAATTCGACCTGCAAGGCCGCTGGGTGACGCCTGGTCTCATCGATTGTCATACGCATTTGATCTTTGCCGCCAATCGCGCTTCGGAGTGGCGCGAGCTGCTCGACGGTGTCACGTACGAAGAGATCGCGAAGCGGGGCGGTGGAATTCTCTCGACGGTCAAGGCGACGCGCGCGGCAAGCGAAGAGGAGCTGTTCGAGCAGGCTGCCGTGCGCCTGCAGGGGTCGCTGCGGGAAGGGGTCACGACGATCGAGATCAAGTCCGGTTACGGGCTGACGCTCGCGGACGAACGCAAAATGCTGCGCGTTGCGCGCGAGCTCGGCCGCATCTATCCGGTCACGGTACGCACGACCTTCTTGGCCGCGCACGCATTACCGCCGGAATTCTCGGGCCGCGCCGATGTGTATATCGACACGATCGCGCAAGAATGGTTGCCCGCATTGCACGCGGAAGGACTCGTCGATGCCGTCGATGTGTTCTGCGAGCGAATCGCGTTCACGCCTGCGCAGGCGGAGCGGTTGTTGATCGCTGCTCGAAATCTCGATCTACCGATTCGCATGCATGCGGAGCAGTTGTCGAATCTCGGCGCCTCGCAACTCGGGGCGCGTTACGGTGCGTTGTCCTGCGATCATCTGGAGCACACGAACGAAGAAGATGCGCGCGCGATGGCGCAAGCTGGAACGGTCGCCGTACTGCTGCCGATTGCGTTCCTGCACTTGGGCGAAACGCGTTCGCCGCCGGTCGCGTTGTTTCGCCGCTGCGGTGTGCCGATGGCGGTGGCGAGCGACTGCAATCCGGGGTCGGCGCCCAGCTCGTCGTTGCAACTCGCTGCGGCGCTTGCCACCCGGCTCTTTCGTCTGACGCCCGCCGAAACGCTTGCCGGTTTGACGCGGCACGCCGCCAAGGCATGCGGCGCCCGCGACCGCGGCGTGCTGCAGCCTGGTGCATACGCAGACTTCGTCGTGTGGGATGTCCAAACGCCGGAGGAGATTCCGTATTGGATCGGGCGCAACGCTGCGGTCGCCGTCGTACGTTCGGGCGAGCTGACGATGGGGTCGTCAGCGCGAGGGGCGTAGCGCAAATTTTGTCCCTCTCCCTAAGGAGACCCCCCAAGGAGAGGCGGACTTGTGCGCGCACGCGCGCCTGCCTACAGCCTACAGTCCACGGCCTACAGCCTCTTCTTAGTCCTATCTACCGATTCAACTCTCCCGCTGCGTTGCGTACGTTGAAAAGACACCCCGGAGGAGACGCAGCATGGTCGATCAGAAGCTTGGTTCTGCGATCGTGGTGGGAGCGATCGCAGTTTTGGGGGGCAGCGCCGTGTGCGCCGATGTCGTGATCGAAGAACGCATGAGCGTGAGCGGCGCAGGGCTCATGGCGCTCGGCAACATGAGCGGCACGACGAAAACGATCATTGCGGGCGACCGCGCCCGCACTGAAAGCAATTTGGAGTTCGAGTCCGGCATGATGCGAGCGATCGCGCGCGGCGCCGGTCAGAGCATCGAGATCGTGCGGCTCGATCAAGACAAGATCTACGTGCTCGAGCCCCGCAAGAAAACTTACACGGAGACTACTTTCGCCGAGCAGCGCGCGCAGATGCAGAAGATCATGGAGCAAACCCGCCAGGCGCAGGCTGCACAGCAACAGCAGGCGTCCGGAGTCGATGCCGAGCAATGCGAATGGGGCGAGCCGACCACTGATGTGCAGCGCAACATGGAGAAATCGACGATCGCCGGATACGAAGCCGAACGCATCGTCGTGACGGCGAAGCAGCCCTGCCGCGATCGGCGCACCGGACAAGTCTGCGAGTTCGGATTGACGCTCGATCAATGGCTCGCGCCGAACTTCGACGCAACGGAGGAGACGCTCGCGTACCAGCGGGCGTATTCAGAAAAGATGGGTCTCGGGGCCGCCGCATCGAGAGATTTCGCCGAGCGTGCGGAAACGATGTTCGGCAGCTATGAGGCGATGTGGAAAGAGATCGCCGCCACGACGCGCGATGTGACCGGATATCCGGTCAAGGCGAGCTTCGTATTGGGCGTCGGCGGAGAGCAATGCACGAAAGAAGCCGCACAAGCTTCGACCACGCAGCCGACGCCGACCGTCGGCGGAGCCATCGGCGAAGCGCTCGGAGGTTTGCTCGGCGGTCGCAAGAGAAGGAGCGAGCCGGCTGCGGCGCCGGCGCCGATGACGACGCCATCGGGACTCATTCCGCTGATGTCCGTGAGCACTGAGCTCGTCTCGGTTTCGAAGACACCGGCGAGCGCCGACTTGTTCGAAGTGCCAGCCGGTTATAAGAAGAGCAACTAGCAGCGCGATTCGCGCTTCACGCGGCGATCACGAGTGCGCGTACGACGCCTCGATCGCCGCGAGCACGTGCGTCCATGCGCTCGAGCGCGGATCGATGACGGCAAAGTGTCCGGTCTGATCGAGTGCCACGAGTCGCGTTTGCGGATGTCGGCGGCAATACGTGCGCGAAAGATCGATCGGAACGATCTGATCCGCGGTGCCATGGACGATGATCACGGGGGTTCTCGGTGCCGGCAATGCGCATGGATCCAAATCGGAGCGCTCGGTCGCCGACGTGCCGAGAAACGCGCGAACGGCATCGGTGTCGAGCTGCCGCTGCTCGCCTTCGACCAACGACGCAACCGGGGCGAGCGCAACGACACCCGCTGGAGTGGCTGACGATGCAACCGCCACATACAGCGCCAAGTGCCCGCCTGCGGAGTGCCCGATGACGACCGTCGGTGCATGCGAATGCAGAAGCACAGGCACGCGCTCGCACGCATCCCGCACATCCGACACGATGAGATCCGGACTTCCCGGCACGCGCCGATACTCGACGGCGGCAACCGTATAGCCTTCGTCCGCCAACGCATTCGCCATCGGACCGAGATGCGTGCGATCGTACTGCGGCCGCCAGAATCCGCCGTGAATAAGAACGAGCAGCGCACGCTCGCCATCGCGTCGGCTCGTCCACACGTCTGCAATGTGCAGCGGATCGTCGCCGTAACGGACCTGCCGATCCGCTGGTCGGCTGGGCAAAGTCAGTATGGAGCGATCTTCGGACATGAGGCTAACGGGCTCGGGGCGTGGGGCTACGCGGCGGCGCGCAGTTCGCACAGTATGCAACAGTCGCCCGTGAGTCGGCACGAGCATCGTGAGATGATGCAGATCGCTGGAGTTCATCGGGGTTTGTTGCCTTGGCTGCGTCGTCATCGGAATCAGTGATCGAAACGCTCGTGAGCAGCATCGCAAAGCGTGCTGCCAGCATCGGCGAGCGGAAGCCCTTGGTCGTGGGATTGAGTGGCGCTCAGGGAAGCGGCAAATCGACGCTGGCTCGCCGCCTTACGCAAGACCTGATAGCGCGCGGTTTCAAGGTCGCGACGCTCGCGCTCGACGACGTGTACCTGCCACGTGCCGAACGCGAGCATCTGGCGCGCACGGTTCATCCGTTGCTCGAGACGCGAGGTGTGCCGGGCACGCACGATGTGGCCCTTGCGTTGCAACTGCTGAGTGAGCTTGGCGGAACCGGCACCGTGTGGCTGCCGGTGTTCGACAAGGCCATCGACGACCGCCGACCGAAAACCGAATGGGTACCGGTCGAGGCGCCGGTCGATATCGTGTTATTCGAAGGCTGGTGCGTGGGTGCCGTACCGCAGTCGGAAGCCGCACTCGTCGAGCCGATCAACACGCTCGAGCGAGAGGAGGATCCGGACGGCGTCTGGCGCAAATACGTGAACCGCGGGCTCGCCGATACCTATCAGCGGTTGTTCGCAAGAATCGATTTGCTCATCCTGCTTGCGGCTCCGAGTTTCGATGTCGTCTATCGTTGGCGGCTTCAACAGGAGAATGAGCTGCGTAGCCGTATTGCCGAGGAGGGCGGCGACGGATCGCGATTGATGGATGATCGGCAGCTCGAACGCTTCATTGCTCACTACGAACGTCTGACGCGCCACATGCTCGACGAGATGCCGACCCGTGCCGACATCGTCGTGAGATTGAGTCCCGATCGTCGGATGACGCTCGAAGTGCCTAGCGTGCAATCGTAGTCATTCGCCGTTTTCAGCTCGAACTGCGCCGGCGCCGCACTGGCGTCGTTCGACGCGGCGGCTCGCTCACCCGCAAGGCGTGCGTCGACTTGACTTCCTCGAGCACGAAATAGGTTTGCGTGTGTCGTACGCCTCGGACGCTCGTAATCTTGTCGCCGAGAACGCGACGATACTCTTCGAGATTGCGCACGCGCGTCTTCACCAAGAAATCGAAACCGCCAGCAACCAGGCAGCATTCGACGATCTCCTCGACGCCGAGCACGGCTTGTTTGAACCGTTCGAGCACATCGGGCGTTGCGTGATCGAGCGTTACTTCCGTGAAAGCCAACATGTTGTAGCCCAAGCGCTTCGGGTTCAGCTTCGCGAAGTAGCCTTCGATATATCCATCGCGTTCCAGGCGGCGGATGCGTTCGATGCAAGGCGTCAGGGTCAAATTGACCTGCCGCGCAAGCTCGGCCGCAGTGAGGCGGCCATCGGCCTGGAGCAGGGACAACAGTTGCCGATCGATCCGGTCGAGCTCGCGCACGGGCTCCAAGGGGGCGTCGTCCATAGTGGTTTCTACTTTTTTGAGACTCTTGATTGGCACATTACACTACTCAGATCGCAGTAGGGTAGCGCGTTATACTTAGGCAGTGAACGCTCGCACTGAGCTTCTATGTTCAACCATCCCTCATTCGATGCTCATGAACGCGTCGTCTTCGTCCACGACGCAAGCTCGGGTCTGCGCGCGATCATCGCCCTGCACTCGACCGTCCGCGGACCGGGTGCCGGCGGTTGCCGTTTCTGGCATTACGAATCGCCGGACGACGCGTTGACCGATGCGCTGCGCTTGTCGCGCGGCATGAGCTACAAGAACGCGATGGCGGACTTGCCGCTCGGCGGCGGCAAGGCAGTCGTCTTGCTGGACAAGTCGCATTCGAAGACGCCGGAGCTGTTGCGGGCGTTCGGCCGATTCGTTCATTCGCTCGGCGGTGCGTACATCACCGCAGAGGACGTGGGCGCAAGCGTTGCGGATATGGAGATCGTCGCTTCGGAGACGCCGTACGTGAGCGGCTTGCCGCGAACGGCTGTGTCGGCAGACGGCAATCCGGCGCCGAAGACCGCGTTCGGCGTGTATCTGGGATTGAAGGCGGCCGTGGAATTCCAACTAGGGCGCACCGAGCTTCGCGGTCTCACGGTCGCCGTCCAAGGCGTAGGGGGCGTCGGCTACGAACTCTGTAAGCTGTTGGCTGCAGACGGGGCGAACCTGCTGGTTGCCGATGTGTTCACGGATCGCGTCGAGCGTGCCGTGCGCGAGCTGGGTGCCCGCGCTGTCGATAGCGCACGGATTCTCGAGGAGCAAGCGGATGTCGTGGCGCCGTGTGCGCTTGGCGCTGTGCTCAACGCGACGACGATCGCGCGGCTCAAGACGAAAGTAATTGCCGGCGCCGCGAACAATCAACTCGCAACGCCCGAAGACGGTGCGCGATTGTTCGAGGCTGGAATCCTTTACGCACCTGACTACGTCATCAACGCAGGCGGCATCATCAGCGTCGGCAGGGAGTACTTGGGCGGCGCAACCGCCGAATCCATCGATCGGGAGATTCGCAAGATTCCCGAGCGTCTACTGATGATCTTCGAACGCTCGCGCCGCGAGCGGCGTCCGACCAGCGACATCGCTGATGAAATGGCGAGGGATAGGATCGGAAGGGCGCGGCTCGTGACTCGCGCAGAGTGGTGATCCGACTGCAGTCGATCAGGAGAGCGCGACATGCGTGGTTCGCTCGAGCAACTGTTTTCAGGTCAAGCGCAAGTCACGAGCCGCCGATCACGAGTCACGGCCGATCTTCGACGAGTCACTAGTCACTAGTCACGAGTCACGAACGAGCTATGAAATCCCGCCTCCACGTTCCACGCGCACCGGCTCGTCCGGGTGAACCTTCCGACTTCAGTTACTTGAAGTTGTCGCCTGCCGGTGCTGTGCGGCGACCGGATGTCAATGCGCCGCTCGAAGAGCTCGCCCCGTTGGCGACGCAGTTGGTGCGCGTGCTCGATGACGACCATCGTGCAGTTGGGCCATGGGATCCGCATCTCGCACCGGCCGATCTCGAGCTCGGTCTTCGCCACATGGTGCTGACGCGCGTGTTCGACGACCGCATGCATCGTGCGCAGCGCCAGGGAAAGATCACGTTCTATATCAAGTCGACCGGCGAAGAAGCCGTGTCGGTCGCACAAGGCATGGCGCTGCGTCCAGGCGACATGCTGTTTCCCTCATACCGGAACCAGGGGCTGCAGATCGTGCGCGGGCGCAAGCTCGTCGATCTCATGTGCCAGCTGCTTTCGAACTCCCGCGACATGTGCAAGGGACGTCAGTTGCCTGTCATGTATCACTGGCGCGAAGGGAACCTTTTTTCGATTTCCGGCAATCTTGCGACGCAGTTCCCGAACGCCGTGGGCTGGGCAATGGCAGCCGCGATCAAGAACGAAGACCGAGTTGCGGCGAGTTGGATCGGCGACGGCAGCACGGCCGAAGCCGATTTCCATCACGCGCTGCTGTTCGCGCAGGTCTATCGCGCGCCGGTGTTGCTGAACATCGTCAACAATCAGTGGGCGATCTCTACGTTCCAAGCGTTTGCGGGCGGCGAGGCCGGCTCGTTCGCCGCGCGAGGCCCCGGCTACGGCATTCCGGGCATTCGCGTGGACGGCAACGATTTCCTCGCGGTGTACGCGGTGACGCAGTGGGCCGCCGAGCGTGCGCGCAAGGGATACGGTCCGACTCTGATCGAGCTCGTCACGTATCGTGCCGCACCGCATTCGACGAGCGACGATCCGTCCCGCTACCGCCCGAAGGACGAATACGAACGTTGGCCGCTCGGCGATCCGATCGAGCGTCTGAAGTCGCACTTGATCGCGCTCGGCGAATGGACCGAAGAGCGCGAAGCCATGCTGATGAAACAGTGCGAGGAAGAAGTCTCCGCAGCGTGGCGCGAGGCGAACACCTACGGCTCGCTCACGAGCGGTCCGCAGCTCGATCCCGCAACGATGTTCGAAGACGTGCTCAAGGAGATGACTCCGAATCTCGCTCGTCAACGTATGCAGCTCGCAAAGGAGCTCAAACGGTCATGAGCCAGATGAACATGATTCAGGCGTTGAATTCCGCCTTGGACGTCATGATGGCGCGCGATCCGAACGTCATCGTGATGGGCGAGGACGTGGGCTACTTCGGCGGCGTGTTCCGTGTAACCGACGGTTTGCAGCGCAAGTACGGCGAACATCGCGTGCCGGATACGCCGATCGCGGAGGGCGGCATCGTCGGCACCGCGATCGGCATGGCCGTGAACGGTTTGCGTCCGGTCGCAGAGATTCAATTTGCGGATTACATCTATCCTGCGTACGACCAGATCGTCAGTGAGCTTGCGCGGCTGCGCTACCGCACCGGCGGCGATTTTTATGCGCCCGTGACGATCCGTACGCCGTGCGGAGGCGGCATCCGCGGCGGACAGACGCACTCGCAAAGTCCCGAAGCGCTGTTTGCGCACGTCTGTGGCTTGAAAGTCGTCATGCCCTCGAATCCGTACGATGCCAAGGGACTGCTGATCTCGGCGATCGAGGACGACGATCCCGTCGTGTTCTTCGAGCCGAAGCGCTTGTACAACGGCCCCTTCGACGGCGATCCGGACAAGCCGGCGGTACCTTGGAGCTCGCATCCGAAGGGCGAGGTCCCCGAAGGGCACTATCGCGTGCCGATCGGATCGGCGCAGGTCGTCCGGCCCGGCTCGCAGGTCACGATCGTGACTTACGGAACGATGGTCCACGTGTGCACGGCCGCGGCTGCTTCCATGAACATCGATGCAGAGATCATCGACATTCGCACGATCGCTCCGCTGGATGCGGAAACGATCTGGACTTCGGTGAAAAAGACGGGTCGCTGCGTCGTGGCGCACGAGGCAACGCGCTTTGCGGGCTTCGGCGCCGAAATCGTCGCGACCATTCAAGAAGAATGCTTCTGGCATCTGGAGGCGCCGATCCAACGCGTCACCGGATGGGATACGCCATATCCGCATGCGTTCGAGTGGGAATACTTTCCTGGTCAGGCACGCGTGCGCGCAGCCATCGAAGCCGTAATGGAAGAATCATGAGCCGTCACGTCGTCAAGCTTCCGGATCTGGGCGAAGGCACGGTCTCATCGGAGATCGTCGCCTGGCGCGTCAAAGTCGGCGATTTCGTCAAAGAAGACCAGCCGATGGTCGAGATGGCGACGGACAAAGCCGTCGTCGAGATGCCCGCGCCGGTGGCAGGACGAGTCATCTCGCTTGCCGGCGAGCCGGGCGATCAGATCGCGGTCGGCGCGGAGTTGATCGTCATCGAAACGGATGGCGCGGAAGAGCACGCCGAGGTCGCGTCCGCTCGAGCTCGCGCGAACGGCGAAGAGAGTCCAGCGGAACAAGAGGACGCTGAGCGTGCGGTCGAACAGAAAGTCGAACAGAAAGAAGAAGCGCCAGCTGCATCGAGCACGGTTGCTCCTGGACCTGCAGCCGCGGGAACCAAGCGCGTCATGGCGTCTCCGGCGACGCGGCGCCGTGCGCGCGAAGCGGGTATCGATCTGACGACGATCAAGGGCAGCGGGCGCGACGGACGCATCCTGCGTCAGGACTTGGATGCCGTGCTCGAAATGCACGCGCGGCCCGCGACGACGGCGCGACCGCCGGGCGTTGCGATCGCACCGCGCACCGAAACGGAGGAAATTCGAATCCTCGGCGTTCGACGCGTCAGCGCTCAGCGTGTCGCGGAATCGAAACGCAACATCCCGCACTTCTCGTATGTCGAGGAAGTCGACATCACCGAGCTCGAGCGCCTGCGCAAGCATTTGAACAGCAAGCTTACTGCGGGCACGCCGCCGTTCACGTACTTGCCGTTCATCGGCATGGCGCTGATTCGAGTGCTAGAGACTCACCCGAAGTGCAATGCGCGCTACGATGCCGAGCGCAACGTGCTCGTTCAGTATCGCGGCGTGCATCTCGGCATCGCCACGCAAACCTCGACGGGCCTGAAAGTACCGGTCGTGCGGCACGCGGAGACGATGTCGCTGCATCAGCTCGCTGCTGAGATTCGTCGGGTTTCCGAAGCGGCACGCAACGGCACCGCAAGCCGTACCGAGCTCGGCGGCTCGACGATCACGATCACGAGCCTCGGCAAGCTCGGCGGCATCGTCTCCACGCCGATCATCAATGCACCCGAAGTCGCAATCATCGGCGTCAACAAGGCCATCGAACGCCCAGTCATTTATCAAGGCGCCGTTGCCGTACGCCTGATGATGAATCTCTCATCGTCCTTCGATCACCGCTTCATCGACGGCTACGACGCTGCCGAGATGATCCAAGCGCTCAAGGAGAAGTTGGAGCATCCGGCGACGATCTTTATTTAGGCTATAGACTGTAGGCCGGAGGCTGCAGGTGTGGAAGCGCGCGTGCGCGTGCTGGCTGCGGTCTCTGACTCTTTCTAGGGGATGACTTCGACAATCGCTTTGGTCGACCAAAGCCCAGTACCCAGTGCCCAGAGCCCGAGATGTGCTGTAGCCTATGCCGAAAAATTCGAACCTACAGCCGACAGTCTACAGCCTACAGCCTGAGTCCGATGTCCAGCCGCCCCGACCCTTCGCGCCTTCGTCCCGAGACCTATCCCTTTCATTTGCAAATGCCGACTCGATTCGGCGATCTGGACATTCGGGGGCACATCAACAACGTCTCTCTGGTTCAGTACACGGAAGACGCGCGAGTTGCGTTTCAGATGGAAACCGTCGGGCGGGAGATCTATCAGGCGGACTCGCCGATTCGCGTCGTCGTTGCGCAGATGACGCTGCACTTCGTCAATGAAGCATTCTTTCCGGCGCCGATCGATGCGGGCGTGGGAATCGGGCGGATCGGCAACTCGTCGTACTTGCTGTGCTGCGCCTTGTTCCAAGAAGGCAAGTGCGTCGCCGTGCAGGATACTTCGATGGTCTACGTGGGACCGAATGGCTCGATGCCGTTGACGCCGGCGATTCGCGAGCGCATGCAGCGCTACCTGATCGTGGCGCGTGAATCGTGAGCGGGTGGTAGTGCGCCTTCCCGTTACCCTGGTTTCCCTTTCCCTTTTCCCTATTCCCTATTCCCTTTCGGAGCAGGCGGCGTCTTTTTCTTCGCCGCACCTTCCGGTTCTTCAGGAACCAGATACGAGACCGGGTCGCTCGCAGGGAAAGTATCCGCAAGTGCCTTATCGAGCAGCTCTTCGAGATGGGTGCGCGCTGCGGCGGACTGCTGATTCGAGTTCTGTGTGGGTATCGTCTTCATAGTCACCGTCCAATGCACGAAAGTGCGAAGCGATTCGATAAGAGGCACGGACTCTGCATGCTCGATGCGTGTCTCGAGCAGAGTAGCCCTCTGGAGCAGCGATGTCCCGCCTCATCGCCCGCACATGCGTCATTGCGTCGATTCTGGCGATAGGTGCGAGCTTCGCCGAGCAGCTAACGCGTGAGGATATCGAACGGAGGTTGGCAGACGGTGCCAGAGATTTCACCTACCTCGCTGCGCCTGGCGCCGATCTATCGCGGCTCGATTTCTCGGGAGCAAGACTTTTCGGCGCGGAACTGCAACGCGCGAACCTGACCGACGCGAAGCTAGTGGGCTGCAACCTCAATGTCGCGATCTTGCGGGATGCTCGACTGATCCGCGCCGATCTGCGCGGCGCGCAGATGTCCTCGAGCGTGTTCGCAGATGCCGACCTCGCGAATGCTGATCTGCGCAACGCTCGGATGATGGGCAATTTCGAGCGGGCGAATCTGGAAGGCGCGAACTTGGAAGGCGTGAAAGGCGGCGCCGACATGCGCAACCAGCCCATGGGCCTGATTCGCTTGGTGCTCACCGGTGCGCGCCTCAAAGGCGCTCGACTGCGTTCTGCCGATCTTTCCCGCGCCGATCTCAGCTACGCGGATTTGCGCCAAGCCGATCTCCGAGATGCGGATCTGAGCCGAGCGAACTTGTCGGGTGCGGATTTCACCGGCGCGACGCTTACGAACGCCGATCTCGAAGGCGCGCAGATCCACAACGCCATCTTCAAAGGCGCCGTAGATATAGCCACAGTGAAGGGGCTGGAGACGGCGGAGGGGAAGGAGACGGCGGTGTTGGAGTGAGGCTGAAGACTGAAGGCTGAAGGCTGAAGGAATGGGACGCGCCCTACGCGTCACCCTTTCATCGGCCGCTGGCATATCTTCACGCGAACTCCCAAGGATCAATGTGTGCGCTCACGAGCGCCGCGAACGCGCGACCTGGCCTTCAGCCTTCAGTCCTCAGTCTTCAGTCTCTAGCATTCGTCGATCCACCCCCGCTCCATCGCCACCTCTATGAACTCCCTTATCTCCGCCGCACGTGCGGCTGTAGGTGAGTTGCGTAGGATTTCGGCGACGACGTCGTCGCGGCTACGCGAACCGTCGCACAGGGTGAGGATCGCGGCTGCGATCACGTTCAGGGGAACTCTGCCTTCCGGGCACACCAGGACCGTCCCGCCGGCCCGTGTTGCATCGCCGTCGAGGCGGAACCCGTGCGCGAGCCGTATCGCTCGCGGA
>ERZ777003.4119-NODE-4119-length-12749-cov-4.277218_pt1 | contig 12749 bp, 8 predicted proteins | sample MGYA00374956_ERZ777003 | MGnify/ENA primary metagenome ERZ777003 (study PRJEB29302, sample SAMN06268252) | bioreactor metagenome | isolation source: Joint BioEnergy Institute, California, USA | place: USA:Joint BioEnergy Institute, California, USA | collected... | reverse complement strand
TTTCGTATTCAGGTAATATCCGGCTTTCGCCCGCAGGATGTATTTCGTCTTTCCTTCCGTTTCGATCAGCTGTCTGAGCCGCTTGATCGTTACGTAGATCTTGTTGTCATGAACCTGCGAATCGTAAGGCTCGTGCCAGATTTTCTCGGCCAGCTCTTTTTTGCTGTAAATCCGGCCGGGCTGTTCCAGGAACGTTTTCAGGAGGTCCGTCAAGATGAATTGGCCTTCGAAACGGATTTCTCCCTTGTACTTTTCGACAAGAACGCTCGTGCGCGTATCGTAAATCAAATCCGCGGGCGGTTGCTTTTGCGCTCCCAGCGCCGCCATCGCTTTATCGAGAAGGCGTGCCACACGGGGAACGTCTTCGCGCTTGAGCGATCTTTGAGCCAAATCGAGATAAAGCCGTGCCGAAGCCAAATCACCTTTCGCGATGAAAATCTCACCGATCACGCAAAGGGTATGAAGATAGAGCACCAAATGCGGATGGTGTTTGAGGCTGTCGAACGCTTTCCAGGCCGAATCCAAGGCCTCGTCGTAATGGCCTTGATTGCGAAGAATCATGGCCTTCAAAAGGTTCGCGGCCGTGTTGATGTCGGGCAAAGGCAAGCAGCTTGTCAGAACGCCTAGACGATCCAGCTCGCGAAGAGCTTCTTCGTAGCGGCGGCGCGCGTACAAAACCGTCGCCACTCCGTATAAGGGAGAAGCGAGGGCTTTTTTGTCTCCACTTAAGACGGCGTAGTCGACGGCTTCGCGGAAACGGGCCGTGGCGAGATCGTATTTCGATTCCAGGGATGTTCCTTCACGGCCTTCGTAACAGCTGCAAATGCCGAGAACGTAAAGGACCCGAGACTTCAAACTGGGTGCGAGGTCGGCTCCCTTTTCATTCGAAAGCACCGAAAGAACCGATTTCTCGATCTCGCTGATTTTCGTGTAGTCCTCGCGCTCAGCCAAAATACGCAGAACGTAACTGCAGCATTCGATGTATGCGTTATAGTCTTCAGCGTCGTAGGCGATCGCTGCGGCTTTCTCGAATTCGTGTAATGCGCTGGAGTAGTCTCCACGATGATAGGCGAAAAGACCTTTTTGAAAAACGGGCGCAAACTTACGCGTCCGGAAGATCACACGTTCTTCAGCGAACGGACTCGCGTAAGAGTAAGTCTCTGGTGGCGCCGTTAGTGTTTGGTCTAAGAAAGCCATTTGTAATCGATTGCTATTTAATTTTTCGGGCTTTTCTGTAAAACGAGGCCATTAAACTTACAAGGCCTTACAAAGATGGCAAGAAGATTTGATTAAAATTAGGGGGCAGCGCAAGGCATTATCCTCACGAAATTCCACCTGATGGTAAACAGACCTCGTTCACACACTCTTTGAGTGTAAGAATCTGTCTGAAATGACTTAATAAAGCGCCGCGTTAAATGTTTTGTCCGCAGTCTGCGAGTAACTGCTTAGCGTGGGCCAGGCTGGTTTTGGTGATCTTCTCGCCCGAGATGAGACGCGCAATTTCACGCACGCGGTCATCATGACGCAGTTCGATAACTTCGCAGTGAACGCTTTTCCCGCCGTTATTCTTGTGGATGTAGAAGTGGGCGTCCCCGAAAGAAGCCACTTGCGGAAGATGGGTGACACAAATGACCTGTTGGCCGGTGGCCATGCGTTTGAGTTTGCGGCCGACTTTCTCTGCGGTTGGACCGCTCACACCCGTGTCGACTTCATCGAAAAGATAAGTGCGCGGATAATGGCCGGCGCCGGTCACTTGTTTAATGGAGAGCAAGATCCGGCTGAGCTCACCGCCGCTGGCGAACTTGGCGAGCGGACGGGCTGCTTCGGTTTTCGTCGTTCTCGTCATGAATTCCACGTCACTTTGGCCGGTTGAGTTCATCTGATCGGAAAATTCAACCTTCACCTCAAAGACAAGCCCTTTCATGTTCAGGTCTTTGAGTTCTTCATTGACGCCTTTTGTGAGCAGAATTGCGCCGTTTTTGCGACGTTCATGCATGTCGCGCGCTTGCGCTTCGAGTTCGCGCTCGAGGTCCGCGAGTTCTTTTTCCTTTTTCATCAGCACGTCGTCGGAATTCTCGAGCTCGTGGATTTCCGCTTCGATATCTTCCAGTGCTTTCAAGATTTCGGTCGCGGTCGTCCCGTATTTTTTCTGTAGTTGCCGCAAGCGTGATAGGCGAGCCTCGACCTCTTCAAGGCGCGAAGGATCGGCCTCCAAACTTTTCGCGTAATCGCGCAGGTCGTAGCAGACCTCGTTGATGAGCGTCTTGGCTTGGCTGAGCGGTTCAATTTTTCCGGCGAGTTCGGGATCCAAACTTTTGAACTCGGACGCGCGTTGAAGAAGATAGTGCAGACGGCTTGTGACCGAATCGTCATCGTTATAGAGCAGGTTTTCCGCCTGTTCCGCGAATTCCGCCAATCGCGCGGAATATTTCAAACGGCGCGCTTCGTTTTCGATCGTCTCTTCATCGCCGGGCGAGAGTTCCAAAGTTTTGATTTCGTCGCGTTGGTAATAAAGGAAGTCCAATCTTTGGGCGCGGCTCCGGCTTTCGAGCTTGATCGATTCGATTTCGGAGCGGAGCTCCTGTACGCGGCGGTAGATGGCGGTGAACTGCATCCGTTGTTTCCAAACACCGGCGTACTGGTCTAAAAGATCGAGGTGATAGGCGCGTGAAAGCAGGTGACGGTTTTCATGTTGCCCCGTCATCTCGATAAGCGGAACCGCATGGCCCGCGACTTCGACAAGCGGCGCGACCAAATCGCGCAAGGACGATAAGGTGCTCAGAGCGCCGTTGATGTACACTCGGCTTTTTTCTTTGGATACGATCCGGCGGACGATCATTTGGTTATCAGCTGCGTCGATGCCCATTTCGCGCAGGCGTTCGCAGATATCAGGACGGGCGGAGAGATCGAAGGAGCCCTCGACAACAGCGCTTTCAGCTCCGGTGCGGACGCTTTCGGCGGTCGCTTTTTCGCCCATGAGAAGGCCGAGGCTTTTGAGAAGGATCGACTTTCCAGCTCCGGTTTCGCCACTCAAAATATTGAGGCCCTCCCGGAACTGAATGTGGACATTATCGATGATCGCGAAATTCGAAACCTTCAGTTCGCAAAGCATAATTTCGCTCGTGTTTAATTGCGTTGTCCGAATTTCAGTTTATCACGCAGCAAATTGAAATAGTTCGACGTCGGTTTGCGAATCACATAATGGTCGAATGCGCTCCGTACGATGAAGACTTCGTCCTCCGGCGTGATCTCACCGCAATTGACGCCGTCAACCGTTAGAATCGCGTTTTTGTCGTGATTGAGAACTCGGAAACTCAATTGCTGGTCATCGGGAAAGATAAGCGGGCGGCTCGTCAGCGCGTGCGGGCACACGGGAGTAACGACGATGGCGCGCACTTCCGGATGCAGAATTGGACCGCCCGCCGCAAGGTTATACGCCGTCGAGCCGGTCGGCGTCGCGATGATAAGCGCGTCAGCTTTGAGCTGGCCGACCAAGTGGTTCGTGCTGTGGATTTCCAAGTTGATAAGGTGGGTATTCGAGCCCCGTTCCAAAACGGCGTCGTTGAGCGCGAGATGCGTGGATCTTAAAGTTCCCGCCCGGCGCACTTCGATGTGTAACATCGAGCGCGGACGGAAGACCATTTTCCCTTGAAGAGTGTCGTTGATGGCCTTGTAGAGGTCCTTGAGCGGGGTTTCCGTGAGGAAACCCAAACCGCCCATATTGACGCCGAGGATGGGGACTTGGCGCCCTTGGAGCATCGAGACGGCACGAAGATATGTGCCGTCTCCGCCCAGAGTGATCACCCAATCGATTTCGTCCAAGGTCTTGCGATTGACGTGGTGACAACCGCGGACCAAGGATTGTCCCGGCGTCGAGTAAACCCGAAAGCCCTTCTTCATGAGCCACACAGCCAGTTCCTCGGCCTTTTCAATCGCGGCGTCCGTGCCCGGACGGTACATGATCGCGATATTGCGAGGATTGAAGCCGCGGCCGGAGGCGAAAGGAACTCCCTCGGCTGCCGCCGTCTCGACCCGGGTCACCGGTTTTCGTGCGGCCGCCTTGCGTTTCTTCGGGGTCGATTTGCGTTTCATCTAGTTACCCACCGATTAAACCGTCTCTGCGCAAAAGAGCGTCGGGATCCGGTTCGCGTCCGCGGAATTCTTTGTAGAGTTCCATCGGATGGCGAGTTCCGCCGCGGGAAAGAATCGAGTCCCGGAACGCCCGCGCGACTTCGCGGTTAAAGAGACCTTTTTCTTTAAAGTATTCGAAGGCGTCGGCGTCGAGCACCTCCGCCCATTTGTAGCTATAATAGCCGGCCGAATAGCCGCCGGCAAAGATATGCGAGAACGAACAAGAGATGTTCGTTCCTTCGACGTACGGGAACATCGCCGTCTCTTTCGTCGCTTCTTTTTCGAAAGCCACGATGTCTTCGATTTCGGCGAGTCCTTTCTCGTCAAGAACGCGGCAGTGCCAAGCCATATCGAGAAGGCCGAATTGGAGTTGTCGAACCGCTTGATAGCCGGCTTGGAAGCGCGCGGCCGCGCGGATTCTGTCGGTCAGTTCTTTAGGGATCTTTTCGACCGTTTGGTAGTGGACCGCGAAGAGATCGAGAGCCTCTTTCTCGAGGATCCAGTTTTCCATGATTTGGCTCGGCAGTTCGACGAAGTCCCAGTAGACGTTCGTTCCGCCAAGCGAAACGTATTTGCAATCCGAAAGAAGGCCGTGCAATGCGTGACCGAACTCGTGGAAGAGGGTCGAGACTTCATTGAAGGTCAGCAGTGACGGACGCGTTTCCGTCGGCTTTGTAAAGTTGCAGACAATCATCACGTGCGGGCGCTCGACCTTGCCGTTTTGCAGGCCTTGCTCTTGGAAGGCGGTCATCCACGCGCCGCTACGCTTGCTTTCACGCGGGAAGAAGTCCGCGTAGAAAAGTCCGATGTACCGGCCCGTGCCCTCCTCGGTCACTTCGAAAGTGCGAACATCGGGATGGTAAACGGGAATACCGTGCACTTCTTTGAACTTGAGTCCGTAGAGGAGGCGCGCGTGTTCGAACACGCCTTGGATGACGTTTTCGAGCTTGAAGTAAGGACGCAGTTGCTCGTCATCCAGCTCGTGCAGCTTCATCTTCAATTTTTCGGCGTAGTAGCTGTAGTCCCACGGCTGGAAGTCGTCGTCGCCCGTCATCTCTTTTTTGAGGGCGCGAAGAGCGTCGAGATCTTTGATAGCGGCGGGTTTCGCCTTTTCCAGCAGGCGGTTCAGGAACGCCTTCACTTTTTCCGGCGTTTCGGCCATGCGCTCTTCCAATACGAAATGCGCGTGGGTTTCGTAACCGAGGAGACGGGCGCGTTGGTAACGCAACTCTGCGATTCTTTTCACGAGCGGCACGTTGCTTTGTGCGTCGTTGAATGCGCGGGAGTTGTATGCACGCCACATTTTCTCGCGCAGATCGCGCCGGGCCGAATAGGTCATGAAGGGAACATAGCTCGGCATATGAAGGGTGAAGAGCCACTTCCCTGCGAGCCCGGCCTCTTTGGCCGCCGTCGCGGCCGCTTCGATCACCGAATCCGGAAGTCCTTCGAGATCTTCTTTTTTGTCGAGAACCAATTTGAAGGCGTTCGTCGCTTTGAGAACGTTATCGGAGAACTCAGGGCTCAGTTTCGCGAGTTCTTGGTCGATCTGGCGCAGGCGCTCTTTCGAGGCGTCGTCAAGAAGACCGCCGTTGCGGACGAAGTCTTTATACGTCTTCTCCGTCAGTTTCAATTCTTCGCCAGAGAGCTGGAGCGTTTCGCGGGCGTCGTAGACGGCTTTCACTCGTTTGAAGAGAAGCGGATCGAGCAGGATGTCCGACGAAAACGCCGCCATTTTGGGCGAAAATTCCCGAGCCATGGCTTGCAGTTCGGCGTCGGAGTGGGCGCTTAAAAGGTTGAAAAAGATGCTTCCCACTTTTTGGACGCGCTCCGAGCACGTTTCAAGCGCCAAGATCGTGTTTTCGAAATTGGGCGTTTCCGTGTTCGCACGGATGGCCTCGATTTTCGCCTTCGCTTCGCGGATGGCTTCCTCCAGCGCTGGAAGGAAGTGCTCTTTTTTCAGTCGGTCAAACGGAAACGCTCCGTAGGGGAGAGTTGAGTTTTCCAAAAGGGGGTTTACAGTCGACGTTTCAGTCATAGGCTCATCTCTTTCTTTCGCGCCAACGAATGTAGTGAAGAAAGCAAGAGACATAGCACAGCGGAGCCGGTCTGGCATTGTCTTTGAGCGCGGAACACGGCTGACGATCGGACATTGACGAGCCGCATAAGACGAAAGTGGGGCGATGGTCTTTAGGCCAGCGATCGGGCCGCCTGCATTACAATTCCGGCCGCCATTCGGTACTCTTGAAAAGAGGAGGCGAGAAAGTGAATTGGCTTCGGTTGCTTCGTCAATTCGCGATTTTGTCCATTTTTTCCGGGGTTTGGGCGGATGCCGCGGTTCCGAAGGGACCGTTGGTCGTGACGCCTGGAAAGGTCTCGGTCGCGATCCATCAGGGAACCGTTGTCGGCGGCAAAGCGCGCGATGAGTTTTCTCTGATTGCGGTCCGCCTTGAGCCCGCTGGGCAAGCGGGTGGTGAACGCGTTTCGTTAATGTATGGAGACCGGTTTGGAAAGCCACTCAACGGTGAACCTGGTTTTTTTCATGTGACGGTCGACCGGAATTCCCGGCGCGTCGTCATCGATTTGGCGCAAATGCAGATGACCGCGGTTGGACCGGAGCGGCTGGCGAAAACATTGGCCACCTCCAAGTTGGTTGCATCCTCGGAAATGACGATGGATCCGATCGACGGGTCCACGAACATCACTTTACAAACGAAGGTTCCAGTCACGGTTAAAGTCGGGTCTATCGAGGGTGACTCGTCCCGCGTGTACATTGAAATGATGCCCGCGTCAGGAGAGCGGAAGTGACGTTTTTCACTCGGGTCGTCGCGGCTGCTGCGTTACTTTGGATGTTTTTCGTTTCACCGGCCGAAGCGCGAGTCTTTGATTTTAAGAATGAGCACGTGGCCATTTATGTGGGCGGAACGTTCGGCAATTCCGCCGCCGGTGATGGCGCGTATGCGCTTGCGAGCGGAAACGGCACAAAGTTCGACAAAAAAGTCGAGTCGACGGCGAGTGCCGAGGCGGGGTTGCTTCTGTCGTTGGAGGCTGTCAACTTTCAGTTGGGCGTGGACTACGTTATGCCGCGGGAGCTGAAAGGCGTTACGGGAGCCGATTCGTCGGGCACGCCGCTTTTTTCGCTCGATTCGAAGCTTTCCGCTTTGGTTGTGGGCGGGGGGATCGAATTGATTCCTTACCGGAAGCCGAGATCGCGTCTTTTGATTGGATTTAAATACGGGTATAGCATGGCGAACCTGACGAACCGCTACTCGATGACACCAGCGGGAACGGGAGCATTCGGTGTCGGGGATTATTCGGAAGATGCGACGGGAACAGGAGTGATGCTCCAAGGTTACGCTGGTTGGGAGATCAACTTCACCGATGTTTGGACGGTCGCGATTCACGCCGGCTACCGCGAACTCAGAATTCTGGGGTTCAAGTCGACCAAGGAGACGACGGCCATCAGCGGACATCAAGCCGAAGGGCAGGAGATCCTCAATATGGATGGCAGTTCACGGGCGGTGAACTTCGGCGGAGCCTACGTCGGCTTAAATTTCCGCTTCTATCTTTGAATCCCGTAAAGCGAATCGAGCACGTCGCGATAGTGTTCGTCGATGACTTTGCGTTTGAGTTTGAGCGAAGGCGTGAGCTCGCCCGATTCGATTGAGAATTCCTTCGACAGAATCGCGAAGTTTTTGATTGTTTCAAAGCTCGCCAGCTGCGAATTGGCCTCGGCCACGGCTTCGCGGATCTCTTCGCGGATTTTGGGGGACTGTGCGAGGTCTTCGAGCGACTTGTAGGAAATTTTATTCTCTTCGGCGTATTTCATGGCCGCACCGGGATTCAGTGTCACGAGCGCCACGACGAATTTACGTTGGTCGCCGTGGATGTGGACCTGCGAGATGAGCGGGTGGGTCGCAAGTAGGGCTTCAAGCTTTTGCGGCGCCACGTATTTCCCGCCTGCGGTCTTGATTAGTTCTTTTTTGCGATCAAGGATTTTCAGGAAACCGTCGGACGTGATTTCACCGATATCGCCGGTATGGAACCAACCGTCTGTGAAGGCCTTTTCGGTCGCCTCGGGATTGCGATAGTACTCCTTCATGACTTTCTTGCTTTTGACGAGAATTTCTCCGTCTTCCGCGATTTTCAACTGAACATCGCCGATCGCTTTGCCCACGGATCCGAACTTGTACTCAAACGGCGTGTTGACCGTGATGGCGGCCATGGTTTCCGTGAGGCCGTAGCCTTCAAGGATCAAAAGGCCCGCCGCGTGGAAGAACTCGGCGATGACGGGGTTCAGCGGAGCGCCTCCGCTCACGGCGAACCGTAACCGGCCACCCATGCGGTCGAGAATTTTCTTGAAAACGAGACGCCTCGCGAGCTGGTACTTAAGAGCCAAGTCGACAGGCAAAGGTTGTTTAGCGACCTTATGTCGACTCACTTCGCGTCCGATCGAAAGCGCCCATTCGAAAACGCGCTTTTGAATCCGGCTGATCTCGGCTTGGGCGAAAACGGCACTGTAAATCTTTTCGAAAACACGTGGAACGGCGACCATAATGGTCGGCTTCACGTCGATTAGAGCCGTTCTCAGGCGCTCGATATCCTGCGCGAAGGCCATCGTGTAACCGATCAGTGCATGCCCGTAAATTTCGATCCGTCCGAGCACGTGCGCAAACGGCAGAAAGGTCAGGGAACGGTCGCGGGCCGTGACGCCAAGGAGAGGAAACGCGTCCGTCACCTCGCTCAGAATTTGCGCATGGGTGTGGACGACGCCTTGCGGGCGGCCGGTTGTCCCCGAGGTATAAATGATGGAGGCGGTATCGCGCGTTTCGACGTCCGAGACGGCGAGTTCGTAAAGAGTCGGGCTCGTCCTGAGCGCTTCGGAGCCTCGTCTGTGCAAGTCCGCCCAGGTCGAAAGGGAACGCCCGTCTGTCACGGTTTCCTTCACTAGTTCAGGGCCGTCGATGTAAACAATGTGCTCGAGCGAACTCAGGTTCTTGGCGTATTCGGAAACGCGTTTCGCCGTTTCCAGATTTTCGCAGATCGCGATTTTGGGTTCCGAATCGCTGAGAATGTAGGCAAGGTCGTCGGGCGAAGAGTTCGGGTAAACCGGGACGGTCACGCCTCCGAGACCGAGGACGGCCAGGTCGCAAACCGCCCATTCGTAGCGCGTACGGGAAACGATGGCCACGCGATCGCCTTTTCTCACTCCTAGAATCTGAAGGCCGGCTGCGGCCGCTCCGACGAGTTCTTTATAGTCGGCCCACGTGAGTTCGATCCAGTGGCCGCCGCGTTTGTACATAATGGCGGTGTTCTTTGCTTTTTTGCGTGCGGTTTGAAGGAACTTATCGCAGATCGTGCCTGACATTGCGCAACCCGTTCTCGTTTGGCCCGTAAACCGGTTTCATAAAACCAACAAGAACTGCGTTTGTCAGTAAAATCCCGCGTTTTTTAGTTCAAGCGTCTCGGGAAGAGGGTGATCTTCTTCGTCATGTTTTCGCCGACCGTGACGCGGACTTCGTCGACGGCTTTGGTCACGGGATCTTCGGCGCGCACGACGATTTCTTTGTTGGCGGGCACTTGAACGCCGTTGGCCGGGCTGCCGTAGGCGACCAGTTTCCCGTTGACGTAGATGCGTCCCGAGCCGACGACGTTGATGTCAAGACGGCCGAACAATTCTTTTTGGAGAGTGACGTTTAAGTATTTGTTCGTGCTCATCGTTTCGGTATGTTCGAAAGGCACGTATCCGGGCTTACGGATCGTCAGCTTCGCGTCGATGCCTTTCGGCAAGTAGAGCGTCGTCGGCGTCACGTCGCTGGCCGGTTGGCCATTGACGTGAATTTCAGCGCCCGAAGGAACGCTTTCGATCTTCAGCATGTAAGTGTTGGAGCGGTCGAGCGAAGCGCTTGTGGACTCACCCTGAATCTCTGAGGTCCCGCCTTTTGAAGTACCGACGATTTTTACGACTTGGGTTTGAACCTGTTTAAACGCGTCGGGGAAGAGCACCGACATGCCGATGATTGCTCCGAGAGCGATCAGCGCGAGTGGGAGGAACGACGAAGAGAACCGCCGTTCTTCAAGGCCCTTCGAGAACGAGGCGTGGCTTTCGAAATACTTGCTTCCGATGCTCGCCCCCGTCAGGTCTCGGACCGAGGAGCCCGGTTCGCGGTAGACCGAATCGTCGACTGAAAGACTCGACGTGTTGATCGAATTCGCGCCGTTGCGTTCCGTACGGCGCACGGGTTGCGGTTTCGGAAGTGGCGCCGGGTTGGCCGCTGCAGTTGCGGCTGGCGCGGCTGCACGTTCTGCCTGATCCGAAAGCGAGCTTTCGAAGCGGGGAGCGAAGGTGTGTTCGGTCCGGGTCACGTCGCTGACCGTGAGGGACGGTTCTTCGCGTTGGGAGTCCGTCCCCAAGACACTGTCGAGGTTGATCTTCGCGTACTCGATCATCTTCTTGCGGTTTTCGAGGATCTCAGCCGCAAAGAGCGTCTTAATGAAGACGCTGAAATCGTGTTGCGAGAAGTCCGGGTAATGACGGTTTAAGAAACGGCTCAGCTCGCGGTGGAAAGCGGCGGCCGTTTGATAGCGAAGGTTACGGTCCTTCGCCAGCGCTTTGTTAACAATGCGCTCAAGCTCAGGCGGAATGTTGGGGTTGATCTTGCGCAACGAAGGAATCTGGCAGTCGCGCACTTTCCGGAGCGTGTTGAGTTCGTTGTTGGCGACGAAGAGACGGTCGTTCGCCAGTAGTTCCCACAAAACGATCCCGAGAGCGAAAATGTCTGTGCGCAGGTCGATCGGTTGCCCTTCGGCTTGCTCGGGGCTCATATAACTGAATTTTCCTTTGAGCGTTCCGGCGCGGGTCGAGTCGATTTGCGTCTCCGCCTTCGCGATACCGAAGTCGACGATTTTCACCTCGCCCTCAAAGCTGATCATGATGTTTTGAGGGCTCATGTCGCGGTGGATGATGTTCAGCGGTTTGCCGGTGTTCGCGTCGATGCAGCGGTGGGCGTGATCGAGCCCCGCGGCGACTTCCTTGGCGATGAACAAAACTTGTTCGATCGAGAACGACACACCGCTCTTTTTCATTTTGTTCAGGATTTGCCGAATGTTGCGTCCTTCGACGAAATCCATCGCGATGAAGAACATTCCCTTGTCCATGCCGAATTCGTGGATCGAGACGATATTGGCATGCGAGAGGTTGACGGCGATTTTCGCTTCGTCTTTGAACATCTCGATGAAGTCAGCTTGTTCGACGTACTGCGGAAGAATGCGCTTAATCGCGACGAACTTCGAAACGCCGCTTGCGCCCGGCTTCAATGCGAGAAAGATCTCTGCCATCCCGCCGGTCTGGATCTTCTCGAGAAGAATGTATTTGCCAAGAGTCTCAAAGGTTTGTGCCACTGAACCGGTTTCCTTTATTTCTCGTGGCCGAAGCCATAATCTTCAGTTTGTTATTTCGGAAAGTGGCGAGGATAATTGAAGTCTGGAATTGTATTTTGAGTCGGACTTACGTCTGGAAAGACTATGCGTTGGATCGGATTGACCGGAGGAATCGCCTCCGGGAAGTCAACAGTGAGCCGGTTATTAAGGGAACGAGGCTTCCCGGTGATCGATGCAGACCAACTAGCGCGCCAGGCGGTTCAATCTGGGACGCCGGGCTTTGAGCAGGTCGTGCGCGCCTTCGGTCGGGACGTTGTGGGGAGTGACGGCGAACTGGACCGAAAGAAAATCGGCAGGATGGTTTTCGCCGATCCATCGCTTTTGGCCAAGCTTGAGACCATCGTGCATCCGCGGGTGCGTGAGCTGGCCGCAGCGGAAAGGAAACGTTTGTCCGACGAAGGGTGCAAGGCGGCCTTTTACGACGTTCCGCTTTTGTTTGAAAAAAAGATGCAGAACCTGTTTGATTGCGTGATTGCGGTGGTTTGCGACCCGAAAGTTCAAATCGAGCGTCTGATGGCGCGCGACGGCTTGTCGCAAGAAGAGGCGGAACGCCGTTTGGCCGCGCAACTGCCGATCACGGAAAAGGCGAAAATGGCCGATGAAGTCATTCACAACGAAGGGACGCTCGAAGATCTGAATAAAAACGTCGATCTTTTGTTGGGACGTTTGGGATTATCCCCGCGTTCTTAGCCGATCACCAGGCCCAGACGTAGCCCAGAAGCAGGGTCCCCTGCAAATTTTCACGGCCCGCGGCTGCTTCGAGTTCGATGCGAATGCTTTGCGGATCCGCGAAGAGATGCTCGAATCCCCATGAGCCTTCGAGAAGGAGCTTTTCGTATTTCAGCACGGAAGCCAGGTTGTTTTTGGGTTCAACAATGAGTCCGAGGCCGATCTTTGTGAACGGGCGAAAACGAGAGTCACCGTACACCCATTTTCTCGCAAGATGAACCGCGCCTTGGGCTCCGGAAAGCATGTCGGCGCCGATTTCGTAGATCGATTGATGGTCGGTCTTCAGGCTGAACTGAAGACCGATAACGGAAAAGGTTTCGTCCTGTTCCTCAGGAAGGTTCCGGCGGAACATTCCTCCCAGGCGAAGCGTGAGCGATTGGCGGTAACGGTAGTAGTAGCCGATGCGCGCAGGGCTCTTTTGGGGGGGCGGTGGTTCGGCGATGTCGACAGTT
>ERZ777003.4118-NODE-4118-length-12750-cov-7.938874_pt1 | contig 12750 bp, 13 predicted proteins | sample MGYA00374956_ERZ777003 | MGnify/ENA primary metagenome ERZ777003 (study PRJEB29302, sample SAMN06268252) | bioreactor metagenome | isolation source: Joint BioEnergy Institute, California, USA | place: USA:Joint BioEnergy Institute, California, USA | collected... | reverse complement strand
CGCGCCGGAAGAGAGAAGAGGGTCGAAAAGGAGGGGCTGGGCGGCAGGTGCCTGGTCAGCTGGCCAGCTCGGCGACGTTCGCTTCGAAGTGGCGGCCCTGCCCGAGTGTGATCCCCAACGCTTCGAGCGTCTCGGCTTCTTCGGGGGTTTCCACCCCTTCGGCGACGACGTAGCGTGACTCGGCCACCAGCAGCCCAACAACAGAGCAGAGCAGCCGGTTGGGCCGTTCGATGATCAGCCGGGTGAAGTCGCGGTCCAGCTTCACCATTTCGGGCACCACCCAGCCGAGCTCTATCACCCGAGACGACCCCACCCCGTAGTCGTCGAAGGCGACCATCCCGCCCCGCTCCCGCCATTCGGCCAGCCGATACTCGAGCGCCTCAGTGTAAGGCAGCGGTCCCCGCTCCGATATTTCAAGCACCATCCCATCCGCATGGGCGAGCGCGGTCGCCCAGAACGCGTCCGATTGCAGCGACCGGGGTTCGACGTTGACGGTGACGAACCCGCCCTGCCGCAGCTCCTCTGTATCTGTGTGGCAGCGGGCCAGCAGGTGGGCGTCCATCACGTCGCTTTGGGCGTGGGTCGCGAAGAACTCCTCAGCGCTGGGAACCCCAACAGGCCCCGCGAACCACTCGTAGCCGGCGACAGCGAATGGGCGGGTGAGGTGGAAGATCGGTTCGGTGCGTGGCGCGAAAGTGGGTGTCATGATGTGTCGCGGCTGGGTCGTGGGTGTCAGAGACCGTCGCCGCCAGCAACGTCCCCCAATCCCCCTGGTCGAAGTTCCGCCCACCCTACAGCGCCGCTCCGCACTGTTCACAGCACCCGCACAGGGTCTGCCGCCCTATCTTCGCCTCCCCGTAGCCTCCGATTGCGCTTCGGCGCAGTGGCCGGACCGTTCGGTCCATGGCCACCGACCGCACCACCGAGCTTCTGCATCTTTCCGTCACCCGCGAGACAGCGGCACAGATCGGATCCGCCGCCGCCATGTGCCTCCACTCCCCCATCCTCGCCGACCCTTCGTACCCGTATCCGCTTACCGAAGACGACCGGACCTGGCTGCAAGCCACGTTGGGTGCTGTGGCGGCGATGGAAGGCAAACCGCTGCCCCGCGCTGCCGCACCGGTGACTGTGCGACCCTCATCGGTGCCGGGGCTGGTGCTGGTCCAGGTTCCCCCAGCCGGTGTGCCCCCACTCGCCCGGGCCGCCACGTTGGCGAACCTCACCGGCGACGTTCCTGGCCTTCACGCCCGCGCCCAGCACGCGCTGATCTCACTCGGCGACGACAACCAGCTGTATCCGCGCATCCCCCTGGAAGGCGAGGTCGGCACGACGATCCTCAAACTGATGTTCCGCTACCGGAACCTGTACGCGTCCAAAGGGGAGACGGCGACGATGCAAGAGCTCACCGCTCTCGTCGCCCCGGCGGTGATCGCCGAGTACCTGGCGCTCACCGACCCGATCGTGATCTCCAAACTCGGGGATGTGATCATCACCCTGCGGGACAGCGCAGACTGGCCCCGCAGCGGAGCTTCCCCCGATGTGATGCTGGACTGGCTGACCGCCGCGGAGATGACCGCCCTGGAAACCTTCTCTCCGTTCAAAGAGAGCTGAGCTGCCCGCCTCAGGTGACCTGGGCGGGGGTTGCGAGGCGGCGCACCTGCGAGGGGGTCTCCCACAGCGCTTCGGTTTTGGGAACGGGCCTGGGAAGGGTCTCGGATGTGGGGTCCAGAACCTCCCACATGTCATCATCCCCCTCGTAGGCCCACCGTTCCCAGTCGATGAGGGCCGGTTTGTTGGACCGCAGCGCCTCTTTGACAAACGCCCCTCGCAGCGTGGGTCGGCCTTTCGGCGGGTTGTTCACCGCGTCTTTGATGCGGGAGCGGTCCACCAGGGTGATGGCAGGTAGGTAGCGGTTGAGTTTGGAGTAGATCTCGAACTGGTAGTCGACGGCGTGGTAGATGAAGTCGGCGAACCGCACTTTGGGGTCCGCGAACGACATCGCGCCGGTGACCCGCTGGACAGCATCCAAAAGGAAGCGTTTCCGTACCCAGTCGACGCGGGTGGCAGCCGCGTCCCAGTCGCGTCGCTCCAACATGTCCAATATCGCCCGCCACATGCGCACCGCCCGGGAGATGTCGTCTGGGAACCCGACACGCCGTTCCTCTTTCTCAAGCGCCTCACAGAACATCTGCTGGATCTCAAGCGCCGTGTAGGTGCGCCCCGACCGGCTCGGGAACGCCCGGCGGAAATCCACGTCACGTTCGATCGAATGCAGCAAATCGACGGGGTTGCCGATTCCCGGGTCGGGCAGCTGGCGGCCCCGCTCCAACATTTCGAGGATCCCGCCGGACACACCCATCTTGACGTAGTTGACGACCTGGCTCATGTTGGTGTCGCCGGCCAGCAGATGAAGCCTGCGGTAATCGGGTCCGGCGTGCGACTCGTCACGCAGGTTCACCAGCGGCCGCGACGACGACGTGGAGATGCCGGACACCTCTTCGATGTACTGGATCCGTGGGCTCAGCGCGAAGTGGTAGCGGCCCAACCCGTCCCGCACCAGCCCACCGGCGCCCGCCCAGACGGGGCGGGTGGCCATGTACAGCGCGAACGCTTCGACGAGTTTCTCCATGTTGACGGCGCGGCGCATCTGCAGGTTCTCATGGCATCCCCACGAGTTGCCGTGCTCGTCGGCGTTGTTGCGCAGCACCACCAGCTTGCCGGCCCAGCCACGGGCACGAAGCTCATCTTCGGCTTTCCTGGCCAGGTCCCGCATGATCAGGTCCCCGGCGGCCTCGTGGGCGACCAGGTCGTAGATGTCCTGACATTCGGGGGTGGCGTATTCGGGATGCGCCCCGGTGTCGATGTAGATGCGTCCGCCGTTGGGGAGGAAGATGTCGTTGGTGCCGCCCCACTTGCGGACCCGGGAGAACATCGCTTTGGCTACACCGTCGGGATCCAGAGGGTTGTGCCCTTGGGCGTCCAGGAACACCGCGGCGTACTCGACTTCGAACCCATAGATACGCATATAGCCTCATAGTGCCCTTCGGAGCCGCTCCGCCAGGTGGGTGTTGGCGGACGTTTCGAGCCTGCGCACCGTGTCCCCCATGGAACCGGCACCTCTGCCTCCCCCACTTCCGAGCCCTGCCACTGGAGAGCTGGTGGCAGCGGTCGTGTGCGCACCGTCGGTAGCGTCCGCTCTCGACAAGGTGCGCCTCTCCGACCCCCGGTTCGCCCACATCACCCGCTGCGCCGACCTGGGTGTGGTGCCCGAAGATGTTTCCCTTTCGGTGCTGGTCGCCCAGATCGACGCCCGCCTCAACCAGCCCCCCACCGCCACCCCCACCCTGCCGGCCCGTATCGCCGCCACGTTGACTTTGGAGACGAACCCGCCTCTCGCTGCCGCGGTCCGGGTGGCTGGGCGGCGGGCAACGAAGCTGCGTTCCGCCCTCGGTGAGGCGCCCGGCAGTCTGGTGTGGGCCATATTCGGCCTGTCGTTCCGGCGTCGCATCGCCGACCCGCCTGCCGAAACCCCATAACGGGTGAAGGGCAGCCCTGCCGGGCTGCCCTTCGAGTTTCGTTTTTAGGAGGTTCTTTTGGCTTCGTCTTCGAGGATCGCCAGAGCCTGCTCGTAGGACATCTCTCCCAGCTGGCAGAACTCGGCTTCCACCCTTCGAAGCGCCGCCCCGACCGTCGGGCCTTTCAACCCGACACTCATGGCGTCGTGGCCGTCGACGGGAAGCGGATCACGTACTCCCGGCTCGGACGCCACCTCGGCCAAAAGTCCGCCATGTACAGCATGCTTGGCCGCGAAGTCGATCACCTCCGGGTCGTGGGCCCGCACCAGGGCCCGCAGCTCGGCTCGGGGAACCGAGAACTCGAGACGTCGGGTCACCTCGACTCGGGCAGCAACCGCCCGGGCCAACGCAACCCCCAGTATCAGGTCACGTTCGGCTGCGACCACGTCTCGGGGTTCCACACCGGCAGCGACCGCGACGGAAGCCCACGCGTCCGCCAGGCTTGCCCTTTGGGCTGTCACCGCCCGTTTGGGGGTGAGCGGCCCGAAGATCACCTCCGCCAGGCCGAGGTGTTGGGCGGTTTCGACGAACCGAGCCACCGCCTGGGTGCCGCCTTTGGTGAAGGCTTTCTCCACTTCGGCGGTGATCCGCTCCCTGGACACGATCGAAAGCCGATCGACCAGGCAGCGGATGGCTTCTGCCAGCTGACCGTCGATGGCCCAGCCGCGCACCGCGGAGAACCGAACGGCACGCACCGCCCGGAGAGGGTCGTCCGAGATGGTGACATGTGGGTCGCCTGGGGTGCGAAGCAGCCCGGCTTCGAGATCTTGGCGCCCGCCGAACAGGTCGACGAGGTCGCCGGTGTCGGTGCGGACCGCCATGGCGTTGACGGTGAAGTCCCGTCGCACCAGGTCGTCGGCCAGGTTGCGGGTGAAAAACACCTCAGGGGCCCGTGAGTCTGCGCTGTAGCGCTCACCACGGTACGTGGTCACCTCGATGCGGTCGTCGGGCCCAGGCCCGAACTGAACTCCGAGGGTGCCGAACTCCCGTCCGGCTTCCCACAGGGACCCGAGGCCGCCAAGCAGCGGCGCGAACTCTTCGGTGGTGGCGGAAGTGGCCAGGTCGATGTCACCGGCTGGCTTCCCGCACAGAAGGTCACGCACACATCCGCCGACAGCCACCAGCTCGAAGCCGGCTTGGGTGAAGCGGCGGGTCAGCGCGGCCACCACGGGATGTTCGACGATCGGGGCGAATGTCCCCCGGTCGCCTTCTGTGACGTTGGGGAACATGTCGCCTCATTTTTGGGGTTGACTACTTTGCTTGCGGGTTTCGGCCACCTTCTTGGGGTTCGCCGAACAACGTCCGCATCCACCATCGCCGCCGCAAACCCCCACCCCACCCCCAACGCTTCGGCAGACGGGGTTGCTACCAACAGCCTCGGGCTTTCGACAAGCAGCTCGGGGAGCGGCGGAAAACGCCTTGGGGACAGTGACCTCAGCGAACGACGGCGGGCCGCTTGGGGTTGGCGTGGTCAGTCCGTGTCTGGCCGCAACGCTTCCCGGGCCATGCGCAGCACCTCGGCTGCTTCGTCGACGCCGATCTCCAACAGGCCTTCCATCGCCTCGTCGGTCGCCCACAGCCCCGCCCCCAGGTCGTAGAGGTTGTCGGTGAGGGCAGCCAGCACCAGGTCGGGGTGGGCTTCGAGCTGGGATTCACGCAGCGTCGCCTGCCGGGCCAGATCTGCCGACCAGGCCAGCGGGCTTCCCACCCCCGCCACCTCCACCAGCCAGCCGCGTATCCCCGCTTCGACGTCGGCCAGCCGAAACACCGGTGTGGGCTCGACCCGGGCCCGGCGGCCGATCTCGGCCATCATCTGCGCTTGGATCTCGAACTCGACTGGGGCCTCCTCGCCGCCGACCATCTCAGCTGTCGGTGTCCCCGCCTCGTACAGGGTCCACAGGTTGCGCGTCTCCCCTGCGACGAAGACTTTGCGGATGTCGGAGGTGCGGCGGTCGGTGATGCGAAGGAAGATTGTCTCTCCCCCAAGCTCCATCCCCACCAGCGCCCCCAGCTCCACCCAGCCGGTGTCGAACCCGCAGGCACCCACCTGTATCGTCTCCGGGGGTGCGGCTTGGGCGGCGAGCAGGGCAGCGAGGCGCACTTCCAAGACGGCGCTTTCCGAGAGGTGGTCGTCCGGGTTGGGGGCGGCGGGTGATGTTCTCACCCGTGCCACGGTCCGCCGGGGCGGCATCCCGAACAATGGGGTTCGCCCGGCTCGCCTTTCGCTGGGGGGCTGCGGGTTCAGCATTGCAGCAGAGCGGCCAACCCCAGCACCTGGGGGCCGAGTTCGTTCATGGCGGCGTGCACCTCTTCGACCCCGGCGCTCGGTTCCAAAGCGGCGAAGCCGACGACCAGCAGCGGGTTCGCCCGGGCCCGGGAGATGTAGGAGGCTTCCGCCGCTACGGAGGCGTCGTTGGCGTACACGACCCCCTCAGCGGCGTCGTAGAGGGACTTGGGGAGGTTAGCTACATCCAAGATCGCCCGCGCGTATGCGAAGCCGACGACCTTGGGGCGGTCCTTGAAGCCCACTTCCAGCCCGGCGTACGGCCAGTCTTCGGGGATGCAGCGCCCCAGCAGCTGGCGGATGTGGTCTTCGAACTCGACGACCTGGCCCCACCTCTGTCCGAGACGCGACCCACGCCGGAAGTTCGATTTGGAACGCACCGGATGGTCGGTGGCGGCGACGAAAGCGCAGGTCCACGGGCCGTGTTCCAGATGCACACCCGCGCCGCGTTCTTCTTCGAGGACAATGCCCAGCCGTGACAGCTGAGCGCGGCTCAGCTTCACAACCATGCGGGGGCTCCGATGCGGGCGGCGGGTTCCATGCGTCGAATGGTGGGTTCCAACCGCCTGTCCGCCAGTAGAAGCGCTGACGCGGATACCCGAGAGCCGACTGTCCGGCAATGAGGAAGGCCGCGTAGGGGACGTGGCGGGGTGTCAGTCGATCCTGACCCGCAGTTTGCCTCTGGTGCGGCGCAGCTCGTCGATCCAAGCCAGCACCGCCCCAAGTTCCTCCTGCCTGCAGGTGACCAGCATCTCCCACTCCCCGTCCCCTCGGGGCCGGGGCCCGTGGACGACGAAGTCGAGCTTGCCGACCTTCGGTCTCGGGCCGGCCAGATGGATGGTCACTTCGCGGCAGAACGGAGCCATCCCGGCCTTCTTTGCTTCCTCCCAGGCGCGTTTCACCACCCCGCGGGGGCTGCGGGTACGGATCACGTCGGCCACCGCTCCTCCTGGCCGCGCCCCGAACGCCAGCACCGCCCCGCCTTCGCCGGCGTGGACAGCTGCCCTGGCGAGGATCCGCACACTCTCAAGCCCCGGGTCACCCGCCCAGGAGCGGTACCCGTCGGCGGCGAACAACGCCACCACCGCCCCGCCCCCATTTGGCCGCACCCCCAGGTCCCAGTAGGGGATGTGTTCGATGTGACGTGCCCCCAGGCGGCGCAGCGTCGCTTCGGATTTCACCGGATCCCACCCCACCAGCACACGCCGGCGGCTGTTGCACACCAGACAATGCGGGGCGACCGGCTTGCCGGCACAGCCGCAGCGTCCCCCCGACAGGATCGCCAGCCCGCAGCGGTGGCAGTCCCACACCATGCGGCACCGTTCGCATCTCCATTTGGCGTCGGTGTCGGGGGCGACAGAGAGCATCCTCCCCTGCGTGTCGCGGATCACCGCCCGCACCGCCGGCGGCACCTCCTCCCCCCGTTCCACCACCCACATGGTTGGCCACCCCGTTGAGCGGGAACCGACCTCCCGGTACTTCACCCCACCCCACAGCGACCTGGGTGCGGCGACACGTCCCAGCAGCGTCACATCAACCGCGGTGTCGAACCGGTCGGCGACCCGTGAGCGGATCACCGCCGCCTCGACGGTGGACGTGTAAGGCTGCGAAGCTTCCACATGGCCGGGATGGGATTCGTCGACGATGACGACGGTCCGCACCGCCGCCCCTTCCCACAGGACCACACCGCGTGCCCCCACCCCGACTTTGATCTCGCCCCGCTGCCACGCCCGCCAACTGGAGTCGGTGCGGAGCTCACCCCATTCGGGATGTTCGGCCAGCATCTTCTGTGCCGACTCGCGGGTGGGGCAGACGACCAGCACCTGGCCTCTGCCTTCCCGCTCCACCACCCTCTCCACCAGTTCCGAATAGGGCATGAGGGGCGGGACCGCATAGAACACCCGCGAACCCTTGGCTTCGGCTTTTCGGCCCAGCTTGTCGTAGGTTTCGGCGGGCTTTTTGAGGGCTCGTTCGGCGATGCGTTTCGGCACCGCCCGGGCCACCACCTTGGCGAGCGTCCCCCCGCCCCGGTTGGCGACCTCCCGGCATACTTGGAGGTGGCGGGCAGAGATCAGCCGGTTCCCCAACTTTGAGATCGCCTTGGTGGCGTTCTCAGCGTCGGCGGGGCCGCTGATGATCCCCAACCCGGCCCTTTTCCCTACCGGCACCTCCACCACCCGGCCCACCAGGCGATCAACGGAGGCGCGTTTGATGCCGGATTCGGCAAGAAGGTCACGTTCGACCAGATACGACAGCTCCCCCAGCCGCCCCAGGCCGTACACCACAACCGACACTGCCAGCGGTTGTGCGGCACGTGTTTTCTGGGAGCAGTTCGGGGAGGCGGCGGCCATGGGCGCCATGGTCCCTCGCACCCCCGACTCGACAGTAGGGCGGCAACCTACTACAACCGCCCTCAGATCCACCTGAGTCGGACGGCGCCGGGCACCACCAAGACCTCCGGCGCGTCACAAATCATCGTCGGAGGCGCACGCCAGGAACGCCGCCTTCCGACCTCGGGGGTTGGCGGCTCGTCGAGGCAGAAGATGACCGTCCTTGAGCTGTGTGACGCGGTGGGCGACGCCGCAGTTCAACTTTCGCCCAAGGCGAGAGCACCCCGAAGAAACCAGCCGGCGGCCCCCTCCACGCCGCACATTTCAGGCGACCGCAGACCCATTGTCGCAAGCCTTCTGGCCGGCAGGATCACCCCCGAAGGGTCCGGCTAGGAGGAGGCATGTCCAGTCACGGTCGCAGTCTCGACATTCTGACAAAACGGCGCATCCGTGAGCTCGTAAACAGCGCGGCTGGCCCCGACGACGAGGTGAAGTTTGTTCTGCAGAACGCCAACGGCTGGGCGTTCGTGGCGCTTCAGGACCGGGTTGTGATCGCCAGGGCGGGAATGGCTGCTGGCGCCACATTCGGTGGGCGAGTCTCGCAGTTCCTCTGCCAAGACATCATCAACGTCGCCCAAAACATGGGCATGATGTCCGCTGTCATCGAGATCCACACTCCCGCCCGTCAGGGCAACGCCGTGGGGGATTTCTGGACGGGGCTTACGTCCACCGGCGGCACGTCGAAGTCGCCGTTTGAAGCTGACAACGCGTTCCCGCACAACAGGGCGGAGCTGAAGGAGTGGCAGCCGTATCTCGAGGAGCTCAACGGCTACATCCGCCAAGCACGCACCCGGGGGGACACAGCCCCCTTGCGGAGGGGCTCGGTTATCAGCTGGCGAAGCTTGCGGAGCTGCACGCGTCCGGGGCCGCTGTCCGCCGCCGAGTTCGAAGCCGTCAAAGCCCGCCTGCTGAGCGGCTGAGCCTCTCGTCCCATCGAACTGCTGCCGACGTCCACGGTTCCGAGGCCTCTGTCGAGTTGGTCAGCCGCCTCGGTGGAAGGTGAGGCGCACCACCCGACCCTGATCGTCCCACGCCATCGGCAGCACCAGGTTGATGTCGTCGCGGTCCGGGTCCTCGCCGCGTTTGACGGCCAGCTGGGCGGTGCGGAACGCCGTCTCGAACGTGTGCCATGAGACGGTGAGCAGATGGTTGTTGCCGGCCCAGTCGGTGAGCATCTTCCAGGCGTCCTTCGGATCGGGGAACGTCTGAATGAAAGCCACCGCAGCTTCAACCGACGCTTCGGGGGTTTTGGCACCTGGTTTGGCGGTGACCCGGCGGATGAAAGCCCGGGTCCCGGCCGGCCTGGGCGTGTCGTCCGAGGTGGGCACCTGGGGGACGGGGATGCCGATCTTGTAGGTCAGCACCTGCGGCTGGACGTCCAGATGCGCCCTGGCGATGCGCCGTAGAACCAGGTTGCGGACCAGCACCGCCCCGAGCCCCTCAGCAGCCGGTGCGAACAGCTGGTCGGTGAGAGTCGAGTTGGCGGTCAGCCTCGGGGTGAGCACCCCCAGAGCGAACGGGCCGTCCGGACCTCGTCCGCAGATCTGCCACACCCCCACCCGGCGCGCCACCCATTGGGCGTTGCGTTCCCGCAGCTTCTCTTCGAAACGGATCGTCAGATCCAGCTCGGCTGCCCCGGGAAGGAACTCGTCGACCTCCTCTGCACTGAAGTCCCCGCACGCCGCTTCCACCAGATCTTCGGAGTGGAGAGCGAGCAGCTCTTCGATGCGTTGCCACTGGGGGCGCACCGCGTTGGTGACCATCTCGAGGCCCCGTACCAGGTCTGCGCTGCGGGACACCAGAAGCCTCTTCAGCTCGTCGATGCTGCCGCGGGGTGTGAAGAAGATGGCCCGCTTGGCAGCCACCACCTCCCAGTACAGCCACCAGGGGAACTCGAGGCCGTTGCCGCACAAAGCGAGACGGTCACAGAACGCCGGATCGCCGGCCTGGAAAGTGGAGCGGGGGATCTCAAGATGAGGCCGCGCATGCACCTGGACTTTGCCTTTGGGGTCGTAGAAGCTCCCGGGCAGCACCAACGCCGGGTATTCACGTGACCCTTTCACCCACACCAGCGACTCGACCGCCCACGCCGCCCAGGCGGCCCGACGGGCCTCGTAGTCGCGGTCGTGAAGGTCGCCGGAGCGCGCGTCTGCGATCCAGGAGGTGACGAACGGCGATGTCAGCAGGTCGCCACGCCGGTCACGGTCGAAGTAGAGCTCCACTGCGGCACCTTTCGGGCGGTTTGCCCCCTGTGGGGGTCTGTACGTACGGCTTTCACGGTCCACCTCCACCGGAATCCGCAATCAGGCACACCCGACTCAACTGGGCTTACCCGCCTTGCTCGACCGCAACTTGGGTGAACCATTCACATCATGGCCATCCTCCCTCTTCGTCCGCGCGCCTTCTCTGTGGCCGAGCTGACCGTCACCGCCCTGGTGGTGCTGCTGCTTTCCGCCATAGCCACCGTCACCTGGTTCGGGATGCGTGATCGGGGGGAGGATTCGTTGGCGCAGACGGCGCTCAACAACCTGGAGATCGTACAAAGGTTCCAGGTGCGCGACTACGGCCGCTACATCACCTCCCCTCCGGCACTCTCCTCGGTGGAGCCGTCGTACACGTATGTGGGTCCCGACACCCCCTTGCAGCCCGACAGCGAAGGTGTGGTCTCAATAGGCCCCGACGGTGCCGGTGTGGCGATGGCAGCCATGTCCCGGTCCGGGATGTGCTACTCGATCGTGCTGCCTCACCCGGATTCCGGTGGCGACGCCGTCACCAACATGTGGCATGTAGACGAGGCTGACCACAACACCGCCTGCAACGCCGCCACGGCGGTGCAGCGCAAAAACAGCCCCACACCCTGGGGGGTGGACCGGTGAGCCGGGCACGTCAACGGGGTTTCACACTGGCGGAGGTGGCGGTCGCCGCCGGCATATTGCTCGTCCTGGCAGGTATCGCCATCGCCACCTTCTCCCTTGTGCGTCGTGGCGGGAACTCGACTGAGGCGGAGACGAACCTGCTTCGGGTACGCACCGCCCAGGAGCTGCATTTCTCCCACAACGGTGCGTTCGCTCTGGACGCAACAGAACTGGCAGCCCCACCCGAGGGGGTGGACCTCACCGTTGAGGCTTCCACCGGCCCGAACGTGGTGTCGGTCGGCACCGGCCAGATCGACGGCACCCCGGTGCTGGCACTGGCAGCAGCGGACCGCTCCGGAGTGTGTCACTGGATGGCGATATACGGCGGCACCGGCGAAGCCACCGAGATCTCCCAAACCACCGGCCCCTGCCAGGGCGCCCACGTCCTCACCGACATCGACTGATCTTCACCGACCGGCCTACTCGCCGGTTGTCTCCCCACCCGTCTCCCCCACGGTCTGAGTCATTGACCCTCAAACGAGCATGAAAGGAGACGCGGTGGACGTCACCCCGCATTCTTCCGCCGGTTTCGGCGATTTCCCCGGATTGGACGAGGGCACATCCCCACAGCCGGCCTCTGCACCCGCATATAGCCTCCCTCCCGAAGAGCAGGTGCCCCCACAGGGCGGGGTGCCCGCCGGGCAGGGGCCGACCACTTCCTCCCTCGACCCGACAGCTCCGACCCCGGAGACTCTCGGCGACGAGACGGAGAACGAGAGCAAGCCGATATTGAAGGAGATCCCCAAGGGTCTCCCCCGCTTCGCGCTGTTCGGTGTGGTCGCCTCTGTGGTGCTGCTGGTGTTCGGACTGTTCTTCGCTCCCTACTACGGGATCGACACGAGCAAGTTCGAAAAGACCCCCCAAGCCCAGTACTTCGAGGAGCCGGCCGTGGTAGTGGACGGGCAGATTTTCCATGTCCGTGTCGCCGCCCGTGAGCTCCTCGGTGCCGAGGTGCAGTCCAACAACGAAGCGATAGCGCTGCTGAGCTCAGCTGGGTACACGATTCACCCGCGGGCTGCGGACATCACCACGACAGCGGCCGCCTTCCGTGGCGAGCGGAATGTTTCCAACCCCTCCGGAGTCACCATCCAGGTGTCGACGATCCTCGCTGGGGTGGTCGCTGTGGGTATCGCGTCGCTGTTCGCGATGAAGATGGCCCAAGATCATCCGTTCATCGCGCTGGTGTCTGCGCTGGGCTCTGTCTACGCCCTGTTCAACTGGGTGACCGGACATCTCACCGCCTTCCAGGTGGTGCCGGTGATCGGAGGCAGAGTGCCCCTCTATGTGGTTCCGCTGGTCGGCACCGAGCTCGCTGGGTTCGGGATGCTGCTTTTGGTGACGGTCGCGGTGGTCACCGCCGCTGCGGTGCTGTTCGCCACAGTCACCCGCCTCCGTGTGTCGATCGGAGCGAAGTTCGAATCCGGCATCGAGAAGTTCGGCCGCGCCATCGCCAATGGTGTGCGCGGACGGGACCGCCAAGGAGCCTGACCGCCCTCGCGGCCAATCCGAAACTCCAAAAACCCCCACGCTTCATGCGTGGGGGTTTTGCCATTCTACAAGCACGGAAACATGCTCCTCACAGGATG